>Ga0335083_10000026_pt1 | contig 315961 bp, 279 predicted proteins | sample Lox_Sample_42_FD_206716 | JGI IMG/M metagenome (GOLD analysis project Ga0335083, IMG submission 206716) | Soil microbial communities from Loxahatchee National Wildlife Refuge, Florida, United States - Lox_Sample_4.2 | ecosystem: Environmental > Terrestrial > Soil > Wetlands | place: USA...
GCGCAGCGCATCCACGATGGCCTGCGTGTCATCCACCGAAAGGGTGGTCTGGGTGACGAAGGCCAGCGTTTCCGGGCGCCGCACCTCGAGCCGCCGCGCACCCTCCACGTCCTCCACCAGGTGGATGGCGCCGCCGGCCCTGGTGTTGAACCGGCCCATCGTGCCCTCGACTTCCGGATGGCCGGCGTGGCCGATCAGCACCACGTCGCGCGCATCGCGCGCATAGCGCGCCACTTCCAGGTGCACCTTGGTGACCAGCGGGCAGGTGGCGTCGAACACGCTGAAGCCGCGCCGCTTCGCCTCGGCTTCCACCGCGCTGGACACGCCGTGCGCGGAGAAGATCACGGTGGCGCCGTCGGGCACCTCGTCGAGCTCCTCGACGAAGCGCGCACCCAGGTCGCGCAGGCGCTCGACCACGTGGCGGTTGTGCACCACTTCGTGCCGCACGTAGATCGGCGCGCCGAACAGCTCGATGGCCCGCTCCACGATGTCGATGGCACGATCCACGCCGGCGCAGAAGCCGCGCGGGCTGGCCAGCAGGATCTGCATGTGGTTCACCTTCAGTCCTTCGCCACGCGGCGTTCGCGGCGCCAGTCGGCCAGCGCCTGCAGCAGGATCAACCCCGCGCCCACCGTAATGCAACTGTCGGCCACGTTGAAGGCCGGGAAATAGGCCGCGCCCCAGTGCGCGTGGACGAAATCCACCACGTAACCCAGCCGCAGGCGGTCGATGGCATTGCCCAGCGCGCCGCTGACGATCAGCACCAGTCCGGCGTTCTGCAGGCGCTGCGCGCGGCCGGGAGCACGCCGCAGCGCCACCAGCAGCCCGACGCTCACCGCCAGCGCGAACAGCGTGAACAGCCAGCGCTGCCAGCCGCCCTGGCCGGCCAGGAAGCTGAATGCGGCGCCGGGGTTATGCGCATGCACGATGTTCAGCACCGGCAGCAGGTACACCGATTCCTGCGGCAGCAGCAGGTGCGCAACCAGTTCCTTGCTGGCCTGGTCCAGCACCAGCATCAGCAGCCCCAGCGGCCACCAGCGCAGCCCCGAATCGCGCCACAGCACCGGCTCAGACATGATGGCGCTCCTCGGGCCGGCCCGACACATTGCCGGCGCAGCGCGCGCACAGCTCCGGGTGCGCCGCATCGCTGCCCACGTCATCGGTGAGATGCCAGCAGCGCACGCACTTGTTGCCGCCGCTGCGGCGCGCGGCAAGCCACACCCCGGCAATCACCGCGGTGCCGTTCTCGGCCGCCACCGCGTCGTCGGGGGCGGCATGCACCTCGTGCACGCGCACCGCCGAGGTGATGGTCAGGAAGCGCAGTTCATTGCCGATGGCCGTGTAGCGGCGCGCCAGCTCCGGCAGCGCGTACACATCCACCACCGCTTCCAGCGGCGCCCCGATGGTGCCGGCCTCGCGCAGTTTCTCCAGTTCACGCTGCACCGCCTGGCGCAGCGTGATCAGCGCATCCCAGTCGATGGCGGGCTCCGGCAGCGGCGGGAACTCGTGCCAGGTGGTGAGGAACACCGACTTCGCGGCCGCCTCGCGGCCCGGCATCACCTGCCAGATCTCCTCGGCGGTGAACGACAGGATGGGCGCGATCCAGCGCACCATGGCCTGCAGGATGTGCTGCATGGCCGTCTGCGCCGAGCGCCGCGCGTGCCCCGTGGCCGGCGTGGTGTAGACGCGGTCCTTCAGCACGTCCAGGTACAGGCCGCCCAGGTCGTTGACACAGAAGTTGTGCACGCGCTGGTACACGATGTGAAACTGGCAGTCGCGATAGGCGGCGGTGATCTCGTGCTGCAGCTGCGCCGCGCGACGGATCGCCCAGGCATCGAAGTCGATCAGCCGCTCCAGCGGCACCGCGTCGCGTTGCGGCTCGAAGCCCGCGAGGTTGCCGAGCAGGAAACGCACGGTGTTGCGGATGCGGCGGTAGGCATCGGAGCTGCGCTTGAGGATCTCGTCCGAGACGCTCATCTCGCTGGTGTAGTCGGTGGCCGCCACCCACAGCCGCAGCACGTCCGCGCCCAGCGTGGAGAGCACCTTGTCCGGCGCCACCACGTTGCCCAGCGACTTGGACATCTTGCGGCCCTTCTCGTCCACGGTGAAGCCGTAGGTGAGCACGTTGCGGTACGGCGGCCGGCCGTACATGGCCTCGGACATCAGCAGCGAGCTGTGGAACCAGCCGCGGTGCTGGTCCGAGCCTTCCAGGTACATTTCCAGTGGCGCGGCCAGCTCCGGACGCTCCTTGCCGAGGATGTCGAAGCTCACGCCCGAATCCATCCACACATCCATCACGTCGGTGACCTTGCGGTACTGTTCGGCCTGCTCGCCCAGCAGCTCGCGCGCGTCCAGCTCGAACCAGGCATCGATGCCCTCGCGTTCGATGCGGTCGGCGACCTGGCCGAGCAGCTGCTGCGTGCGCGGATGCGGCTCGCCGCTCTCGCGATGCAGGAACACGGCGATGGGCACGCCCCAGGTGCGCTGGCGCGAGATGCACCAGTCGGGCCGTCCTTCGATCATGCCGGCGATGCGCTGCTCGCCCCAGGCCGGGATCCAGCGGATCTGCGGGATGTCGCGCAGCGTCGCGGCGCGCAGGCCATTGCGGTCCATGGAAATGAACCACTGCGGCGTGGCCAGGAAGATCACCGGCGTGTGGTGGCGCCAGCAATGCGGATAGCTGTGCTCGATCTGCGCGTGATGCAGCAGCACGCCGCTGGCCGCGAGCGTCGCGATGATGAGGCGGCTGGCCTCCTCGAGCTTCATGCCGCCCACCAGCGGCACCTCGGGCTTGAAACGGCCGTCGCCCTGCACCGGGCTCACCACCGGCAGCTGGTAGCGGCGGCCGGCGTTGTAATCGTCCAGGCCATGCGCCGGCGCCGTGTGCACCGCGCCGGTGCCGGCCTCCAGCGTGACGTGGTCACCGAGGATGACCGGCACCTCGCGCTGCTGGAATGGATGGCGCAGCCGCAGGCCTTCCAGCGCGCGGCCCTCGAAGCGCGCCAGCTCATGGGTCTGGTCGGCGGCAACGCCGTAGCGTGCCAGGCAGGCCGGCGCCAGGCCTTCGGCCAGCACCACGCGCTGCCGCAGGCCGGCGCGCGTGAATTCCAGCAGCAGGTAGGTGAAGTCCGCGCGCAGCGCCACTGCCTCGTTGGCAGGCAGCGTCCAGGGCGTGGTGGTCCAGATCACCACGGCCGCCTCTTCCGTCAGCTCCGCACGCGCGCCGCTGCGGCGCGCAAAGTCGGCCGCATCAACGACGCGGAACGCCACATCGATGGCCGGCGAGCCATGCGGCTCGTATTCCACTTCGGCCTCGGCCAGCGCCGAGCGGCAGTCCAGGCACCAGTACACCGGCTTGGCGCCGAGGTACACGTGGCCGTTGGCGATCACCCTGCCCAGCGCGCGGATCTGCTGTGCCTCGTAGGCCGGGTCCATGGTGATGTACGGATGATCCCAGTCGCCCAGCACGCCCAGGCGGCGGAAATCGCGCCGCTGCAGGTCGACCTGCTCCTGCGCGAACGCGCGGCAGGCGGCGCGGAAGGCACGCGCATCGAGCTTCTGGCCGACGCGGCCGTGTTTCTTCTCCACCTGCATCTCGATGGGCAGGCCATGACAGTCCCAGCCCGGCACGTAGGGCGAGTCGTAGCCGTCGAGCGTGCGCGACTTGACCACCAGGTCCTTCAGGATCTTGTTGACGGCGTGCCCGAGGTGGATCGCGCCATTGGCGTATGGCGGTCCGTCGTGCAGTGCAAAGCGCGGCCGGCCGCGCGCCACGCGCCGCAGCTCGCCGTAGATGTCGTTGTCTTCCCACCACTTCTGCATCAGCGGTTCGCGCCGCGCCAGATCGGCCTTCATCGCGAAGTCCGTCTGCGGCAGGTTCACCGTGCTCTTGTAATCCGCCACTACCCTTCCACCTTTCAGTCCGGACGCGCCAGCGCCGCGCGCGCCGCCGCCGCATCGCGATGCATCTGCTCGACCATCATCGCCACATTGTCGAAGCGCAGCGTATCGCGCAGCCGCGCCACGAATTCCACTTCCAGTTCGCGCCCGTACAGGTCGCCCGCGAAATCGAACAGGTGCACCTCCAGCAGCGGCGTCACGCCGCCCACGGTTGGCCGGGTGCCCACGCTGGCCACGCCATCGCCGCGGTGGCCGGCGAGGCCGCGCACGCGAATCGCAAAGATACCGTCCAGCGGGGCCTGCCGTCGCGCCAGCCTGAGGTTGGCGGTGGGAAAGCCGAGCTGCCGCCCGAGCCGGTCCCCCGGCATCACGCGGCCGCGCATGGTATAGGGCCGGCCGAGCAGTTTCGCGGCCAGCCGCAGGTCGCCGGCGGCCAGCGCCTGGCGGATCACGTGGCTGCCGATGCGCAGGCCATCGCCGGTCACCGGCGCGAGGATTTCCACCGCCAGGCCCAGCCGCGGCCCCTGCTCGCGAAACCAGTCCGCGGTCGCCTCGCCGCGGTAGCCGGCGCGGAAGTCATGGCCGATGACGATGTGCCGCACGCCGCCATCACGCAGCAGCGTGGCGAACTGCGCCGCGTGCTGCAGGCGCAGGCGCGCGTTGAAGTGCAGCAGCCACAGCACCTGCGGTCCATCCTGCTCGAGCAGGCGCCAGCGCTCGCGGAAATTGGTCAGCCGCGCCGGCGGATTGGCGGCGGCGAAATATTCCTTGGGCAGCGGTTCGAACGACACCACCATGCTGGCGCGTCCCTGCGCGCGCGCCAGCTCGCGCGTGCGCGCGATCAGCGCGCGATGACCCAGATGGATGCCGTCGAAGCCGCCGATCGCGGCGACATAACCCGCGGCGCCGCCGCCGCCGCCAGCAAGTCCCCGCAGCAATTTCATCGCGCCAGCCGGTGCCGCGGGCTGGCGCAACCGGTGCTCGTGGCTTGCTTCATGGGGGCCGCCTCATCGCGCCGGCAGACTATCAGAACCCACCCCGAAAACACGCGCCGGGCCAGCGGGTTGGCGGCGAAAACCGCCGCATTGCGGTTGACTTCCAGCCGCCCCCTGCCCACACTACGCGCCCCCAAAAAGGCAGATGCAGGCGGAGTTTCCAGCGTGGCCAACACCAAGTCGGCAGAGAAGGCAGCCCGTCAGGCGGTCAAGCACCGCACCAACAACGTGGCCAACCGCTCGCGCCTGCGCAGCGCCATCCGCAAGTCGGTCGAAGCCTCGGCCGCCGGCAACAAGGATGGCGCCCGCGCCGCCTTCAACGAGGTGCAGCCGGTCATCGACTCCATGGTCAGCAAGGGCCTCATCCACCGCAACAAGGCCGCCCGCCACAAGAGCCGGCTGGCCGCGCGCGCCAAGGCGGTTGCGGGCAAGTAGCCGGCGGCCCCGCCGGGGCGCCGCAGCGTGAGGATCCGGAGGCCCGCTTCGAGCGGGCCTCGCGCATTGTGGCTCACGTATCATGGCCACCCATGTCTGACGCGCCCGCGCCCCACGCCGATACCCGCAGGGAGCGCATCAATACCCGGGCAGCCGGCCTCATCGGCATTGCCGTGATGTGCAGCCGGGTGCTCGGCCTGGTCCGCGAGACGGTATTCGCGGCGCTGTTCGGCGGCGGCCGCGAGATGGATGTGTTCATCGCCGCGTTCCGCATCCCCAACCTGCTGCGCGACCTGTTCGCGGAAGGGGCGCTGTCCACGGCGTTCGTGACGGTGTTCTCGCGCACCATCATCACCGGGGGCGACCGCGCGGCCTGGCAGCTCGCCAACAAGGTGATGACGCTGGTGGCGATATTCATGAGCGCGCTCACGGTGCTCGGGATCCTGAGCGCGCCGCTGCTGGTGCATTTCGTCGCACCCCTGTTCGATCCGGCGAAGGCCGCGCTGACCGTGCCGCTGGTGCGCGTGATGTACCCGTTCATCCTGCTGGTGTCGCTCGCCGCGCTGGTCATGGGCATGCTCAACGCGCGCAATGTGTTCGGCATGCCGGCGATGGCATCCAGCTTCTTCAATATCGGCTCCATCGCCGGCGGCGTCGCGGTGAGCTGGTGGCTGGATCCTTCGTTCGGCCCGAAGGCGCTGCTGGGCCTGGCCGTCGGAACACTGATCGGCGGCATCCTGCAGCTCGGCGTGCAGCTGCCCTCCCTGCGCCGCGTCGGGTATCACTTCCGGCCCGACCTGCAATGGCGCAGCGAGGGCGTACGGCAGATCCTGCGGCTGATGGGGCCTGCTGTCATCGCCGCCAGCTCGGTGCAGGTGAACGTGCTGGTGAACACCCAGTTTGCCTCGGGACTTGGCGATGGACCCATGGCGTGGCTCAACAACGCCTTTCGCCTGATGCAGCTGCCGCTGGGGATTTTCGGCGTGGCGCTGGGAACCGTGGCATTGCCGGCGCTGGCGCGCCTGGCCGCCCATGGTCACATGACGGAGTTCAGGACGGAGCTTGCGCGCGCCATGCGCCTTTCCCTGGTACTGAACGTTCCGGCAACCATCGGGTTGATCGTGCTGGCGCAACCCATCATGTCCGTGCTGTACCAGCACGGCAAATTCACCGCCTTCCAGACGGCGCAGGCAGCCGGCGCCCTGCAGCTGTATGCCATGGGCCTGTGCGCCTATGCCACGATGAAGGTGCTGGTCAATGCCTTCTACGCCGTGAACCAGCGCCGCACACCCATGGTGATCAGCCTGCTTGCCATGGGCCTGAATGTCCTGCTGTGCTGGCTGCTCGTCACGCGGCTGGGCTGGGGCTATCGCGGCCTCGCGGCATCCACCGCCAGCATCGCCACGGTCAACTTCGTGCTGCTGTACGTGCTCATGCACCGGCACCTGAAATCGCTGGATACGGCGCTGCTGCTCACGACGCTGGCCAAGGTGCTGATGGCCGGCGCGGCGCTCGGTATCGTCGCCTGGGCGGGCAACCGCTACTGGCTCGCTGACTGGGCTACCCAGGCCTTCGTCCCCAAGGCTCTCCGGCTGGGTACCGTCATCCTGCTCGCGGGAGCGGCATACGCAGTCACTGCACTGGCGTTGCGCGTCGCCGAAGTCGGCACCATCGCGCGCGCGCTGCAACGTCGCATCACGCGCCGCGCCGCGTAGCCGGCGCGCTCAGCGGCGCGCCGGAGGTTTCCTTCCGACAGCCTTCTTCGGCGCGACGGTCTTCTTCGGCGTCTTCTTCGCGGCCGCCACCACCAGCGTTCCCTTCATCTGCGGTTCGCGCCCGGCCGCCAGCGCCTCGAGCAGTTCCATCACCGCTTCCACCAGCACGCGCGTGCCCGCGCCGGTGACGCCGGAGATCAGGAACACCGGGCCCTGGAAGCGCAGCGCGCGCACCAGCTTCGCGGCGCGTTCGCGCGCCTGCTCCGGCGGCAACAGGTCGATCTTGTTGATGACCAGCCAGCGCGGCTTGGCGACGAGCTGCGGATCGAATTTCTTCAGTTCCCCGGCAATGGCGCGGGCATCGGCCACCGGGTCGGCCTCTGGATCCAGCGGCGCGATATCGATCAGGTGCAACAGCACGCGCGTGCGCTGCAGATGTTTGAGGAAACGATGGCCCAGGCCCGCGCCCTCCGCCGCGCCCTCGATCAACCCGGGAATATCGGCCATCACGAAACTGCGGTGCTGCCCCACATCCACCACGCCGAGGTTCGGATACAGCGTGGTGAAGGGATAATCCGCCACTCGCGGCCGCGCCGCCGACACGGCGCGGATCAGCGTGGATTTGCCCGCGTTGGGCAGGCCGAGCAGTCCCACGTCCGCGATCACCTTCAGCTCGAAGGCCAGCGTGCGCTTCTCGCCCGGCAGGCCCGAACCGAACTGCCGCGGCGCGCGGTTGGTGCTGGACTTGAAGCGCGTGTTGCCGAAGCCGCCCTTGCCGCCCTGCGCCACCTTCAGCTCCTGGCCGGCCGCCTTCAGGTCGCCCAGCTCCTCGCCGGTCTCCGCATCGGTGACGGTCGTGCCCACCGGCACGTCGATGTAGAGATCCTCGCCGCCGCGCCCGGTGCAGTCGTTGCCCGAGCCGCCCTCGCCGTTCTTCGCCCGGTAGGTGCGCTGGATGCGGAAATCCGCCAGCGTGTTGATGCCGTCCCGCGCGCGCAGGTACACGCTGCCGCCCAGGCCGCCATCGCCGCCATCCGGCCCGCCGAAGGGCACGAACTTCTCGCGCCGGAAACTCACGCAGCCGCGCCCGCCGTTGCCGGCCTGCACCCTCACCGTGGCTTCATCGACGAATTTCATGGACGACCTTCAGAGACGCAAACCCCGGCGCGTGGCCGGGGTCTGCAGGAATCGAAACACCGGCGCGACGCTCAGGCGTTCGGCACCACGCTGACGTAGGTGCGGCCTTCGGCCCCCTTGGTCCTGAACTGCACCCGGCCCTCCACCAGCGCGAACAGCGTGTGGTCGCTGCCGGTGCCGACGTTGGTGCCGGCGCGCATCGGCGTGCCGCGCTGGCGCACCAGGATGTTGCCGGCCAGCACCTTCTCGCCGCCGAAGCGCTTCACGCCCAGGCGCTTGCTGTGGGATTCGCGGCCGTTGCGGGTGCTGCCGCCTGCTTTCTTGTGTGCCATGTGCTGCTCCTTACGCGATGCCCGTGATCTTCACCAGCGTGTACTGCTGGCGATGATTGCCGGCGCGCTTGTAGTGCTTGCGGCGGCGGAACTTCACGATCACCTTCTTCTCGCCCTGGCCGTGGCTCTCCACGGTGGCGCTGACCTTGATGCCCGACACCAGCGGGCTGCCCACCTTGACGTCGCTGCCATCGGCCACCAGCAGCACCTGATCGAAGGAGATGGTCGCGCCGGGTTCGGCGTCGAGCTTCTCGACCTTCAGCAGGCTGTCTTTTTCTACCCGGTACTGCTTGCCACCGGTGGCGATCACGGCGTACATGGAAGGCTCCAATCGGAAAGGCCGCGCATTCTAATGGCCGAAGGCCCCCCGGTCAAACCGGAAACGCAGCAGTTTTCCCCGTCCGGACAGCCACTTGCGTCCGCGGCTGCTACCATTCGACCCCGGATTTCAGGGCCCCGCGGGCAGGTGTGATGAGGCTGGAGCAGATCAGGGAGCTGGTGGCGGCCGACCTTGCCGCCGTGGACGGGGTCATCCGCACCCGGCTGGCGAGCACCGTGCCGCTGGTCAGCACCGTGGCCGAGCATATCGTCACCGGGGGCGGCAAGCGCCTGCGGCCGCTGATCGTGCTGCTGTCGGCCCATGCCGCGGCCGCGCCGCGACCACTGCCCGACGGGCTGCACCACCAGGCCGCCGGCTTCATCGAGTTCATCCACACGGCCACGCTGCTGCACGATGACGTGGTGGATCACTCGGCCATGCGCCGCGGCCGCGAAACCGCCAATGCGCTGTTCGGCAACGAGGCCAGCGTGCTGGTGGGGGATTTCGTCTATTCCCGTGCCTTCCAGATGATGGCCGCGCTGGGCGTGCAGCGCGTCATGGAGATCATGGCCGAAGCCACCAATGTCATTGCCGAGGGCGAAGTGCTGCAGCTGATGAACGCGCAGGACCCGGAGACCACCGAGGAGCGCTACCTGGAAGTCATCCAGCGCAAGACCGCCAGGCTGTTCGAAGCCGGCGCCGAGGTGGCAGCGGTGCTGGCCGGCGCTGGCAAAGAGGTGCAGGCCGCGCTCGCCACGTATGGCCGGCACCTGGGGGCGGCCTTCCAGCTCATCGATGACGTGCTGGACTACCGTTCGGATCCGGCCAATCGCGGCAAGAACCTGGGCGAGGACCTCGCGGAGGGCAAGATGACGCTGCCGCTGATCCATGCACTGCGCCGCGGCTCGCTGGCCGAGCGGGAGATGATCCGCGACGTGGTGCTCGCGGCCGGCGAGGAGGACCGCACCGAGCCGGACCTGGGGCGGATTCTCGCCGCCATCGACACCACCGGCGGCATCGAGTACACCCGCGAGCGGGCGATGGATGAATCCCACGCCGCGGTGGCCGCGCTGGCGCCGGTGCCTCCGTCACGCTACCGGGACGCCCTGGCCAGCCTGGCCGAAGTAGCCGTGGAGCGGGATCGTTGAGGGCGGATATGGCATCCGCGCGGGCGGTCGCTTAAACTCCCGCGCCCACGCTGTCGGGATGTAGCTCAGCCTGGTAGAGCACTACGTTCGGGACGTAGGTGTCGGAGGTTCAAATCCTCTCATCCCGACCAATTCTGGAGCGCGCGCAGTGCGCCTCGCCCGCCACAGCGGGCACGCATGCACCTCAATGCGACAACAGCGCGATCAGGATGATGATCGGGATCGGCACGCCGAGCACGTAAAGAAGTATCGAGCGCATTCTGCTTCTCCTGCTGAATTCAGAACATGTCGCGGCGACGGCCGCCGTGGGTCGCCATCAGGCTCGCGAAGAACGCGCCCAGCAGCAGCGACACGAACACCCAGAGCGCGGTGTACGCGCCGGCCTTGCGGGCCTTGTCGGCGGCTTCCCTGGCCTTGAGTTCGGCGTCCTGCAGCTTCTTCTGCGCACCGCCATACACGGCGGTCACGCGCGCCTCGGCGTCCTGCTCGCTGAGACCGGTGCGCTGCGCCACGACCTGGCCGATGTAGCGGGTGTCATCCGGCGACAGCGCACCATCACGCAGGCCGGTGTCGAAGATGCGCGCGATCTCGCTGCGCCGGCCGGCGAAGCCGGCGTCATCCGGCGTTGCACCCGCGGCCGCGCCCGGTGCGGGCCGGAACAACGAATCCACCGCGTACATGGACTGTGATCCATCCTGCGCGGGAGCCTGTGCGCCGGTGAGGCGCGCACCCTGCCCGGCTGCCTGACCGGCGGCCTGCACCGCGCCGGCCGCGACGCCCGCACCCACGGTGGTGCCGGCACCGAGCACGGTGCCGATCACCGAGGTGAGCGCGGCGGCGGTCAGCAGCGTGGCCACGGCCCAGGCCAGGAAGCCATGCGCGGTATCCCGGAAGTACACCTCATCCGTGTGCAGCGAGGGCCACTTCACGCGCAACCGGCCGGCGATGTAACCGCCCAGCCCGGACGATGCCAGCGCGGAGAAGGCGATCCAGCCAATGGTCGACCAGGAGATGGCCTGCGCCGAGGCGCCATGCGACCAGGGCGATACCACCGCCAGTCCCAGGCCGGTGCCAAGCACCAGCAATATCAGCGAGAGGGCGGCGGCGGCCGTGGCGCCGGCAAAGACGGCCGGCCAGGACACGGCGCTCGACCCTCCCGCTGCCATCCCACGACGCAGCGCCTCTTCAAACCTCGTCGGTGCAACTGCAGCCATGTTCATCCCCTTGATTTCGAGTACCTGACGAAAATATGTGACCCTGAATTCAGGGTACGCGTAGGCCGTTGCTGCGATTTGCTGTCAGCAGATCCCCTTTGCAGATGCGTTCGGCTCAACCGCCGGCGTCGTCATCGAGGCGCGCGAAGGGGTAACGATCCCGGATGCATTCATTGAAATACGCACCGCGCGAGGGCGCGGCCCGCAGCGCCGCGTGCACCGCCGCTGGCACCTGCTCGTAGCGGTAACGCCGTCCGGTCTGAAAGCCGATGGTGAGGTGCCGGGCGTCGGCGTCGTAGTGGATCCAGCGGATGACGGTGGAAGGCATGGCGCGATTAGTCCACAACCGCGCGGCCCTCGTTGTGGCCAGCGGTCCTACACGAATGTAGGAGCGGCACCCCTACCGGGCGCACCCCGCAGTTTCGATGATGCAGCGACAACATCCGCGGGAGTGGCACATGGCTGCGCGATCCTTTGCCTCGGTGACGATCTCCTTCGGCCTGGTCAGCATCCCCGTCGATGTCTACTCGGCCGAGGTGGCCGCGAATCGCATTTCCTTCAATCTGCTGCATGCCAAGGACGGCGCGCGGGTGAAGCAGCAATACGTGTGTGCGCTGGATGGCGCGGTAGTCGAGCGCTCGGAGATGGTCAAGGGGTACGAATACGAGAAGGGCGAGTACGTGATGTTCAAGCCCGACGAGATCAAGGCGCTGGAAGAGGCTGGCTCCAGGGCCATCAACATCACCGAGTTCGTGCCGCTGGATACCGTGGACCCGGTGTATTTCGACCGCACCTACCTGCTGGCTCCCGCAAAGCATGGACCGAAACCCTATGCACTGCTGAACGAGGCGATGCGGCAGACAAAGCTGTGCGCGGTGGGCCGCTGGGCAACGCACGGGCGCGAGTACGTGGTGGTGGTGCGGCCCATGGGCGACGGCATGGCCATGCACCAGCTCTTCTTCAAGGACGAGATCCGCACCACCCGCGAGCTCGGCATGGCGGATGCGCCCGAGCTCGCCGCCGGCGAGCTGAAGCTCGCCAGGGCGCTGATCGAGCAGACCACGGCCACGCGCTTCGACCCGAACGAGTTCCGTGACGAGTTCCGCGAACGCGTCGAGGCCGCCATCGAGAAGAAGGTGAAGAGCGGCAAGGAGCTCTCCCACTTCGAGCTCGAGGAGCCGCGGGCCGCCGGCGCCGGCAACGTGGTCGACCTGATGGAGGCGCTGCAGCGCAGCCTGCATGGCAAGGGCAGCGCGGCGAAGCAGACCGCGCGCAAGCCGCCGCGGCGTGTCACCCGCACGGCAGCGCGCTCAAGGCCGGCATCGCGGGGCGCCTGATTGCAGCAGTTCGGGACAACCGAGGTTTCCCGGCTGACGAAGGTCCCCGTGGGCGCCATCCGCGCGATGGTCCGGTCACGTTACGTGCGTCCAGCCAGGGGACCGCGCGGCGCGCTGCGCTTCTCGTTCCATGACGTGGTGCTGCTGCGCACCGGCCGGCAATTGCTGGCCGCCGGCATTTCAGCGCGGCGCGTCGGGCAGGCATTGCGCGCCGTGCGTACGCAGCTGCCGCAGGATCCCCCCGCGCGCGGGCTGTCGGTCACCGCGGCCGGCGGACGCGTAGTGGTCCATGAAGCCGGTGGCAGGCGCGACGCCCTGTCCGGGCAGCTTCTGCTGGCCTTCGAAGTGCGCTTCGAGCACGGCCGGCTGCAACTCATCGACACCGCGGCCGCACCCGTTGCCGCCGGCACTTCCGGCGAGGACTGCGAGCGCGCCTTTGCCGCCGCGCTGGACCTGGAACACACCGATGTGGAGGCCGCCATCGATGCGTACCGGGCCTGCGTGGCGCGGCACTCCCACAACGGCGCGCGGGCCAACCTCGGCCGGCTGCTGCACCTGCAGGGACGCATCAGCGAGGCGCTGAGCCTGTACCTCGACGGCGGCGATGCCGACGCCGACCTGGTCTACAACCGGGCCGTGGCGCTCGAGGACCTGGGCCGCACGGAGGAAGCCATCGCCGCCTACACACGGGTGCTGGAACTGGACCACGACCACGCCGATGCCCACCATAATGTGGCGCGACTGTGGCAGCAGGCCGGCGATCACCGCCGCGCCGTGCGCCACTGGAATGCATACCGGAGGCTGTCGCGTGGCTCCAGAGATTAAGGCGCGGTCCGCCGCGAAGAAGGAAGCCAGGCGCGGCGCGCCTGCGAAAACCCGGGCGTCCCGCGCCCTCGCCCGCTATGTGGCCAAGCGCGATTTCTCCATCACTCCCGAACCCAGTGGTGGTGGCCATTCCAGCCCCGGCGCGCTGCAGTTCGTGGTCCAGAAACACTGGGCCACGCGCCTGCACTACGACTTCCGGCTGGAATTGCAGGGCGCGATGAAGAGCTGGGCGGTGCCGAAAGGTCCGAGCTTCGACACGAAGGACAAGCGGATGGCGGTGCACGTGGAAGACCACCCCATCTCGTACAACGAATTCGAGGGCCAGATTCCGCAAGGCCAGTACGGCGCCGGCAAGGTCATCATCTGGGACCGGGGCACGTGGACGCCGGTCGGCGACCCGGTGGCGGCTTACCGCAAGGGCGAGCTGAAGTTCACCCTGCAGGGGCACAAGCTGCATGGCGCGTGGGTGCTGGTGAAGATCAGGAGCCGCGACGGCAAGGACAACACCTGGCTGCTGATCAAGGAGAAAGACCAGTTCGCGCGACCCGCCGCGCAGTTCAGCGTGACGGACGAGATGCCGGACAGCGTGGCGCAACTGCCCGCATCGACGGCATCGGCGGGCAGGAAGAAGCTGTCGCGGGCAAAGACCTCTTCCACTTCGATGCCAGCTGGCGCCACCATGAAGGCCGCGCCGGCCACGCTGCAACCCATGCTGGCCACACTGGTCGATCGTCCACCCGTCGACCCCGGCGCCTGGAACTTCGAGGTCAAGTTCGACGGCTATCGCCTGCTCGCGCGGATCGACCGCGGACGCGTGCGCCTCATCACCCGCAACGGCCACGACTGGACGCACAAGCTGCCGCACCTGCAGAAGGCGCTGCAGGCGATGCGCCTGAAGCCCGGCTGGCTCGACGGCGAGATCGTGATGCAGAACGGGCGCGGCGCGCCGGATTTCCAGCTGCTGCAGAACGCGTTCGATTCCGAGCGCACCGCCGACATCCAGTATTTCCTGTTCGATGTGCCGTACTACGATGGCAACGACCTCACCGCCGTGCCACTGGAGCAGCGCCGCGCGCTGCTGCGCTCCATGCTGCAGGGCGCGCCCGCACCGATCCACTTCAGCGAGGACTTCCAGGCCGCGCCCGACGATCTGGTGGCCTCCGCCTGCAAGCTTGGGCTGGAAGGGGTGATCGGCAAGCGCCGCGACAGCCGCTACAGCGCGCGCCGCAGCCCGGACTGGATCAAGCTCAAGTGCGCGCAGCGGCAGGAATTCGTGGTCGGCGGCTGGACGGACCCGAAGGGCAGCCGCGCCGGCCTGGGCTCGCTGCTGCTGGGTGTGCACGACGCCGACGGCAGGCTCGTCTATGCCGGCAAGGTCGGCAGCGGCTTCAATGAAACCTCGCTGGCCCAGGTGGGTGCGCAGCTCCGCAAGCTGGCGACCGACAAGAGCCCTTTCAAGGCGCGTGTGCCGGAATCCGGCGTGCACTGGGTGAAGCCCACCCTGGTGGCCGAGGTCAGCTTTTCCGAATGGACCGGCGATGGCCACCTGCGTCATCCCGTCTTCCACGCGCTGCGCACCGACAAGCCAGCCACCGCCATCGTGCGCGAGGACCCGGTGGCGCCACTGGGCCCGGATACCGAGGAACCGCAGTCGCGCATTCCCGCCTCGCTGAAGGTCTCGCATCCGGATCGCGTGGTGGATGCTGAATCCGGCGTGACCAAGATCGAGCTGATCCGCTACTACGCGCTGGTGGGCGAGCTGATGATGGCGCACCTGCGGGCGCGACCGGTGTCGCTGGTGCGCGCGCCGGACGGCGTGGGCAGGCCGATGTTCTTCCAGAAGCATTTCGAGCGCTACCGGATGGAAGGCATCGAGCCGCTGGACCAGAAGCTCGACCCGGAGCACCCGCCCTACCTGGAGGTGCGCTCGCCACTCGGGCTGCTGTCGGCGGCACAGATGAACGTGATCGAGTTCCATACCTGGAACTGCGTGAAGAGCGCCTTCGACAAGCCCGACCGCGTGGTGTTCGACCTGGATCCCGGCGAGGGTGCGCCGTGGAGCGCGGTACAGCAGGGTGCCGAACTGATGCGCGGCTTCCTCGCGGAACTGAAGCTCGGCGCCTTCCTGAAAACCAGCGGCGGCAAGGGACTGCATGTCGTGACGCCGCTCAGGCCCGGGTTCGACTGGGACACGGTGAAGGCGTTCTCGCAGGCCATCGTCGTGCACATGGCCGGCACGCTGCCGAAGCTGTTCGTCGCCAGGAGCGGCGGGAGAAACCGCATCGGCAAGGTGTTCATCGACTACCTGCGCAATGGCTTCGGCGCGACCACGGCCAGCGCCTGGTCGGCGCGCGCGCGGCCGGGGCTGGGAATCTCGGTACCGCTGGACTGGACGGAGCTGCACGCGCTGAAAGGCGGCGCGCAGTGGACCGTGAAGAACGCCCACCTGCGCCTGGCGCGGGGCAATGAACCCTGGAGCGACTACGCGAAGAGCGCCGGCTCACTGCAGGCCGGGATGAAGATCCTCGACTTCAAGGTGAAGTGAAGAGCCTAGTTCGGACGCGCCTTGCCGGCCAGCTCCAGCTCATTCTTCCTCTGCGTCATCTGCTGGCCGAGGGTGACCAGGTCCATGTCCGCCGCCCTGGCCTTGGCGAACATGCCATCGCGCTGCTCCTCCTCCTTCACATGGTGCTTGATCATCTCCGACAGCACCGTCACGCGCGCATCGAAGTAGTCGTCCTCAGGACCGGCGGCCTGGATCTGCGCGATCAGGTTCTTCGCGCCGGCGTGCTCGACTTCGGCCTCGTGGTGGATGTCCTCATCGCCGGTGGCTTCGAGGAATGCCGGGTAGAAGAGCTCCTCCTCGATGGTGGTATGGACGATCAGTGCCTGGCAGATGCGCTCGGCCAGGTCGGCCTTCTTCTGCCCGGAGCGACTCTTCGCGAATTGCCCGAACCACTGTTCCACCAGGCGATGGTCGGCCTTCAGCAGCGCGATGGCATCGCGGGGCTGCGCCTTCGCGGCGCGTGATGACGAGGCGGAACGGCCGGCACTGCGGCGGGTTGCCTGCTGCATGGGAACTCCTTGTCGATGTGGACGGGTCGAGACCGGCATGCAGCATGCGCAAACGCCAGTGCAACTTCCATGGTGAAGGGAATTGCCGGAGCGTAGGACACCCCTTACACCACGCTCACTGGTGCTTCTTTCCGCGCAGGTTCGCCTGCAGATTGTCCGCCATCCGCTTGTGGTCCTGCAGTATCGGCAGTGTCCTGGCCACGAAGGCCGCCAGCGCACTGTCCGGATTGGCCACGTTCGGTTCGAACAGCGCGATGACCTTGGCGTGGTCGCGCACCATCTGGTCCGCATAGGCCGCATCGAACTGCCTGGCACTTTTGCTGCGCAGCCCCTGCAGGGTTTTCGCGTGCTCGGCATCCAGCTGCGCCGGCACCTGGATGCTCTTCGAGCGTGCAATGGCGGCCAGTTGCTCGTTGGCCGCCTGGTGGTCGGTGATCATCTTCTGCGCAAAGCCGCGTACCGCGTCGTTCTTCGAGATTTCCAGCGCAATCCTTGCCGCCTCCACTTCCGTCATGCCGGCCTGTGCCACGGCCTGCACGAACTGCTGCGACTCCATCGGCGGGCCCACTTCCGCGGGCGCCGCGGCCAGGGCGGCACCACAGAGCAGCGCACCGAGAACGCCGCTTGCGGCCGCACGGCAATCATTCAGCTGAAACATGGAATTCTCCTCAGTTGTGCTTAACAAGCCACGCTGCACACAGCCTCCCCGCAACCGGGCAGGCATGGAGATGCCGTCAGGCCCCGATCGCAGCTAGGGGTTTTCCTACAGCGGCCACGTGCGCTATCCGCAGGAAGTCAGCCACAGCGCCACGGCGGCGAGCGTCACGCCCAGACCGGCGTAAACGGCCACTTCCACCCAGCGCAACGCCGCGAAGGGCCTGCGCCGCGCTGCGAACTCATCCTCGAGGCCGGCACGCATCGTCACCTTCGCCCACGCCGGCTGCGGCAGCTCTTCCGCCGCAATCGTGCGCACCAGTTCGCGCGCGGTCTCTTCCTTCACAGTACCTCCTCCGGCGTCAGGCCCATCGCGCGCAGCACCACGCCCAAACGCTCGCGTGCGCGGAACAGCATGACTTTCACGCTGGCGGCGCCGACCCCGACCACCGCGGCGATTTCCGCATGGCTCATTTCCTCGACGCACGCCAGCCACAGCAGCGTGCGGTCGCGGACCGCAAGCCGGGCAAAACCCTTCTCGACCTGCGCCCTCAGTTGTCCTGTGTCCGGATCCTGCTCCGGTGCCGCGTGCATGCCGGCCGCCACCTCGGCCTCTTCCGGCGGCACGGATAGCGTCCCCCGCATCCGCTGTACGCGATAGTGGTCGGCTACCAGCGAGGCGGCGGTGCGGTAGAGGTAGCTGCGCATCTCGCCATCGCTGCGCAGTTCCACGCTGGCGCGCAGCAGCCGCACGAACACATCCTGCAGCAGGTCCGCGGCGATGGCTGGTTCCCCCACCTGGCGCCGGATGAACTGGTGCAGCCGGGGTCCGATGCCGCGGTACAGCCGCTCGACATCCGCGGCCTGCAGCCGTGGTGCCGCGCGCTGTGCTCCCTGCGAGGCGCTCATGGCGCGGCTAGCGCGGTTCGTGCGGGCGACTGGCGGCCAGGCCGACGCGCCTGGCAATGGGATAGATGAAACCGGCGGCCAGCAGCAGCGCCAGACCCACGCCGATGCAGATGAAACCGGGGATCGCCATCACCTGCATGCCCAGCCGCGCAATCGCCGTCATGGCCACGCCGATGAACAGGGTGACCAGCCCCCCGGTCACGTAGTCGATGACCTGGCGCCGCGCATCGAAACCCCTGGGGATCGCGAGCTGATCCACCAGGCGACGTCCATCGGCTGTGGCCAGGAACTGGCCCATCTGCTCGGCCGTGGCAAATTTCGACAGCAGCGCGAGCTGGACATCGCGCTCCGCGGCGGCAGTGGCGAGCCGGGTGCGATGCGCCATCCACACCAGCACGCCAACCAGCACGAAGGCGCCCAGGGGCACGAGGACCAGCCAGAAGGGCAGATGCGCCATCCCGTTCCCCTCAGCTCGCCTGGCCGTGACGGCGGACGAAAGGACAGACGCAGCACGCCACGACCAGCAGCCCCGCGCCGACGGCGGCGCAAATGGCTCCCGGGATGGCGAGCACGGCAAAGCCGCGGCTGACGGCCAGGAAGGCCAGGCCAATCAGCAGCGTGATGAGACCGCCCGCCAGGTGCTCGAGCACCGGCCAGCCGCGGTTCGCTTCAGGTGTGGACATGCAGATCTCCAGGTTGATGAATTTGTCGAACACCTGTTGAAACGGATCCGTGCCGGAATGGTTAACAGCTCCGCGACGCCCTCAGGGCCCCTGGGGTGGCTGTTCCGCGGCGGCGCTGGCGACAGCCGCGGGCCGCTCGCCGGTGCGGCTGGCGGAGCGGGCCTGATGCTCCGGCATGGACAGCAGCCGCGCGCTGTTCACTAGCGCCATGTGGGTCAGCGCCTGCGGAAAATTGCCGAGTTGATGGCCCTGCGCCGGGTCGTATTCCTCGGCCAGCAGCCCGAGGTCGTTGCGCAGCGCCAGCAACCGCTCGAACAGGGCCCGCCCTTCCTCGCGCCGGCCGCTGAGCACCAGGCAGTCCGCCAGCCAGAAGGAGCACGGCAGGAACACGCCCTCTCCCGGGGGCAGACCATCCACCGCGGAGTCGGTGGAATAGCGCAGCACGAAACCGCCCACCACCAGCTGCTTCTCGATGGCCTCGATGGTGCCGCGCACGCGCGCATCCTCCGGCGGCAGGAAGCCCACCTGGGGGATCAGCAGCAAACTGGCATCCAGCTGCGCGGAATCGTAGGCCTGCACGAAGGTGTTGCGCCGCTGGTCGAAGCCGCGCTCGCACACCTGCGCATGGATGGCATCGCGGGTCTCCCGCCAGCGCGCCACCGGACCTTCCAGGCCAAAGGCCTCGGCGTCCTTCACGGCACGATCAAAGGCCACCCAGGCCATCACCTTGGAGTGCGTGAAATGCCGCGGCGGACCGCGCACCTCCCAGATGCCCTCGTCCGGATCCTGCCAGTGCTGCTCGAGGAACTTCAGCAGCACGATCTGGATGTCCCATGCGGCGGACTCGGGTTCCAGGCCCGCGGCGCGCGCCAGGTGCAGCATGTCCATCACCTCGCCGTACACGTCGAGCTGGAACTGGCGCGTCGCCGCGTTGCCCACGCGCACCGGCGCGGCCTTGCCATAGCCGGGGAGCCACGGCACCTCGTATTCATCCAGGCGCCGCCGGCCGACGATGCTGTAGAGGATCTGCAGCGCCTCGGGCTTGCCGGCCACCGCGCGCAGCAGCCACTCGCGCCACGCGGTGGCTTCCTCGTGGTAACCGGTGAGCAGCAAGGCGTTGAGGGTGAACGTGGCATCACGCAGCCAGCAGTAGCGGTAGTCCCAGTTGCGCACGCCGCCCCATTGTTCGGGCAGCGAGGTGGTGGGGGCGGCGACGATGCCGCCGGTGGGTTCGTAGGTCAGGGCCTTCAGCGTGAGCAGCGAGCGCATCACGGCCTCGCGCCACGGTCCCCGGTACGCGCAGCGCGCCGACCAGCTGTTCCAGGCCTTCTCGGTGGCCTGCAGCGCCCACTCCGGATCGACGCCTGGCTGCGAGGGTTCGTGGGAGTGGCGGTAATTGAGCGAGAACGACCGGCGCTCGCCATCGCGCACCTGGAATTCGGCCACGGTGCTGAGGTTCTCGCCGCGCACCGGCACCGTGGTCAGCAGCTCCAGCGTGTCCGGGCCGGCGGTGGCCATCAGCATGCCGTCGATGCGCCGCACCCACGGCACGATGGAGCCGTAGTCGAAACGGATGATGAGCTCCATGCGCATGGCCACGCTGCCGCGCAGGCCCTCGACGATGCGCACCAGGTTGTGGCGTCCATCGGTCATCGGCATGCAGTCGATGATGCGCACGGCCCCGGCGTCGGTCTCGAAATCGGTCTCGAGGATCAGCGTGCCGTCGCGATAGCGGCGTTGCACGCTGATCGCGCCGGCTGCCGGGGCGATCAGCCAGCGGCCGTGCTCGGGCCCGCCGAGCAGCGCGGCGAAGCAGGCCTCCGAGTCGAAGCGCGGCAGGCACAGCCAGTCGATGGAGCCATCACGGCCCACCAGTGCAGCGGAGTGACAGTCGCCGATGAGTGCGTAGTCCTCAATCGGCAGCGGCATCCTTCACCTCGGGGTTGCGCCACGGGCCATCGGCGGCGATCAGTGCGTCCGCCGCGCGCGGTCCCCAGCTGCCGCGGCGATAGGGCAGCGCGCGCGGCGGGCGCTGCAGCACCGGCGCCACCACGCGCCAGGCGGCCTCCACCGCATCCTCGCGCGTGAACAGCGCGCCATTGCCGGCCAGTGCATCGCCCAGCAGCCGCGCGTACGGCGGCTCGCTGCCGGGCTGCTCGTCGATGAGGCACAGCTCGCGCTGGTCGCCGATGAAGGCCTTGCCGACGCGCTTCACACGTGCGGCGAGCCCGATGACCGCGGTGGGCGAGAGGCGGAAACGCAGGTAATTCGTCTCGCCCACCGGCGGGGCGGAATCCTCGAACAGCCGCTGCGGTGGCGCCTTGAAGCGCACCACCACCTCGGTGGCGGAGGCGGCCAGGCACTTGCCCGAGCGCAGGTACCAGGGCACGCCCTGCCAGCGCCAGGAATCAATGAACAGGCGCAGCGCGCAGAAGGTCTCCACGTCCGAGCCACGCGCCACGCCAGGCTCGCGGCGATAACCCGCGTACTGGCCGCGCACCAGGTCGGATGGCTGCAGCGGCCGCATGGCCTCGAACACCTCGGCGGTCTCGCGGTGCACCGCGCCGAAGCCGCGCCGCGCCGGCGGCTCCATCGCCAGCAGCGCGACGATCTGGAACATGTGGTTCTGCACCACGTCGCGCAGGCAGCCGGCCGACTCGTAGAATGCGCCACGGCCCTTCACGCCGAAATCCTCGGCCAGCGTGACCTGCACGCTGGCGATGTGGTTGCGGTTCCACACCGGCTCGAGGAAGGAGTTGGCGAAGCGGAAGTACAGGATGTTCATGATCGCTTCCTTGGCCAGGAAGTGATCGATGCGGAAGATGGCGTCCTCCGGGAACACCGACAGCGCCACCTCGTTGAGGTGCTGTGCGGAGGCCAGGTCGCGGCCGAAGGGCTTCTCGACGATGACGCGCGCGCCGGTGGCAAGGCCCGCTTTGCCCAGTCCCTGCAGCACCGTGGCAAACAGCGTCGGCGGAATGGCGAGGTAATAAGCCGGATGCCGCGCGCGCGGCAGTGCCTGCCGCAGGGCGGTGAAGGTGGCGGGATCATTGTAATCGCCGCGCACGTACTGCAGCAGCGACAGCAGGCGGTGCAACGCCGCGCGCTCCACCGGCAGGCCGGAGCTGCGGATGGCGTCCGTGGCGAAACGACGCAGCCGCGGGGTGGTGAATCTGTCGAAGGCGACGCCGATCACCGGCACATCCAGCACCTTGCGGCGCGCCAGCTCGTACAGCGCCGGCAGCACCATCTTGTGTGCCAGGTCGCCGGTGGCGCCGAACAGCACCAGCGCGTCGGAGGGCTGCGCCTTGCGGGGCGCGCCTTCCAGCCGGTTGCCACGCCGTGGTTTCGCGGCCGACAGATTCATCGATCCTCCTTGGTCCGCGTGTTTCGAAGTTCGCAACCGCAGCGGCCCGCCAGCTTCATCATAACTGCGTCCGGGAATACTTCCCGGCTTGCTTGCCAAGCCGGACAGCCGGCGGCAAAGTGCCCGCATGCGCAAAATACTGCTTTTCATGGCACTGGCGGCGTCTCCGCCCCTGCTGGCGGCCGGCATGGGCTTTCAGGTCTACGTGACCAACGAACGCTCCGGCGATGTCACCGTCATCGATGGCGCCACGTTCAAGGTGGTCGAGACCATCCCGGTGGGCAAGCGACCGCGAGGCATTCATGCGAGCCCGGACGGCCGCACCGTGTACGTGGCGACGAGCGGCACGCCCATCGAGGCGCCGCCGCAGCTCGACGCCAACGGCAATCCCGTGTTCCAGCGCGACCAGGACGACGAGGATGACGTGAAGGCGGACAAGTCTGCCGACGGCATCGGCGTACTGGACGTGGCCACGCGCAAGGTGACCCGCAGGATCAAGGTGGGTTCGGACCCGGAAGAATTCGACCTCAGCGCCGATGGCCGGCACCTGTACGTCTCCAACGAGGACGTGAAGACGGCCAGCTCGGTGGACATCGCCACCGGCAAGGTGGAGAAGATCGTGTCGCTGAGCCAGGAGCCCGAGGGCGTGGCCGTGACACCGGACGGCAAGCGGCTGTTCGTCACCTGCGAAACCGGCGGCGACGTGTTCGTCGTGGACATCGCGACCTTCAAGGTGGTCGGCCAGCTCAAGGTCGGGCAGCGGCCGCGCAGCGTCGCCTTCCTCCAGGATGGCAAGTTGGCGGTGGTGCCTTCGGAGTCGGCCGGTGAGCTGTACGTGATCGACACCACGCAGATGAAGGTGACCAGGACCATCACGCTGCCCAAAGGCTCGCGGCCCATGCGCGTGCGCGTCGCGCCGGACGGCGGCAAGCTCTACGCCAGCACCGGCCGCGGCGGGGCGGTGGCGGTGGTCAACACGGCGGATTTCTCGCTGGCCGGCAGCATCGCGGTGGGTCAGCGGCCCTGGGGCATCGTGCTGTCGCCGGACGGACGCTACCTGTTCGCGGCCAACGGGCCCTCGAACGATGTCTCGGTGGTGGATCTGGCCAGCGGCAGGGAGATCACCCGCGTGAAAGCCGGTGCCAGTCCCTGGGGCATCGCCGTGGTACCTACTGGCCGATGACGTAGGTCTGCTGCGCGATCACGCTGCGCGTGAAACCGTCCTTGTATGCGCGGGCCCGCAGCACCGTCGGGCCGTCGAGGCGCAGCGGCTGCTGGTACAGCGGATCATCCGGCCCGGGCGCGCTGCCATCCAGCGTGTAGTGGATCTGTGCGCCGGGCTGCGCGCTGGACAGCGAGACAGTGACCGCGCCGGGGAAACTGCCGCCCGCGGGTGCGATGTCCGGCGGGGCCAGCACGTCGCGGCCGGGCATGTCCTCCACCCACTGGCGCAGCAGCGCCACGCCCTGGGTGTCGATGGTTTTGCGCGCCAGCGGCGGCATGCGCAGGTCGCCATTGGTATCCAGGCGCATCAGCATGATGGAGCGCCACGGGTCGTGCGGCGAGACCACGCGCGCGCGATCCACGCCCTCGTCGATCAGCACCGGCCCGTCGATGATGTTCTGCTGCGCGGGCGGCGTGTCGTAGCGCGCGTCGAAATTGGCCACCGTGCCGCCGGGACGATGGCAGTGTGCGCAGTTGGCATCGAGGTAGGAACGCGCACGGTCTGCGAGCGTGCGGCTGGCATCGTCGGGACGCGCCAGCGCCGGCAGCGAAGCGATGCTGGCATCCGCCAGCGCCGGCGAAAACAGTCCCAGCCGGTTCCAGTGTCGCAGCTGGTTCTCGGTTAGGCCATCGGCATAGCGCAGCTCGCGATTCATCTGCCGCGTCTTCGGACCGAGCTGCCCGGGCGTGTGGCTGTTGTGGCAGGTCGTGCAGTCCTCGCGGCTCGGGTAGTACCAGGTCTGCGTATGCTCGTGGCCGGCGGCATCGCGAACCGCGATCTCCTCGGTGGCGCTGCCCGGCAGCAGGTCCGCGTCGCTGAGATCGGGCCGCCAGCGGTAATCCACGCCATAGACACCGCCGTTGCCGTTCAGCACCAGCAGGCGTGTCTCCAGGCGCCGCCGGCGCTGTGGCTGCGCGGCGTCCAGCGGCAGCTCGAAGGTCTTCACGAACACGGTGCCGGGCGGGAAGGTCCACTCGCCGGTCGCCGAGAAGACCACCTTCCCCGCGGGGATCGCCACGAAGCGGGTCTTCACCGCGCCATCTGACCAGAACGCCAGCACCAGGTCATACGGCAGCAGGCCGGCGGCCGGCTGCAGCGTACGCAGGTCCGCGAACGCGCCGGTCTGCGACAGCAGCGGCGGCATCACGCCATCGGGCGATGCGGGCATGTTCAGGTACGGCTTGGCGGGAATGCGCTGCGCGGAGCCCTGGCCGGCCGGTGCGGAGATCACGCCCGTCACCGGTGGCTGGTGCACGCAGCCGCAGCACACGGTGGCAAGCAGCAGAATGAAGGCGCGGCATCTCACCTGCCAAGTTTACCCCGAACCGCCGTCGCCGCATATGGTTGACAAGGAAACAATATCGATGTAGTTTACTTGTCAACCAGAAGGACAACCCGCTCGATGAGCACCTCCCCGTCCGCGCTGCAGGCCCACCTTGGCTACTGGCTGCGCTACGTCTCCAACAGCGTCTCGCACGCCTTCGCCCGGCGGATGGAAGCACGCGGCGTCACCGTCGCCGAGTGGGTGCTGCTGCGCCAGCTGCACGACGTGGAGAATCTGCCGCCCAGCCGCCTTGCCGAGCGCATCGGCATGACGCGCGGCGCGGTGACGCGGCTCGCGGACCGGCTGATCGCCAAGTCACTGCTCACGCGCATGGCCGATCCGGGTGATGGTCGCGCGCAGAAGCTGGCGCTGACGGCAAAAGGCCGGCGGCTGGTTCCCCAGCTGGCCGCGCTGGCCGATGCCAACGACGCGGAATTCTTCGACGAACTGCCGCCGGCCGACCGCGCCGCCCTGCTTCGCATACTGAAGGGCCTGGTCGAGAAACATCGGCTGCGCTCCCTTCCGGTCGATTGACCACGCCATGCATCAACAGGAGCCCGCACCATGAGCAGCTGGAAAGACATTGCACACTTCACGCATGAAGGGGCCGATTCCGGTACCGTGGATTTCGGCCAGGCAGTCCGCCTGCTGGCGCAGGCCGGCTGCGATGGCTATGCCGTGGACTTCCGGCGCGGCCGTCGCACCTACTACATGCCGGACGGCGACACCCTGGAACTCGACACGACTCCCGCCAGTGGCCCGGTTGCAGCGGATTTCGACGTGGCCAGGGTTCGCGCGGCCATTCGCAGCGCCCAGCAGAATGCGCCGGGTTACACCTATCGGGGTTTCTGCGAGCAGGTCACTGCCGCCGGCTGCGCCGGTTACCTGGTGTCCCTGCCGGGCAGGCGGGTGCTGTATTTCGGCCGGACCGCCGAGACACACACCGAGTACTTTCCGGCCGCGCCGGCCGCGCCCTGATCCCATGCCGGAGCACGTGCTGCAAACCTGGTTGCCGACCCTCAGCGAGCACTTCCTGGTCGTCATGGCCTCGGTGCTGGTCTATGTGGTCAATGCCCGGGCCCGGCGCGAGCGCCGCGCTCCGGCGGCGGCGATTGCGTGGGTGATGGGACTGATCCTGCTGCCCTACCTGATGCTGCCGCTGTACCTGGCATTCGGGCGGCGCAAGGTGCCGCGGACGGCGCCGTCCCCCCGGCTGGCGCCACCGCCGGGCCAACCCGTGCACTGGGCGGCCGCGCTGCTCGGCAGCTTCGGGCTCGCGCCCCCCGCGCCATCCGCAGTGCGCTTCCACGCCGATGGCGCCCAGGCAGCCGCGGCATTGTGGGAGCTGTTCGCTGCGGCGCGCGAGCGCCTCGATGTCTGCGTCTTCCTCGTGGGCAACGATTCCTTCGGTCGCGAGGTGCTGGCGCGGCTCGCGGCGCGTGCCCGCGCCGGGGTACGCGTCCGGCTGCTGTACGACGGCATGGGCGCATGGGTGGCGCCGCGCGCGGCACTGCGCGAACTGGCGGCCGCCGGTGCGGCGGTCGCCGTGTTCCATCCGCTGTTCACACTGCGGCGCATCGGGCCGCGCAACCTGCGCAACCATCGCAAATACGCCATCGCCGATGAGACGCGGATGTGGGCCGGCGGCCGCAATCTCGCCGCCGAGTACTTCACCGGCGATGCGGACAAGGAAGCGTGGCTGGATCTGTCCTTCGACCTGGAGGGCGAGGCCGCCGGCTGGGCGGCGCGCCAGTTCGCGCACGACTGGGTCACCGCGGGCGGCGGCCAGGCGGCGCGTGAGACCTGGCAGGGCGAGCCGGTGGAGGCGCGTGGCACACTGGCGCAATTCGTGCCCAGCGGCCCGGACCAGGAGGAGGACACGGCGCAGGCGCTGCTGGTCACGGCCTGCTTCCGCGCGCAGCGGCGGCTGCTGGCGATCACGCCCTACTTCGTGCCCGACAGTTCGCTGCAGCAGGCGCTGATCCTGGCCGCGCGCCGCGGCGTGGAAGTCACGCTCATCGTGCCGGCGAGCTCCAACCATCCGCTGGCGGATTTCGTGCGCGGCCGGCCGCTGCGCGAGCTGGCCGCCGCCGGCGCGCGCGTGCTGCTGCTGCCGCGGATGTCGCATGCCAAGGCCATGGTGGTGGACGACTCGCTGGCCATTGGCGGCTCCATCAATCTCGACGCGCGCAGCCTGCTGCTCAACTATGAATGCGCGGTGGTCTTCTATGGTGCCGCGGAGATTTCCTGGCTGGCGGAATGGATGCAGGCGCACGCCACGCGCGCGCAGCCATTCGATTCGCGTCCGCCCGGCCTGCTGCGCGACCTGGCTGAAGGCGCGCTGCTCGCGGTGGCCTTCCAGGTCTGAGGCTCAGCCGCCGCTCAGCAGCACCTGCCAGACATCCGCGTTACGGGAACGGAAACCGGCCGCCACCGAGCTGAGGTAGTACCACCACATGCGGTAGAAGCGCTGGTCACGCGTCTTAGACAGCTCCGGCCAGGCCTGCTGGAAGTTCGCGCGCCAGGCCAGCAGCGTGGTGTCGTAGCTGGGTCCGATGCGCTGCCAGCCCTCGAGCCAGAACAGGCCGTGCAGCTCATCGAGGATCTGCTGCTGGCGCGGCACCACCGCGTTCGGGAAGATGTACTTCGCCAGCCAGGGATCGATGTCGACGTTGCTGCTCCAGCGGCCCGAGCCGATGGTGTGCAGCAGGAAGCGCCCGCCGGGCTTCAGGCAGCGCCGCGCCACCTCGAGATAGGTGCGGTAGTTCTTCGGCCCCACGTGCTCGAACATGCCGATGGAATAGATGTGGTCGAACTGCTGGTTGAGCTCACGATAATCGACCAGGCGGATCTCGACGGGCAGGCCGCGGCAATTGGCGCGCGCCAGCTCGGCCTGCTCCTTCGACACCGTGACGCCCACGCCACTGACGCCGTATTTCTCGGCGGCATATTTCAGCGAGCCACCCCAGCCGCAGCCGATGTCCAGCACCTGCTGCCCGGGTTTCAGCCCGAGCTTGCCGAACACCAGGTCGAGCTTGGCCTCCTGTGCCTCGTCCAGGTTGCGGGCGTTCACCCAGTAGGCGCAGCTGTAGATCATGCGCCGGTCGAGCATGCGCTGGTACAGGTCGTTGCCGATGTCGTAGTGCTGCTCGCCGACCTGGAAGGCGCGGCCGCGGCGCTGCAGGTTCGCCAGCCGCGCAAACGCGTAGCTGGCGATGTCGCGCCAGCTGCGCACACGCTGGTCCACCCTGGTGGCCAGCAGCCGGGTGATCATGCCGTCGAGGTCGGCCGCATCCCACCAGCCATCCATGTACGACTCGCCGAAGCCGATGGATCCTTCGGCCAGCACACGCGTGTAGAAGCGCGGATCGTGGATCTGGATGTCCGTGGCACGGGGACCGCCGATCTGGATGTCGCTCTCGGCAAAGTAGCGACTGAGGGTTTCTCTGGCCCGTGCGGACATCGGGTGCGAAACCTAACACAGAATCATGGATCGGGCAGCCGCTTTGTCCTACAGTCGCCGCCCACATGCAGGACATCCGATCCGCCGGGCCGGCCCCCACCGCAGCAACCGGCGCAAGCCGCCGCGCCCTGCGCGAGACCATCCTGGTGGCACTGGCCGCCTTCCTGATCACCGCCGCCGGCATTGTCGGGGTGTGGAGCGCGGCGGCCGCCACCATCAGGCGCGACTTCCTCGACCACCTGACCAGCCTCGCACTGGTGGCGGCCCAGCAGGTGGACCCGCTGCTGCACAACCGCCTGCGCGATCCGTCGCAGCTCAACGGCCCGGAGTACCAGCGCGCGGTGGAGCCGCTGCGCCGCATGCGCCTGGCGCTGCCCGACGTGCGCTACATCTACACCATGGTGCGCGGCGCGGACGGACAGGTGCACTTCATTCTCGACGCCGCCGATCCCGGCGACCACGACGGCGATGGTGTCGAGGACCAGTCGGGCATCTGGGAGGTCTACCAGCCCGTCGACGAGACCACCGAAGTCGCCCTCGGCGACGGCATCACCACGGGCCACGCGGCGGCCACCCCGGAACCCACCGTGGACAAGTGGGGCCGGTGGATGACCGGCATGGCGCCGCTGCTGGACGCCGGCGGCCAGCAGATCGGCATCGTCGGCGTGGACGTCAACAGCAGCCGCTACGTCGAGCACCTGGACCAGGCGCGGCTGCGCTGCCTGATCGGCCTGCTGCCGGCCGCACTGCTCATCGCGGCGCTGGCGCCTGCCTATTATCGCGTGCGCCTGCGCGGCCTCACGGCCGGGATGGTCGCCGGCCACAACGCCCGCGTGCTGGGCGAGGCGCAGCGGCGCCTGACCAGCATCATCGAGGGCACGAAGGTTGGCACCTGGGAAGCCGCCGTCGATCCGGAATTCGGCGGCCGCGACATCATCACCGTGGATGCCAACTGGGCCGCGCAGCTCGGTCGCACGCCCGAGGAACTCAATCCGCTGACTCCCGAACGCTTCTTTCCGCTGCTGGTGCACCCGGACGATGCGGCCGGCACGCAGGCGGCGATCGACCATGCCATGCGCGAGGCGGACTGGATGTTCTCGGTCGACGTGCGCATGCGTCACGCAGCCGGCTACTGGATATGGATGGAGGTCCGTGGCCGGGTGCTGGAGCGCGACGCGCGCGGCCGCGCGCTGCGCATGGTCGGCACGCAGATGGACGCCAGTGCGCGCAAACAGGCCGAACTGGCGCTGCAGCAGAGCGAGGCTGATTTCCGTTCGCTGTTCGAGCTGTCGCCACTGGGCATCTACCAGGTGGAATACCCGGGCGGGCGCTTCCTGATGGTCAACGACTCCATGGTGGCCGCCACCGGCTACAGCCGCGACGAGCTGCTGCGCATGACCTGCTGGGACATCACGCCGCCGGAATGGCACGAGTTCGAACGGCAGGAGGCGCTGCGGCATCCGCGCGCAGGCTCCTTCGGGCCGTACCAGAAGGAATACCGGCGCAAGGACGGCACCCGCCATGCGGTGATGATCTGCGGCAACCACCACGTCGATCCCTTCGGACGCGAGACCGGCTGGGCCATCGTGCAGCCGGTCAGCTCCTCGCCTGGCGCAGGCCAACGCGCCTGACGTGGCTGGTGTCGCCGCTGCCGGCAACCTCCTCGTACATCTGCACCAGCGGCACCGGCCGGCGCACGTGCATGCCCTGCGCGAAATCCACGCCGATCAGCGCCAGCGTGCCCAGCACCTGCTCGTTCTCCACGCCCTCGGCCACGGTGCGCACGCCCATGATGCCGCCGATGCGCTGGATGGTCTCCACCAGCGCGTGGTCGATCGGGTCGGTGTCGACGTTGCGGATGAATGCGCGGTCGATCTTCAGCAGGTCGATCGGCAGGTTGCGCAGGTACGAGAACGAGGACATGCCGGTGCCGAAGTCATCGAGCGCGATCAGGCACCCCAGCCCGCGCAGCCGCGACATCAGCACCGAACAGGCCGCGAGGTTGCCCACCGCCACCGTCTCCGTCAGCTCGAACCCGATGTGGGCGCCATCCAGGCCATTCTGCCGCAGGCAGTCGGCGACGTAATCGGCCAGGCCCGGATCGCTGGCCGAGGCACCGGACAGGTTGATCATGCAGGTGGGCAGCGTCCGCCCCCCGGCGCGCAGGCCGGCCAGCTCGCGGCAGGCACGCGCGATCACCCAGCGGTCGATGCGCGGCATCAGTCCATAGCGCTCCGCGGCGGGAATGAAGGCCATCGGCGCGATCATCTGGCCGTCCGCGCCGATCATCCGCAACAGCAGCTCGAAACGTCTTGCCGGCGGCTGCCCCTTGCGGTGCCAGGCCAGTGGCCGGATCTCCTGCGCCACCAGCTCGAAGCCATCGCGGTCGAGCGCGCCCTGCAGGCGCTCGACCCACTGCAGCTGGCCACGCCGCTGCTGCAGCTCGCTGTCGTCCGGATGGTAGCGCTGCACGCGGTTGCGGCCATTGTCCTTGGCGACATAGCAGGCCTGGTCCGCCGCGCTCAGTGCCTCGGCCACCGAGGGCACGTTGTGGTCCAGGGCCAGCACGCCGATGCTGGCGCTCACTGCGAAGGTCTTGCCATTCCAGTAAAAGCGCTGTTCGGCCAGCAGCTCGCGGATGCGCTCGGCCAGCTCCATCGCGCCGTCGCCGCTGGTTCCCGGCAGCAGCAGTGCGAACTCGTCGCCGCCCAGCCGGCCCATGGTGGCGTCCTCGCCCGCCAGGCGCTGCACGCGCCAGGCGACCTGGCGGATCAGCTCGTCGCCGGCCGCGTGCCCGCAGCTGTCGTTGACCACCTTGATCTGGTCCAGGTCGAAGTACAGCAGCGCGGCCTGCTGCTGCGAATGCCGGCGGGCATCGATGGCCGCGGCCAGCAGCGATTCGAAGCCGCGACGGTTCGCCAGCCCGGTGAGCGAATCGTGCGTGGCCTGGTGTTCCAGCCGGCCGGTCAGCTCGCGCAGCTCGCGTGCATCGTCCCTGGCGCGGTAACCCAGCAGGCGGCAGACGATGACGCCGGCCGCAACCACACCCGCCGCGACCAGCGGCAACACGATCATCAGCAGCGCGACGATCTGCCGCGCCGCGCGGCCGACGATGCTGCCGAAATCGGCGGCAAGCGGAGCAATGCGCGCCTGTGTGCCCGCGGCCATATCCGCCAGCTGCGCGATGCGCGCCGCATCCGGCCTGGCGCGCGCGTACTCCTCGTGGATCTGCGCGCCGAGGCGTTCCAGCTGCGACACGTAGCCATCGGCCTGCGTCCACACATCCACGCCACGCCGCAGCAGCGGATGGCGATGGAAGACCGTGAACATCATGATCAGGCCGGCGACATCCTCGCGCGGAATCCCGGCCGCCAGGAAGCTGCGGCGCGCCAGTTGCCGGTCGGGATGGGTCGCCTGCAACGCCATGCGCGCCTTGGCCAGCTCCAGCGGCACCGTGAGCTCGCGCCGGAAGCGCGCATGGATGGCCTCGTCACCGCTTTCGGAATATTCGTCCAGGTCATACGCCGCGCGGTTCTCCGCGCCCACCCAGATCGCAAGGCCGCCGTCGTAAGCCCGCGTCCAGGAGACCACCTGCACGCTGGCCATGCTCACGGCCAGCATCAGCGCGGTAATCGTGACCAGCGGCCAGACGGGCGCGCTGGCGCTGCGGAAGTTCTGATGGGCGGACGAAGTGGACATCGAGAAGCCTGCCGGTTGGCCTTGGGGTCCTTGTTGGCATGCAGGCCGGGAATTGATCTTGGCAGGCGCGGCCCGCACCGCTCGTGAACACCACCACAGTATTTGCCTTCAGCCCGGTTGGCGCAGTGCGGCAATCAATCGCTCACAGGTCGAACCCCATCTGGCCGGACGGGGCCGGCGGCCGGAACAGCGTGGTGTCGAGCTTCACCACATAGCCGTTGGCCAAACCGTGCCTGCGGCAGGCGAGCCGGAAGCGGTCGCGCAGCAGTTGCGCCCATGCGCCACTGCCGCGCATGCGCTCGCCGAAGCGGCTGGTGGATTCGTGGCCGCCATGGGAGTCGCGCATCAGCCCCATCACATGCTGCGCGCGGTCGGGCAGATGTGTCTCAAGCCACTGCCGGAACAGGTCGGCGACTTCCAGCGGCAGCCGCAGCAGCACATAGCCGGCATGCAGCGCACCGGCCGCGGCGGAACGCGCGATGATTTGCTCGAGCTCGCTGTCGTTCACCGCCGGGATCATCGGCGCGGCCAGCACCCCCACGGGCACCCCCGCGGCGCGCAGCTCGCGCATGGCCGCGAGCCGTGCCACCGCGGCGGCCGAGCGCGGCTCCAGGCGGCGCTTCAGGTCGTGATCGAAGGTGGTCATGCTGAAGACCACGCTCACCAGGCTTTGGGCGGCCATGGGCGCGAGCAGATCCAGGTCGCGCAGCAGCAGCGTGCTGCGCGTGGTGATGGCCACCGGATGGCGTGTTTCAGACAGCACCTCGAGGATGGAGCGCGTGACGCGCAACTGCCGTTCGACCGGCTGGTAGGGATCCGTGTTGGAGCCCAGCATGATGAGCTTGCAGGTGTAGCCCGGCTTCGCCAGCTCGCGTCGCAGCAGCGCGCCGGCATCGGGCTTGTAGATCAGCTTCGTCTCGAAATCGATGCCGGGAGAAAGGCCGAGATAGGCGTGCGAGGGACGGGCATAGCAAAAAATGCAGCCGTGCTCGCATCCCCGGTACGGGTTGATGGACTGGTCAAAGCCGATATCGGGTGAATCGTTGTGGGCGATGATGCTGCGTGTGGCATCGGCACGCAGTTCGGTGGCGATGCTCGCGGCGGGCTCGTCCTGGAACCAGCCATCGTCGACGGCTTCGGTGTGCGCCGGATCGAAGCGATTCGGCGGATTGGCGAGTGCGCCTCTGCCGCGCAGGCCTGCGGGTGGAATGTGCTTTGCCATGCCGGAACTGTATATCCGTACAGTCCATGGGTAAACGGTCCATCCCTTCGGTCGGTTGCGGCCCGGCAGGCTGCGTGCTCCAATGCGGATGCGAATGATTCTCATCCTGTCGATTGGAGTGTCTTCTTGAGCACGGCCCCAGGCTTGCGGTTACGGCGTCTGTTGTTCTGGTTTCACCTGGGATGCGGGGTCTGCGGCGGCCTGATCATCCTGTTGATGTCCGCCACCGGCGTGCTGCTGGCATATGAGCACCAGCTTGTGGACCGTGCCGCACAGCGCAATGAAAGCCAGGTACCGTCGGGTACGCTGCGACTGTCCGCCGATGAGCTGGCGGCACGGGCCCGTGCCCTCGCACCCGATGTGCGGCTCAGCCTCACCGTTGACGCCAACCCGGCGGCGCCGGTCACGGTCACCGCCGGCCGCGACACGGTCGCGCTGCTGAATCCGTACACGGGAGCCGCCATCGTCGATGCCGCCGCCGGCCGTCGCGCCTTCTTCGCGCAGGTGGAGCGGCTGCACCGCTGGATGGGTGGCGATGCGCGCGGCACCGGCGCCACGCTGATCGATCTGGCCAATCTGCTGTTCCTCCTGCTGACCATCACGGGCAGCTACCTGTGGCTGCCCCCGGTATGGCGCTGGCGTACGCTGCGCGGCCTGCTGCTGTTCAGGACCCGTTACGTGAACAGCAGGGCGCGGGACTTCAGCTGGCACCACGTGCTCGGCGCGTGGGCGCTCGTGCCGTTGTTCCTGATCGCGCTGTCCGGCGTGGTGATGTCGTATCCGTGGGCGAACCGCCTGCTGTTTGCCGCCTTCGGCGAACCGGCACCGCAGCGTGCCGGGGCGCCGAGAACTGCCTCGCCGGCCCGTGAGCACGGGCAGCTGCCGAACACGAGCCTGCAATCCCTGGTGGACGTGGCGATGGCCCAGGATGACCGCTGGGAGCGGATCACCGTTCCCGCCAGCGTGCGTGGCGATCGCGTGGAAATCACGCTGGAGCTGCAGTCCAGCGCGCGCCGCGCGCCGCGGCGCACACTGGTGCTCGGCGCGACCGATGCGCGCGTCATTGCGGCTCCGCCCGCCCAGGCCACCATGCAGACTCCCGCACAGCGCGCCCGCAGCTGGCTGCGCTTCGTGCACACCGGCGAGGAGTACGGCCTTGCCGGCCAGAGCGTGGCCGCGCTGGCCTCGCTGGCCGCATGCCTGCTGGCATACAGCGGCCTCGCGCTGGCATGGCGGCGGTTGATCGTGCCGCTGTATCGCCGCGCCTAGCGCAGTTCCCGCTGCACCCAGCCGGCCACCGCGGCCACGCTGCGGTCATCCAGAAGCTGCGGGTACAGGGCCGGCATCGGTGGCTTCGGTTTCTTGATGTACTCGATAGTCGAGGCGAGATCGCGCCGCACGGACAGATTGCCGAGCCTGTGGTCGGCGATCATGTTGCCATCGGCGCCGTGGCAGGACTGGCACACCTGACCGTACAGGCGCTGGCCCAGGTCGGCGGCGCCCACGGCCGTGGAGGCGGTGATGTCGCGTCTCGCGGGCGGACCCTGCGGATCCAGCGCCATCACCACGATGCTCGGCAGTCCGAGATCGCCGAAGGCATTGCGCGATACATTGCCCGCGTTGAATGCCAGGTACTGCCGGCCGGCGACGTCATAGGTGGCGAGGCCTCCGGCCATCGCGCCACCGACGGCGATCCTGCGCAGCAGCTTGCCGCCCCTGCTGTCGAACACCAGCAGGTTGCCACCGAGGTCACCAGCGAAAGTGATGCCCCCGGCGGTGGGTGTGATGCCTGCGACCACGGGCTTGTCGGCGTGGTATTTCCAGCGCACCGCGCCGCTCTGGGCGTCCAGCGCGGTGATCCAGCCGGTGGCATCGCCGTCCGGTTCCACGGTGCCGCCGAACTCCACCGCGCCTGGCATGTACTGCTTCGGCGCGCCCGGCGTGACCTTGAAGCAGATGTCCACGGCGCCGACGATGAGCTGCCCGTTCAGGCGGTCGAGCGCCGGGCCATTCCACTCCACGCCGCCGGCGTAACCGGGACACATGCGCGCACCACCCGGCGGCGGGCTCTCCGGAATGGTCTGCACAGTGGTGACCGGCGTGCGGAACACGCGCTGGTGCGTGTCGCGGTCGACCACGGTGACGTGACCGTCCTTGCCGCCAATGGCCATCAGGTCGCGTGCCGCGCCGACGCGATACAGGACCGGCGCGGCCACCAGGTCGAGATCCATCCAGTCGCCCGGCGAGACCTGGTGCCACCACTTCAGCGCACCGCTGCGTGCATCCAGCACCACCACGGAGTTGGTGAACAGGTTGTCGCCGGGACGATAGCCCTTGTCGATGTCGGGCCACGGGTTGCCCACGGGCACGAACAGCTCGCCGGTGCTGACGTCCAGCGACATCACGCCCCAGACGCCGCCGCCGCCGGTCTTCGCGGTCGCGGGCCTCTTCCAGGTTTCCGCACCGGTTTCGGTACCCATCGGAATGGTGTTGAAGCGCCACAGCTCGCGCCCGGTCGCGGCATCGAAGGCGACCACCCGGCCGCGCACGCCGGCCTCGCTGCCGCCCACGCCCATGTACACCACGCCCTGCCAGGCCAGCGGTGCGCCGACGGTGCCCTCGCCCAGCAGCGGCGCGGCGATGGCGTTCTTCCACAGCAGCCTGCCGGTGGCCGCGTCGAGCGCGATCAGCCGCCCGTCGCAGGTGCCGCGGAACAGCCGGCCATCATCCAGCGCCACGCCGCGGTTGGAGCCGCCGCAGCGCTCCTCCTCGGGGGTGTAATCGTATTTCCAGCGCAGCTGGCAGCTGGTGGCATCCAGCGCCACGGTTTCCCGCGAAGTGGTGGTGTAGAGCGTGTCACCCTGCACCACCATGCCGGCATGGAAGGACCCCGGTCCGTCGATCTGCACGCGGCACACTTCGCCGAGTCGCGCGACATTCGTCGCATCGATCTGCTGCAGTGGCGAGTCGCGCTGGCCATGCAGCCCGTTGTTGTAGCTGAGCCATTGCCCGCCCGCGGTGCCCGCCGGCTGCTGTGCCGCCGCCATGCCACCATACAGACACAGCAGCGCGATGAATTCGCGTTTCATGCACGATTCCCCGTTATTCGAACAGCCGCCACTCGGGACGATAACCCAAACCAAGCTGCACGATGCGACCCAGCAGCCGCTCGTAGTCGAGGCCCGCGACGTGCGCGGACTCGGCGAAGTCCTCGCCGTAGGTGAGGTTGGGATTGGCGTTGGCCTCGAGCACGAATACGCTGCCGTCCGGCCGCATGCGCAGGTCCATGCGCGCATAGCCGCTCATGTGCAGCGCCCGGTATACACGCCGCGCCAGCTGCGCCAGCCGCGCCGCGACGGCCGGCTCCAGGTCCAGCGCCGGCCCGGTGCCGATGCCATGGCGCTTCTGGTAGGCCGGGTCCCACTTCACCTTGCGCGTGGCAATGCCGGCCTGCACCTCGGGCAATTTGCCGAAATCCAGCTCCCACACCGGCAGCGTGGTGAGGCGGTCGTTGCCGATCACGCCCACGTACAGCTCGCGCCCCTCCACGTACTGCTCGGCCAGCGCATCGCTCTGCGTCTGCTCGTGGATGAACTGCACGCGCTCGCGCAGCCGTTCCAGGTCGTGCACGATCGAGGCCTGCGAGATGCCCAGCGAGGCATCCTCGGTGGCCGACTTCACGATCAGCGGAAACTCCGCGCCGCGCGGCTCGCGATAGGCCTTGCCCCACGGAAAAAGGTGGAAGCGCGGGGTTGGAATGCGGTGGTACGCCAGGATCTGCTTGGTGAGCACCTTGTCGCGCGACAGCATCATGCCGCGCGGATTGCAGCCGGTGTACGGCTGGCGCATCAGCTCCAGGAACGCCACCACGTAGTGGTCGTAGGTGACGATGCCGGAGAACTCCTCCAGCAGGTTGAAGGTGATCTCCGGCCGCCAGTCGCGGATCACGCGGCGCAGCTCGCCGATCTTGTCGCCGATGCCCAGCACGCGCACCTTGTGGCCCTCGTTGGCCAGCGTCGACAGCACGTTGTACTCGGTGCGGCAGGCCTCGATCTCGTCCTCGGACAGACCGCGCAGGTCATCCGGCGGCACCAGCGCCTCGTTCACCAGCAGCAGGATGCGGCGCTTCTTCACAGCGCGTAATTCTCGCGGTTGCGCTTGAGGATGCCCATGACCACCCGCTGCAGCAGTCCCGCGAATTCCCGCTTGGCGCGCCGGCGGTCGTGCCGCAGGTGCAGGTGCAGTTCGCTGCAGCGGTGGGTCAGCAGCTCCAGCGCGTGCCCCACGACATAGGGATGCAGCCGCGCGCGGCGCACCAGCAGCCGCTCGAGCTGCGGACGCACCTGGCGCAGGAAGGTCGCGGCCGGCGCGTGGCGCGGGGCGGCCAGCGGCGAGAAGATCCGGCGCAGCGCCCGGTCGTGGCGGCCATCCTCGAGGACATAGCGCTTCACCTTGTAGCGGTAGTGCCGGGCCAGCGTGCACGCGGATCGTGCCACTGGCTCGACCTCGCGCTGCGTGCTGCGCGCCGGCTGGCGTCCCGCCACCTCGGCCATCAGCGCATCGACGAACTCCAGCTTGCGCAGCGCGGGCCAGCCGGCGTAATCGCGCCGCCAGCGCGCCCGCGGCTGCAGCCAGACGGCGAAGGTCTCCGCGAAATCCTCGGTCGGATGACTCTGCGCATACCAGTGGCCCAGGTGCAGCACGTAGCGGTGGCTGGCCGGACGCGGCGCGTAGTCATCCGGGTAGCGCTGCGTCGGACGGCCGAATACACGACTCCAGTCGGCGCGCCAGCGCAGGCCATACGCGGTGTCCAGTGCGTGCCCGGCCTCGTGCCGCAGGATGCGCATCAGCCACTTGCTGTTGCCGCCTTCCACCTGGTGCATGAAACGGCGTTCCAGGCGCATCAGCCGCGGATGCGCCAGGTAGAAGGGCACCGCGATGCCGGGCACGCCGTCGGGCGAGAACCATTCTTCCGCGTACCACCAGTGCGGGCGGAACACGATGCCGCGGCGGCCGAGTTCGCGATACAGCCGCCGCATGTGCACGGCGGCCATCCCCCCGCCGTGCGGCAATTCCAGGTCGCGGAAACGCAGTGCCAGCAGGGACGCCTCGTCCATGTCCGCCAGCGTCCGCGCCCGATGTCTCAAGATCCCCGCTCCGCATTGCCCGCGATGGCGCGGCGCCATCGCGGCAACTATACCCGGCGCGGCGCGCGGCCGCCGCGCCGCCCGCTCTCAGTGCAGCATGAAATTCACGCGAAAGCCCTTGCAGGCGCTGACCGGCACACCTGCGCGCGTGGCGGGCGTGAAGCGCAGCGCCTCGCGCGCCCAGCTCAATGCCGCCGCATCCAGGCGCGGGCTGCCGGAGCTGGCGTCGATCACCGGCCGTCCCTCGAGCTGCCCCGACGGCGCCACGCACACGCGCACGATGGCGGTGCCCTGCTCCTGCATCCGCAGGGAGGCATCCGGATAGAAATCATCCGCCGGGCGCACCGCGTGAAACTGCAGCGCGGTGGCTGCGATCGGCGCCACCTCGCCGGCGCCTGCACTGCCCGCCGCCGGCACTGGCGCCGGATCCGGCACGCCCGCATCGGTCGCGGGCGACACCGCCACTGCATCGGCTTCCGCGACGAGCGGCGGCAGCACGATGCGTGGCACGTCCAGTCGCGGCACCTGGATATCCACCGCCATCTGCGCGGGTGGCGGCGACTGCTGCGGATCCGGTGGCAGCAGCTGGCCCACCATGGGGGGAATGACCGTGGGGATGTCCACGTGCATGTGCATGGTCATCAGGGCACTGATCAGCAGGGCGTGCAGCGCGACGATCACGAGCAGGATCATCTGCCGTCCCGACAGCATGCTGGACTGCTGCAATAGCGGTGTATGGGCACTCACGATGAACCTCCTTACCCAAGGTGAACGCACGGGGTTCATTGTGCTCCTGCTGCGCAGTGCCGCAACTCATAGCCGCCGCGGCAGGCAACGGCTCAGTGCCCGGCCAGTGACCTCCTCACAGGCGCTGCCACAACCAGAACGCTGCCGGAATGCCGATGAGATAGCCGGCGGCCACGCGGCCATGGAGCCTGGTCCAGGCGATGGCGCGGGTGGTTGCCAGCAGGCGCCGTGCGAGCCCCGCAAGCCCGATCACCGCAAGGATGAAGGTGAGCTGTCCGGCCTCGACGCCCACGTTGAAAAACAGCAGCGCCCATGGAATCTCGCGATCCGGCAGTCCCACCTCGCCCAGCGCCGCGGCGAAACCCAGGCCGTGCAGCAGGCCGAAGGTGGCGCTCACCACCACGGGGTAGCGCAAGGCCACCGACCTGGCGTCGTTACGCAGTGCCTCGCGCGCCAGGAACAGGATGGACAGCGCGATGGCCGCCTCGGTGGGCGCAATCGGCACGTGGATCAAGCCCAGCGCAGCCAGGGACAGCGTCAGCGAATGCGCCAGCGTGAAACCGGAAACCGCGAGCACGATGCGCCGCAGGCTGCCGGCAATCAGCAACAGCCCGGCGACGAACAGCAGGTGATCCGGCCCACCCAGGATGTGCTCCACGCCCAGCCGGAAATAGCTGCGGATCACGCCTGAGGCGGTGAGTCGCGCCGGCACCGTCCACTGCGTCTCGGATGGCGGCAGCACCGCGGTGTGCGTGGCACCCTCCAGCGTCTGGTAGCGCAGCAGCGTGGTCACTGCCGGGTTGTACACCGGCCAGGCCACCGCGATGCTGCGGCCCGCCAGCGGCCGGGCGCAGCGCACCAGCCGGGAAGTGATGGCGCTGCAATCCGCCGGCCAGACGATGACGGGATGATTGTCCGCGTCGATGGAGGACGGCGCGCGCAGGTCCACCGCATACAGGCCCCTGCCCTGGTCGCTGATGGTGACCGCCACGGGCCGCGCCTCGTGTGCGCCGGCCGGCAAGGCCAGCAGCAGCAACGCCAGCCATGCTCCGGTTCGCGCACGCATCGCGACAATGCCTCGGCTCAACCGCGCTTGCCCTGCAGGTCGAACAGTTCCACGTGGTACTGGCGGATCAGCGCCTGCACCGCCTGCTCCTGGCGCTGCGCGGCGCGATCGCGCCGCAGGTCATCGACGAGTCGGTCGCGGATTTCCGCCACCGTCGGCAGCCGGCCGGGGGTGTGCGCGATGAGCAGCACCAGGTGCCAGCCCTGCTCCGAATGCAGTGGACCCTGCCACCGCAGCGCATTCACGGGCAACCCCTGCAGTGCCTGCATGAATTGCGCGCCGAACTGGCTGGCGATGTAGTCCGGGGTGCGCTCGACGTAGTTCTGCAGGAAGGCGAAGCGGTCGGTGTAGCGCGGCGCATCGTTGAAGCCGGCGTGCCGCGCATTGAGCTCGCCGAGGATGCGGCGTGCATCGCGTTCGGCGCGTGCCGCGCCGCGCATGCCGGGGTCGATGAACACGTGCGTGAAGGTCCACGACGGCGCCACCGCGTACAGCGCGGCATGGGCATCGAGGTACTGCTGCAGCTCGGCCGTGGTCGGCCGATCATCCGCGGAAGATTCGAGCAGGAAGCCCATCTTCTGCACCAGGCGCAGCCGCATGACGTTGTCGCCGCGCTCCAGGCCCAGTGCCCTGGCCTCGCGGTACAGCACCTCCTCGCGCACGTACTGGTCGATGAGCTGCTGCCGCTGCGCGGGGCTCATCGCGTCGAACTGCCTGGAGAAGGTGCCGGGCTCGAAGGCCTTGGCCTGGTATTCCAGGTACTGCAGCAGCGCCGCGCGATCCACGACGATGCGATGCGAATCCGCCTCGTCGTGGGCTCCCCACAGGGCATGGCCGAGGTAGATCAACCCGCCGGCAGCCAGGAAGTGGACCAGCGGCTCGCGCACCAGCCGCCGCAGCAACGCCTTCATCAGCGCCGGTTCAAGGCGTGTACCAGATCGGCGAGGACCAGGCGCGCTCCTGGATGGTCAGCGGCGCCTTGGTGACTGCAGGATCGATCTTCAGCGCTACCGCGTCGTACAGCGACTGGCGCGGCGTGGGGATCTCCAGCACGCGCACGTAGTAGAACGCGCGCACCTTCGGATCGAAGTCCGGGTCCCGCCACACGGCGGCCAGCTGCGCGTCGCCGATGGTATTGGTGTACAGCGCCGTCTTCACGTCCACGGTGCTGCCAACCGGCGGCAGATGGCCCTGCGCGTCGGGATGCCGCTTGCCCGACCAGGCGATGTCGTACACCTTTTCGTGCGTCCTGCCCGCCGCATCCACCCAGCCCTTGATCATCTGCAGCCGGTCCAGGTTGCCGCTGAGTTCGTCCTTGGAGGCATGCACCAGGAAGCTGGGTGCCTGGCCCCGGGGGGCCTTGGTCAGGTCACCCCCCATCGGCACGCCGTGCTGGTAGCCGATGGCGCCGATGTCCACGGCCTTCGCATCCGCGGGTCTGAAGCCGAAGCCACCGAACACGCGCAGCGCGATGCGCGGGCCGGAGGTGCCGTAGACCTCCTTGCGGCGGAAGGCATCGAACAGGCTCTGGCGCGTGTTCTCCTCGGCCCACACGCCGGCAAGTCCGGCGGCCGACAGCTCCCAGATGGGAAAGGCGCCGCGGTCCTGCGGCCGGTCGGTGGTGGTGATCTGGCTCTCGAGCTTGCCGTAGAAATGGAACTCGTCGGTGGAGGTCATGCCGGTGTGCGAATCGGTGCTGCCGACGAAGCCCAGCTTGTACGGATTGACGCCCAGGCTCTGCTCGAAGGCCAGGCCCTGCAGCAGCGCGGTGCGTCCGAAGGAGCCGGGATATGCCGGCGTGGGCGTGCCCGGCAACAGCTTGTTGCGGATCTCGAACCCGGCAAACTCGTCATTCGGCGACAGCGCCGGATCGGTTTCGGAGGTGCCCTTGGACTGCGCGATCTCCATCACCGGCTCCCAGCGTGCGCGCTCGCGCGCGTACTCGGCGGTGATCGGCCGGCCCTCGCTGTCGACGCGATCGAACATCTTGCCGTTGGACATGTTCGAGTTGTGCGGAATGGCGACGAACTGCGCGCCGGTCTCCTTCGTGGTCCTGTCGAGGTAGGCCCACAGGTCCTCGGGCTTGTTGCTCACGTACGAGGTGTAGGGCAGGAACTTGCGGGCGGTCGCCCCGTCGGCCGAGGTGAAGATCACGCGGTGCAGGTTGCTCCAGTCCGGCGCGGAGGACCATTCCCAGCCGATGAAGGCCGTGAATTTGCCCGGCACGTTGTTGGCATCGGCCATCTCCACCTGCCGCTGCCAGGCATCACCCAGCACCTTGTCGCTGGCCAGGTCGGTGAGCATCTCGCGGCCCTTGCCCTGGATGATCTGGCCCACCTCGCCGAACACCGCACGCTTGTTCTGCTTCTGCAGCTGTTCCAGGCGCCTGCCGGTGGGCGTGGCCAGCAGGTCCGGGTCCTCTTCGTCGAGCCGCACCTGCAGCTGCATCAGCTCGGCATGGTCGGACACCACCAGGAAGTCCAGCGGCCGCTGCGCGCGGATCTTCTCGTGCGTGACCGGATTGATGATCGGCAGGCCGCGCGCATAACGGAATGCCGTATCCGGATCGGTGACGTAGTTGCCGGTGGCATAGGCATCGATCGAATACGAGGTGTGCAGGTGCGTGTCACCCCAGTACAGGTGCTTCTCGGCACTGCCCGCCTGCCCTGCCAGCCCCAGCGCCGAGACGCCCAGCACTGCCCACATGACTGCGTTTCTCATCGAGGGACTCCGCTCATCGTTGCGAACCATGCAGCCGCGGAGCGCTCACCGCGCCGCGGCCGGTGGCCAGCTGTGGCGCCGCTCCAGCATGAGCTGGCGCAGCGCCTTCGGCTTGCGGCCGGTGAAGCGCTCCACCACGTCGGTCACCACGTCGAGCCGGCCTTCGCGGATCAATCGTCCGAAGGAGACCATGCCGTCGCTGCACCAGGGCACCGGCGACTTGGAGAAATCCCCGGTGGCTTCGCGCGGCACGCCAAGCGAATCCCACATCGCGTACATCTGCTCATCGCTGAGGTCGATGATGTCGAACTGCGCGCCACTGAGCTCCTGGATCAGCCTGCCCACCGTTTCGTAGTCCAGCGCTTCCGGACCGGTCACCTCGTAGGCGGTATCGGGCTCGCCCTTGCCCTGCAGCAGCTTCGCGGCCACCGCCGCCACATCATCGCGGCTGACGAAGCCGACGCGGCCCTTGCCGGTATTGCCGATTGCCTTGCCCGTGCCGATGGCGATGGCCGCCTGGTTCTCGGCCATGGCATCGGCGTACTGGCTGTTGCGCATGAAGTTCCACGCGATGCCGCTGTCGCGGATCAACCCTTCCGTGTACTTGTGGTCAACCAGTTCCAGCGAGCTGACGCCGGGCTTCTCGGCATTCAGGAAGGAGGTGTAGACAATGTGCTTCACGCCGGCTTCCTTCGCGGCCGCCACGGCATTGGCGTGCTGCCGCCGGCGCTGCTCGCCGACCTCCATCGTGGAGACCAGGAAGAGATGGTCCGCACCGCGGAACGCGGCGACCAGGGCCGCACGGTCGTTGAAGTCCGCGCTGCGGGCATCCACGCCGCGTGCGCGCCACCTGGCGAGCGTGGCCTCGTTGCGGCTGGTGACACGGATCTGCGCCGGCGGCACCCCGTCCTTCAACAGGTTGTCCGCCACGGCTGCGCCGATGTATCCGCCGACTCCGGTCACGACATACATGATGGCCCCCCAGGCTCAGGCGTCGATTCTAACCGTGCGGCCGCAGCCATGGGCGTGCCCAGGCCAGACCCGCCACCGTGCCGGCCGCCGGCAGGTACTCGCAGCCCACGTGGCCCGCGTAACCCATGGCATCGATGGCCGGCAACAGCCGCTCGAAGGCGATTTCGCCGCTGCCGGGTTCGTGCCGCCCGGGATTGTCCGCCACCTGGATATGCCCGATGAGCGGCAGCAGGCGCTGCACGGAGCGCAGCAGGTCGCCCTGCATGATCTGCATGTGGTAGACGTCGAACTGCAGGCGGATGTTGGGCCGGCCGGCGCGGGCGATGCACGCCTGCGCCAGTGCGGTGGAATCCAGCAGGTAGCCCGGCACGTCCACCCGCGTGTTGATCGGTTCGATCAGCACCGTCGCGTCGCAGGCGGCCAGGCGGTCCGCGGCCCGGCCGATGGCGGCCACGTAGGTGTCGAGGTGGCGCGCCCGGTCGGCACCGGACGGCAGCAGGCCAGCCATCACATGCACACGGCGGCAATTGCCGGCCTCGACATAGCGCGCGGCCAGCTCGATTCCGGCGTCGAATTCGTGTTCGCGTCCCGGTAGCGAGGCGATGCCGCGCTCACCGGCATTGCCGGGTGGCCCGTTGAACAATACCCACTCGAGCTGTGCGGCCCGCAGGCGCGCGGCGATGGCCTGCGGCTCGGCCTCGTAGGGAAACTGGCATTCCACCGCCGTGAATCCGGACGCCGCCGCCGCCGCGAACCGCTCCATGAAAGGCAGCTCGGTGAACAGCGTGGAAAGGTTGGCAGACAGGCGGATCACCGCCGGCAAGATACCCCATAAGTACTGAAGCCGGTATGTCCACGGCCGGCCGCGCCGTAAGATGCGCGCATGGAACAGGACGAGCAACGCGCGGCCCGGGTGCTGGCATATCTCGGCCGGTTGCAGGACGAGCTGTGCCGGACCTTTGGCGAGAGCATGGGCGGCAGCTTCCTGCGCGACGAATGGCAGCGCCCGGCCGGCGCAGGCAAATTGCAGGGCGGCGGCATCACCGCCGTGCAGGAAGGCGGTGCGGTGATGGAGCGCGCCGGCGTGGCGCTCTCCGACGTGCGGGGCTCGCAGTTGCCACCGGCCGCCACCGCGCGCAATCCGCAGCTTGCCGGTCGCGGCTTTCGCGCCATGGGCGTCTCGGTGGTGATGCATCCGCGCAATCCGCACGCGCCCACCAGCCACATGAACGTGCGCTTCTTCAGCGCCGGCGATGTATGGTGGTTCGGCGGCGGCTTCGACCTGACGCCGTATATTCCCTACGAGGACGACATCGTCGCCTGGCACCGCGCGGCGCGCGCGGCCTGCGATGCGGTCTCGCCGTCGATCTATCCGCTGGCGCGGCGCCACTGCGACGAGTATTTCTTCCTGAAGCATCGCGGCGAGGCGCGCGGCATCGGCGGCATCTTCTACGATGACGTGAACGAACAGTCGCCGGACCTGCCGCTGACCTGGGAGCAGGGCTTCGCGCTGATGCAGCAGGTGGGGCGTGGCTATCATGACGCCCTGCTGGGAATCATCGGGCGGCGCCGTGATGCACCCTTCACGCAGCGCGAGCGCGCCTACCAGCTCTACCGGCGCGGCCGCTACGTGGAATTCAACCTGGTATTCGACCGCGGCACGCTGTTCGGCCTGCAGTCCGGCGGACGCACCGAGGCCATCCTCGTGTCAATGCCGCCGCTGGCGAGCTGGTCGTATGCAAGTCCGGATGCGCAGGCCGATGCGCGGCTGCTGCCCTATCTCACCACGCTGCGCGGCACGGACTGGTTGGCCGGGCAGGAGGCCCGGCGGCCCGCCCAGGACCGGTAGTGCCTGCCGCGCGTTGCCGGACGACTAGTGCGTCAGCGCGTACACCACGAAGTTCACGCCCATGCGCAAACCCAGTTCCGCACCGGCGGCCGGATAGTCCGGGTCGTCAGCCCACTGGTAGGAGTCGCCCAGGTCGTTGTTGAAGGCGATCGCCACCATCACGCGCTTGTTGTCATCGAGGATGGCGCGCCAGTGCGGCACTGAGCCGTTGGCTCGATAAGGCACGCCTTCCTGCAGTGCATTCCAGTTCGGCACCATGTGGCGTGCATCCAGGTCGTAGACCGTGTGGAACAGCGGATGGCTGTCGGGCAGATCCTCGATCCTGCGGTCCGGAAATACGCGCTCCATGCCGCGCACGAAACCGTCCCACTCGCGCTCGCCGAAGAAGCTGTCGGCCAGCAGGAAGCCGCCGCGCAACAGGTAATCGCGCAGCTTCACCACCTGGTCATCCGTGAGCTCCCAGTTGCCCGGCAGGCCCACGATCAGGTACGGCCAGTCATAGACGTCGTCGCCGTCGTCGAGATTCACCGGCTGTTCCACCGAGCGCACATCGATGGTGGTCAGGCGGCGCAGGATCTGCGCGAAGTAGCGATCCCCGCGCGGGTAATCGACCGCCCAGGTGGTGCCGCCCTCGCGCCAGTCACGCCCGCCACGACCGAACCCCCCGAACCCGCCGGAGGAACTGGGATACATCAGCCGCGCCACGACGAAACCGGCGGGTTTCTGCCAGTCCGGCGGCAACGGGGTCTCGTCGGCCTGCGCCTCGAACGAGGGATACACGCGGAACTCGCGGTCGGCATAGGCCGCCGTCGCCGCCACCAGCAGCACACCGGCCGCAACGAACCACCGGAGGCGCCGCCTGTACATGGGCCGAGATTACTCCATGGGTGAATGCATCGGCTAGGACGCCGCCGACACGCTGGCGGCACCGGCACCGACGCGCCGGACGCGGGAGCGTGTATATCTTGCAGCATGCGCAGCAGGATCCGGGCCGGATCGACCCTCGCCGCAACCCTGCTCGTTGCGGCGGGATGCGCTTCCCCCCGCGTGGCGTTCGAACCACCACCCGAAGTGGCACCCCAGCCCCCGCCCATCACCGCCGGGCAGGCGGTGGCCGAAGCGCAGGCCGCGGCACAGCAGACCGTCGAGCAGCAGGCCATGCCGTTGCAGGCGAGCACCACGGATCCACGGGGCGCGCGCACCCGTTTCGGCCCGACAGGTCGCTCCACCAGCGACATTCTCAAGACCAATGCCGCCGCGCCCATGCCGCTGGATTTCGAACAGCGACTGGACTACGCGCACGACCGCATCTACGCCTGGGAGCAGAACGTGGTCGAAGGGACGGACCACCTGTTCGCGGCCCGCGACCGTCCGCTGGCACCGGTGCCGGCCGCCCCGTTCCGCCTTGCCTCGACTCTGGACGTGTTCCACCACCCCGATGGCGTGCGTGCCAGCATGGACCTGGACTTCGACATCGCGCTGCATCTGCCGAACATCGAGAAGCGCCTGGGCGTATTCATCACCAGCGAGGAACTGGACGAAGGCACGCGCGATCCGAATCGTGATTCGCAGCTGCGTGCCGGCCTGCGCTACGAACTGCTGCGCGCGCTGGATTTCGACCTGGGCGTGCGCGTGGATGTGCCGCCCGTGGCCTTCACCTCGGTGAAATGGGCGCGCGAATACGACCTGGGCAGCATCGAGTTCTATCCGCTGCTGAAGCTGTTCGCCGAGACGAAGGAGGGACTGGGCGCGGCAACGGGCGCGACCTTCGACCACTGGGCCGGCCAGCAGCTGCTGCGCTCCTCCAGCTACGCGAAGTGGCGGCGCGATACCGCGCAGACCGAATGGTCGCAGACCTTCATCTACGCGCAGGCCCGGGAACTGATCGTGCCCGACCGCTATGGTTCGTTTCCCAGCGCCGACGACATCGGCCGCGGCTGGGGCCTGCGGCTGCAGACCAATGGCGATGACACCAGCCGGGTAACGCGTTACGAATCCGGCGTGTTCTTCCGCGGGCAGACCAGCGCGCGCTGGCTGTTCTGGTCGGTCGAGCCCATGATGCGCTGGGACCGCGACCGCAACTGGCACGCCGATCCCGGCATCCGTTTCGGGATCGACGCGCTGTTCTGGGATCTGGCCCGGCCGGCCGGCTGATCAGCGCGCCAGGCGGCGCTCCAGCAGCTCGATGCGTTCCAGCAGCTCGATCACCAGCGCCACCCCGGCGGTGCTCAGCTCCAGGTCGCGCTGCAATCTCACCGCCAGCCGCGCGCGGCGCAATGCGCTGCCGGCAAAGCGCGGTGGCGCCGGAGTGATCACCTCGAGTACGCCTTCCGCCACCAGCTCGAGAAGCTGGGCGGCACGTGCGCCGCTGAGCGCGCCGAGCTGCTCGAGACTGAGCGCCTCTCCCTGTTCGAGGATCTGCCCGACGATCACCGTGGTCTGCGACGAGGTCATGCTCATGCTCCGGGCGCGGCGCGTGGATTGAAGGGAACGGCCGCCGCAAAGGCCTGGTACGCGGCGCGCGCGGCATCGCTGCCGGCCGGCGGCAGGGCGATCTGCAGGATGGCATACAGGTCGCCGGGCGGCTGCGCCGGCAGCCCGCGCCCGCGCAGCCGCAGCCGCGTGCCGGCCTTCGAACCGGCGGGGATGCGCAGTTCCACCGGGCCAGCCGGTGTCGGCACCGCAATCGTCGCGCCGAGCGCGGCCTCCCATGGCGCCACCGGCAGCTCGAACTGCAGGTCGCGGCCATCGGGCCTGTACAGTGGATGCGGCGCGAACGCCACCTCCAGGAACAGGTCGCCGGGCTGCGTGGCGCCGGCCAGGGTTTCGCCCTGCCCGGCGAGCCGGATGTGCTGGCCGGCGAGGATGCCGCGCGGGATCTTCACGTTGAGCGTGCGCTCGCGCAGCCTCGGCCGGCCGTCGGCGCCGACTTCCGGCACGCGCAGCGTCAGCGTGCGCGTGCCGCCCTCCAGCGACGCCTCCAGGTCCACTGTCACGCGCGCATGATGATCCTCGCCGCGCTCGCGCTGGCGAGGGCGCGCGCCGGCGAATCCCGCGCGGCCAAACAGCGTCTCGAAGAATTCGCTGGCATCGCCGCGATAGGCGAATTCCTGCTCCTCGCCGGGGCCGGGGTGGCCGGCGCCGCTGAACTCGAAGCCGGAATCCCAGTCCGGTGGCGGGCGGAACTGCTGGCCCGGCGGCGGCCCGCTGCCGAGCTGGTCATAGGCCGCGCGTTTCTGTGGATCGCGCAGCACTTCGTAGGCCTCGCCGATCTCCTTGAAACGCGCCTCCGCATCCGCTTCCTTGCTGACATCGGGATGGTACTTGCGCGCCAGCTTGCGGTAGGCCTGCTTGATCTGCTCGGCGCTGGCATCGCGTGCCACGCCCATCACGGCGTAGTAGTCCTTGAACTCCATGGTCAGGTGTCCAGCCGGCCGAAGCGGCCGGCATTCACGTCCTCGAACGCCGCGATGATTTCCTCGCGGGTGTTCATCACGAAGGGCCCGTAGCCGACGACGGGTTCGTCGATGGGCACGCCGGTCATCACCAGCAACGTGGTTGGCGCCCGCACCGTCAGCGCGATGTCCCCGCCCGTGGCGCCGAACACCGCCGCATCGCCGTCGCCGAGCGCGCCGGCGGCAACGCCAACCTCCCCCTCGAGCACCGCCATGATGGCGTTGTGCCCCTCGGGCACCGGCAGGTTCAGCGTGCCGGGCTGCAGCTGCGCATCCCAGACGTTCAGTTCGGTGAAGGTGTGTGCCGGCCCGGCGGTGTCCCCGAAGCGGCCCGCCACCACGCGCAGCGATCCCAGGCCGGAAGGCAGCTGCACCGCCGGAATCTGCGCCGCGGCGATGGCCTGGTAGCGCGGCGCGGTGAGCTTGTGCGCCGCCGGCAGGTTGACCCACAGCTGCGCGACCTTGAAGCGTCCGCCGCGGCCGGCGAACGCCGTCGAATGGAATTCCTCGTGCATGACGCCGCGGCCGGCCGTCATCCATTGCACATCGCCCGGGCCGATGGTGCCGCCGCTGCCGGAGGTATCCCGATGCGACACCTCGCCCTGGTACACCAGGGTCACCGTCTCGAAGCCGCGATGCGGATGCTCGCCCACGCCGCGACGTTTGCCGGTGACGGCAAACTCGGCCGGCCCGGCATAGTCCAGCAGCAGGAACGGGCTGACCAGCCGTCCGAGGCGGTCGTAGGAAAACAGCGTGCGCGCCGGAAACCCGTCGCCGACCCAATGCGGCTCGGGAGAACGGAAGATGCCGAGGGACTCACGACTCATGGGACCTCCTTCGCCGACGCGTTATCCGCGACCGACGAAGGGCATGGTGGTGGCCATCACCGTCATGTTCAAGACATTGGCGGACAGCGGCAGCCCGGCCATGTACAGCACCGCCTCGGCCACGTGCTGCACGTCGAAGGTGGGCTCCGGCTTCAGCGTGAAATCCGCCTGCAGCGTGCCGGACTGCATGGCGATGCCGAGGTTGGTCTGCACGTTGCCGATGTCGATCTGGCCGCAGGCGATGTTGCAGCGACGTCCTTCCAGCGCGATGGTCTTCGTGAGCCCGGTGACGGCATGCTTGGACGCCGTGTACGCGGCCATGTGCGGCCGCGGCGTGGCCGCGGCAATGGAACCATTGTTGATGATGCGCCCGCCCTGCGGCTGCTGCGCTTTCATCGCGCGGAACGCCGCCTGCGCCACCAGAAACACGCCGGTGAGGTTGGTGTCGATTACCCGCCGCCAGGCTTCCACCGGCAGCTCGTCCACCGGCGCGGGCGGGGCGGCGGTGCCGGCGTTGTTGAACACCAGGTCGAGCCGGCCCCAGCGCTCCACTGTCCGCGCCACCATGTTCCGCACTGCCACCTCATCGGTCACGTCCGCCGGCACCACCAGCACCTGACCGCCGGCCGCGGCTGCAGTTTCCTCGAGCGGCGCCGCACGCCGCCCGGCGACCGCGACCTGGTAACCGGCCCGGGCCAGCGCCACGGCCACCGCGCGGCCGATACCCGAACCCGCACCCGTTACCAGCGCCACCTTCGAACCCATTAGACTCTCCACCGCAAGCCATGCCGAAGAGCGGCAAGCGTACTCCAAACAACGATTGCCGATCGCACGGGGCGGGAGACGGGGAATGACCCGGCGGACCGGGCGCCAGCCATTGCCGTGGACGCGATCGTGGACGAGCTGCTTGCCACGCATGCCCATTGAAACTAGGTACATGTACGGGTCACCGCCGGTGCGGCTGCATGGCATGCTGCGCCTCGATTCCAACGGAAGGTTCCCATGAAGAAACTGCGCCACATCCTCGTTGCCATCAAGAATCCGCACAGCCGCAGCCAGCCGGCGCTGGGCAAGGCCGCGCAACTGGCACAGGGATGCGGCGCCCGGCTCACGTTGTTCCACGCGCTGGCAACACCGCTGTACCTGGACGCCTACAACCTCGAGGGCCAGTCGCTGCAGCAGACCGAACAGCAGTGGCGCGCCCGCGCACTGGCGCAGCTGGAGAAGCTCGCCGCGCCGCTGCGCACGGCCGGCATGTCCGTGGCGGTGGCCGTCGACTGGGACTTCCCGCCGTACGAGGCCGTGATCCGCCATGCGCACCGCTCGGCCGCCGACCTGATCGTGGCCGAGCGCCACGCCTCGCGGCACCTGTTGCCGGCGCTGCTGCGTTTCAACGACTGGGAGCTGCTGCGCCGCAGCCCCGTGCCCGTGCTGCTCATCAAGCGCGGCGGCAGCTGGCACCGTCCGGCGGTACTGGCCGCGATCGACCCGATGCACAGCTACGCCAAACCCGCGCGCCTCGACGCGGCCATCATGAACGCGGGGGATCTGCTGGCCACTGCGCTGTCGGGCAAGCTGCATGTGGCACATGCCTGGTGGGGCGCGCCGTTCTCCGGCCTGCGCATGACCACCGCCGCACCGGCCATGGCGGTGATGATGGAGGAGCGCGCACGCCGCGCGACGCTGGCCGCTTTCAAGCGGGAAGTCGGCAAGGCCGGCCTGAAAAGCGCGCGGCGCCACTTCGTCGACGGCCATCCGGTGGACGTGCTGCCGCGCCTGGCGCGCCAGCAGCACGCCGGCGTCGTGGTGATGGGCGCGATTTCGCGCTCCGGGCTGAAGCGCCTGGTGCTCGGCAACGTCGCCGAGCAGGTGCTGGATGCCCTGCCCTGCGATGTGCTGGTAGTGAAACCAGCGAGCTTCAAGGCGCGCGTGCCGGCCAGGGCGCGCGGCGTGCAGCTCATTCCGACGCCGCCTTACATCTAGAAGAGGATGGAACGATCGACCGCGCGCACGTCGCTGCGGCCGGTCAGTGCCAGGCTCACCGCGAGCTCGCGCGCCAGGATGTCGATGGCCAGGGCGACGCCGCGCTCGCCCAGCGCGCCGAGGCCGTACAGCCACGCACGACCCACCAGCGCCGCGCCTGCGCCCAGCGCCAGCGCCCTGAGGATGTCCTGTCCGCTGCGCACGCCGCTGTCGAGCAGCACTTCGGCGCGGCCCTGCACCGCCTCGACCACTGCCGGCAGCGCCCGGATCGATGAACAGGTGCCGTCGAGCTGGCGACCACCATGGTTCGACACCACCAGCGCATCGGCACCCAGCTCCACCGCGCGCCGTGCGTCCTGCGGATCGAGGATGCCCTTCACGATGACCTTGCCCGGCCAGCGCTCGCGCACCCGCGCCAGGTCATCCCAGGTGAGCGCACTGTCGACCTGCGACTGCACCCACTGCGAGAAATGCACGCCGCGCGTGCGCGCCACGGCGGCGGCGAGATTGCCGAATTCGCGGCGCCTGGCGGTCAGCATGCTCCACACCCAGCCGGGCCGCGCGGCGAAGTCCAGTGCATTGCGCAACCGCAGCCGCGGCGGCACGGTCAGGCCATTCTTCGCGTCACGGCGCCGCAGCGCGCCCACCGGGATGTCGACAGTCAGCATCAGCACGGGACAGCCAGCCTCGGCCGCGCGATCGACCAGCTCGTTGGTATAGCCACGATCCTTCAGCACGTAGAGCTGGAACCAGAACGGCGCGCTGGTGGCCGCGCGCACGTCCTCGATGGCACAGATGGAAACGGTGCTGAGGCAGAACGGCACGCCGGCGGACGCGGCCGCGCGCGCCGCGTGGATCTCGCCATCGCCGCGGATGAAGCCACCCATGCCGGCCGGCGCCAGCGCCAGCGGCAACGCCGCCGCGCGGCCCAGGATGCTGGTGCCCAGCTGCTGCTTCGACACGTCCACCAGCACGCGCTGGCGGAACTGCAGCGCCTCGAGGTCGGCGCGGTTGCGTGCCAGGGTGAGCTCATCGTAGGAGCCGCGGTCCACGTACTCGAAGAAGGCGCGCGGCACGCGCCGCCGCGCCAGTTCCCGCAGGTCGGCGATGCTGTTGATGGCGTTCACGGCTGCACTTCAATTCACCGGCAGCGAGAATTCGGGACCCTTGCCTGATCCCTCCGGCCAGCGCTGCATCACGCTCTTGTAGCGCGTGTAGAAGCGCAGCGCCTCCTCGCCATAGGCGTGGTGATCGCCGAACAGCGACTGCTTCCAGCCGCCGAAGGAATGCCAGGCCATGGGCACCGGGATGGGCACGTTGATGCCGACCATGCCCACCTGCACGCCGCGCGCGAACGCGCGTGCGGTGGCGCCGTCGGCGGTGAAACAGGCTGCGCCATTGGACAGCGGATGCTCGTTGATGAGTCGCAGTGCGCCGGCGAGATCCGGCACGTGCACGATGGCGAGCACCGGGCCGAAGATCTCTTCCTGGTAGATCGAGTGCGCCGGCTGCACCAGGTCGAACACCGTCGGCGCGGTGAAGAAACCCTGCTCGGCGCCCGGGACGCGGCACTGGCGCCCGTCCACCAGCAGCACCGCGCCCTCGGCGACCCCGCGCGTGATGCAGCCATCGACGCGCGCCTTGTGCGCGCCGCTGATCAGCGGGCCGATCTCGACGCCGGCATCGGTGCCGGCGCCCACCTTCAGCGCGCGCGCGCGCGCCACGATCTTCGGCACCAGGCGCGGTCCCGCATCGCCGACCACCACCAGCACGGAGATGGCCATGCAGCGCTGGCCTGCCGAACCGAATGCCGCGCCAGTGATCGCATCCACCACCAGGTCCGGATCGGCGTCGGGCATGGCCACGAGATGGTTTTTCGCGCCGCCCAGTGCCTGTGCGCGCTTGCCATGCGCCACCGCGGTCAGCTGCACATGCCGCGCCACCGGCGTGGAGCCGACGAAGGACACGGCACGCACCTGCGGGTGCTGCAGCAGCGCCTCCACCGCCACCCGATCGCCCTGCACCACGTTGAACGCGCCATCCGGCAGGCCGGCCTCGCGCAGCAGCTCCGCCAGCAGCAGGCTCGCCGAAGGGTCGCGTTCGGAAGGCTTCAGCACGAAGGTATTGCCCGCCGCCAGCGCCAGCGGAAACATCCACATCGGCACCATCACCGGGAAATTGGACGGGGTGATGCCGGCCACCACGCCCAGCGGCTGGCGCAGGTTCCAGTTGTCGATGCCGCCGCCGATGTTGTCCGAGTGATCGCCCGCCAGCAGGCGCGGCGCGCCGCAGGCGAATTCGACCACTTCGATGCCGCGCGTCACCTCGCCATCCGCGTCCGCGAGCACCTTGCCGTGCTCGGCGGTGATCGTCGCGGCCAGGCGGCGGCGATTGGCCTCGAGCAGCTCGCGGAAACGGAACAGCACGCGCGCGCGCCGCAGTGGCGAGGTCGCCTCCCAGGCGGGAAATGCCCCGGCGGCACTGGCCACCGCGGCATCCACCATCGTGGCATCGGCCAGCGCCACGATTCCCGCGACGGCGCCGGTGGCGGGGTTGAACACCTCGGCGCAGCGCTCGGTATCCGCCGGCGCGACCGTGCGGCCGCCGATGAAATGACCGATCTGCCGCAATCAAAGCTCCAGCGGGTGCGACTGACGGTAACCCGGATCGCCGTAATCGACGATCTCGACGCGCGCGGCGCCGCGGTACAGGAACACGCGGCCCGCGTAATCCTCGCGGAAGGCCAGGTTCACCGCTGCCGCGGCGAAATCCTCCGCGGAAACGATGCTTTCCGGCGCGATGCAGTTGACGCGGATCTTCTGCGCCTGCAGCGAGCGCAGCGCCGCCGTGAAGCGCAGGATACCGGCCTTGGCCGCGCACCAGGCCGGACGGGTCTCCTCGCCAAAGCCCAGCGCCGAGGCGGCCGCGACGTTCACCACCGCCCCGCCACGCCGCTTCAGCATCTCGATCGCCTGGCGCGTCACGTGCATCGTACCCAGCAGGTTGGTGCCGACGATGCGCGCCCAGTGATTCAGCGGATCGCCATCCAGCCACGGCCCGGCGACGTTGAACACCAGGTCAAGACCACCGAACTCGCGCGTGGTGCGATCGATCAGCGCGGCCACCTGCTCTTCCTGCGCGACATCGCAGCGGTGCGCCAGCGCGGCGCTGCCGCTGGCGCGGATGCCGGCGGCGACCTCGCCCGCCAGCGCGTAGTCGATGTCGGCGACCACCACGTTCGCGCCCAGCGCCGCACAGCGGCGCGCGATCGCGGCCCCGGCTCCCGAACCGCCGCCGGTCACCAGCGCGACACGGCGATCGAGCCGGCGCAGCGCCAGCAGGCTGGCACTGGAAGCGGTGTCGGCGGAGGCAGTGGGCACGGACAAGGCGTGAACCTCGAAGGCGTATCATCGGGACATGGCACAAACCCCGCAGAGAGTACCCGATCCCGCGCGCTACGCGCGGCATCTCGCGCTGGCCGAGATCGGCGCCGCAGGCCAGCAGCGGCTGGCCGAAGGGGCGGTGCTGGTGGTCGGCGCCGGCGGTCTCGGCTCGCCGGCTGCGCTGTACCTGGCCGCGGCCGGCGTCGGCACGATCGGGCTGGTCGACCATGATCGGGTCGAGCTCTCCAACCTGCAGCGCCAGATCCTGTTTGCCACCGACGAGATCGGCCAGGGCAAGGCGCTCGCCGCCAGGGCGCGGCTGACGGCGCTGAATCCGGCGCTGCGCGTCGTGGCTCACGCGGAGAAGCTCGTGGCCGGCAACATCGAGCGCATCTTCCGCGACTACGAGGTCGTCATCGACGGCACTGACCGGCTGGCCACGCGCTATCTCATCAATGACGCCTGCGTACTGCTGGGCAAGCCACTGGTGAGTGCCGCCATCCATCGTTTCGAAGGCCAGGCAATGACCTACGTGCCGGGCCATGCGCCCTGCTACCGCTGCCTGTATCCCGAGAGCCCGGAGGACCTGGTGCCCAACTGCGCCACCGCCGGCGTGCTCGGCGTGCTGCCCGGCGTGATGGGCAGCATCCAGGCCACCGAGGCGCTGAAGCTGCTGCTGGGCATTGGAGAGACGCTCGCCGGCCGGCTGCTGGTATACGATGCGCTGTCCATGCGCTTCGATGAATTCCGCTTCGCGCGCCGCGCCGACTGCGCGGTGTGCGGCGAGCATCCAGCCATCACCAGTGTCGCACAGCATGAGGAGCAGGGTTTGAACCGGATCACCGACTGGTCGCCGCAGCAGCTGGCGGATGAACTGAAGAAGGGCGAGGAGCGCCTGCTGCTGGTGGATGTGCGTGAACCGCATGAATGGGCCGACGGCCGGCTGCCCGGCTCGGTGCACATGCCGCTGGGCACGGTGCCGGCGCGCATGAACGAGATCCCGGCGGATGTGACACCGGTGTTCATCTGTGCGGCCGGCGGCCGCAGCATGCGCGCCGCGCAGCTGTTCGTGGCATCGCAGGGACGCGAGGCGATCAACCTTGCCGGCGGGGTGATGGGCTGGAGCCAGGTGTACGGCGCGCCGCCGAAGCCGGACGAGCACCACCACTGAGCCGATCGTCCATCGCAGCGGCTACGGCCGCTGCGCCCGCCGCTGCATCTGTTCGAGCAACCCGCCGAGCTGCGGATCCGCATTGCCCGTTGCCAGATCGCGCATCACCCGCTGCACGTCCGGATCGGCGCGGTGGCGCATCATCCAGGTCATGGTGGCCGGCGAGATCTGCACCTGCGGGCGTGGTACCGGCGGCGGTGCGGGCACTGGCACTGGCACCGGCGCGGGCCGCGAGCCATCCTGCAGCACTTCGACCGACAGATCGAATGCGGCCTGGGTTCCGCCATTGGCCAGCAGGCCGAGCGCGTCGCCGACGCTGTCGGCCTGCGTGACGTCATACCAGCCCTGTTGCACCAGAGCGCCCAGCAGGCCGGTGATCTCCGGGTCGCTGACGATCTGCCGCACCGCGCGCGATTCGGCCGGTGAGGCCGCCGAGCGCGCCGCCAGCAGCAACGGCGCCAGCCGCTCGGCACAGGACAGCGAAGCATCCTTCAGCGTGGCCACCACGTAGCGCCGCCATTCGGCATCGCCATTGAGCACGCGCCGCGCGGCCATGCGGATCACGGGCTGCGCATCATCCTGTGCCACCGACTCGATGGCGGACCGCGCACGCGGATCGTTGCGGAAACCGGCGGCCAGCGTCGCCAGCGCCTCGTACCTCACGCCCTGCTCCGGATCGCGCCGCAGGGATTCCACCAGCGGGCCCAGCAGGTCCGGCTGTGACATGCCGCGCAGGCTGCGCCACAGCTGCGCACGCTGCTGCGAGGGCAGCACGGCGGAAAAATCCGCGATGGCGGCGACGTCGACGCCATCCAGTTGCTGGCCGCGATCATTGCCGGGGATGTCGAGCAGGTCGCCCAGGGCGCGGCTGCGCTCGAAGCCCGGCAGCGAGGCATCGCCGAGCCGCGCCATCAGCTGCAGCTTCACCAGTTCATCCGGGAAGACGCGCCGGCGCAGCACATCGAGTTGCTGGGCCGCGAGCTGGCCGGCGCTGGCATCGCCGACCTGCAGCGCGGAGGTGAAGCTGGCCACCTCCGGCTGGCCGAGCGCCTGCACCCGGATCTCCACCGGCCACTGCCCCGCCGCCGGCGATGCGGAGGTGCCGGCCAGTGTCACGACCCCGGCCGACTGTGCGCCGGCCGGCGACCACACCGCGCCCACGCCCCGGCCGCCGCCGAAACGGAAATTCATGCCGCCGGCAGCTGGCTGGGAACTGCTGACAGAGAGCAGGTAATCCGGTGGCTGGTCGTCATCGAGCGGCGGCGCAGTGGTGCCCGGAACCAGCAGCGTGATGCTGGGCAATCTGCCCAGGTCATCAAGCAGCGCGGTGTAGAAGGCCTCGACCGCCGGGCGTGACGCGGGTTCGCGCAGGTCCTGTCGCAATGGCAACGCGACCACCACATAACGCCGGTACGGATACCAGGCCGGCGAGCTCGCTTCGGTGGCGGCAGGCGGCGGCGTGGCGGCAGCTTCGGCTGGCTGAGCGACAGGGATGGCCGTGCGCCCGGACTGGCGCGTTGCCGCTGGCCGCGGCGCACTGATGGCTGGCGCCGGACGATGCGGCGCAACCGGCCACCACCAGCACAGCAGCACGGCGCCGATCGCCAGCGCTGCCACGCTGCCTGCAACGATGAAACGCCGGCGGTGGAAACCGGCCGCCGCGACCTCACGGCCGGCAAAGCCGGCGGCACGCCGGTGCGACCAGCGCAATTCCACGCGCGCCACCACGCGCGCGGTGAAATCAGGTCCCGGATCAACCGGCGCCAGGCAGGCGCGCAGGTACTGCCCGGGATCCACCTCGGCGGCGTACTGCGCCCGCAGCCACTCGAGCGAGGACTGCAGGGACGCCTGCATGTCCGCTGCCGGCACATCGAGGATGGCGGCAATCTCGGCGACCTCGAGCTGCTGCTGGTCATGCAGCAGCACTGCGGCACGCGCCTGCGGTTCGAGCTGCCACAGCAGGCCCCGCAGCCGCGACTCCGCGGACGGCTCACTGCTCGGTTCATCAGGCAGGCCCTGCCACGGGGCCTGGTGCCGCAGCCACCCCAGTGAGCGCTGCGTGGCGGCGCGCAGCAACCAGTGGCGCAGATGCTCCGGCCCGGTGATGCGCGGCAGGGCCGCGTGCAGGTCGATGAACACATCGCGCGCCAGTGCGGCTGCCTCCTGCGGGGCTCGGGCCAGCCATGATGCGAGGCTGAATACCTGTGCCTGGTACTGCGCTACCAGCTGCCCGAAAGCCTCTCGGTCGCCGGCTCCGGTCATCTTCTCCCCCGCGACGATGGCTCAGCATAGCGCATGCGCCGCGGCGCGCGATCCCGCGTATCCTTCAGGGCGCCACTTCGAAGATGCGGGGGAGATCATGAGAAAGACTCTGGCAATGCTCGGCCTGCTGGCCGGATTTTCAGCCCACGTTCAGGCGGCCACGGACTGCAATCGCGCCTGCCTGCAGCAACACCTCGATACCTACCTGCGCGCCGTGGTGAGCCACCAGCCGCAAGCCGGACAGCTGTGGGTGGGTTTCCGCCAGACGGAAAATGCCGTGGTCATCCCCGAGGGCCAGGGCGTATGGAAGAGCGTCACGGCACTGGGCTCGGTGCAGCGCCACTACCTCGATGCCGTGCAGCAGCAGGCCGGCTATTTCGGCACGGTGATGCTGGGCGATGAGGAGGCGGTGGTCGCGCTGCGCCTGAAGGTGCAGTGGAACCAGGTCACCGAGGCCGAGTGGTTCATCGCGCGCAAGGGCGATCCGGGCCTCACCGGCGAGCCGGGCAGGACGCCCTTCGACCTCGACACGCTGCGCAGGACGCTGCCGGCGCAGCGCGTGGTGCCGAAGGCCGGGCGGCTGCCGCGTGAAGCCCTGCAGGCGGTGGTCAACAGCTACTTCGACGGCATCACCAGCCACAACGGCCTGATCGTCAAGGGCCATCCCGGCTGCTCGCGCTACGAGAACGGCTTTCCCACCTTCAATACGCCGATGCGCCCCGGCATGGATATCGGCAATGACGGCAAGAGCGACTGCCGCACCCAGGCCGACTTCGGCGTGGCCATCGTCGCGATCCGCAATTTCTACGTGATCGACGAGGAGTCACAGGCCGTGATGGTGTCGGCGATGTTCCGCCGCACACAGAAGAACACCAAGCTGCGCAATCATTTCACCGAGCTGTTCCACATCGACCACGGCAAGATCCGCGACATCCACGCCGCCTTCTACTACGCGCCGGAGGACCGGCCGGTGCCCAACTGGCCGCCGTATGACGGCCTGTATCCGCTGCCCGCCGACTACCACTGAGGTCGGCCGACCAGAGCAACGCTCGTGCTGGAAGTCCGCTGGAGTTCGCTGTCGCTGCGCCAGAGCCTGACGCTGTGCATGGCATTGACGCTGCTGCCGCTGCTGCTGGCTGCGGGACTGGGCTACTTCATCCTGCACCGGACCGTGGTGCGCGACTACCAGGAGGTGGCGCGCCGGGAGCACGAGCTGCTGCTGCCGGTGCGCAACCTGCAGCTGCTGATGCTGCAGGTGGAAATGCCGCTCGAGGAATACCTGGTGTCCGGTTCGCCGGACCGCATCCGGGATTATCGAACCATGCGGCGGACCGTCGAATCCACCTATCCACGACTCATGCCGTTGCTGGATGGCCGGCTCGCCCCGCTGGTCGGACGCTCGCGCGAGGACTGGAACGCGCTGGACAAGGTGGTGGCCGATCTGATCGCGGCGAAGCAGGACGGCAACGCGACGGCACTGCAGTCGGCGCAGGGCCGCTTCGACATCCTGCAGGACGCCGCGCACGACAAGCTGGACGCCGCCGGCGACCTGCTCGAGCGGGAAGACGACGCGGACTACCGCGACGCCGCGCTCGGCCTGGAGCGTTCCGAGTGGCTCGCCGCCATCGCCGGCGGCATCTCGCTGGCGCTGATGGCCGCGGGCATCGGCCTGTTCTACCGCACCATCATCAACAGCGTGAAGCGGCTGATCGAGGGTGCCGAACGTTTTTCCGCCGGCGACCGCGATCACCGCATAGAAATCCAGATACCCAGGGAACTGCATCTGGTCGCCGAGGAGTTCAACAAGATGATAGGCGCCATCCACCAGTCCGAGAACCGTCTCGTGGAGATGGCGCATCGTGACAGTCTCACCGGCCTGCTGAACCGCACGACCTGGGAAGAAGAAGTGACCGGCGCCCTGCAACGCGTGCGGCGGCTGCACGAGAGGTTTGCACTGGTGAGCGCCGACATCGATCACTTCAAGAAGGTTAACGATACTTACGGGCATGACCGCGGGGATGAAGTACTGCGGGCGGTGGCAAACGCCATTACCGGAACGGTGCGCGAGATCGACAAGGTGTTCCGCATGGGCGGCGAGGAGTTCATGATCCTGCTGCCGGGAAGTGATGCGCGCATGGCCGGCGCGACGGCAGAACGCATTCGCCGGGCAGTGCAGGAACAGCAGATCCGGGCGGGAACCAATATCCTGCGCGTTACCATCAGCCTGGGCACAGCAGTCGCCGACGGAAACCTGGATGCGACTGCCCTGCTCAAACAGGCGGACATCGCGCTCTACAGAGCCAAGGCCGGCGGCCGCAACGCGGTGGTCATGTATCAGCAGGACATGGCCTGAGACCGGACTTCACGGCCCGAATCACCGGCGTCGGTTGACACGGCATGGACAAAGAGCTTCCATGTGCTCCCGGAGCGGAGGGGATTGCATGCAAAGGACGCTTGGCGCGCTCGCGCTGCTGGCGGTGGCTTTCGCGGGATGGTGCTCACAGGCGACTGCACAGGATGCCGGCAAGTCGACCTCCGGACGCCACCCGAACATCCTGCTGATCATCGGCGATGACTTCGGTCTCGACGTCACCACCGACATGTATCCCGGCCTGATCGACGGGCTGGTGAAGCAGTACGGCCCGACCGGCCTGAAGAACCCCCACTACCAGGCCATCAAGGGCAAGCCAGCCTCCACGCCGGTGCTCGACAGCTTCGCCCGCCAGGGCATGACGTTCTCCAATGCCTGGGCCGAACCCTTCTGCTCGGTGACGCGCTCATCCATCCTCTCCGGCCTGTTCGCGGCCAAGACCCGCGTGCTCACCTACAACGACGGCCTCGACACCCATCACCTGTCGTTCGTGAAGCTGCTCAAGGAGCAGGCCGGCTACAGCACCGGCATCTTCGGCAAGTGGCACATCGCCGGCATGCCCGGCCGCCCGGTGAACTACCCGGGCATGAAACCGAAGCAGGCCGGCTTCGACCTGTTCCGCGGCAATCTCGGCGCGGCCATCAAGAGCTACTGGGACTACGACTACCTGATCCAGGATGCCCACACGGCGCCCGACCAGTGGCGCTCCGAGACCCCGCCCACGCGTTCCCTGCCGGGTGTCGCGCCCACCAACTATGCGCCGGTCGTCAAGGCCACCGACGCCATCGAGTGGATTACCGCACAGCAGAAAGCCGGCAAGCCCTGGTTCGCCTGGCTGGCCTTCAACCTGTCGCATGCCACGGCGCAGCGCGTGCCCAGCCAGATGATCGTGCCCAATGCCGATACGCTCGATGCGGCGGCCTACCAGGAACTGAAGGACTGCAAAGGCGCCTTCGGCAGCGCCGAGACCGGCGACTGCAGCGGCGAGGCGCAGATGCGCGGCATGACCAACTCCGCCGACACCATCATCGGCAAGGTGCTCGAGGCCGTCGACAAGCTCGACCCCAACACCTACGTGATCTATATCAGCGACAACGGCACGCCGATGTACGGCCGGCCCAGGCTCGACTTCATCGACAACATGTACATCACGAAGAAAGGACGCGGCAAGGGCACGGCCTTCGAGAGCGGTTCGCGCGTACCGATGGCCATCCGCGGTCCCGGCATCCCGAAGAACACCAACAGCGACGCCTACGTGGACACGGTCGACCTGTACTCCACCATCCTGGATCTTGCCGGCCTGAAAGCCCCGCAGATGGTGCCCAACAGCGGCGGCACCGGCACGGTGAAACTCGATTCGGTGTCGCTGGCGCCCATCCTGCTGCACAACGCGAAGCAAGTGCGCGACCCGGACAAGGGCTACCTGCTGTCGGAGACCGTGAACCTGATGGCCGCCGACAAGACGCGCCAGGCCGGCGCGCGCAACCGCGATTACAAGGTGGTGTGCACTAATGGCTACGCGGCGGGCGACTGCCTGTTCTTCAATGTGACGAGGGATCCTCTGGAGGAATATCCGCTCGACAAGCCGGCCGGTTGCGACGACTACAAGGCCGGCAGGCTGAAGCCGGCCCAGCCACAGTGGCAGTACTGCAGGCTGATCGAGGTGGTGGCCACCGAGTCATTCATGCGGGCGGATTTCGTGCCGCAGACGGCGTCGCTGGCGTGGACGCGGCCGGAGGGGTTGATGGCAGACCTGTTCGGCGGGCAGGGAGATCCGGCCGACTGATCCAGTCGGCTCAGGCGTCCATTGCTCCGTGCGACATGGACGCGCACTGCCTGGGATATAGTGCTCACCGCCCGGCTTCATCACGAGGAGATCCCATGCGGCACTTCATCCTGGCACTGGCTGGCGCGGCGCTTCTCGGCACTGCCGCGACGCCCGCCCACGCGGACAGCTACAGCAACGCATTGGCGAATTTCCGCAAGGCGGGCGCAAGCGCCAAGATGCTCGACACCGCCTACGCCTACGCGCTGTTCCCCACCATCGGCAAGGGCGGCATCGGCATCGGCGGCGCCTACGGCAAGGGCCGCGTGTACGAGCACGGCAAGGTCATCGGCACCACCACCCTGACGCAGGCCAGCGTGGGCTTCCAGCTCGGTGGCCAGGCCTACAGCCAGATCATCTTCTTCCAGGACGCGAACGCGCTGAAGGAGTTCGAGCGCGAGGGCTTCGAGTTCGGCGCCGATGCCAGCGCGGCGGTGATCACCGCGGGCGCGACGGCCACGGCCGGCACCAAGGGCGCCAGCGCCAGCGCCAGCGGCGATCAGAAGGACGCCACCAGCGCCGGCACCTATTACAAGGGGATGGCGGTGTTCACCATCATCAAGGGTGGCGCCATGTATGAGCTGTCGGTCGCCGGGCAGAAGTTCACGTTCAAACCGGGTGGCTGAAGAATAACCCCGCCGCGCCGACTGCCTCAGGCCGCGATTGCCGCATCCAGCAGCTGCGCGGCGAGTGCACGAGCGCGTTCCGCCGCAGTTGCATCGGCATCCATCTGGGCGGCGACGGCCGCCCCGTCATAGAGCAGCACCAGCTGCGCCGCGAGCGCATCCGCATCCGCGGCACCGGCCTCCGTGGCCAGCTGTGCGAATAGGCCGCGCAACCAGCCGCGCGACGCATCGCAGACTGATTTCACGGCGCTGCCGGCCTTGAGCTCGGCACTGGCACGCAGGAATGCGCACCCGCGAAAGCCCGGGCGCAAGGCGTTTTCGCGCATGGAATCGAACACACCGAGCACTCGGGCGCGCGCATCCTGGTGCTTTGCCAGGTGCGCCTGCACCCGCGCCTGCCGCGCCTCGTGCTGGGCGCGCAGATAAGCGCGGATCAGTTCGTCCTTGCTGCCGAAAGTGTTGTACAGCGACGCCTTGGCCACGCCGGCGCGCTCGATGACGCGGTCGATGCCGACGGTGTTGACTCCTTCCTCGTAGAACAGTTCGCCGGCGGCCTCGAGTAGTCGCTCGCGGGCAGAAAGTCGTTCGGAAACAGCTGCCTTGCTCATGCCTTGACCATACTAGACAGATCTGTATACTGCAAGCTCGTTTGTACAGACCTGTCTACCTATTTTTGCAGGGAGAGATCCGATGAATGAATCCGCCACCGCCTCCGTGGCGCCGCGCTCCGCGTGGCGCCTGCCGCCGCGAGCCGCCTTCTTCCTGCAGGCCTCGTTGACGGTGGGGTTCCTCGCCGGTGCCATCGCACCCACGCCGCTCTATCCCGTGTACCAGACGCAATGGGGATTCTCCGCGCTGGCGGCAACGGTGATCTTCGGCATCTACGCCCTGGCCGTGCTGGCTACCTTGCTGCTGCTGGGACGCCTTTCCGATCACCTCGGCCGCCGCCCGGTGCTGCTGGCGGCCACGGCGGCACAGGCGCTGAGCATGGTGCTGTTCGCGCGGGCCGACGGACTGCAGGGGCTGCTGGCCGCGCGCGTGCTGCAGGGACTGGCCGCCGGCGGCGCGCTGGCGGCCATCGGCGCGGGCTTGCTCGACATCGACCGGGAGCGCGGCGCCCTCGCCAATGCGGTGACACCGCCCCTCGGCACCGCACTTGGAGGCCTGGTCTCCGGGCTGGTGGTAAGCCTGTTGCCCGCACCAACGCACAGCGTGTACCTGCTGTTTGGCGCACTGTTTGTTGCGCAGGGCGTGGCGCTGCTGTTCATGGATGAAACGCTGGCGCCGCGTGCCGGCGCGCTCGCATCGCTGCGGCCACGGCTGGGCTTGTCCGCGCGCACCCGTGCACCGATGCTGCGCGCCGCGCCAGCCATCGTCGCGGCGTGGGCCGTCGCCGGACTCTTCGCCGCGCTGGGCTCATCCATGGTGCGGGCGGTGCTGGGCGCGCCTTCGCCACTGCTTGCAGGCCTTGTGGTATCCGTCTTCGCGGGCAGCGGCGCGGTGGCCGTCGTGCTGCTGGGAAAGCGCGATCCGCCGCGGATGCTGACGCTGGGCGCAGGGGCTTTGCTGGCAGGCAGCCTGCTGGTGTATGCCGCCCTGCCCTGGCATTCGGCGTCGCTGCTGTTCGTCGGCAGCATCCTCTCGGGAGTTGGTTTCGGTGCCGGCTTCCAGGGCGCCGCGCGCAGCGTGCTGACCACAGCGCCGCCGGCCGAGCGCGCGGCCGCGGTATCGATGGTGCTGCTGATCGCCTATCTGGCAATGGGACTGCCGGCCGTGGGGGCGGGCTACCTGCTTGCGCACGGCACCGGGCTGGCCGGCACGATGCGTGTCTTCGCCGCGCTGGTGGTGGGGCTTGCCGGCCTGGTCCTGTTCGGGACACGCCCGGCAGCCGGGACGGAGGGCTGATCAGCCCAGCAGACGCAGCCGCGGCACCGTCAGCGTCTGCTCGGTGTCGACCAGCTCGGATTCCGCCATCGGTGCGCCGAGGAAATGGCCCTGCGCGTAATGGCAGCCCAGCGACTGCAGGATGGCCAGCTGTTCGGCGGTTTCCACGCCCTCGCCGACGCTGCTCTTGCCGAGGTTCTCCACCAAGGTGATCGTGGCGTGGATCACCGCCAGCTGGTCGGGTCCCTCGGTGACACCGTGGATGAAGGAACGGTCGACCTTGATCACGTCGAAGGGATATTCGCGCAGGCAGCCGAGCGATGAGGTACCGGTGCCGAAGTCATCCATCGCCAGGCGCACGCCGATGGCGCGCAACTCGTGCATCAACGCCAGCGTGGCGGCCGGATCGCGCATCACCTCGCGCTCGGTGACCTCCAGCTGCAGGCTCTCCGGCGGCAGGCCGGCTTCCTGCAGGGTGTCGCGCACCAGACGCAGCAGCCGCGCGCCCTGCGCCAGCTCGGCGCGCGAGATGTTGACACTGATCACGGCGGGCGCCCGGCGCGGATCGCGGCGCCGCCAGCGGGCGAGCGCCGCGCAGCTCTCGCGCATCACCCACTCGCCCAGCGGCACGATCAGCCCCGACTCCTCGGCAATGGGCACGAACTCCGACGGCGAGATCGCGCCCAGCGCCGGATGATTCCAGCGCACCAGCGCCTCGACCGAGCTGCGCCGCCCGGTCTCCAGGTCGACGATGGGCTGGTAGACCAGCGACAGCTGGCTCGTGCCCAGCGCCTCGCGCAGGCCGGACTCGATGGTCAGGTGGCGCGCCAGGCGCGCGTGCATCGCGTCGTTGAATAGCACCGCGCACCCGCGCCCGGCGCGCTTGGCCTCGTACATCGCCAGGTCCGCGTTGCGCACGAGGGTGGCGGCGTCCTCGACGGCCTGGCCGCTCGCCACGACACCGATGCTCGCCGGCGTGCCGACTTCGCGGCCGTGGATCCGGCAGGGCTGCGACAGCGCGGTCAGCAGGCGCTCGGCGACCAGCACCGCATCTGCCGCGCGCTCGACGTCGTTGAGCAGCATCAGGAACTCATCGCCGCCAAAGCGCGCAATCTGGTTCCCGCAGCCCGCCGCGGTGGCGCCGCCATGCAGTGACTCACGCAGCCGGCCGGCCATGTGCACCAGCAGTTCGTCGCCGGCCTGGTGGCCCATTGCATCGTTGACCACCTTGAAGCGGTCGAAGTCCAGGAACAGCACGGCGAGCATCTTCTGCCGGCCGCCGCGCACCCGCTCGATCGCCTCGCGCAGCCGCTCCATGAACAGCAACCGGTTGGCGAGCCCGGTGAGGCGGTCGCGGTGCAGGGCGTCATCCAGTTCGCGCTCGAGCGCCGCGATTCGCGCCCGGTACCGGTGCAGTGGGGCGATTCTCATGAGCAGAGCCCCGAGTGCCAGGTACCACTTCCGGCGCGGCATCTGGCGTGCTTGCTGAACGCGCTCGGAGAGGATTGAAGGCATCACCCGCGTATCGGCCCGCACAGGACTGCACTGGAGCACTGCAGCATGGATATGTGATACGGTTCTCGCCCGCATGACCATTGCCGATGCCGACATCATCCGGGCAGCCAGGTCGCTCGGCGTCATCGGCGGCGGCAACCACTCCGCGCCGCGCATCCTCGCCGCGCTCTGTGACACAGGTCTCGATGCACGGCAGATCGCCGCGGTGATCCAGCGCGATCCGGGCCTTTCCGCCCGCGTGCTGAAGGTCGCCAATTCGGCGTTCTACGGCCGCTCGCGCAACATCGGCTCACTGGACCGTGCGCTGCTGCTGCTGGGCCTGGACGTGGTGCGCACCATTGCGGCCGCCGCCTGCCTGGAGCGCGGCACCCCGCGCACCAGCATGCAGGCCCCGATCGATCCGCGAGCGCTGACCCGCCACTGCGTGGCCAGCGCGTTCGCGGCCGAGTCGCTCAGCCGGCACAGCGGTCGCGCCACGCCGCCCGAGAGTTTCATGGCGGCGCTGCTGCATGATTTCGGCGTACCGGTGCAGGAGCGGCTGGATTCACCCGGAGTGGTGCGGCTGCTGCAGGCACTGGCGGCGGATGCGGAAGCCTCGCCCTCCGAACTCGAGGACACGCTGGTGCAGGTCGGCCACGCCCGTTGCGCGGCGGTGATCTTCGAGGACTGGCGCCTGCCCGAAGCCATCGTGATGGCGGTGCGCCACCACGATGCCCCGGCGCGCGCGCCGGCAGCGGCGCGCGACATGGCGCTGCTGGTCCATCTGGGCGTGCAGCTCGCACTGCAGGCCGGTTTCGTTCATCCGCTGGAACCGCGGCCGGGGCGCACGGCACGCGAGCTGCTGCTGCGCAGCCTGGGCCTGGACGAAGAAGCGATCGAGCCCATCGTCGCGGGGCTGGCCGAGCGCGTGCAGCGGGTGACTGATGCGGCCGGCTGAGTTGACCCGGACACCAGCGAAGGACCCCTGACGTCACCCCGGCAGCGGGCCGATTGCCTCCCGCTCAACCGGAACCCAGCACCCCGACCGAGCGTTCGGCGGACACGATGGTGTTGTGCAGCAGCATCGTGATGGTCATCGGCCCGACGCCACCCGGCACCGGCGAGATCAGCGAGGCCTTGCGGCTCACGCCCTCGAAGTCCACGTCGCCGACCAGGTGGCCATCCGGCAGGCGGTTGATGCCCACGTCGATCACCACCACGCCTTCCTTCACCATGTCTTCCTTGATCAGGCCCGGCACGCCGGCCGCCACCACCAGGATGTCGGCAAGCCGCGTGAACTGGGCCAGGTCGCGCGTCTTCTTGTGGCAGATGCACACCGTCGCATCCTGCTGCATCAGCATCAGCGCCATGGGCTTGCCGACGATGTTGCTGGCGCCTACCACCACCACGTTCTGACCGGCGATAGGCACGTGCTCGTGCTCCAGCAGCTTCTGCACCCCGTACGGCGTGCACGGCGGGAACACGGTGTTGCCGGTGATCAATCCACCGACGTTGTAGAGGTGGAAGCCATCGACGTCCTTCTGCACGGCGATGCGCTCCAGCACGTGCGCCACATTGATCTGCGGCGGCAGCGGCAACTGCACCAGGATGCCATGCACGTGCGGATCGGCATCCAGCGCGTCGATGCGCGACAGCAGCCGCGCCTCGGGAGTATCCGCCGGCATCTGGTACAGCTCGGAGTGGATGCCCACCTCGCCGCAGGCCGTGACCTTGTTGCGCACGTAGACCTGCGAGGCCGGGTTGTCGCCGACCAGGATCACCGCGATGCCCGGCAGCACGCCGTGCTCGGACTTCAGCCGCGCCACGCGCGCCGCATATTCGGCGCGCAGTTCCCGTGCCACCGCCTTGCCGTCGATGATCCTGGCCGTCATTGCCGCACCGGCCGGATCAGTACCGGTAGTGGTCGGGCTTGTACGGTCCCTCGGGGTTGACGCCGATGTAGCGCGCCTGCTGATCCGTCAGCCGTGTGAGTCTTGCGTTCAGTGTGACCAGCTGCAGCCGGGCCACCTTCTCGTCCAGGTGCTTGGGCAGCGTGTACACACCGATCGGGTACTTGCCGGGGTTCGAATACAGCTCGATCTGCGCCAGCGTCTGGTTGGCGAACGAGGAGCTCATCACGTACGAGGGATGCCCGGTGGCGCAGCCCAGGTTCACCAGCCGCCCCTCGGCGAGCAGGATGATGCGCTTGCCGTCCGGGAAGATGATGTGGTCGACCTGCGGCTTGATGTTCTCCCACTGGTACTGGCGCAGCGAGGCCACGTCGATCTCGTTGTCGAAGTGGCCGATGTTGCACACGATGGCATTGTTCTTCATCGCCTTCATGTGCTCGTGCGTGATCACGTGGAAGTTGCCGGTGGCGGTGACGAAGATGTCGGCCTGGCTGGCCGCCTCGTCCATCGTCACCACGCGGTAGCCTTCCATCGCGGCCTGCAGCGCGTTGATCGGGTCGATCTCGGTGACCCACACCTGCGCCGAGAGCGAGCGCAGCGCCTGCGCCGAGCCCTTGCCCACGTCGCCATAGCCCGCGATGACGGCGACCTTGCCGGCCACCATCACGTCGGTGGCGCGCTTGATGCCATCCAGCAGCGACTCGCGGCAGCCGTACAGGTTGTCGAACTTGCTCTTGGTGACCGAGTCGTTGACGTTGATGGCCGGGAAGGCGAGCCGGCCTTCCTTGTGCATCTGGTACAGCCGGTGCACCCCGGTGGTGGTCTCCTCGCTGACGCCCTTGATCTGCTTCAGGCGCGTGGAATACCACTTCGGGTCGGTGGCGAGCTTCGCCTTGATCGACTTGAACAGCGCGGTCTCTTCTTCGCTGGCCGGGTGCGCGATCACGGTGAGATCGGACTCGGCCTTGCTGCCCAGGTGCAGCAGCAGCGTGGCGTCGCCGCCGTCGTCCAGGATCATGTTCGAGTAGCCCTTGTCCGGCCACTCGAAGATGCGGTGCGTGTATTCCCAGTACTCCTCCAGCGTCTCGCCCTTGTAGGCGAACACCGGCGTGCCGCGCTCGGCGATGGCCGCGGCCGCGTGATCCTGCGTGGAGAACACGTTGCACGAGGCCCAGCGCACCTGCGCGCCGAGCGCCTGCAGCGTCTCGATCAGCACCGCGGTCTGGATGGTCATGTGCAGCGAGCCGGTGATGCGCGCGCCACGCAGCGGCTGCGTGGCCTGGTACTCGCGGCGGATCGCCATGAGGCCGGGCATCTCGGTCTCGGCGATGTTGATTTCCTTGCGGCCCCAGTCGGCCAGGGCGATGTCGGCGATGCGGTGATCCTTGCCGCTGCCGGGTTTCACGACTGCGTTCATGCGAACCTCTCTATCAATGTGGGTAGTTAGAGAGCGCCGTTGCACAACCTGCGCCACCCGCCGAGCCTCGCGTCACCTGGCATTCCACCATGACGCTGCAGCGCTCCTCGGCAGGTGCCGCTTTTTCCGGAAACTATCGCATCAGGCCGCCTTCACCCCGGCATCGGCGGCCAGCGCGGCGGCCTTGTCGGTCTTCTCCCAGCTGAAGCCCGCCTCGCTGCGGCCGAAGTGGCCGTACGCGGCGGTCTTGCGGTAAATGGGGCGCAGCAGGTCGAGCATCTGCACGATGCCCTTGGGCCGCAGGTCGAAGTGCCGCGCGATGAGCGCCTCGATCTTCTCGTCGGAGACGCGGCCGGTACCGAAAGTGGTCGCCATGATGCTGGTGGGACGGGCCACGCCGATCGCATACGAGACCTGCACCTGGCAGCGGTCGGCAAGGCCGGCCGCGACCACGTTCTTGGCCACGTAGCGCGCCGCGTAGGCGGCCGAGCGATCCACCTTGGAGGGATCCTTGCCGGAGAATGCGCCGCCGCCATGCGGCGCCGCGCCGCCGTAGGTGTCGACGATGATCTTGCGGCCGGTCAGGCCGCAGTCGCCCTGCGGGCCGCCCACCACGAAGCGGCCGGTCGGGTTGACCAGGTACTTGATGTCCTTGCCGACCATGTCCTTCGGCAGCACCGGCTTGATGATCTCCTCGATCACCGCCTCGGAGATCTGCTTGTGGCCGACCTCCGGATGATGCTGCGTGGAAATCACCACCGTGTCGATCTCCTTCGCCCTGCCGTCCACGTAGCGGATGGTCACCTGGCTCTTGGCATCCGGCCGCAGCCACGGCAGCTGGCCGTTCTTGCGCAGCTGCGCCTGGCGCTCCATCAACCGGTGTGACAGGTAGATGGGCATGGGCATCAGGTCCGGCGTCTCGCGCACCGCGTAGCCGAACATCAGGCCCTGGTCGCCGGCGCCCTGGTCGAGGTCCAGGCCCTTGCCCTCATCCACGCCCTGGGCGATGTCCGGCGACTGCGTGTCGTAGGCCACCAGCACGGCACAGCCCTTGTAGTCGATGCCGTACTCGGTGTTGTCGTAGCCGATGTCCTTGATGACGCCGCGCGCCACCGAGTGATAGTCGATCTTCGCCTTGGTGGTGATCTCGCCGGCCAGCACCACCAGGCCGGTGTTGCACAGCGTCTCGGCGGCCACGCGCGAGTGCCTGTCCTCGGCGAGGATGGCATCGAGGATGGCATCGGAAATCTGGTCCGCAACCTTGTCCGGGTGGCCTTCCGACACCGACTCCGAAGTAAACAGATAGCTGTGGCTCATGCTTCCTTCCTGATCTGCGATCTACAGTTGGCCGAACAATGTCTCGTAACGCTGCCGGAACTGCTCCGGCGTGAAGCCGTGGTTCTGCGTGCCGCGCGATTCGATCTTCAGCGACCCCATCAGCGAGGCGATGCGTCCGGTCTTCTCCCACGGCAGCCCACGCAGCAGCCCGTGCAGCAGCCCGGCGCGATAGGCGTCGCCGCAGCCGGTCGGATCGACCACCGAGCGCGCCGGCGCCAGCGGGATCTGCAGTTTGCCATCCGCGGTGAACACCGTCGAACCCTCGCTGCCGCGGGTCACGATGAGCGCCGCCACGCGCCGCGTGACGTCGGCCTCGTTCCAGCCGGTACGCTCGGACATCAGGCTCCACTCGTAGTCGTTCACCGCCACCCAGCTGGCCTGCTCGATGAAGGCCTTGAGGTCCTCGCCGCCGAACATCGGCAGGCCCTGGCCCGGGTCGAAGATGAAGGGGATGCCGGCCGCGGCAAAACCCGCGGCGTGCTGCACCATGCCCTCGCGGCCGTCCGGCGCGACGATGCCCAGGGCCACGTCCTTCGCATCCGCGACCCGGTTGATGTGCGAATGTCCCATGGCGCCGGGGTGGAAGGCGGTGATCTGGTTGTTGTCCAGGTCGGTGGTGATGAAGGCCTGGCCGGTATGTTCATGGTGGACTTCGCGAATGTAGTCGCGCGGCACGCGGTGCCCATCGAGCCATTGGGCGTAGGTCGCGAAATCGTGGCCCACGGTCGCCATGATGTAACCGACGTCGCCCAGCAGCTTCAGGTTGTAGGCGATATTGCCCGCGCAACCGCCGAACTCGCGCCGCAGCTGCAGCACCAGGAACGACACGTTCAGCATGTGCAGCTTGTCGGACAGGATGTGGTTCTTGAAACGGTCCTGGAACACCATGATGGTGTCGAAGGCCATCGAACCGCAGATCAACGCCTTGCCGGGCCGGATGACGGGTTGCTTCACGGGATCACTCGTCGTCGGCAATGCGCACCTTCAGGCCTGCCAGCGCCTCGGTGAAGCGGATCTGGCAGGACAGGCGCGAGTTCGGCCGGTAGGTGGAAAGGTCGGACAGCAGCTCCTTTTCGTCGGACTGCTGCGGCGGCAGTCTGGGCAGCCACTCCGGATCGACGTACACGTGGCAGGTGGCGCAGGCACACATGCCACCGCACACCGCGGCGACACCGTATTCCAGATCGCGCAGGTTTTCCATCAACGTGAATTTCGTGTTGCCCTCGACGTCATGCTCGATGCCGTCGCGGTCGGTGACCTTGATCAATGCCATGGGCGGGCGCGGGACCTCAAACCGGTACAGCGCGGCATTCTGCCTGCGCCGGCAGACAATTATCCAGCGCCGCGCGCCGCCAGGCGCTCCCACAGCCGGTTCAGCAGCTCGAAGCGCTCCCGCTGCAATTCCAGGCCGGCGATGGCTGCCGGCGGCAGGCCGCTGCTGGCCAGCAGCACCGGCAGAAAACGGGCCATGTCGGGGTAATAAGTCAGCAGGCAGGCCAGGTCCCAGCCCGGTTCGGCGATCTGGGCGTATTCCCAGTCCACCAGCCGCGGCGCCGCGCCCAGCATGTTGGCGACCATCAGGTCGCCGTGGTTGAGCACCGGCGGCAGACCCGTCGCGGACAGACGGGCGCTGAGCGCCGCGATCCGCTCGCGCAGCGGCGCAAGCGCCGTGGCCTCCCCGGTGTCAAGGGCGGCCAGGCGCGCCAGGTAGTGGCCGGCCATGGCGACTGTGTCCACCGCCGGCAGGCCGGGCGGCACCGGCAACGCATGCAGTCGCCCCAGCTGGCCGCCGAGGCGCAGCGCCCCGGTGTGGCTGTGCAGCTGCTCGTGGGTCCATACGGGGGCGTCGATGAATTCCATCACCAGCCAGTGGCCCAGCGGATGGGCCCCGACGACCACCGGTGCCAGGCCGGCCGCGGCGGCCAGCTGCTGCGCCCAAAGTTCATCCGCGGCCCGCGAGCCCGGCCGCTCGACTGGTTCAAGCCGGCGTCGCCATACGAAACTGCCGCGCAGGGTATCCACGCGCAGCACCTCGTTGCAGCCGCGGCCACCCGGCAACGGCTGCACGGCCAGCGGCGGCCGGCCGTCCTCGCAGCCGGGGATATGCACTAGGTCGGCGGCCGGGATCATGCCGGCACGCGGCGCCTGGTCTTCCACCATTGCGCCAGGCCAGCCGCCGCGATGCCCAGGTACAGCACGAACAGCGCCGCGATGGCCACCAGCCCCTGCTCCACGAACAAGTAAATGGACACGGCGTCGATGACGATCCAGTACGCCCAGTTCTCCAGGTACACGCGGGCCAGCAGCCAGGTGGCGAACATGCCCGTGCAGAACACCAGCGAATCGATGAATGGAAACGCCGACTCGTGCGCGAACCAGTGGGCCAGCAGCAGGCTCGCCAGCACGCAGCCGGCGAGCACCGCGAGGTGCCCGCGCCAGTGCCACATGCCGATGGGCCGCGCACCGGCCGCGGCGGACCAGCGCCACCAGCCGTACACCGAAGCCACCACGTAGGAGAGCTGCAGCAGCCCCTGCATGGGCAGGCGCGCGCGCCACGCCAGCACCGCGAGGATCAGCGAACTCACCCCGCCGAATATCCAGCCCGAGCGGCGATGGCGCATGACCAGCACCACGTAGACCAGGCCGGTGGCGTCCGCGATCCAGTCGAGGGGACCGGTGGCCTGCAGCTGCTGCCACAGCTGCGTGAGGACTGCTGCGCTCATGGTCTTCAGAAGTTCAGCGTCGCGGTGACGCCGTACTGGCGCGGATCGCCCTGCTGGATGTAGGTCTTGAACGGCCAGTCGGGTGGTTCGTTCTGGAAGTAGAAGCCGCGCACCGCATATTCCTTGTCGAAGACGTTGCGGACCCACCCATAGATACTCCACTTTCCGCTTTCGTAGCCGGCTTTCACGTGCGTGAGCGTATAGGCCTGGGACTTCTGGTCGGTCACGGTGGGCACGTCGAAATAGAAAGCGTCCATGGCGGTGAAATCCACGCGCGCCATGAAACCGCCGGCGCCCCGCCAGGTGAGGTTGAGGGCGGCGTTGTACGGCGGCGCATGCGCGTTCTCGCGCGGCGGAACCGGGACCAGGTTGCCCGCGCCATCCTCGACCCGGCCCGGGGCCGTGCGGGTATGCAGCAGTCCCAGTGAGCCGCCGAGCTGCACGCCCTGCACCAGCTCATAGCGCAGGCTCGCCTCCAGGCCCGCCGCGTAGCCCTGCGGCAGGTTGACGGTGATGAACTGGTAGGTGTTCGGATCGCCGGGCGTGAGCTGCACGCCGGTACGCACCTGCTGGTCGTGGCGTCGCTCGTAGAACAGCGACGCATCGGCGTAGCCGCGGCTGCCCAGCGCGGCCTTCACGCCGGTCTCGATGTTCCACAGGTATTCCGGATCGAAGCGCCGCAGGTTGGACGGAACCTCGTCCAGGTTGAAACCACCGGCCTTGTAGCCGCGCGACAGCGCGACATAGGCACTGGCCGCGGCACCCAGCTGCCGGCTGAGGGATGCCTGCCCGCCCAGCATGCGGTCACGCGCGCAGAAGCCGGCCGCGCACCCATCCCCGGCGACGGTGTCGTCGCGGTAGTGCGCGCGCCGCTGCTCCAGCCGCAGCCCCGTCGACCAATGCCAGCGCGGCGCGAGCTCGCCATCGAGCTGACCGAACAGCGCCAGGTTGGTGGCGTGATAGTCCAGCTCCAGCTGGTCGTCGCTTGCCAGGTCCTGGGTGGAATCGTACGGATCGACATACACGCCCGGCGCGACGTCGCGCCCGGACTCCGCGAGGCGCAGCGCGTAAGCACCTGCCAGCCACTCGAACGCGCCGGCCGGCGAGGCCAGGCGCAGCTCGAGACTGCCGGTGCGGCGGTGGCGTTGCGAGCTGTAGGAATAGTCGTAGGTATACGGCGCCCAGCTGTCGGGATTGCCCCAGTCGCTGTCGTAGCTGTTCAGGGATTTCGAATCCGCATAGCTGCCGATGGCCGTGAGGCGATCGGCGCCGGCGTCGCTGGTGAGTTTCAGCGAGGCGCCGTTGGCGAGCTGTGAGTCCTTGCCCGGCTTGTCGGACAGGCTGGTGCGCGAGTTGTCGATGGTCCAGGCGTCATAGCCGTTGTCGAGGTCGGCATGCAGGTAGGTGAAATCCAGCGCCGTCGCCGGTCCCAGCTCGCCGTGCCACTTCAGGCGCGCGGTGAGTTCATCGCGCCCGTTGGTGTCGTTGCGGTCCAGATAGGCGTTGTGCATGAAGCCGTCGCTGCGGTATTTCTCGATGGACACCCGCCAGGCCGAATCCAGCAGCGCCAGCGGTCCGGTGGCGGTGAAACCCAGCATACCGGTGGCGTAATCGGCCGCACCGGCCTCGAGTGAATAGCCCGGCTCGCGCGCGGGTTCATTGCCGCGCACGACGATCAGGCCCGCCAGTGCGTTCGCGCCGTACTGCGTGCCCTGCGGGCCGCGCAGCACCTCGATCTGCTTCAGGTCGTACAGCGTCGCCGGCATGCCGAGCCCGCTGAAGTCGATGTCGTCGATCAGGAAGCCCACGGAAGGGTTCGGCGCGCCCTCGTACTGTTCGAGCTCACCGATGCCGCGGATCTGGAAATAGCGCGGCCGCGAGGTGCCACCGGCCCAGTTGGCGTTGGGCACCAGCGCCAGCACGTCCTCCAGATGCTGCTGGCCGGCGTCCTGCAGCGTGCCCTGGTCAAGCACCGTGACGCTGGCGGGCACCTCGCCGAGCTTGCCGGCGCGCAGCGTGCCGGTGACGATGACCTCATCGAGCGCCTCGCCGGCGGCAGCGTCGGCCGCGCGCGCGCCGGGCGCCGGGACGGTGAACAACAGGGAAACAAGCGGGAATAACCCGGCACGGATGACACGCATCGAACTGCTCCTTTCGCCGGTACTAACCGGATCAAGTTCAACGGGTTCGCCGACATTGGCGTCTCAGGCTCGTGATCGAGCCACCCCGGGCGAGGGCTATGGTAGCGTTCGAGCGGGGGAACACAAGGGCTGCCCGGCTTCCGCATGTCACGCACGCTGCGCGTTTTTCCGGTCGATGCATTCACCACACAGGCTGGCGGCGGCAATCCGGCCTGGGTGGCGCTGGATGCCGGCGGACTGGATGGCGCCGCCATGCAGCGTCTTGCCGGTGCGCATCACGCCGGCGACTGGGCCTTCGTGCTGCCGCCCTCCAGCGCCGATGCGGACCTCGACGTGCGCTTCTTCAGTCCGCGCCGTGAGCTGCCCTTCGTCGGCCATGCCACGCTGGCCGTGCACGCCGTGCTGGGGCGATTCGAGCCGCGCCCGCTGCGCCGGCAGCGCGGCATCACCGGCATCGTGGAAGTGCGCCGCCTCGCGCAGGGTGGCTTCTCGATCCAGCAGCCGGCGCCGCCACTCGGGCAGACACCGGCGCCGGAACAGATGCGCGAGGTGCTCGACCTGCTGGGACTGCGGGCGGACCAGCTCGATGCGCGCTGTGCGCCGCGCATCGCGGGCGGCGCGAGCACCCGCCTGCTGCTGGCGTTGGGCGGCACGGCCGCGCTGGATGGCCTGGCGCCACGCCTGTCCGAACTGGCCGCACTGTCACCGCGGCTGGGCGCGCAGGGGTTTTTCCCCTTCGTCGTGGACCACGATGCCGCCGGGCTGCTGGTCACCGAAGCACGCATGTTCTGCCCCGCCATCGGCATCGACGAGGATCCGGTCAGCGGCAATGCGCATGGCATGCTGGCGGTGTATCTGCATGCCGCCGGGCTGCTGCCAGTGAGGGACGGCGTGGCGCGACTCAGCGGCCACCAGGGCCGGCACGTGGGCCGGCCCGGGGAAGTGCACGTCGAGCTGGAACTCGCGGCCGATCGCCCGCGCGTGGTGCGCATCGCCGGCGAGGCCGTGGTCGGCGGGGAATCCCGCGTTACGCTGGATTGAACGGCCGCAGCCGCGCGGCGTACTCGCGTGCCTTCAGGCGGTACGCCTCGTTGCCTTTGACCATCCACTCCAGGTCGCGCGGTTCGACGCGGCGTACGATCCTGCCCGGCGAGCCGAACACCACCGAGCCGGGCGGAACCTCCATGCGCGGCGTCACCAGCGTGCCGGCACCGATCAGGCTGCCCGCACCGATGCGCGCGCCGTCCAGCACCATGGCGCGATTGCCGATCAGCGCGCCATCGCCGATCGCACAGCCATGCAGCAGCACACCATGGCCGATGGTGGCATTGGCACCAATGGTCACCGGCACTCCTGGATCCACGTGGATGATGCTGCCATCCTGCACGTTGGTGCCCGCACCGATGTGGATCCAGTCGTTGTCACCGCGCAGCACGGCGCCGAACCAGATGCTGGCCTCGTGCCCGAGGCGCACCGAACCGATCACGTCGGCGCTGGGCGCGACATAGTAGTCGCCCTCGGCCTCGAAGCCCCGTTCCCCATAGCTGTAGATCATGCTCAATGCCCCGGGACCAGATCGTTCAGGCCGCCACCGCCGATCGGCGGAGCCTGGTCGTGGAGTCCGCGCAGGATGATATTCGGTATCAGTGTGTCCTGCGCCCTGTTCCCGCCCGCCCACACCAGGATGGCGAGGCCGCGCCGCGGCGCCAGCCACAGCCGCAGGTCATGCCCGAGATCCAGCCAGTACACATCGCCCTCGGCCGGCGGTTCGTCGCCGCGCCACGGCGCCTGCCTGCCAAGCCACAGCGGATGCGTGTGACCGCCGTCATCGCGCACCAGCAGGCGCCGCATCCAGTCCGTGGACACGATGCGCTCACCCTCGCGGGAGCCCAGGCCCAGCAGCAGGTCGCCGAGGCGCATCCAGTCATCGAGCCGCGCAACCATGCAGCAATCCACGCGCAGCGCGGCATCGCTCCGACCCCACAACCACGCGTCCGCGGCACCAAGTGGCTGCCACACACGCTGCGACAGCGTGCCGGCGACATCGCCGTCCGCATCCTGCAGCAGCAGCGCGGGCGCCGGGTGCAGCGTGAAGCGCGCCTGCGCGGCCCTCGACCACGGATCGCGCCAGTCCTGCTCGGGCGCCGCGCTCGCGCGCACCGCCTGCAGTGCGCGTTCGAACGGCACGCGGCCATTGTCCGCGAGCACCCCGACCGCGAGTGCAAAGGGCAACGCGGCCAGCTCGCCACCGGTCACCTCGAGCTGGCCGCTGCGGCCGCGCTCGAAATACTCGAACACACGATGACCGTGCCGGTGCACCACCAGCGCCCACACGCCAGCGTGGATCCCCTGCCGCTGCGCATCCTGCAACGCCGCCGGCAGGATGTTCTCCGCCGCCAGCGTTGCCAGCGGCAGTCCGGCCGGCCGGCCGGCGATGCGCAGGCGCGGCTCGGTCAGCCGCACCTGCCCCTCGGCGCCCACGTCCGCCAGCGCCGCGGTATAGCGCTCCCAGTAGCCGATGTCGCCCGCGGTGCGCAGCGCCACGAGCACGGTCAGCAGCATGGCGGCGACCAGCAGCAACCTTTTCATGCACGCAGCTTACCCGCGTACGCCACCCGCCCGCGCGCGAGCTGCAGCTCGTGCGTTGCATTGCGCGGCCATTCGGCCCGGTAGTGCGTCGTCATCACCACGGTGGTACCCGCCGCGATGCGCGCCTCGAGCCACGCCTGCAGCGCGGCGCGCAGGCGCGGATTGAGGCCGGTGAAGGGCTCATCGAGCAGCAGCAGCCGCGGGCGCAGCACCTGGGCGCGGGCGAACAGCACGCGCCGCACCTGGCCGTAGGAGAGCTCGGCCAGCGGGCGGGCCGCGAACTCCTGCATGCCCAATGCCTGCAGCGCGCGCAGTGCGCGGCGCACCTCGGCCGGCGTCGCCCGGAAATTCAGCCCGATGCTGGAATGCAGGCCGGAGATCACGGTGTCCAGCACGGAGTAGTGGCGTGGATAATCGGTCTGCAGATGCGGCGCGATCAGGCCGGTGCGTGCACGGAACAGATCCAGCGGCACGCCGGGGCCGATGCCCGCGCGGGTGATGCGACCGCCGCTCGCCACGCCGAAATCACCGTACAGGGTGCGCAGCAAGGTGCTCTTGCCCGCGCCGTTGGCGCCATGCACCACCCAGCATTCACCGCGCCTTATGGTGAGATCGATGCCGCGCAGCAGCCGCGTGGAGTCCGCATGCACGTCGGCGGCGGCCAGCGTGATCATCGGCCGCGCGAGCCGCGCACGCACTGGACCACCGCGCGCGCCGCGGCGCGCGGCGGGCCGCGCCTCGGCCTGCAGCGCGCGCAGCGCGTCGTGCAACCGTGCGGCACGCAGCACGCCGGCGTAACGCACGCGCCCGGCATCCAGCCACAGCAGGCGCGTGGCCCCGGGGGGGATGTCCTCCGCGCGGTGTGCCGAGCAGATCCAGGTGGCATTGCGCAGCGCGCGCGCGCCGAGCAGCCGATAAAGGCGCGCGCGGTTGGCGGCGTCCAGGCCGGTCGCCACCTCGTCCAGCAGCAGCACTGCCGCGCGCCAGGCCAGCGCCCGGGCCAGCAGCACCAGGCGCCGCTCGCCATACGAGAGCGTGAGGAAATGCCGCTGCGCCAGACGCGCGATGCCCGCCCGGCGCAGCAGCGCCAGGCAACGCGCACGCTCGACCGGCGCGAGGCGCCGCGATGGAATGTCGGCGCGCTGCAGCCCGGTGCCCACGACGTCGATGGCAGTATGGTTCCAGCCGTAGCGCTCGTAGCGGTCCTGGCGTTCCGGCCCGAGCCACACCAGCTCGTCGCGCACCGCGGCGGGCTGTTCGTGCCAATCACCCGCGAAGCGGTAGCGGCGCGGTGGCGGCGCGGTGGCGTCCGGCCACACATCGCCCGCGACGATCTTCATGAGCTGCGTCTTGCCGGCGCCGCTGGCGCCAACCACCAGCCAGCGCTCCCCGGGCCTGATGTGCCAGTCCACGCCGTCGAGCAGCGGGCGGCCACCGCGGTGCAACCGCAGGCGCTCGAGCACGATCTCCACCGCGTCGCCGCGCTACCAGACCTTCACGCGCTGCGCGGGCGCGAGGTACAGCTTCTGCCCGGGCTGCACGTCGAACGCGGCGTACCAGGCATCGTTGTTGCGCACCGTCTGCGCACGGAAACTGTCCGGCGCGTGCACGTCGGTGGTGACGCGCGCGCGCAGCGCGGCCTCGCGGCTCTTGTTGCGCCAGCTTTGCGCAAAGGCCAGAAAGAAACGCTGGTCGCCGCTGAGCCCGTCGAGCACCGGCGCCGGCTTGCCACCCAGCGACTTGTGGTAGGCATCGTAGGCCACCGCGAGACCCGCCAGGTCGGCAATGTTCTCGCCCAGTTCCTGCTCGCCGTTCAGGTACAGGCCGGGCAATGCCTCGTAGGCATTGTATTGCGCGATCAGCGCCTTGCCCGAGGCCCTGAAGTGCGCCGCATCCTCCTTCGTCCACCAGTTGCGCAGCCGGCCCTCGGCGTCGAATTCCGCGCCCAGGTTGTCGAAGCTGTGGCTGATCTCGTGGCCGATGACCGCACCGATGGAACCGTAGTTGGCCGCGTCATCGGCCTGCGGATCGAAGAATGGCGCCTCGAGGATGGCCGCCGGGAAATTCAGCGCGTTCTGCAGCGGCAGGTTCAGCGCGTTGACGGTCTGCGGGGTGATCCACCACTCGTCGCGATCGGGCGCCTGGCCGAGCTTGGCGAGCTGGTGCCGGTATTCCGTGACCTCTGCCCGCTGGTGGTTGCCGAGCGGATCGTCGGCGCGGATCTCCAGTTGCGAGTAATCGCGCCAGCTGTCCGGATAACCCACGCCCACCTTGATCGTCGCCACCTTGGCCTTGGCCCTGGCCTTGGTTTCCGGGCTCATCCATTCCAGCCGGTCGATGCGCTCGGGAAAGACCGCGATGAGGTTGGCCACGAGCTGGCGGATGTGCTGGCGCGAGGCCGCCGGGAAATACTTGTCGACATAGGCCTTGCCCAGCGCGTCACCCAGGTCGCTGCCCACCAGCGTGAGCGCGCGCTTCCAGCGTTCGCGCTGCTGCGGCGTGCCCTGCAGTGCCGTGCCATAGAAGCCGAAACTGAGGTCGTAGTAGGCCCGGGGCAGGAAGGCCACGTTCTGGTTGAGCAGGTGGAAGGTCAGCCAGCTCTTCCAGGATTGCAGCGGTTCGTGCGCCACCAGCCGCGACAGGCCGGCAATCGCCTGCGGCTGCCAGGCATCCAGCACCTGCTGCCCGTCCAGGCCCGCCGCCTTGAAGAACTCCGCCCATGCAAGACCGGGCGCCTTCTTCGGAAAATCAGCCAGTGCCCAGATGTTGTTCGCCTTGTGGATGTCCTGCGAATCGGTGATCGAGGCATGCGCGCGGGCGATCTTCTGCTCCAGTCCATACACGGCCTTCGCCTGCGTCTGCGCGTCCGGCACTGCCGCCAGCTTCAGCAGCGCGGCCACATACCCCTGGTACTTGCCGCGCAGCTCCGCCATCGGCTTGTCGGCCGACAGGTAGTAGTCACGGTCGGGCATGCCGAGCCCGCCCTGCAGCAGGTAGCCGATGTTGCGGGAGGGATCCTCCAGGCCCTGCGTGACGAACAGCCCGAACAGGTTCTCGGTGGCGAAGTTGGTGTTGTTCAGCGGGTCCACGTCGGCGCGCAGGCTGGCGCCAAGCTGCTGCGCGAGCCGCGTGCGGTCGGCGATGGCCTGGATGGCGGTCAGCTGCGCCTGCAGTGGCGCCAGGCCACGCGCCTCGATGCCGGCCTCGTCCATGAACGCCTTGTAGTAATCAGCGATGCGCGCCGCGTCGCTGCCGGCCGCCGGTTTGGCCGCGGCGATGCCCTGCACCAGCTCCTTCTGGCGCTGCTCGGCCAGGTTGAATACCTGCAGGAACATGCCGGTGCTGGCGCGGTCGGCCGGAATCTCGGTGGCCTTGCGCCAGAGACCATTGGCATAGGAATCGAAGTCATCGCCCGGGGCCACCGACTTGTCGACGCCCGCGAGGTCGATGCCGATGACCGGTCCCGCCGCTGCCACCGCCTCGCCGCCCGGCTGCGGTGCGCGCGAGCAGGCGGCCACCAGCAGCGCCATCGCGGCGCAGACGAGCAGATCTGAGGGCTTTCGCATGGCGGGCTCCAGGTAATTGAGCTTGTGGCGCGCCCGGAGGGATTCGAACCCCCGACCCGCTGGTTCGAAGCCAGCTACTCTATCCAACTGAGCTACGGGCGCATCCGGCAAGCAGGGGATGATGGCACGATCGGGCCGATTCCCAGTAGTATGCCGCCATCTGACCCGGGTCATCGGGCGACAAGGGGTGCAAGCATGAAGAGAATCGCCACACTGGTCCTACTGGCCGCCGTCCTTCCCGCCGCCGCGTGGGCGGACTGCTCCTATCCCAAGCGGCCGTCCAAGGCGCCCAATGGCAACCGGGCCACCCGTGCGGAAATGGTGGCGGCGAAGAAGACCCAGGACCAGTACCAGGCGGACGTGACTTCCTACCTGAAATGCCTCAAGGACCAGTACGACGCCGACGTCGGCAAGATCGACCCGGCGAAGTCCGACAAGGACAAGGAAAAGGAAAAGAAGAAGATCACGGACGTGTACCAGCAGAAGAATGACGCGGCGGTCGACGAAGCACAGCGGTTCGCCGATGCATTCAATGAACAGATCCGTGTCTGCAAGGCCCGCCCGGACGGCTGCAAGTAAGCACCAGCGCGGGGCCGCCTGGACGGGCACGACGCTGGGCGCCGCATGCTGACCCCCGCGGAAGCGGAAGAGCAGATCGCGCGCCACCTGCCCTGCCTGCCGATCGAATCCCTGCCCGTCGCGCACTGCGCGGGCAGCGTGCTGCGCGAGAACGTCTATGCGGAGCGTGACCATCCGCCGTTCGACCGCGTCGCCATGGACGGCATCGCAGTGGCCAGCGGCGGCGGACGCCGCCGCTTTCACATCCAGGCCACGCAGGCGGCCGGCGATCCGCCGCTGACGCTCGCGTCCCCGGCGCACTGCATCGAGGTGATGACTGGCGCGATGCTGCCGGCCGGGTGCGATGCGGTGATCCCGGTGGAGAAGATCCAGGTCGGCGCGGGCGAGGCGGAGCTGCTGCCCGAAGCCGCCGTCAGCGCCGGCCTCAATATCCACGCACGTGCCAGCGACCTCGCCCAGGGCGCGCTGCTGCTGGCCTCCGGCACACGCCTGGAGGCGCCCGATGTGGCCACGGCTGCCGGCGCCGGCATGGCACGCCTGCGTGTCAGCCAGCAGCCGGCCTGCATGGTGGTCTCCACCGGCAACGAACTGGTGGAACCCGGCGACCCGATCGAGCCGTGGCAGTTGCGCCGCTCCAATGCCTACGGGCTGGTGGCGGCGCTGCGCCGGCGCGGTTTCCTGCGCGTGGCTGACGATCACCTGCCCGACGATGCCGCCGTGCTGACGCAGCGCCTGCGCGAGCACCTGCGCAGCTACGAGGTGCTGATCCTTTCGGGCGGGGTATCGATGGGCAAGTTCGACCTGGTGCCGATGGCGCTGGCGGCCTGCGGCGTGCGCCAGGTGTTCCACAAGGTCGCGCAGCGGCCCGGCAAGCCCTTCTGGTTCGGCATGGCTCCGGACGGCGCGGCGGTGTTCGCGCTACCGGGCAATCCCGTCTCCACGCTGGTGTGCCTGGCGCGCTACGTGATTCCGGCCATCGACCGGGCCATGGGTGTGCGCGAGGCGCAGGGCGAGAAGATCGCGCTCGCCGGGCCGGTCACGCATGCGCCGGCGCTGGCCGGATTCCTGCCGGTGACAACGGAAACCGACGACTGGGGCCGCCCCTGGGCGCGCGCCGTCAGCCACAACGGGTCCGGGGATTTCGCCGCGCTCGCCGGCACGCAGGGATTTGTAGAATTGCCGCCCGGCCCCGATACTTATCCGAAGGGTTTCGTCACCCGCCTGTATCGCTGGTAATCCCCATGAGCACCGTCACCTCCCTGGATCGCGGCCCGCACGACCGGCTCGGCCGGCCGCTGCGCGACCTGCGCATCTCGGTGATGGACCGCTGCAATTTCCGTTGCCCGTACTGCATGCCGCGCGAGCGCTTCCACGAGCACTACGCCTTCCTGAAGACCACCGAGCGGCTGTCCTTCGAGGAGATCGTGCGGCTGACGCGGCTGTTCGTGCCGCTGGGCGTGCGCAAGCTGCGCATCACCGGCGGGGAGCCGCTGCTGCGCGCCAACCTGCCCGACCTCATCGCCGACCTGAACGTGATCCAGGGCGTGGAGGACATCGCGCTCACCACCAACGGGGTGCTGCTGGGCAAGTACGCCTCCGAACTGAAGGCCGCGGGGCTGTCGCGCGTGACCGTCAGCCTCGACAGCCTGGACCAGGACACCTTCGCGCGCATGAACGGCGGCCTGGGCAAGGTTGGCGACGTGCTCGACGGCATCGAGCATGCGCTGGCGGCCGGCCTCGGGCCGATCAAGATCAACACCGTGGTCCAGCGCGGCGTGAACGAGGGCAGCGTGCTGCCGCTGGTGGAGCATTTCCGCGGCACCGGCATGACGGTGCGCTTCATCGAGTACATGGACGTGGGCAATCGCAACGACTGGCACCAGGAGCTGGTGGTGCCGTCGCGCGACCTGATGGCGCGCATCATCGAGCGCTGGCCGATGCACGTGGTGAAGCCCGAGTACGCCGGCGAGGTGGCGCGGCGCTATGCCTTCGATGACGGCCGGGGCGAGGTCGGCTTCATCTCCTCGGTCACGCAGCCGTTCTGCGGCAACTGCTCGCGCGCCCGGCTGTCCTCCGACGGGCAGATCTACACCTGCCTGTTCGCGCAGGAAGGCACCGACCTGCGCGGCCCGCTGCGCGCCGGCGCCGACGACGAGGAACTCTCGCGCATCATCCGCGGCACCTGGGCGGCGCGCGCGGACCGCTACAGCGAGCAGCGCGTGGTGCTGCGGCAGCGCGCCGCGGGCCACAAGATCGAGATGAACTACATCGGCGGCTGAGGCCGTCTCCCCATGGCCGTCCGCGCACACCAGCTCACGCACATCGACGCGGCGAACCGGCCCACCATGGTGGACGTCGGCGGCAAGGCGGTCACCCGTCGCGAGGCCAGCGCCGAGGCGCTGCTGAAGATCCCCGCCAGCGTCGCCCGGGCGCTGGAGCGCAGCGGCCACCGCACGAAGAAGGGTCCGGTGTTCGACACCGCCATCATCGCCGGGGTGATGGCCGCCAAGCGCACCCACGAGCTGATTCCCTTCTGCCATCCCCTGCCGCTCTCCAGCGTGAAGATCGAGGTGGCGCCGGCGCGCGGCGGCTTGCGCGTCAGCTGCGCCGTGGCGGTGACGCACAACACCGGCGTGGAGATGGAGGCGCTGACCGGCGCCAGTGTCGCAGCGCTGACCATCTACGACATGTGCAAGGCGCTGTCGCACGAGATCGAGATCGGGCCGGTGCGGCTGCTCGCCAAGAGCGGCGGCAAGGGCAACTATCGGCGCGCCGCCGCGCGCCGCGGAGCACGCGCATGACCGCGCCGCTGTACGGCCTGGTGCTGGCGGGCGGCCACAGCCGCCGCATGGGGCGCGACAAGGCAAGCATCGCCATCGACGGCCGCACGCAGCTCGAGCGCGCCTTCGGACTGATCGAGCACCTGGTGGCGCGTGCCTTCGTGTCGGTGCGCGATGACCAGACCCCGGATCCGCTGCGGGCGCGTTACCCGCGGATCACCGACGCGCCCGGCATCGAGGGGCCGATCGCCGGCATCCGGGCCGCGCAGCAGGCGCATCCCGCAGCCGCCTGGCTGGTGCTCGCCGTCGACCTGCCGCTGCTGGACGCGCCGACGCTGCAGAACCTGATCGCGCGGCGCGACCCGGCGCGCATCGCCACGGCCTACCGCAGCAGCCATGACGGGCTGCCCGAGCCGCTGTGCGCCATCTACGAGCCAGCCGCGGCGCAGGCGATCGACGCCTTCGTCGCCGGCGGGCGCAACTGCCCGCGCAAGTTCCTGCTGCAAGCCGACGTGCTGCTGCTCGACCAGCCCAACCCGCGCAGCCTCGACAACGTGAACACGCCGGAGGAACTGGCCGCGATGACGGTCACGAGCGGCGCGGCCACCGGTTCGCGCCAGCTGCGCGTGCAGTACTTCGCGCTGCTGCGCGAACAGGCCGGCGCGCGCGAGGAGATGGTGGCCACACGGGCGGCGACGCCGCGCGAGCTGTTCGCCGAGCTCGCCGCGCGGCACCGCTTCACGCTCGGCAGCGAGCACCTGAAGGTGGCCGTGAACAGCGAATTCGCCGAATGGTCACGGCCGCTGGCGGCCGGCGACACCGTGGTCTTCATTCCACCGGTGGCCGGCGGATGAACGCGTTCCGCTTTGCCAGCGTGCCGCTCGACACGGCGTCCTTGCGCGCCGAGCTCATCGACGCGCACTGCGGCGGCTACGCCTCGTTCGAGGGCTGGGTGCGCGACCACAACGAGGGCCAGCAGGTCACGCACCTGGAATATGAGGCCTTCGAGGCGCTCGGCCTGCGCGAGGGAGAACGCATCATCCAGGAGGCGTGCGCACGCTTTGGCGTGACGCGGGCACTGTGCGTGCACCGGCTGGGCGATCTGGATCTGAAGGAAATCGCGGTCTGGGTGGGCGTGGCCGCGCCGCATCGCGACGAGGCGTTCAAGGCCTGCCGCTACATCATCGACGAGGTGAAGCACCGCGTGCCCATCTGGAAGAAGGAGCACTACGTGTCAGGGGATTCGGGCTGGGTCAACTGCGAGCGCTGCGCGGTCCATGCCCACGATCACGATCATGACCACGGGCATGCGCATCACGACCACGGCTGATCGGCTCTAGCCGGGCGGCCGTCCGCCACCGCGGAATCCACCGGGACCACCGCCCGGGAAGCCGCCACCCCGCGGCCCGCCGCCGCCCTGCACACCGAGCACGCCGCGCGGCACCTGCACCTGCACTGTCTGACCGTCGCGCTGCACTTCCACCGTGACGGTCTCGCCCGGCGTGCCCTGGCGACTCAGTGTATTCAGGTCGCTGGTGTCATAGACCCGCTGACCGCCGTAGGAGACGATCTGGTCGCCGGGCTTCAGGCCGGCCTTCTCCGCCGGCGAACTGGCCAGCACGTCCATTACCTGCACGCTGGTCGAGCGGCCTTCGGCCTTGAGGTATTTCTCGTACTCCGCGTCGCCCATTTCCTTGCGCAGCTCGGCATTCACGTCGACGGTCTTCGCCGGCTGGCCGGAACTCTGCGCCTCGTACTGGGCCTGCATGTTCTGGTATTGCAGTTCCTGCGAACGGCGATCGATCCAGTCGGCCCGATCCGGCGAGAACCCGGCCTGCACCAGGCGATCCTTCTCCTGCTGGCGCCGCAGGTCGCGGATCCTGGATGGATCGAAGTTGCCGTTGGCGTCGGTGAGCTGCCGCCGCAGGTCGGCGCCGCGATCGGCGCGCGGATCGGTGCTGCCGTCGGCGTTGCGGCGGTTGCCGGCGCGGCCGGCCCGGTCGAGTTCACCCAGCCGGCTCTCCAGCAAATTGATGCGGTCCACCTGCGCCGCCACCGTCTTCTCGAGGTCGGCGATGCGTTCGGCATCGCTGGCCCCGGTGCGTGGCGTGAAAGTCTGCTGCACGGGCCTGGCGGAAGTGCCACCACCGCGCAGGTACATCGCGATCGCGACGCCCACTGCCAGCAATGCCACCACGAGGACGATCTTCTTGACCATGTGCATTCCTCCACCCCGGTGCATCGCCCGGTCGGGCCAATGCCTGCCCTTTGCGGGCTTGTTCGTGTAGACAAGGCTGCCGGGAAATAAATCCTCCGGCAAGCGCCAGCTTCGGTCAGGTCGCCGGGCGATAGCGCGACATGACAGCGTATTCAGCCGGCGTGCACATTTCGTGCATGGTTCAGCCCGGCCGGACCTGCCCGGTGCCGCGCACCACGTACTTGTAGCTGGTCAACTGCTCGACTCCGACCGGTCCGCGGGCATGGAAGCGGTCGGTGGAAATGCCGATTTCCGCGCCCATGCCGAACTCGCCGCCGTCGGCGAACTGGGTGGAGGCATTGTGCAGCACGATGGCGCTGTCCACCTCGCGCAGGAATTGCGCCGCGGTGGCGGCATCCGCCGTGACGATGGCATCGGTGTGGGATGAGCCGTAGGTGGCGATGTGGTGGATGGCCTCCGCCACGCCATTGACCACGCGCACCGCGATGATGGCGTCCAGGTATTCGGTGCGCCAGTCCTGCTCGGTGGCGGGCTTCACGCGGCGGTCGGCGGCCTGCGCCGCCGCATCGCCGCGCAGCTCGCAGCCACCCGCGGCCAGCGCTTCCAGCAGCATCGGCAGCATGGCCGGCGCGCAGGCGCGGTCGACCAGCAGTGTCTCGGCGGCGCCGCAGATGCCGGTGCGCCGCAGCTTGGCATTCACCACCACCGCGCGCGCCATGTCCGGATCGGCGGCGCGATCCACGTACACGTGGCACAGGCCCTCGAGGTGGCCGATCACCGGCACCCGCGCCTCCCGCTGCACGCGTTCGACCAGGCTGCGGCCGCCGCGCGGCACGATCACGTTGATGTGCTGGTCCAGGCCCGCGAGCATCATGCCGACGGCGGCACGATCGGCGCTGGGCACCAGCTGGATGGCCGCCTCGGGCAGCTGCGCCGCGCGCAAGCCTTCCACCAGGCAGGCATGGATGGCGGCGCTGGACAGGCGGCTCTCCGAGCCGCCGCGCAGGATCACCGGATTGGCGGATTTCAGGCACAGCGCGCCGGCGTCGGCGGTCACGTTGGGCCGGCTCTCGTAGATGATGCCGATCACGCCCAGCGGCACGCGCACGCGCTGGATGACCAGACCATTGGGACGCGTCCACTCGGCGGCGATGCCGCCAATGGGATCGGGCAGTGCGGCGATCTGCTCGATGCCGGCGGCCATGGCCGCGACGCGCTTGTCGTCCAGCTGCAGCCGGTCGAGCATCGCGGCCGACAGACCGCGCGCCCGCGCCGCGTCCATGTCCCGGCCATTGGCGGCCAGTATATCGGTCGCGTGCGTGCGGATCGCAGCCGCGGCCGCGCGCAACGCCGCATCCCGCTGCGCGCCGGCCGACAGCGCCAGCGCGGTGCGGCTGGCCGCGGCGCGCTGCCCGAGTTCGGCCATCACCAGTTCCAGCCCGCCGCTGCGGGCTTCCACCACGCTGCTGTTCATGTGCCAGTCGCTCCTGTTTCCTCCGCATCCACGCGCAGCACCAGATCGTCCCGGTGTACCACCTCGTCGCGGCCGCGGAATCCCACCAGCGCTTCGATCTCGCTGCTGCGCCGGCCCATGATGCGCGCGACGTCGCCACTGGAATAGGCCGTCAGGCCGCGCGCCAGCGTGCGGCCTGCGGCGTCCACCACATCGACGGCGTCGCCGCGCTCGAAGCTGCCGGCCACCGCGGTCACGCCGGCCGGCAGCAGGCTGCGGCCGCGCCGCAGTGCCCCGGCCGCGCCGGCATCGATGGTGAGCATACCAGCCGGCTGCAGCGCGCCCGCGATCCACTGCTTGCGGGCCGTGCCGGGCGTAGCCGCGGGAATGAACCAGGTGCAGCGCGCGCCGCCTTCCACCCGCTTCAGGGGATGCAGCGGATGCCCCAGCGCAATGCACATGTGGCAGCCGGCATCCAGCGCGATGCGCGCGGCGGCGATCTTGGTCGCCATGCCGCCGGAGCCCACATCCGAGGCCGAGCCGCCGGCCATAGCCTCGATGCGCGCGGTGATGCCGCGCACTTCGGGGAAGAACTCGGCCGCCGGCTCGAGGTTCGGATCCGCCGAATACAGCCCGTCGACATCCGAAAGCAGCACCAGGCAGTCGGCGCTGGCCATCTGCGCCACGCGCGCCGCCAGGCGGTCATTGTCGCCATAACGGATTTCGGCCGTGGCGACGGTGTCATTCTCGTTGATGACCGGGATGGCCCCAAGGCCCAGCAGCGCGTTGAGGGTGGCGCGGGCGTTGAGGTAGCGGCGGCGCTGTTCACTGTCCTGCAGCGTAAGCAGCACCTGCGCCACCGCCGTGTGCTCGTCCTCGAGCAGTTCCTTGTAGGCATGCGCGAGACGGATCTGGCCCACCGCCGCCGCCGCCTGCTTCTGCTCCAGCGCGAGGCTGCCGCCTGGCAGGCCGAGCTGTCGCCGCCCGAGCGCGATGGCGCCGGATGAAACGAGAATGATCTGCTGGCCGCGGCGGCGCATGCGGCGCAGATCCTGCGCCAGCGCTTCCAGCCAGGCCCGGTTCAGCCGCCCGCTGGACTGATCCACCAGCAGCGCCGAACCCACTTTGACGACGACGCGGCGCGCCTCGGCGAGCAGGCAGGGACCGGCAGCGCGGCTTCGGGAACGTCCTTGCATATGGTCCGTGCAACTATAGCAGCCGGTCGCCGTTGCCGGCCGCCAGCGCTGGACCTAATATCCTGCGGCGGCAGCAGAGAGGTGAGTTTGTGGGCAGAGATTACGAACCCGTCAAAGGCCAGTGGTACGAGAACGTGGAGGAGGACGAGACCTTCCGCGTGCTGTCCGTTGACGAGGACGGTGAGCTGGTGGAAATCGAATACCTGGACGGCGACATCGAGGAGCTGGACCTGGATGCCTGGCACGAGATGGACCTGGAGCGCATCGAGGAGCCGGAAGGCTGGGCCGCGAACGACGCCGAAGGGGAAGACGACGAGGAAGAGGATGAGGAATTCGACGAGGAGGACGATGAAGACTGGGACGAGGACGACGATGAGGATGATGACGAGGATGAAGACGAAGACGACTGGGACGAGGACGAAGACGCCAGCCAGTACTGACCGTTCCCAACTGCCTCTGCTTGAAACCAGCTCGCTCGCCCCAATGACGCGGTGAAGCCATGAAACGCATTTTCCTGCTCGTCGTCACCAACCTGGCCGTGATGCTGGTGCTGTCGGTCGCCGCCCATCTGCTGGGGCTCGACCGGTACCTGCAGTCGCACGGCGAAAGCATGGGCGGGTTGCTGATCGTGGCAGCCTTGTTCGGCTTCGGCGGGTCGTTCATTTCGCTGGCGATGTCGAAATGGATGGCCAGGCGCGCGATGGGCGTCCGCGTCATCGACCAGCCTGCCAATGCCACCGAACAGTGGCTGGTGAACACCGTGCGTGCACAGGCGCAGCATCTGGGCATCGGCATGCCGGAAGTCGGCATTTTCGATTCGCCCCAGCCCAACGCCTTCGCCACCGGAGCGCGGCGCGATGCGGCGCTGGTGGCCGTCAGCAGCGGCCTGCTCGCCTCGATGCGGCAGAACGAGGTGGAAGCGGTGCTGGGCCACGAGATGACCCACGTGGCCAACGGCGACATGGTGACGCTGACGCTGATCCAGGGCGTGGTGAATACCTTCGTGTTCTTCCTGTCACGCGTGGTCGGCGACCTGGTGGACAAGGCCGTGCTGCGCAACGAGCGCGGCCGCGGCATCGGTTATTTCGTCACCGTCATGGTGGCGCAGCTGGTGCTGGGCGTTCTCGCCAACATGATCGTGATGTGGTTCTCGCGCTGGCGCGAGTTCCGCGCGGACCGCGGCGGGGCGAGCACCGCCGGTACCGCCAACATGATCGCGGCGCTGCAACGCCTGAAGACGGCCTCCGACGAGCCGCTGCCTGCGCAGATGTCTGCATTTGGCATCAAGGGCGGTGGGTCAGGCATCGCCCGCCTGTTCATGAGCCATCCCCCGCTGGATGAGCGCATCGCGGCGCTGCAGAAGTCGATCTAGGCGCCCGATAGCGAAGAACCCCGTCAGGGGCTCCCTGATTCGCCGCGGCGGATGCCGGAGCGGCGTCGCAGATCGCAGACTTGCCTGCAGGTTGCCGTTCTAATCGGGGGCGAAAGCCCGTATATTTCCCAGCTTCCCTGGATCAAAGTGATCTGACCGAGGTGTGCGTCCGATGCGATTCCTGAAGTGGCTGGATAACGACCGGCATGGCGTGCAAGAGGTTGTGAAAGTCAGGCCCGGCAATCCCGACTCGATCGACTGGGCGCGCATTCTTCCATACGTCGGCATGCACCTGGCCTGCCTCGCCGTGATCTGGGTGGGCATCAGCTGGGTGGCGGTGATCGTCGCGCTGGTCGCGTACGTGGTACGCATGTTCGCCATCACCGGCCTCTACCACCGCTATTTCTCGCATCGCGCCTTCAAGACCTCGCGCCTCGGGCAGTTCATCTTCGGGGTGCTCGGCGCCTCGGCGGTGCAGCGCGGACCGATCTGGTGGGCCGCCCACCATCGCCACCACCACGCCCATTCCGACCAGGAAGGCGACATCCATTCGCCCCGGCAGGTCGGTTTCTGGCGCGCCCACATGGGCTGGTTCCTGACGCGGCGCGGCTTCACGCCGGACCTCAAGTACGTGAAGGACCTGCTGAAGTTCCGCGAACTGCGCTGGCTCGACCGCTTCGACATCGCCGTCCCGACGATGCTGGGCGTGGGCATGTTCCTGCTGGGCGTGTTGCTGCACAAGGTCGCCCCGCACCTGAACACCAGCGGCTGGCAGATGCTGATCTGGGGTTTCTTCATCAGCACAGTGCTGTGCTACCACGGCACCTACACCATCAATTCGCTGTCGCATGTGTTCGGCAGGCAGCGCTACCGCACCGGTGATACCAGCCGCAACAACTGGCTGCTGGCGGTGATCACGCTGGGCGAAGGCTGGCACAACAACCACCATCACTACCCGAACGCCGCGCGCCAGGGCTTCTACTGGTGGGAGATCGATGTGAGCTACTACATGCTGAAGGTTCTTTCCTGGTTCGGAATCATCTGGGACCTGAAGCCGGTGCCGGTCGAGGCCCGCGACCATACGCCGCGCCGCATCCGCCCGCGCCGCTGAGCCGCAGCGCCGCGCCTGCGGCGAGGAACAGGCCGGGCGGTTACACTGCCGCCGGCATGGATGATCTTCCCCGCAGGCTGGCCGGATTCGTCGGTGCCGGCGCGGTACTGACCGCACCGGCGGATCTGGCGCCCTACCTGCTCGACCACCGTCGCCTGTATCAGGGCAGCGCGGCGGCTGTGGTGCTGCCCGAGACCACCGCGCAGGTATCGCAGATTCTTTCGTTCTGCAATGCGGCCCGCATCCCGGTGGTGCCCCAAGGTGGCAACACCGGCTATGTCGGCGGCGCCACGCCGCTGGACGCAGGCAGCATCGTGCTGGCCTTTGGTCGCATGAACCGCATCCGCGCCGTCGATGCCGCGAACTTCGCGCTGGTGGCCGAGGCGGGCTGCACGCTGGCTGCCGTCCAGCAGGCAGCGTTGCAGGTGGATCGCCTCTTCCCGCTCAGCCTTGGATCGGAGGGCACCTGCCAGATCGGCGGCAATCTCGCCACCAACGCGGGCGGCACCGCGGTGCTGCGCTACGGGATGATGCGCGAGCTGGCTTTTGGAGTGGAGGCGGTGCTGGCCGACGGCAGCGTGCTGTCGCAGCTGGCACCGCTGCGCAAGGACAACACCGGCTACGACCTGGCACAGCTGCTGATCGGCAGCGAAGGCACGCTGGGGGTGATCACGGCCGCCTGCCTCAAGCTCTTTGCCCGCCCGCGCACGACCGCCACCGCGTGGGTGGCGATTCCCGCGCCGGCGGCCGCGCTCGAACTGCTGGCTCGCCTGCGTACCGCCAGCGATGACCAGCTCTCGACGCTGGAGCTGGTCCCGGACGCGGCGCTCAGGCTGGTCCTGCAGCATGTCGCCGCGGCGCGCGATCCCGCCGTGACCGCCAGCCCGTGGTACCTGCTGGTCGAACTCGCCAGTGCGGCAGACCGCGATCTGGACGCCCTGCTCACCGCCTGCCTCGCCGACGCCGCCGCCGCCGGACTGGTCACGGATGCGGCAATCGCCGCCAGCGCGGCACAGCGCGAGGAATTCTGGCGGCTGCGCGAATCCGTCCCCGAGGCGCAACGCCGCGCCGGCGGCAGCCTCAAGCACGACATCAGCGTGCCGGTAACGAGCCTGCCGCAGTTGATCGAACAGGGCACGGAACTGGTGGCAAGGCTTGCGCCGGAAGGCATCCTCGTCGCCTACGGACACGCGGGCGACGGCAACCTGCACTTCAACGTGAACCAGCGTGCGGGCACCGACGCGCTCGCCTTTGCCGCCCGCGAAGCGCCACTGCGTCGCGCGGTACATGACCTGGTGGCGCGGTTCGGCGGCAGCTTCAGCGCCGAACACGGCATCGGGCGGCTGAAGGTCGAGGAACTGCGCCGCTATGCACAGCCGGCCGGGCTCGCGGCCATGCACCGGATCAAGCAGGCGCTGGATCCGCACGGCATCCTGAATCCGGGCAAACTGCTGTAGAACCGGCCGGCGGCCACGCCTCCGGAGTCAGAACTTCTTCTCGAGCTGCACCGAGTACTCGCGCGGTGGCGCCACGAGGCCGTAGTTGCTGCCACCGCCCAGAGATGTCAGGTCGAACACCGAGGTGTAGTAGTACTTGTTGAAGATGTTGCTGCCGATGGCGGAGACCTGCCAGCTGCTGTCCGCCGATTTCCATGTGAGGCGCGCGTTGCCCAGATGGTGGCCATCGACGCGGCCACCGGTCTGCGCGTTGGTGGTGTAACCCCCCTGGTAGGAGAAATCAAAGCGCGGCGTGACCGTGGAACCTGTGGACAGCGGAAACTCCCACTGCGCGCCGACGCTGAACTTGTCGTCGATCGTGCCCGGCGCCTCAGAGCCGGGCACGATACCCACGTCGGCCGAGAACGAGGTGTACCTGAACTTGAGCTTGCTGATGGAGGCATCGAGCGCCAGCCCGCCGAAGGGGCGCGCCTCCACTTCCGCCTCGACACCCTTGATGTCGGCATTGCCCACATTGGCGGGCAACGCGCACGGCACGCTGTCCGCAGGATCAGGTGTGGGGCAGCTCAGCAGCGCCACCTGGATGTCCTGGTACTTGTTGAGGAAGGTGGACACGTTCACGCGCAGCCGGCGGTCGAGGAAGTCGGTCTTGGCGCCGACCTCGAAGGCGGTCAGTTTCTCCGGATTGAAGGACTGGATCTGCTCGCCGTTGAACGGCCTGGGATTGGTGCCGCCTCCCTTGAACCCGGTGGAAACGCTGGCGTAGGTCATCAGCATCTCGTTCCAGCGGTAGTCGAGGTTGAACCGGTAGTCGACGTTCGATCCCGCATACGGCCCCACGGTGCCCGTGAACGCCCCCAGCACGGCGTTGGGCGTGCCATCGGGGTTCAGCCGGCTGTACGTGTAATCCTTCTTCTCGTGTGTATAGCGGACACCCGCGTTGACGTCGAAGGCATCGGTGACATGCCAGGCGCCATTGACGAAGGCCGCATAACTCGAGGCGTCGGTGGGATCGTTGCCCAGGAACTCGAACAGGAAGGGCGTGGGCACGTAATTCAGGATCTGGTGCGTGCGCCCGACGGTCGTCTGGTCGAAGTAGTACGCGCCCAGCGTGTAGTCGAAGGCAGTGCCGGCCTTGCCGTTGAGGCGCAGCTCCTGGCTGAAGGAGTGGTTGGACTGATGCTCGGCCCCGAGGCCCAGGTACGCGGGTGATGTATCGTTGTCCTCCACCCAGCGGCTGTCGAACTCGCGGTACGCGGTGATCGATCGCAGCGCCGCGCTGTCATTGACGGTCCAGTCGACACTCAGGTTGGTGCCCCAGACCTTGGTGTGGGTCACCGGCGGAAAATACAGGATCGTGCCGTCGGGTCGCTGGTCGGAAAACGTGGCGTAGCTGACGAAACGGTCCGACGGGATGTATTGCGGCCCGAAGGGGATGTCGCCGGTGGTCGCCGTGGTGACGGGCACGGCATCGATCAGCACATTGGCGGCGACCTGCGAGTTGTCCACCATCAGGTCACTGGTGAAATTGACCTCCACGTTGTCGGCGGCGAGCCAGCGCAGTGCCAGCCGGCCAGCCGAGTAATCCTTGCCTCCCTCGTGTCCCATCACGCAATCCGCATGCTCGGTCTTGATGGGAATGCCTGAAGCCGGAAAGTCGCAGCCGTAGTCGCGGAGGGTCACGTACCCGTCCTGGTTGTGCGAAGTGCCGGAGAGGCGCGCGAACAGCTTGCCATCGATCAGCGGGAAATCGCCCACGGCGCGCAGGTCGAGCAGGTCGCGTGAGCCGTAAGTGGCGCGGATGGACGCCGTGTTGTCGCCGGTGGGTTTCTGCGAGAAGAGCTTGATGGATCCGCCCTCTGAATTGCGGCCGCCGAGCACGCCCTGCGGGCCGCGCTGGATCTCGACGCGATCCAGGTCGATGAGGTCGAAATTGGCGCCGGTGAGACTTGGGTAGTAGACATCGTCGATGTAGATGCCGACGCCCGGTTCGAGCGCCGCGATGTAGTCGCCCTGGCCGATGCCGCGGATGTTGGCGGACAGCCCGGGGCCGAAGGCTCCACCGGTTTCCGTCAGGACGACGTTGGGAGCCTGCGCGGCAACCTGCGACAGACTGGTCTGGTTGCGCGCTTCGAGCTCCGCGGCATTCACCGCGGTGATGGCGATCGGGGTGTCCTGCAGCTTCTGTTCGCGGAACTGCGCGGTGACCACCACTTCTGCCAGTTCCTGCTCGGGTGGCTGGCTGGCATCGCCGGTATCGCCGGCTGGCGGTTGTGCCGCCGGCACCATGGACGTGCCGGACAAACCCAGCGCGCCGATGAGGATGGCGCGCGCGCCCTGGCTGATCGATTGCCGGAAGTGATTCATGGTAACCCCCGCTTTTCGCAAGATGCCCGCAAGGCCCCGGTGGCCGGTCAGGAGGCAAGGCGCGGCGTCACTGCACAGCGCATTGGCTGCCTGTGGCATTCGATGTAAGCAGCAACATACGATCGGCCATGACAGGCCTGGATGGGCCGAACGGATCGCTGGATCAGCGAATCAGCGGGACTTCACCACTCGCATCAGGCCTTCCTGCGCGGTACTGGCGACCAGGACCCCAGCGCGCGTGAACACACTGCCACGCGCGAAGCCGCGTGCGCCGGCCGCCGCCGGGCTTTCGATGGAATACAGCAGCCACTCGTCGATGTGCACCGGACGGTGGAACCACATCGCATGATCGATGCTGGCGACCGCGATGCCCGGAGTGCCGAGCGAGTAGCCATGTGGTCGCAGCGCGGCCCCGATCAGGTGGTAGTCCGAAACATAGGCCAGCAGCTCGGCATGGCGGCGTGGATCATCGCCAACACGGTCCACGGCGCGAAACCACACGTCGAGGCGCGGCTCGCCCGGCTCCGGGTCCGGAAACCGCAGTGGCTGGACGCTGCGGAACTCGAACGGCGAGTTGCGTCCCGAGAAGCGCCGCACCGCGTCGGGCAGCCTCTGCTGCTGCGCTTCCAGCAGCTCGCGCAGGTCGGGCAGCGACTCGGGCGATGGCACGCGCGGCATCGGCAGCTGGTGCTCCAGGCCGGACTCGGGCTGCTGGAAGGAGGCCGACATGTGGAAGATCTGCGCGCCATGCTGGATCGCCACCACGCGGCGGCTGGAGAAGCTGCCGCCATCGCGGCTGCGATCGACCTGGTAGACGATGGGCGCGTTGAAGTCGCCACGCCGCAGGAAGTAGGCGTGCAGCGAATGCACCTGCCGGCCATCCACGGTGGCATGCGCCGCATGCAGCGCCTGGCCCAGCACCTGGCCGCCGAATACCTGCGGGCTGCCGATGTCGCGGCTCGCGCCGCGGAACAGGTCCACCTCCAGCGGTTCCAGCTCCAGCAGCTGCAGCAGTTCCGCGAGCGGGGCCAGCATCGTCGCCTACTGCGGGGCCGGGTCGGCCACGCCCAGCCGCTGGTGCATCACCGGGCTGGTGGTGGTGTACTGCAGGAACTGGCGCTTGCCCGGGTAGAGATAGGCCTGCGCGGCGAATGCCGCCAGCGCCGCTTCATGGAAGCCTGAAAGGATCAGCTTCTTCTTGCCGGGATAGGTGTTGATGTCGCCCACGGCGAAGATGCCGGGAATGCTGGTCTGGAATTTCTCCGTATCGACCTTCAGCGCGCGCTTGTCGAGCTCGAGTCCCCATTCGGCAATGGGGCCGAGCTTGGGTGCAAGGCCGAAGAAGGCCAGCAGGCGCTCGGCGCGCAGTTCGTGAACCGTGCCTGCATTGTCCTTCACCTGCACGCCGGTCAGCGTCGAACCATCGGTGAGCAGCCCCTGCGCGGTGCCCTCGATCAGCCGCATCCTGCCGGCGGCGACCAGTTCCAGCATCCGGGCCACCGAGGCCGGGGCGGCACGGAACTCCGCGCGCCGGTGCACCAGGGTCAGTGAACTGGCCTTGTCCGCAAAGGCCAGCGTCCAGTCCAGCGCCGAATCGCCGCCGCCGAAGATGACCAGATGCCTGCCGTGGTACTCGGCCGCAGCACGCACGCGATACGCGATCTGCGTGCCCTCGAACCTGTCGGCGCCCTCGACCCCGAGCCGTCGCGGCTGGAAGGAGCCCACGCCGCCGGCAATGATCACTGCGCCCGCGTCGAACTGCAGCCCGCCGGCGGTGCGCACCTCGAAGCGCCCGTCCTCGCGCTTCCTCACCACCGTGACTTCCTGCCCGAAATGCATCGTGGCGCCGAAGGGCCTGATCTGCTCCAGCAGCCGGTCGATCAGCTCCTGCGCGCCCACCGCGGGCAGCGCGGGAATATCGTAGATCGGCTTCTCGGGATACAGCTCGGCGCACTGTCCGCCCGGCATCGGCAGCGAATCGAGGATATGTGCCTTGATGCCCAGCAGTCCCAGTTCAAACACCTGGAACAGGCCGCAGGGACCTGCGCCGACGATCAGGACTTCCGTCTGGATGGACATGCCAGCGCAGATTCCGCCGCGCGCGCCTCAGGCGCGGCCGGCGTTCGAATCGGTGGGCGTGTGGTAGTACTCGCTGTCGGCAGCGAGTTCGCGCACCAGTCGCTTCAGCTCCTCGACCCGTGCTTCGGCGGTGCTGATCGGCAGGCAATCCTGGCAACGCGGATCCCCACAGGGCTGCCGCGAGTACAGCCAGTACTGGACTGCGCCAGCGAGCAAGCCATCTGCGATGTCCCACAGGTCGGCGTCCTTGTCCTTGTCGGCCAGCTTGTTGCCCAAATCCACTGCCTTGGCAAAGGCTGATTCGAAGCTTTCAGGAGTGACGCTCATATCGGGAATTTTATACTGAAAAAGCCTGTTTTGGGATTGACCGTAACTGCCCGTGCAAATACTGTAGCACTCATGAGTGGCGAAAAACTGCCTGTTCCCGATTTCTATCGTGGCGACCAATGGTCTGCCGAGGAATCCATCGGCTACCTGCTGCGCACCACGGTGTCCACGCTGATGCGTGCCGCCGAGACCGCCATGCGGCCGCATGGGCTGACCTCGGTGCAGTGGGCGCCGCTGATGATCATCTCCCGCGGCGGCAACCCGACGGCGGCCAGCCTGGCGCGCGACCTCAACACGGATACGGGTGCGATGACGCGCATGCTCGACCGGCTCGAGGCCAAGGGACTGCTGATGCGCACGCGCAGCTCCACCGACCGGCGCGTGGTCGAGCTGACGCTCACCGAGCAGGGCCGTGAGCTCACCACGCTCATCCCCCATCACCTCGCGGCGGTCTACAACAATCATCTGGCCGGCTTTTCGCACGATGAGTTCACCGAGCTGAAGCAGTTCCTGCGGCGGATCATCGCCAACCGCGACGTGACCGGCTGAGTCCGCCGCGCGCCGGCGCCGCCCGGCGCACCTTCATCGATACCCGCGCGCCTGCAGTTCGAACAGGCGCGCATACACGCCGCCGCGCACCATCAGCGCTTCATGATTGCCGCGCTCGGCGATGCGCCCGTCGTCGAGCACGATGATCTCGTCGGCCACGCGCACCGTGGAAAAACGGTGCGAGATCAGGATGGTCATGCGGCCCTGCGCCAGGTCGCGCACGTGGTGGAACACCTGCGCCTCGGCGTCGGCGTCCATCGCGGCCGTGGGCTCGTCGAACACGCGGATGTCGGCGTCACGTCGCATGAAGGAGCGCGATACCGCGACCTTCTGCCACTGCCCGCCGGACAGTTCGCGCCCCCCCAGGAACCACTTGCCCAGCTGCGTGTGGTAGCCGCCCGGCAGCGTGCCGATCATCGTGTCCGCCTGTCCCAGGCGCGCGGCCTCGTGCCAGCGCGCCTCGTCCTCGAAATGCGGTTCGTCGCCGGCGCCGATGTTCTCGCCCACCAGCATCTGGTAGTGCACGAAATCCTGGAAGATCACGCCGAAGCGCTGCCGCAGCGCATCGACGTCCCACTCGGCGAGGTCGCGGCCATCGAGCAGGATGCGGCCGGCGGTGGGCACGTACAGGCGCGTGATCAGCTTGATCAGCGTGGTCTTGCCGGAACCGTTGGAGCCTACCAGCGCGAGGCTGCGTCCCGGCCGCAGATGCAGCGAAACCTCCGACAGCGCCGGCTGCTCCGCGCCCGGGTAGGTGAATGACACCTTCTCGAGGCGCAGTCCATCGGCGGGATCCGGGCCGCGGGTGGCGGTGCCGCCACGCGGCCGCGCCGGCGTATCCAGGTATTCATACAGCGTGGACAGATACAGGTTGTCCTCGTACAGGCCGCTGATCGCCCCGAGCGCCGCGCTCACCGCGCCCTGCCCCTGGCGGAACAGCAGCAGGTACATGGTCATCTGGCCGAGCGTGATGCCGCCGCGCACGGCGCTCACCGCCACCCAGCAATAGCCGGCGTACAGCGAGGCGGTGCCGAGCAGGCCGAGCGCGAAGCCCCAGCCGTCGCGCCGGATCGCCAGCTGCCGCTCCTGCGTGAACAGCGCCCGGTGGATGGTCTCGTAGCGCTCCAGCAGGCGGCGGCCCAGTCCATACAGCTTCACTTCCTTGGCGTGGTCCTCGCGCGCGATCACGGTCTCCAGGTAGGCCTGCTGGCGGCGCTCCGTGGAGCGCCAGCGGAACAGCTGGAACGCCTGGTTCGAGAAGCGCGTTTCGGCGATGAAGGCGGGCAGGCCGGCGACCGCGAGCAGCACCACCGCCCAGGGCGAGAAGCGCAGCAGCAGCACCGCGTAGCTGACCAGCGAAATGAGATTCTGCGCCAGCGAGAAGCTGCGCATGACCAGCGACAGCGGGCGCGCCGAGGCCTCGCGCCGCGCGCGCGTCATGCGGTCGTAGAACTCGGAATCCTCGAAGTGCTCGAGGTCCAGCGTCAGCGCCTTCTCCAGGATCATGGAGTTCACGCGGAAGCCCAGTTGCTCGCGCAACAACGTGGTGCACAGCGACTGTGCGCGCTGGCACAGCGCCAGCAAGGCCACCGCGAGCCCTTCCAGCGCCACCAGTTCCAGCACCGGCACGACGCTGCCGCCATGGCTGCCCGCTGCAACCACCGCATCGACGATACGCGCCCCGATGAAGGCCACCAGCGCCGGCAGCGAGCCTGCCGCCAGCGTCAGCACCGCCAGCCAGGCGGTGAGGGAACGGCTGGTCCGCCAGACCAGCTCCATGGCCTTGCGGCCGTAGCCGAAGGCCTCGAGGAATTCGCGCGGCAGGTCGCGCAGGGCCAGGGAAGGCTGCGGGGCGGTTGGCGCCGGCCGGCTCACGCGCGCATCCAGGGAACTGTCATCCGGCGAGTCTAGCTTGGGAAAACCGCGGCGAAACTGGTAATCTCGCGGCCCTTTTCCCCTGCTCTCCCCCATGCCGCGACCGATCCGCAACATCGCCATCATTGCCCACGTCGACCACGGCAAGACCACGCTGGTCGACTGCCTGCTGAAGCAGTCCGGCACCTTCGCCGCGCACGAGAAAGTGGGCGAACGCATCATGGATTCCAACGCCATCGAGAAGGAGCGGGGCATCACCATCCTGGCGAAGAACTGCGCCATCGACTACGGCGGCGTGCGCATCAACGTGGTCGACACGCCCGGCCATGCCGACTTCGGCGGTGAGGTGGAGCGCGTGCTGTCGATGGTGGACGGCGTGCTGCTGCTGGTGGACGCGGTGGAAGGCCCGATGCCGCAGACCCGCTTCGTCACGCGCAAGGCGCTGGCGCTCGGCCACAAGGCCATCGTGGTGGTCAACAAGGTCGATCGGCCCGGCGCGCGCTCCGGCTGGGTGGTCGACCAGACCTTCGACCTGTTCGACAAGCTGGGGGCCACCGACGAGCAGCTCGATTTCCCCGTGGTATATGCCTCCGCGCTGCAGGGCTGGGCGAGCCTCGACCATACACAGCAGCAGCCGGACATGAGCGCGCTGTTCGAGGCCATCCTCAAGTACGTGCCCGAGCCGCAGACCGACGCCGCCGGGCCGCTGCAGCTGCAGGTCTCCACGCTCGACTACAACTCCTACGTGGGCCGCATCGGCATCGGCCGCATCCGCCGCGGCTCGGTGAAGCCGGGGCAGAACGTCGTGCTGCGCTACGGCGAGGAAGACCGCGGCACTGGCAAGGTGGCGCAGGTACTGGCATTCAAGGGGCTGGAGCGCGGACCGGTGGATGGCGCCGACGCCGGCGACATCGTCGCCATCACCGGTGTCGAGGACATCAACATCGGCATTACGCTGTGCGACCCCGAGCACCCGGACGGCCTGCCGCCGATCGCGGTGGACGAACCCACGCTGCAGATGAACTTCCAGGTGAACACCTCGCCGCTGGCCGGGCGCGAAGGCAAGTTCGTCACCAGCCGCCAGATCCGCGAGCGCCTGATGCGCGAGCTGGAGCACAACGTGGCGCTGCGCGTGGAGGAGACGGCCGATGCCGATGTGTTCCGCGTCTCCGGCCGCGGCGAACTGCACCTGACCATCCTCATCGAGAACATGCGCCGCGAGGGCTACGAGCTCGCCGTGTCGCGGCCGCAGGTGCTGCTGCGCCAGGTCGATGGCGTGACGCACGAACCCTACGAGGCGCTCACCGTGGACGTGGAGGAAGCGCACCAGGGCGGCGTGATGGAGGCGCTCGGAACCCGCCGTGCCGAAATGCGCGACATGTCGATGGACGGCCGCGGCCGCGTGCGCATCGAATACCGCGTGCCGGCGCGCGGGCTGATCGGCTTCCAGGGCGAGTTCATGAACCTGACCCGCGGCAGCGGCCTGATGAGCCATGTGTTCGACGGCTACGCCCCCTTCAAGGGCGACGTCGCCGAGCGCCGCAACGGCGTGCTGATCAGCAACGAAAAGGGCGAGGCCATCGCCTATGCGCTGTGGTACCTGCAGGAGCGCGGCCGCATGTTCGTGAACCCGGGCGAGAAGCTCTACGAGGGCATGATCATCGGCATCCACAGCCGCGAGAACGACCTGGTGGTCAACCCGATCAAGACCAAGAAGCTCACCAACATCCGCGCCGCGGGCAAGGATGACGCCATCCTGCTGACGCCGCCGATCGAGCTGACGCTGGAATACGCGGTGGAATTCATCGCGGATGACGAACTGGTGGAAGTGACGCCGCAGTCGATCCGCATCCGCAAGCGCTACCTGACCGAAAATGAGCGCAAGCGCATGTCGCGCGCGGCGGAGAGTGCCGTAGCCGAATGACGCCGGTCGTCCGCAACATCCTGCTGGCTTGCGTCGCGGTATTCCTGCTGCAGCAGGTGGCCGGGCCGTCGCTGGAATACTGGTTTGCGCTCTGGCCGCTGGATCTCGCCCCACCCTACGGCGCCGGTTTCCACCTGTGGCAGCTGGTTACGTACGCCTTCCTGCACGGCGGTTTCACGCACATCCTGTTCAACATGTTCGCGCTGTACATGTTCGGGCCCGACATCGAGCGGCTGGTCGGGCCGCGGCGCTTCTCGGTCTACTTCCTGGTCTGTGTGGTCTCGGCCGGACTGACGCAGCTCATCGTGGAACATCTCGAACGCGGGCTGGCCGAACCCACCATCGGGGCATCCGGCGGCATCTTCGGCATCCTGCTGGCCTTCGGCCTCGCCTATCCGCACCGGCGGCTGCTGCTGATATTCCCGCCGATCCCGATGCCCGCCTGGCTGTTCGTGACGCTCTATGGCCTGGTGGAGCTGTACGCGGGCGTCACCGGCACGGCGGCCGGCGTGGCGCATTTCGCGCACCTGGGCGGCATGATCGGCGGCTTCGCGCTGATCCTCTACTGGCGCAGCCGGGGCAGCCTGCGCAGCTGACGCTCAGGCGCTGACGACGCGATTGCGGCCGTCGCTCTTTGCCTGGTAGAGGGCGCGGTCGGCGCGGTCGAAGACCTCGTCCGCCTCGTCACCCTCGCGCAGTTCGGTGATGCCGCAGGAAATCGTCACCGACACCGGCGCGCCGCGGAAGTGGAAGCCGGTCTGCGCGATGGCCTCGCGCATCTGGTCGGCAATGGCCGCACCGTTGGCCACGGAAGTCCCCGGCAGCAGCATCACGAATTCCTCGCCGCCGTAGCGTGCCACGAAATCCGTGCCGCGGATGCCGGTGGCCAGCGATTCGGCCACCACCGCCAGCACCTTGTCGCCGGCGCGATGTCCGTAACGGTCGTTGATGCTCTTGAAGCCGTCGATGTCCCAGGCCAGCACGCAGGTGGGCTGGCGGAAGCGCTGCCAGCGCGCCACCTCGCCGGCGATGCGCTGTTCCCATGCGAGGCGGTTGGGGATGCGCGTCAGCGCGTCGAGCAGCGACTGGCGCTGCTCGTCGTTGAGGCGCGCCTGCAGCGCGCGCGCCTCGCCCTCCATCTGTTCCATGCGCGCGCTCATGCGCGCCGCGCGCTCGCGCGACTGGCGCGCATGTTCCTGCTCGCGGTCGCGGAAGTTCTGCAGGTGGCGGCTGATGGACTGCATGCGTTCGCTGAGCTGGCGGCGCAGCAGCAGCAGGTCGGCGCCATTGTCCATGCTCTGGCCGATGGCCTGCACTTCGCCGGTGATCTGCAGGTTCAGCGTGTCGGTACTCGACATGCGGCGCGATTCCTCGGCCGTACTGCCCTTGATGTAGGTGTTGAGCGCATCGAGCTGGCCCAGCATCTGGTCCAGCAGCACGGTCAGTCCGTGGCGCGCCTTTTCCAGGTGACGGATCCGCTGCAGCAGCAGGCCACCCACCTTGTCGATGACTTGCGCCAGCTGCTCGCCGGCCAGCGGCCCGGCCGCCTGCGCCTCCAGCGCATCGATGCCCGCGCCGGGCTCCGCGTCCTGCCGCAGCTCCGCGAGCAGCCGCAGCAGCACGTCGGAGAGGCGCTCGTCGCACGACGGCGCCGGATCATCGGTTGCAGCCTGGTTGATCGCGACCGGCGGCTCCGGCCGCAGCGTCTGCGGCGCGGGCTCCTCTCCGGGCGCGCTCGCGCGCGCGGCTTCAGCGTCGGCTTCGTGGGTTCGCACCGCCTCCGCCAGCGCCTCGCCGAGCGGCTCGAGTTCCTCCACCGCGGCCTCGCGGCGCACCGCCTCGCGCAGGCGCCTGAGTTCGGCGTCGAGGTGCGGGCCCTGTCCCTGCGCCGCCGCGCACAGGCGCGTGATCAGGTGATACAGCGCCCGCTGCCGCATGCGGTACTGGCGCGCCTCTTCCTCGATCGCCGCGATGCTATCGAAGTACTTCCTGCGCCAGTCTTCTTGTTGTGCTGCCGGTGGCACCTTGCACCCGCCGAGTTTCACCCGCCGACAGTATCGTCTGCCTGACTCCCGAACTGCAGCTGCGCCAGACGGTAATAGAGTGAACTGGTTCGCAATAACGTGGCGTGTGTTCCCGCGTCGACAATTCGACCGTGATCCATTACCACAATGCGGTCGGCCTTCAGCACGGTGGCCAGCCGGTGCGCGACGATGACAGTGGTGCGCGAACCCATCAACCTGTCCAGCGCCTGCTGGATCAGCTGTTCACTCTCGGCATCGAGGTTGCTGGTGGCTTCATCCAGCAGCAGCAGCGGCGGATCCTTGAGGATGGCGCGCGCAATCGCGATGCGCTGGCGCTGGCCGCCGGACAGGCGCGTGCCGCGTTCACCGAGGAAGGTGTCGTAACCCTGTGGCAGCGCACGGATGAAGCCATCGGCCGCCGCTGCAACGGCCGCCGCTTCCACGGCCGCATCGTCCGCCCCGGGCCGGCCGTAGCGGATGTTCTCGCGCGCACTGGCGGCAAACAGCACGGTCTCCTGCGGCACCAGCGCCATCTGCTGTCGCAGCTGCAGGGGATCGACGCGGGCGATATCGACGCCATCGAGCAGGATGCGTCCGGCCTGCGGATCGTAGAAGCGCAGCATCAGCTGCAGCATCGTGCTCTTGCCGGCGCCGGAGGGGCCGACGATGGCCAGCGTTTCGCCGCGCGCGATCTCCAGCGTCACGCCATCCAGCGCGGCCTGCTCGGGTCGCGACGGGTAGTTGAACCGCACGGATTCGAAACGCACGGCTCCCGTGACCACCGCCGGCAAGGGCGCCGGCCCGGCCGGCGCCGCGATGACCGGCCGCGCCTGCATCAGCTCCACCAGGCGTTCCATGGCACCGGCGGCGCGCTGCACCTCGCCCCATTGCTCGATCAGGGAGGAGGCCGCGCCCGACAGCAGGATGGCGAATATCAGGAACTGGATGAGCTGGCCGCCGGTCATCTGCTGCTGCATCACCGCGTGGACACCCAGCCACAGCACGAAGGTCACGGCGCCCATCACCAGGGCGAAGCCCATGCCGGTGAGCAGTGCGCGCACCTTGTTGCGGCGGATGGCGGTGGTGAATCCCAGTTCCACGGCCGCCACGTAGCGGCGCACCTGCAGGGCCTCCAGCGTGAAGGCCTGGATGGTCTGCATGGCATTGAGCGTTTCGCCAGCGTGGCCGCTGGAGTCGGCGATCCGGTCCTGCGCCTCGCGCGACAGCCTGCGCACGCGCCGCCCCACCGAAAACAGCGGCAGCATGATCAGCGGCATGAGCACCACCATCACGCCCATCAGCCGGGCGCTGGTGATCGCCATCATGATCAGCGCGCCAACCACGTTCACGATGGAACGCAGCGTGATCGAGATGTTCACGCCCGCCATCGACTGCACCAGCGTGGTATCGGTGGTCAGCCGCGACAGCACCTCGCCGGTGCGCGTGACTTCGAAGAACGTGAGATCCATGGCCAGCACGCGCTCGTACACCCGCGCGCGGATGTCGGCGATCACCCGCTCGCCCAGCCAGCTCACCAGGTAGGCGCGTAACGCCGCGAAGATGCCCATCAGCACCGCGGCGCCCAGGAAGGCGAAGAAATAGCGGTTCACCGCCGCGGAGTTGCCGGGTGTCAGGCCCAGATCGATCACGTAGCGGGCGGCCACCGGCAGCGCCAGCACCGCGCCGGAGGCCACCAGCAACGCCAGCATCGAAGCCACCAGCGTGCGGCGGTACGGGCGCAGGAAGGGCCAGAGTGCCTTCAGCGGTCGCAGTGACCGGCCCTTCGGCCGGTCCTTCGGATTGTCTGTCATCTCAAGCCAGGCGGTTCAGGCCGTTGTACGCGGCGATGCGGTACCCCTCGGCCATGGTCGGATAGTTGAACGTGGTATCGATGAAGTAACGCAGGCTGTTGAGGTCGCGGCTGGCCATCACGGTCTGGCCGATGTGCACGATCTCCGAGGCGTTGTCACCGAAGCAGTGCACGCCGAGCACTTCCAGCGTCTTCGCATGGAACAGGATCTTCAGCATGCCCACCGGCTGCGCGGTCATCTGCGCACGCGCGAGGCTCTTGAAATGCGTATGGCCGATCTCGTAGGGGATGCCGGCTTCCTGCAGTTCCTTCTCCGTGCGGCCCACCGAGGAAATCTCCGGGATGGTGTAGATGCCGCTGGGGATCAGGTCGGGCCGGCGCGCCGGCGCCGTGGCGTCGAGGATGTGGCGGCCCACCGCGCCGCCCTGCTGGTAGGCGGCACTGGCCAGGGCCGGCGGGCCGATCACGTCGCCCGCCGCATAGATGTGCGGCACGGTGGTCTGGTAATGCCCGTTGACCGCGAGCTGGCCGCGCTGGTTCGGCGCAAGTCCGGTCGCCTCCAGGTTCATGCCATCGGTGTTGCCGGTGCGCCCGTTGGCCCACAGCAGCACGTCGGACTTGATGCTGCGGCCGGATTTCAGGTGCAGCACCACGTCGCTCTCGCGTGCCTCGAGACGCTCGAACTGCTCGTTGTGGCGGATGATGCAGCCCTGGTCACGCAGGTGGTAGGAGAGCGCCTCGGCGATCTCCTCGTCCATGAACGACAGCAGGCGCTCCTGCGTGTTGACCAGCGTGACCTTCAAGCCGAGGTTCAGGAAGATGGAGGCATACTCGCAGCCGATCACCCCCGCGCCGTAGATGGTGATGTTGAAGGGCGTGTCGGTGTAGCGCAGCACGCTGTCGCTGTCGAGCACCCGCGGATGCGAGAAGTCCAGTCCCGGCGGATGGTAGGGCCGCGAGCCGGTGGCGATGACGAAGTGCTCCGCGCGCACCCTCAGCGGCTCGCCGGCCTGCTGGATCACCTCCAGCGTGTGATCGTCGAGGAACAGCGCCGAGCCCGCCAGCACCGGCACGCGGTTGCGCTCGTAGAAACGCCGGCGCATCTGCACCTGCGCCTCGATGACACCGCCGGCCTGCGACAGCAGCTGCGGCAGTGTCACGTGCAGGTCGGCGGCGAGCTTGCCCAGCAGCGGGTTGCGCCGCACATCGCCCAGCGTCTTGACCGCATGGCGCAGCGCCTTGCTGGGAATCGTCCCCCAGTGGGTGCAGCCGCCGCCCACCTCGAGGTAGCGCTCGACCACCGCCACGCTGCGATGGTTCTTGGCCAGCATCATGGCCGCGCCCTCCCCGGCCGGCCCGGTGCCGATCACCACGACATCGAATTTCTCCATCCGTGAATGTTAGCCGTATGGCGCTCAGTCGTCGCCGGCAGTCTGTCCCGGAAACAGCACGTCCTGGAAGCCGAATTTCGACAGGTCGCGCATGCGCATCGGGTACAGGATGCCATCCAGGTGATCCACCTCGTGCTGCACGACGCGCGCGTGGAAGCCTTCCACGGTGCGGTCGATGTGCCGTCCGAACTGGTCGTGCCCCTGGTAACGCAGGCGCCGCCAGCGCGGCACCATGCCGCGCATGCCGGGCACGGACAGGCAGCCTTCCCAGCCGGCCTCCTCTTCCGTATCCAGCGCCGTCAGCAGCGGATTGACCAGCACGGTCTTCGGCACCGCCGGCGCGTCCGGATAGCGCTCGCTGCGCTCGAAACCGAAGATCACCACCCGCTGCGACACGCCGATCTGCGGCGCGGCGAGGCCGGCGCCGTTGGCGGCCTGCATGGTGTCCTCGAGGTCGCGGATCAGTGCGTGCAGCTCCGGGGTATCGAAATGCGACACCGCCTCGGCCCGCTGCAGCAGCAGCGGGTCACCCATGCGCAATATCGTGCGGACGGCCATCACGTACTCCTGTGGTCATGCCGGTGGTGCAGGTCCGGATAGTGGACATGCCGATGGGTCAGCGGCTCGTGGCGATGCGGGTGCGAGTGCGGTTCACCGGGGGGATCCAGTGGTCCATGCGGGTGCCGGTGATGCTCGTCGTGCGTGTGGCGATGCTCATGCTCGAGGGCCAGGTGGCGATGGACATGATCGTGGCGCTCGGCCAGGTGCAGGTACACGCCCCAGGCCATCAGCAGGCCCACGGCCAGCAGCCGCATCGTCACCGGTTCCGACAGCAGCAGCACGGCGAGCACCGCGCCCGCGAAGGGCGCCACCGAGAAATAGGCCGCGGTGCGCGCCGCGCCCAGGTGGCGCAGTGCGAACACGAACAGCACCAGGCTCACGCCATAGCCGAAGAAGCCCACGACCATGGCCGCGGTGGCCGCCGCGGGCGCCGGCACGGCGGCTCGCAGCACGTGCGCCAGCGCGAGATTGACGGCGCCGGCAACCAGCCCCTTGAAGAAGGCGATCTGCAGTGGATCGCGCCGCGCCAGGCCGCGGGTGAGATTGTTGTCCGCGCCCCAGGCCAGGCAGGCTGCGGCGATCAGCCAGCTGCCGCGGCCGGCCTGCAGCGAACCGCCATTCCATGAAAGCGCCACCGCGCCGGCCAGGATGGCCAGCGCGCCCAGCAGCAGGCGGCGATCGACATTCTCGCGGAACACCAGCCACGCGATGCCCATCGTGGCGAGGCCTTCCAGGTTCAGCAGCAGCGAAGCCGGCGCCGCGGCGGTGTGCTGCAGGCCCAGCATCAGCAGCGCAGGCGCCAGCACCCCGCCCAACGCGATGGCGCCGGTGAGCTGCGGCAGATCCGCCAGCCGCAGGCGCGCCTCGCCTGCCTCGCGCCGGACTGCGTCCCGCACCAGCAGCACCACGCCCAGCCCGATCCCGGACCCCAGGTACAGCAGGCCCGCGAGCACCTGCGGCGCCACGCCCTCGCCCAGCAGCAACTTGGCGAAGGGAGTGCTGGCGCCGAACAGCAGCGCGGCGCCAAGGCCGAAGGCCGCGCCAGGCCAGGCAATTGCAGACGTTGAGGGCAGGCGCCACATGCCGGCGCTCAGCCGCCGGCGCGGATGGCCGGACGAGGCATCAGTAGTGCCAGGGCCTCTTCCTCGGTACGCGGCAGCGGCGCCTCCCCGCCAAGGATCCCGGTCTCGCGGGCACGCAGACCCAGCTTCAGCAGGAAGGGCATGGCGAGGCCGGCCTGCTGCAGCAGCAGCGGATCCATCAGCGTCTGCGTCACCGACCCCTGGCACAGGGCGCGTCCGCCCTCGAACAGCGCCACCTCATCGGCGAAGCAGTAGGCCAGGTCCACATCATGCGTGCTCAACACCAGCGTGGCGCCGCTGCTGCGCTCGAGCTCGGCCAGCACCGCCAGCAGGTCCTCCGTGCCCTGGTGATCGAGGCCGGCGGTGGGTTCATCGAGCAGCAGGATCTCGGGCCGCATGGCCACCAGACCGGCGATGGCCACGCGCTTCTTCTGCCCGAAGGACAGCATGTGGGTGGCGCGTTCGGCGAGCGCGGCGACATGCAGCGCCTCGAGCGCGTACTGCACGCGCTCCTGCACCTGCGCCGCCGCGAGCCCGAGGTTCAGCGGGCCGAAGGACACATCCTCGGCCACCGTGGCCGCGAACAGCTGGTCATCGGCGTTCTGCAGCACCAGCCCGACACGACGGCGCCAGTCCGTCAACGAGGCGGGGTCGTACTGCATCGGCCGGCCATCGAGCAGCACGCTGCCCGATTGCGGCTTGAGGATGCCGTTGAGGTGCAGCAGCGCGGTCGTCTTGCCGGAGCCATTGGGCCCGAGGATGGCCAGGCGCCGGCCACGCTCGATACGCAGGTCCAGGCCGTCGAGCGCGCGCACGCCGCCCGGATACGAATGCACCACTGCGCGCGCTTCGAGCAGGCTCACCGCGTGCGCAGCGCAATGATCAGCATCGCGCCCTCCAGCAGCACAATCGCCGCGATGGCGGGTTTGGACACCTTGCGCGTCACGCGCTGCACCCGCAGGTCGCCGTGCCAGCCGCGCGCCGCGAGCCCGATCTCCAGCGCGCCGGCGCGCGCCAGCGCGCGCGGCATCAGGTTGGCGATCAAGAGGCTCAGCGAGCGCATGCGCCGGCGCCGGGTGACGTGGCCGAGACGCGCCGCCTGCGCGAGGTTCATGGCATGGGCGGTATCGGCGAGCAGGAACAGGAAGCGGTACATCAGCAGTGCCATCTCGGCGATCTCCGCCGGCAGGCCGATACGGCGCAGTCCGGCCACCAGGTCGGTGGCCGGCGTCGTCAGCGCGAGAAACAGCAGGCACAGCGTGCCGGCCAGCGCGCGCGCCATCAGCCGCAGCGACTGCTCCAGGCCGTGGGGCGCCAGCGACACGTGCCATCCCTGCACCTGGAATGCCAGTGTCAGCGAGCCGATCAGCAGAAACCCCAGCGGCGCGACCAGCGCCCGCCACCACACCGCCGGAGCGATGCGCGCGCCCGCCAATGTCACGCCGCTGATCACCGCGGCCACCAGCAGCGCCCCCTGCCACGACGGCACCGCCACCGCGATCAGCAGCATGCCGAGCGCGAGCAATGTCTTTTCAGCCAGTGGCCGGGTGCGCCAGCGATTGAGGTTGGCGCTGGTGTCAATGATCGACATGGGTCGCGGCGCTCCTGGCCCGCGTCTCGCGCTCCTTCGCGGCGCCATGGATGCGACCGATGACGTAGCCGATGATGCCGGCACCGAAGGCCGCCTGCACCGCGAACAGCAGGCTCTCGACCTCGGGACTCGGCGGTTTCCACAACGGCTCGAACCACGGCTTGAAATCCGGACGGCTGGCCGCGACGGCCGCCGAGCCCTGGTCATCGGAGCCGGCGAATTTTCCTTTGATGAAGGCCAGCGGGCCGATCACCAGCGCCAGCACCAGCAGCACCAGCAGCACGTTGGTGCGCCGGGAGATGATCATGCCGCGCGGCTCCGGATCAGGCCGAGTTCCTCGAGCAGGTTGGTCCTGGATGACAGCGCGTTCATCACCACCACCGTCAACAGTCCCTCGGCGATGGCCAGCGGCACCTGCGTGAGGAAGAACACGCCGACGAACTTGAGGAAGGCGCCGGTGTAGCCACTCGCCGCATCGGGATACGCCAGCGCCAGCTGCACCGAGGTGGTGACATAGGTGGCGAGGTCGCCGAGCGCCGCGCCGAGGAACAGCGCCACCGCGATGGACCAGCCGAGCGAGCGGCACAGCCGCCACACCCCATAGCTGACCCACGGTCCGACGATGGCCATCGAGAAGATGTTGGCGCCCATCGTGGTCAGGCCGCCATGCGCGAGCAGCAGTGCCTGGAACAGCAGCACGATGGATCCCAGCAGCGTCATCACCTGCGGGCCGAACAGCACCGCACCCAGGCCAGTGCCGGTGGGATGCGAGCACGAGCCGGTGACGCTGGGCATCTTCAACGCCGACAGCACGAAGCAGAACGCGCCGGAGGCAGCCAGCGTCAGGCGCATCTGCGGATGCTCGCGCATCACGCGACGCAGCTTCACGGCGCCGTGGATGACGAATGGTGCCGCGGCTGCGCCCCACGCGATGCAGTGGGCGGGCGGAAGGAATCCTTCCATGATGTGCATGCGGCGATCTCCAGGGAACGGCTCGAAGGCCTGCGGCAGGCTAGCGCCGCGCGGCTGAATCCGTCAACGCCGCTGCAACGCCGCCGCTGCGCGCAGCGATGCGCGCTTATCCCGCCAGAATCGAAAAAGCACCCACGGCCGCCAGCGTGGCGGTCACCAGTTCGGCGAAAACCGGCAGGCGGTTCAATGCGCCGAACCGGCGCAGCAGCGTACGGGCCGCCGCCGCGAGCGCCATGACTGCCGCCGTGGCCAGCAGCGCGCCGAGATTGAAGGCCAGCGCCTGCAACAGGCCGACGCTGGCGACGGCATGCAGCGGCGCCAGCACCGAACCCAGGAAGAATCCGCCACTGGCGCCGACCAGCAGGCCGAGCCCCGGCAGCAGCCAGCGCGCGCCCGAAACACCTTCGGCAACCGTTAGCGGAACAGTTAACGCACCCGCTGCGCACGCGCCCAGCAGGCACAGCGCCGCGCTGGTGCGCCCCAGCAGGAGCAGAATGGCCATGGCGGCAACCGTCAACAAGACCAGGCCGATGACCACGACGCGCGCTGGCGCGCGCCGTGCCAGCAGCAGCGCGCTGACCATGACCAGCAGGAAACCCGCAAAGGCCTGCGCCGGCCCGGGCTGCAGGAACCAGCCGGCGCTGCCGATGACCGCGGCGCCCGCATAACCCGCCAGCAATCCACCCATCAGCCCCCGCAGTTCCCTGCGGGGACCAGACAGCAGCAGCAGCGCCACGGCCATGCAGACCGGAAACAGGCCGGTCAGGGTGCGCCGCAGGCCCAGCCCGGCATAGCTCGTCAGCGGGCTGCCTGCCGCCCCCGCCGCGCCGACTCCGATGGGCTGGCCGGCCGCCGTCACCAGCCGCAGCACCGGCGGGAGATTCGCCACGCGCACTCGGGCGAGGCTGATCTGCCCTGGCTCCCGGTCGAAGAATGCATCATTGCGCAGGAGCATCCGGCCAGCACCGCCGGTGCAGTGGAACAGCACTTCGAAGCTCAGCAGTCCGGCGCCGATGTAGCGTGTATCGATGCGTCCCAGGTCGTATCCCTGGTCGAGCGCCTCGCAGGACTGCCCGCCACGCTGCACGCTCACCTTCGGGAACACATATCGCGCGATGGCTTCGACAGCGGGCGCCGGGGTCCCCGGGGCGGCCAGCACCGCGGCCAGCGACTGCGGGAAAGTGAAGCCGAGCACCGCGTCATCGCCGTTGATCGTCCAGCTGGAGACGGTGACGGCGGGCGCCGCCGCCGCCAGCTGCGGCGCCAGCAGCAGGCCCACCAGCATGGCGGCCCGCGGCCTCACTCGCGCTGTCCCGGCGCCAGCAGGATGCGCGCCTCGCGTCGCAGCAGCAGGGTGTTCTGCTCGGCGGCGCGGCGGCGCAGCTCATCGCGATACTCGGTGTACACATTGCTGCGCACCGCGTCGAAATCGGCGCCCTGCTCGGGCACACGCCTGTCCATGATGAGCACATGCACGCCGTCCGGCAGCGACACCGGATCAGAAACCTGCCCGTCCTCCAGTGTGGCCGCGACCGCGAACAACCGCTCGCCGAGGTGCAGCTTCACGGCGAAATCCGGCTGCTCGCCGGCCGGCAGGTTGTCGTCGCGCACGAATCCGAAATGGTCGATCACGTGGGCGCGCTCCGCGCCGGCGCGCAGCTGGTAGGCGGCCTCGGCTGCGTCGGTTTCCGCCTGTGCGAAGCTCTGGTCGGCGTTCTCGTAACCCCCGACGCGCAGCACCAGGTCGGTCACATCCATCGAGCCGCCGTTCATGAAGGCGCTGCGGTGGCTGTCGTAGTACTGCCGCAGCTGCGCGTCGGTCACCGGCATGGCAAGGGCGGGCTGCGAGACCTGGGCATTCACCGCCGCCACCATCACCGTGCGTACTTCGGTGGTTGTCTCGGGCAGATCAAGGACGACGGCACGTTGCACCAGCAGCTCCTCGTTGATCATGTCGTGCAGCACCGCGGCGCGCTGTTGCGGCGTCGCCTCGCTGAAGGCCACGCCGTCGACCTCCATGAGCTGCGCGACGTAATCGCTCATCAGTATTCCCTTGCCATTGACCAGCGCCACGTAACCTGGCGGCACGCTCGCCACCGGCGGCGGGATGCGCCGCAGCAGCGTGGCGCCGGCCAGCCCGAGGCCCGCGGTCGCGCCCAGCGCGCACAGCAGCGGCGCGCGGGATGAAGCCGACGCCAGCAGGCGGCGCCACCAGGCATTCGGCCTAGCGGTTGGCGATTGTTGCGGCATGGCTGGCGGCGCCTGCGGCGCCGGTGTCGGCTGGATGGCTGTTCGCATGGATGAAGACCGCGAGCGCGCGGATCTGCTGGAGGGTGAGCTGCTGGATCCACCCGGGCATCACGCGGTGACGCCCGGAATAGATGGAATCGTAAATGGCTGCGGCATCACCGCCGCTGTTCCAGACATTGGCGGTGAGATCCGGTGCGCCATAGTCGGAGTTGCCCCTGCCGTCCGGCCCGTGGCAGTCGACGCAGTTGCCGCGCCCGAGGAACAGGTCGCGGCCCGCGAGCGCGGCCTGTCCATCGTGCGGCCGGCCGCTGAGCTGCAGCAGGTACTGCACCACCTCGCTTATCTCTCCCGGCCGCAGGATCCCGGTCAGCCCGAATGGCGGCATCTCGGTGATGTTGCGGGACTTCGGTGTTTCCGCGCGCACGCCGTACAGGATGGTGCGCTCGATGTCGAAGACGCTGCCGCTGCCGTAGAGCCACACGCCATCCACCAGGTTCGGCGCGCCCGTTGCGGGGTTGCCCTGCATCGTCGCGCCGTGGCACGTGGCACAGTGGCGGGCGAACAGCGGCCGCGCCTGGGCGGCAGCCATGCGCACCAGTTGCGGTTGCTGCGCCACCGTGTCCGCCGGGGTCAGCAGCAACCGCTCGCGCAGCCGCGCCACCGCCATCACATGCGTGCTCCACGCCGCGCCGATCGCCAGCAGCACGCCGAGGACCAGCGCCGCGCGGAAATAGCGGATCGCGAGGCGCCGCGCGCCGGAGCGAATTCTGGAACTGTGGCGGATCATTGCCGCTCGGCGCCGCGGATGCTCGGTTCAGGTTGCACGATCGTACATACTGCGCGCACCCCATGGGATAACATGCGCCAGCGGCCAGGGCCCGGAGCTCTTGCGCCGCCACACCAGTTTACATAGCGGTGGGAATTCGGGGCAGCATGATTCCTTCTGACACCTCGCCCGGCGATGCCGGTGCCGTGGCGCCGCGGCCATACCGGACGCTGCTGCGGCTGCTGTGGGTGTATGCAGCCGCGGCGCTGTCCGGCGCCGCGTTCCTCCTGCTCGGCAAATTCCAGCCCGCAGCGCTGGCACGGGTCAACGCACTGGCTGCTGAAGCGATGGCCGGCGGCCTCGGCGCGATTGCCGAGTCCTCACTGCTGCTGTCGCTGGTCGCGCTGGCCGCCTGCTTCGTGATGGCCTCGGCGCGACGCCGCCACGGACCCGGCGCTGAGGCAACGCCGGACGAGCCGGCGCGCACGGCGCGATGGCGCGCGTGGCTGTCCGATCCCGGCTGGATGGCGCGAATCGGCCAGGCAGTGATCGTGCCGGCGGGCGCTGCCCTGGTGGTGCTGGCGGCGGTGCTGATGTGGCCCAGGCCGGGCGCGAAGATCGTCGCGGTCAGCGCGAATTACCTCGCCTCATTCGTATTCGCGCTCGCCTTCATCTCGCTGATCGCCGAGCGCACGATGGCGGCCTTTCCTGTCCCGCAACTGAGCGAGGCGCCGGCGCTGCGCCGCATCCTGCTGGTCACCACCGTGCTGCTGGTGGCGGCGGCCTGCATCGAGCTGGGCCGCGCCAACGCGCTGGACTGGCTGGTGTGGGTGGCGATCGCACTGGCCTGCGTGCCGGTTGCCATCGCAGTGGAACTGGCCGTGCGTGCGCTCGCGCGCCTGTTCCTGCCGGCGCCACCCGCGAGCACCGCGACAGCCGTAGCCAGCAGCGTGCTGGCCAGCCTGCTGACGGGGGGGCCGCGTTCGCCCGGCAACTTCCTGCGCACCCACCTGGGCCTGGACTTCGCCCGCAGCTGGGCACTGTCCTTCCTCAGCCGCGCGATCGTGCCGGCATTGGTCGGCACGGCGCTGTTCTGCTGGGCCCTCAGTGGCGTGAAGCTGATCGACCTGGGCCAGCGCGGCGTGTATGAACGTCTCGGTGCGCCGGTGGCGGTGCTGGGCCCGGGCCTGCACATCCTGCTGCCATGGCCGCTGGGCCGATTGCGGCCGGTCGAATACGGCGCCATCCATTCGGTGGCGATCGGCGTCGACCGCAGCGAAGACAGCACCCCGGACATCGCCGCCGAGGCGCTGCCTCCCGCGACCCTGAACCGCCTGTGGGAAAGCTCGCATCCGGGCCAGGCGAACTACCTGGTGCCGAGTCCGAGCACCGGCACCGGCCAGCAGGGCTTCCAGACAGTGAGTACCGAGATCAGCGTTCTTTATAGAGTGGGCCTGACCGATGCGCAGGCGCTGGATTCGGTGTACACAGTCGCGCAGCCGCAGGAGCTGGTGACCGAAGCCGCGGGCCGGCTGGTGCTGCGCTACTTCAACTCACGCACGCTGGAGAGCGTGCTCGGCGCGCGGCGTGAAAGCATCGCGGAGTCGCTGCGCGACCAGCTGGCGGCGGACCTCGACTCCCATCGCGCCGGCATCGATGTGGTGTCGGTGCTCATCGAGGAGATCCATCCTCCGGCCGGAGCGGCCGGCGCCTACCACGCCGTGCAGGCTGCGCAGATCAACGCCAGCGCCAGCATCTCCGACGAGATCGGGCGTGCCAAGCGCGTCGCCGGCACCGCGCAGCAGGAAGCCCATCTGCTGCTCACGGCGGCGGATGCCGCCGCGGCGGAGGCGCTGGGCAATGCCAATGCCGAGGCCATCCGCTTCAAGGCCGATCGCGCCGCCTACGCCACGGGCGGGCGCGCGTTTCTCGTCGAGCGCAGATTCGGCAGTCTCGAGCGCGCGCTGTCGCAGAGCACCCTGACCATCGTCGATCACCGGCTCAGTCCATCGCAGGTCCCGATCCTGGACCTGCGCGGCTCAGGCACCGCCGCGGCCCAGGGCGGCGCGGCGCCGGCCACCGGCGCAGCCTCCGGAGTCTCATCGTCCGGCGCGGCGCGTGGCGCCCAGTCACTGACTCCGGAAATCGAAGTGCCCGAGTAATTCCAGCAACACGAACCTCCGCCATGTCCCAGTCACACCATTCGCCGCCCGACCATCCGGAAGATCATGACCATGACCATGATCATGATCATGACCACGAGCATGATCACGATCATCGCGACTGGGACCCGTACCTGCGTTTCGGTGCCGCCGGCCTGATCGTCGTCGTCGCCATCCTGGTGGCCTGCGTAGTCATGATTCCGGCCGGTGAAGCCCGCGTGGTGACACGCTTCGGCAATCCGGTGCGCGTGATCACCCGGCCGGGTCTTGCCTGGAAGCTGCCGGCGCCCATCGAAAGCGTCATTCCCATCGATCTGCGCCTGCGTACCTCCTCCACCGGTTTGCAGGATGTCGGCACCCGCGATGGCCTGCGCGTGCTGGTGCAGGCCTACGTGGCCTGGCAGGTGCCCAGCGACCCGCAGCGCATCAGCCAGTTCCTGCGCTCGGTGCGCAACCAGCCCGACGAGGCAGCCCGCCAGCTGCGCAGCTTCACCGGCGCGGCAATGCATATCATTTCGAGCAACTTCGAACTGGCCGACCTGGTGAACGCCGACCAGAACAAGGTGCAGCTGGATGCCTTCGAACGTCAGCTGCGCGAGCAGATCGCCGCGCGCATGCTGCAGGTGTACGGCATCGACATCCGCCAGGTGGGCGTGGAGCGGATGACGCTGCCGGATGAGACGCTGGCCGCGACCGTCTCGCGGATGCGGGCCGAGCGCGAAACCGTCGCGGCGGAGCGCACCGCCGAGGGCCTGCGGCAGGCCGCGGCGATCCGCGCCGATGCCGACAGCGCGGCGCGCAAGGTCGTCGCGGAGGCGCGCGAGCAGGCTGCGAAGACCGAGGCCAGCGCGCAGCAGGCCGCCACCCGGATCTATTCCGAGGCCTATCGCGCCGATCCCGCGCTGTACACCACGCTGCGTTCGCTGGACACCATCGACAAGATGGTGGGCCGCAATACCAGCATCGTGCTGCGCACCGATGCCGCTCCATTCAAGGTGCTGGTCGAGGGACCCGGCGTCAGCGAGGCCGGCGCGCCAGCCGCCACCCCGAAGCGCGGGAAATGAGCGGCTTCGGTCACCACGCACCGCCCGCGCCGCAGCCTGAGGGACCGTCGCCGGCGCCGCCACCGGGACCGATCTCCCAGTCGGTGGCGATCGGCTTTCGCGCCGTGTACATCGCGATGGCGCTGCTCGGCGTGCTGTGGCTGGCCAGCAATTTCCGCGAGATCGCGCCGGACAGCCAGGCAGTGGTGCTGCGCTTCGGCCGCATCGTGCGCGCCCAGCAGGCGGGCCTGCTGATCGCGTGGCCGCGGCCCATCGAGCAGGTGCGCCTGCTGCCCGGCCCGGACCGGCAATTGAGCCAGGAAGTCACGGCCTTGCCGCCGGAGAGCGCGGCGGCGGCCACGCTGGTCAGCGGCACCGGCGAATCCGGCACGCTGCCCCGCGGGCTGGCGGCCTACCTGACCGGCGATGGCAACGTGATGCTGCTGAACGCGACGCTGATCTACCGCATCGCCGATCCGATGGGTTACACGCTGTCACAGAGCCATGTGGCGCCGGCGCTGGACCGGCTGTTCCGCGCCGCCACCGTGCGCCTGACCGCGGGGCGCAATCTCAACGACTTCCTCGCGGTCGCGAATGGCTCGCCGGCCGGCGGCAATGCGCCGGGCACCGTCGCATTGCGCAGCGAAGTGCGCGGCGCGCTGCTCGACCTGGTCAATGCCCGGCTGCGCGAGCTCGCGCAGGCCGGTGCCTCGCTGGGTGTCGAAGTGCAGCGCATCGACATGACGGCCTGGCTGCCGCCGCAGGCCAAGGTGGCCTTCGATGCCGTACTGACCGCCACCCAGGCGGCCGATCGCGGCGTGGCGGTGGCCAGCACGGATGCCGAACACCGCAAGCAGGAAGCCAACCAGGAGCGCGACCGGCTGCTGGCGGCGGCGCAGGCCACGGCGCAGGAACTGGTGAGCGGCGCCGGCGTGGACACGGCGCGGATCCTCGCGCTGGAACACGAGGAGACGCCGCAGACGCGCAACAGCATCCTGCTGCGCGAATACCGCGCCGGCGTGTCCTCCATCATGGGGCGCGTCGGCTCGGAAACTGTGATCGACCCACAAGGCGGTGTACGCTTCGTGCTGCCAGGAAAATCCCGATGAACGCCGCCTCCGACAGCACCCACGGCCCGATTTCGCATCACGGTTTCGGCACCGGGCCGGCATCGCTGCTCAGCCGCACCGAGCGGACCATTCTCGGCCTGCGACTGACGCTGGCGCTGGTGGCGCTGTGCCTGCTGGCGGTTGCCGGTGGCATGCGGCTGCTGTTGCCGGCGCAGCGCGGCATCGCCGAACTGGTCGCCGGCGTGGCCGCGGCGCTGGTGGCGATACCGGTGTTCTCCGAAGCCTGGGCCAGCCTGCGCCATCCCAGCCTGCACGGCATCACCGATCGCCTGGTGGCACTGGCGCTGATCGCGGCCTGGGCTACCGGCGACCTGATGACCGCGGCGTTCCTGCCCATCATCATGACGGTGGGCCACATTCTCGAGGAGCGCAGCATGCTGGGCTCGCAGGAGGCCATCAAGGCGCTCACCCGGCTCACCGCCGCGGACAGCCGCCGCCTGCTGCCCAATGGCGAGTTCGAACTGGCCCCGACCGCGCAGCTGCGCGTCGGTGACGTCATCGAGCTGCGCGCCGGCGACCGCGTGCCGGCCGACGGCATCGTGCGGCGTGGCCGCTCCAGCCTCGACCTCGCCTCGCTGACCGGCGAATCCGTTCCGGTCGAAGTGCACGAAGGCGATGCGGCGCTGGCCGGCGCGATGAACATCGATGGCCTGCTGCAGGTCGAACTCACGCGGGTCGGCGAGAGCACGACGCTCGGCCGCATCATCAAGCTGATGCGCGAGGCGGAAAATGCCAAGCCGCCGGTGACGCGCCTGCTGGACCGCTACGCCGGGCAGTACATGGCACTGGTGCTGCTGGTGGCCGCGGGCGTGTGGCTGCTCACCGGCAATGTGCCGGCCATGCTCGCGGTGCTGGTGGCCTCCTGTCCCTGCGCGCTGGTGCTGGCCGCGCCCGCCACCGCCGTCGCCGCCATCGCCGTCGCCGCGCGTCACGGCATCCTCATCAAGGGTTCCGCGTTCCTCGAGCACCTGGCCGATGTCACCGCGGTGATCCTCGACAAGACCGGTACCCTCACCACCGGCGACCTGCACCTGACCGGCACGCGCGCCATGCCCGGGGCGGACCCGGTGCTGCTGGGCCATCTCGCGGCCAGCCTCGGTGCCGCCAGCAACCATCCCCTCAGCCGTGCCTGCGCGGCGGCGGTGCCGTTGGAGCAGCATCCCGAGGTACAGGATGCGCGCGAGTTCGGCGGCTTCGGCGTCACCGGCCAGTACGCGGGCCAGCAGGTGGCGCTCGGCCGTGCGGACCTGTTCGCGCGCATCGGCGTCGACGTACCGCCACCGCCCGAGCACAACGGCCCCATCGCCGGCGTCAGCCTTGGCGGCCAGTTCCTCGGCTGGCTGCTGTTCAGCGACCAGCTGCGCTCCAGTGCCGCGGCAGCGGTGAAGGACCTGCGATCGCTGGGCGTGGAACGCATCGTGCTGCTGACCGGCGACCGCTCCGCCGTGGCGCATGAGGTCGCCGCGCGCGTCGGCATCGACGACGTCGACGCGGAGATGCTGCCCGAACAGAAAATGGACCGCGTGATGCGCGAGATCCAGGTCGGCTACCGCCCGATGGTGGTGGGCGACGGCATCAATGATTCGCTGGCGCTGCGCGCCGGCGCGGTGGGCGTGGCGATGGGCGCACAGGGTGCGGACGTGGCGATGGCCTCGGCGGACCTCGCGCTGATGACCAACGACCTGCGCCGGCTCGGCACCTGCATCCGCCTGAGCCGCCGCTGCCGTCGCACCATCTACGTGAACGTGGCCATCGGCCTGGGCTTCACCTTCGTGCTCACCGGCCTTGCCGGGGCGGGATGGCTGGGAGTCGAGGCGCCCATCATCGCCGCGCTGCTGCACAACGTGAGCACCTTCCTCGGCATCGGCAACGCGGGCCGGCTGCTGCTGTTCGACGAGACACAGACCGCCGCCGCCTGATGCCCTGAGCCGATCAATCGCACGCGCCGCCTACGGTCGCGCGAGATCGCGGCGGATGCGCTGGATCGCCATCCACGCCCCGGTGATGCACGATGCACCGACCCCCGCCAGCAGCAGCAACGCCAGGCAATCCCACAGCGGGCGATGGTGCAGGCCGGGAAAGTCCAGCCGGTGCAGCCCGTTGTCCAGCCAGCGCGTGCGCCGCGCATCCCGGTCGACGATGCGCAGGTTGCCGGTGACGGGGCTGATGTACACGCGCGTCTGTTGCCTGTCCGCGAGCACGGCGCGATAGACGGGCAGCTCCGCACCGCCCTGCTGCGCGTAGTAGTAGGCATCGCCGCGATCCAGCGTCGCGAATGAACGCACCGGCACCTGCAGACCCGCGAGTGCACGCCGGACTTGCGCCTGCGCCAGCGGCGCCGGCCGCGCGGTGGCATCGAGCCGCACCACCGAGCCGTCGGCGCGATACGCCAGCACGAACAGGCTGTCCTCCCACGGCTGGGCGCGCAACTGCACGAACTCGCCGGCGGGCAGGCTGGCAGGCAGCGCGCGCAGGAACTGCCGCAGTTCGCTGGTCCGGCCCTGCCCGGCCAGTTGCGGCGGCAGGCGCGCAGCGGCGTCGCTGCCTTCCAGCAGGCCCCACGGATTCATCGTCAGCAGCCCGCTGAATACCCAGCTCAGCGTGAAGACTCCGAAGCCGAGACCGGCGAGGTGATGCCAGTACCACCAGCCGCGGAATGGCGATACCGGCGCGCCAGCACCGCGCGGCCGGCACAGCCGCGAAATCCCCACGTACAGCCCGGTCAGCGTCAGGAAGGTTCCCGCCACTGCGGTCCAGATCACCAGTTGCGACCACAGCGTGGCGTGCCGGCGCAGCACCGTGGGATACAGCCAGTGCGGAATCGCGCCGAACCAGCTCAGTACGCGTTCGCGCCGGGTGGTCTGCTGGAAGATCTCGCCGGAACGGCCGTTGATGTAGAGCTCGGTACCGGCCGCGTCGTCCAGCGCAACACGATTGGCGGGCTGGTTGCGCGCCGCATTCCCGATGGTCCACTGATCCAGTGCCACTTCTTCCATCCAGCGCGGCGTGGCGCGCAGCCCACGACGGCTCGCATACTCCGCCGCAACCTGCAGCACGCCATCCTGCGTTAGCCGGCGCACGGGCGCGCCAGTGGCGAGGTCGAAGGCAACCGAGCCCGGCTGGCGCAGCACCGGCGCGCCATCGAGCATCTCGATACGGAATGAACCAGCCGGCGTGGCATCCGCCGGCAGGAAATCCGTCCGGCAGCAAGCCGCCAGCCGCAGCGGCGCCAGCGTTGCCAGGCGCTCGGCCGTGGTGAATTCCGGATACGGCTGGTACAGCATCACGAAGCCCGACAGGCACCACAGCGCCATCAGCAGGCCCACCGCCACGGCGAGGTAGCGGTGGATGACCAGCAGTATCCGCAGCATCTACGCCATCAGAACTGGTAGGTGTAGTTCAGAAAGCCGGTGCGCGGCGCCCCGCGGTAGCGGTACATGAACAGCGGCGACTCGTCGTCGTTCGGATCGGTGGCGGCCGAACGGATACGGGTTGCATAGTCCGTGTCGAACAGGTTCTCCACCCGCAGGCCGATGCGATGATGCTTCGCCTCGCCGTCGGGATACCACCACGCACCGAGGTTGGTGATCAGGTCCTTGCCGTAGGGCTCGCGGCCGAAACCGCCCACGTTGGCATAGGTGCGGCCAACGTATTTGAACGCGAGGTCAGTGCCCCAGGCGCGTGCAGGGGGTTCCAGGGTCAGGCCGAGCTTGGCGGTATTCTTCGGCCGGTCCGCGAGCTGCTCGCCGCTGTCGGGATCGCGCTCGCGGCTGTACATGTAGCTGAGGTCGAACTTCACCGCATCGGTGAACGCGCCCCGCAGCAGCAGCTCGGTGCCGGAGACCCTGACCTTGCCAGCCGTGTTGACGAACACACCGGCGGGATAGCCCGCCGGCGGGTTGTCTTCGTCCACCCCGATCAGGTTCTTGATGCGCCGCTTCCAGCCGGTGATCTGCCAGGCCAGCGGCCGCGCTCCGGTCTGCAGCGTGCCGCCGACCGCCAGGTTGACGTTGAAACTCTGCTCCGGCTTGAGGTCCGGATTGCCCAGTGGTTCCTCGTCATCGACCAGTGGATCCTTCGCATAGAGTTCCTCGGCATCCGGCAGCAGGAAGGAGGTGCCCAGGGTGCTTTCGACATACAGCGCGTCGGTGATGTTGTACACGCCGGAAGCGCTCCACACGGTGGCATCGCTGCCACCGGTCTTGTTGTAGCGCACTCCGCCGGTCAGCCGGGCCCGCGTCGAGAAGTCGTCCGTGGTGCGGACCTGTCCGTATACGGCGCTGGCTCTCTCCGTCAGCCCGTCGATGATCAAGACCTCGTCGCGGCCGCGATAGTTCTGGTAGTCGGCGCCGGCGATGTATTCAAGCCCATGCCCGCCGTCGAACTGTCCGGAGGCGCTGAAGCCGAAATCCTTGTAACCCCAGAACAGGCTCGCGTCCGGATCGGTGGCCGGAAAGTAGTTGGTATCCCAGTCGTGGTAATAGCCCTTGACGAAGAACTGCACCTGCCTGCCCGGCGAATAATCGAGGCGCCCGCTCCAGATCTCCTCGTTGCGGTCGTTCACGTTGGTCGCGTAGGGACCGGGATAGTCGAGCGCGGCCTCGGTATGCACGCCCTGCAGCGTCAGGCGCAGCGCTTCGGTGAAGTCGTAGCCGTACTTCAGGCCATAGCTGTCCACGTCATAGCGCCGGTCGCGCGTAGTGGCATCGGGCGCATACTCGTCGAACACGCTGTAGCCGTCGGTCTTGTCCTTCGAGGCCCAGGCCACGAGGTGATTGCCGTCCAGCGTGCCGCGCGCGTAGCCGTTCAGGTGCAGGCCGCTGTTGGTGTCGCCGCCCGCGCTGAGCGCGCCATCGGGCTTGTCCGAGAAGCCGCGCGTCACCACGTTGATCACGCCGGCCACCGCCTGCGTGCCATACAGCAGGCTTTCGCCGCCCTTCAGCACCTCGATGCGCTCGACCATGCTCGAGGGCAGCGTATCGGCGGGGCTGGTGCTGTCGTACAGGCGGTTGTTGATGCGCACCCCATCCACCGTCCACAGCACGTCGCCGGTGCGCGAACCTTGCAGCGACAGGTTGATGTAGCTGAACGCGCCCTCCTGCGTGGCCACATACGCCCCGGGCACGAGCATCTCCAGCGCCTGCGACACGTCGACGAAGCCCTGCTGCCGGATTTGCGCGCCGCTGACGAAATCCACGTCGGTGCCGTAGCGCGACAGTTCCAGCGGGATCGTCACCTCCAGGCTGTGCGCGCTGACGATGACCTCCTTGAGCTCATCGTCCTGGTCCTGCGCAGCCGCGGCCCGTACAGCCGCGCAAAGCAGTGACAGTGCCGCAGCGGCGGCGATGATGGACGAATGACGGCTGGAAGGCATCCCGGTTCCCCGTGGTGATTGTTCTCGACGTGGGAAACTCACCGGGCACGATGGAACGCGCCAGTTCCGAACGGTTACGTAACCGTAGCCAGCCATGTCCGGGTCTTCCGGCGCGCGGCGGAATGCGGCGAAAAAAAGGCCCGGCAGAGCCGGGCCTTGGAATCAGCAGATTGCTGTGTGCGCCGTTACCAGCGACCGCCGCCACCGCCGCCGGGACCGCGGCCGTAACCGCCGCCACCGCCGCCGGGACCGCGCGGACCACCACCACCGGTGCGGGGCTTGTCCTGCGCTTCATTGACGCGCAGCGGACGACCATTCATCGAGTAGCCGTTGAGCGCCTGGATGGCGCGCGCGGCATCCGCCTGCGGCATTTCGACGAAACCGAAGCCACGCGGGCGGCCCGTTTCCCGGTCCGTCGGGAGCGCCACGGACTCAACCGTGCCGTGCTGCGAGAACAGCGTGCGCACATCGGCTTCGCTCGCCGTGAACGGCAGGTTGCCAACGTAAATCTTCGCCATAAAGTAGAGATCTCCAATCCAGTTCAGTTATTCGACACGCGATCGGAGACCTTCCACTGGAGCTCGCGCGCTTCCTTCGGCGCGACAGGACAGAAGCCGGATGACCAACGATCGGGGCGTATTCTACACGCGGCTCGACGGCTGGAAATAGCAGTTTCTGGGCTTGTCAACCCCTAAGTGGCAGAGATTCCCTCGTTAACACGCTGCCGCGGCAGCGTGTTAACGGCGATAGTTGGCCGCCGTAACTTCGCTCACGAATCGCGCGGAATCAGCTCCAGCTGATAGTTCAGCCAGGCGGCGATGTCGTGGATCTCCGGCTCGCACAGCTGGTGCCCCATCGAGTATTCGCGCCACTCCACTGCCAACCCTGCCGCGCGCAACACATCCCGGGAGTGCTCGCCGAATGCCGGCAGCACCACCACATCCTCGCGGCCATGGCACAGCAGGATCGGAATGGCGCGGTTGGCCGGGGCGAGTTCCATCTGCAGCCGCTCGCGCAGCGGCAGGTAGCCGGACAGCGCGATGATGCCGCCCAGCGATGCGGCGTGGCGCAGCCCCACGTGCAGCGCGGTGGCCCCGCCCTGCGAAAACCCCGCCAGCACGATGCGCCTGGCGGGAATGCCCGCGGCCCTTTCCCGCTCGATGTAGCGCTCGATGCGCTCGCGCGCGGCGGCTAGACCGGCCTCGTCATCGCGTCCCTCGGGGCTGAGTTCGCGGATGTCGTACCAGGCCCGCATTGCATAACCCGCGTTGATGGTGACCGGGCGCACTTCGGCATGGGGAAAGACGAACCGCACGCGTGCCGCGGGCGGCAGCCGCAACTGCGGCACCAGCGGCACGAAATCGTAGCCATCGGCGCCCAGGCCGTGCAGCCAGATCACCGCGGCCTGCGCGCCCCCGGCGGCCGGTTCCAGCACGACCTCGTCCTCACCTTCGATCTGGCGCAGCCGCATGCCGCTCAGCGCCGCCCTTCGCATGTCATGCGCCATTCTGCGACAGGCTTGGCCCCCGGGCAAAACCGGGTTACCTTCGACGCAACATCCACCACAACTGGAGCAGGGGACCATGGCACTGTGGGACAAACCTGAACCGGCCGCGACTCCTGCGGCACCCGCCAGCGGCAGCGGGCCGCGTCCTGCCGGCACCATGCCGGCCAGTCTCTACACACCGGATTCGGCCGGAGGGCCGAAGGAGCGCACAGAAATGAAGGAATCCATCATCGCCGCCGGGCTCAGCATCGAGGGCAAGATCACCGGCAACGGCCACGTGCGCGTGGCCGGCCGCTTCAAGGGCGACATCCAGGTGGAGGGCAACCTGCACATCGACAGCGGCGCGCGCGTCGAGGGCCAGGTGCGCGCCGGCGAGGTGATCGTCAGCGGCGAGCTGCAGGGCAACATCGAAAGCGCCAAGCGGGTCGAACTGCAGCAGGGCGGCACCATCACCGGCGACGTCAAGGCCGGCTCGCTCACCGTGGCCGCCGGTTCGCGCATGCGCGGCGCGGTGGACTTCGGCTTCGAGGACAGTGCCAAGGCGGGCACCACCTCCGCGGCGACCACCCTGCTCGGAGGTCGCAGCAACGTCGCATGATCGGCACGGCGCGCTCGATCAACCAGGCAGGTGCCACGCGCACCTGCCCCCACTGCCGGGCGACCATCCTGGAAAGCGCGATGGTGTGCCCGGGGTGCAAGCATCACCTGCGCTTCGACAAGGATGCGCGGGCCGGCGCGGTGGCGGCCACGAAGATGGCCTGGCAGATCGAGGGCACGCTGGACGCAGAGCGCCTGGATTCGGCCACCGAGTACTCCATCCTCGTGGTGGTGCGCAACGAGCGCAATGAGGAAGTGGCGCGCCAGGTGATCAGTGTCGGTGCATTGCAGGGCGCCGAACGACGCACCTTCTCGCTGTCCATCGAAACCTCGGATCCGAAACCCGCCGTGCTGCCGGCGCGACGGCGCTAGCGCGTTTGCAGCCCATCCTGTCGATTGCGGGCCTGTCCAAGACTTACCCGGGCGGGCTCGTCGCCCTGCGCGACATCAGCCTCGAGGTGCGCCGCGGCGAGATCTTCGCACTGCTCGGTCCCAATGGCGCCGGCAAGACCACGCTGATCGGAGCACTGTGCGGCCTGGTGAACGCCAGCGGCGGCAGCGCGCGGGTGGCCGGCCACGACGTGGCAGGCGAGCCGCGGCTGACGCGACGCATGGTGGGGCTGGTGCCGCAGGAACTGGCCACCGAGGCGTTCGAAACCGTGCAGGCCGCGGTCGCCTTCAGTCGCGGGCTGTTCGGCCATCCGCGCGATGCCGCCGCGGTGGAACGCGTGCTGCGCTCGCTGTCGCTGTGGGACAAGCGCAATGCGAAGATCATGACGCTGTCGGGCGGCATGAAGCGCCGCGTGATGATCGCCAAGGCACTGGTGCACGAGCCGCAGCTGCTGTTCCTCGACGAACCCTCCGCCGGCGTGGACGTGGAACTGCGCCGCGACATGTGGCGGCTGATCCGCGAGCTGCGCGACAGCGGCGTCACCATCATCCTGACCACGCACTACATCGAGGAAGCCGAGGAGATGGCCGACCGCATCGGCATCCTCAACAAGGGCGAACTGGTGCTGGTGGAGGACAAGGCGACGCTGATCCGCAAGCTCGGCCGCAAGGAGCTGCGGCTGCACCTGGCGGCACAGCTCGCCCAGGTGCCGCCAGCCCTCGCCGCCTGGCCGCTGGCGCTGGCCGATGACGGCATGACGCTGGTATTCGCGTTCAATGACGAGGCCGAGCGCGCGCGCATCGCGCAGCTGCTGCGCGACGTCGGGCAGGCCGGCATCGAGTTCCGTGACCTGGAGACCCAGCAGAGCTCGCTCGAGGACATCTTCGTGTCGCTGGTGCGGGGGGTGGCATGAACCGGCACGCCATCCGCGCGGTGTACGGCTTCGAGATGGCGCGCACCTTCCGCACGCTGGTGCAGAGCATCCTGACGCCGGTGCTGACCACCTCGCTGTACTTCGTGGTGTTCGGCTCGGCCATCGGCTCGCGCGTCAGCCAGATCGGCGGGGTGCCGTTCGCGGCGTTCATCGTGCCGGGCCTCATCATGCTGTCGGTGCTCACCGAGAGCATCGGCAATGCCTCCTTCGGCATCTACTTCCCCAAGTGGTCGGGCACCATCTACGAGCTGCTGTCGGCGCCGGTGGGCGCGGCGGAGATCCTGCTCGGCTATGTCGGCGCGGCCGCCAGCAAGAGCGTGCTGATCGGGCTGATCATCCTCGCCACCTCGGCGTTCTTCGTGCCGGTGTCCATCCTGCATCCACTGTGGATGGTGGTGTTCCTGCTGCTGACCGCGCTCACCTTCAGCCTGTTCGGCTTCGTGCTCGGCATCTGGGCCACCAGCTGGGAGAAGCTGCAGTTCGTGCCGGCGCTGGTGATCACGCCGCTGACCTTCCTCGGCGGCAGCTTCTACTCCATCGACATGCTGCCGCCGTTCTGGCGCGCCGCCACGCTGTTCAACCCCGTGGTGTACCTGATCAGCGGCTTTCGCTGGAGCTTCTACGGCCAGGGCGATGTCGACATCCGCATCAGCTTCGCCATCATCGTGGGCATCCTGGCGGCGTGCCTGGCGCTCGCCGCCTGGATGATCCGCAGCGGGTGGCGGCTGCGGCACTAGCCAGCCGGCTTTGCCCCATCCTTGATGCGCACGCCGGTATAGGCGTACTTGGCCATGCCCGCGATGTCCAGGGTGCCGGTGAAGGTGTCGCCCGACACCACGCCGGTATACGTGATCACGATCTCGGTGCCGCCAATCGCCAGCGTGCGCCTGTAGGAGAAATGGTCACCGTCCAGCACGATGTCCTTGCCCGGGCCTGCCTCGGGTTGTCCCGGTGTCGGCATCACGAGCTTTGCGTTGATCGCGTAGCCGTCACCGGTCTTCGCCACCGTCACGGTTTCCGACGCCGGCCCGGTGGGCGCCGCGGCGGTGGCGGTCCATCTGCCGACAAACGCCGGTTCGGCGGACGGCGGGCCGGCGATGGCCGGGGTTGCCAGCGTTGCGGCGAGCACGAGTCCGATGATGTAGCTGCTGTGCATGTTCCTGTCTCCTGAGGTCCGGGGGAAGCGGTTCACTGCGCCGGGACGAGCCGCAGGATGCGGCTGCCGGACTGGTGCTCGAGCAGCAGGTAGACCACGCCGCCGCGGCCGACCGCGACGTCGCGGATGCGCCCGAGACCGCTGAGCACGGTCTCGCGATGCACCACCTGGTCGCCCTTCACCACCATGCGGTACAGCTCGGTGGCCTTCAGCGTGCCCACCAGCATGTTGCCGTGCCATTGCGGGAACGCGGCGCCGTCGTAGAACACGAAGCTGGACACCGCCGGCGCCGGGGTCAGTTCCACCACGGGTTGCTGGATGTCCTTCGGGTCGAACTGGATGCCCAGGTCCTTGCCGTAGTCGACGGGAGTGCCGTCGTACTTCAGACCCCTCGAGGTGAGCGGCCAGCCGTAGTTGCGGCCCGGCAGCAGCAGATTGACCTCATCGCCGCCGCGCTGGCCCATCTCGGTTTCCCACAGCTGTCCCGTCCCGGGATTGAATCGCAGGCCTTCGGGACTGCGGTGGCCGTAGGTCCAGATTTCCGGCAGCGCGCCCTGGCGCTTCACGAAGGGATTGTCGGCAGGGATGCTGCCGTCGTCGTTGAGACGCAGGATCTTGCCGTAGGGCAGCGACAGGTCCTGCACGCCGGCGAACTCGGAGCCGCCCTTGATGCCGATGCTGAGGAACACATGGCCCTTGCGGTCGAAGGTGATGCGCCCGCCGGCGGCCATGTCCACCATGCTGGTGTAGTTGGCGTAATCGGTGCGCCAGACGGGCTGCTGATCCACCCACTCGCCGGCGCGGATGCGGCCGCGCACCAGCACCACCATCGAAGCGGGCTGCTTCGCCTTGCGGCTGGCTTCGTTGCAGTCGCTGCAGCGTTCGGTGTACGAGAGGTAGATCCAGCCGTTACGCGCGTAATCCGGGTGCGGCGCCACGTCCAGCAGGTAACCCATGCCGTAGACCAGCAGCAGGCCGGGCATCTGGAAGCCATCGTCGAAGACCTGCGGCGTACCACGGACCAGCCCTGACAGCTTGCCGTCCGCAGTCACGATGCGCAGCCCACGCGTCTTCTCGGTGAGCAGCAGGCTGCCATCCGGCAGTGGCGCGATGGCATATGGCAGCGGCGCGATGCCCGTGGCGACCGTTTCGACGCGGAAGGACTGCACCTCACTGCGCTGCACGCCCACGGGCAGCGCCGGCGGCGCCGCAACCTTGAAATCCGTGTACGAGAAACTGGCGCGCCGCTCCGCGATAAAAATGGCCAGGCGCCGGATCTTCACCGGGTCCATGGTGGCCGCGAACGCCGGCATGCGGCCGTGCGCGGCGCCATCGGCGATGGTCCTTGCAATCGCGTCGACCGAATCCCCGTGGGCCAGCGGCCTGCCGGCCAGCGGCACGCCCTGCGCCGCGCCCTCGAGATTGGCGCCATGACAGACGGCGCAGGTCTCCTTGTAGGGGTCAGTGAAAGGATCCGCCGCTGCCGGCGCCTGGGCGTGTGCCACTGCCGGCAGCAGCCCGAGGGCGACCGTGACGATCGATGCCCCGATGGCGGCGAGCCCCGACACGCAGGCGCGAGTAACCCTGGTCTTCATGCGACCTCCTCTGTTCAGACGGATGGAAAGCTGTTTCTTCGGGAGAAGCGGCGCTATCCGGCGCGCCAGCGTGGAGCAGCAGTCATGGATGCACTCCTCTAGAGATGGTCCCGCCGCCGCGCGGCCAGGGACAGGGCGAAAAAGATGGCCAGCACGGTGACCAGCAGTTCGCCGCCGAACATCCACACTGCGAACGGCGTCCAGTGGATCACCGGGCCGCGGAACGGGGCGATGGTGGCCGGCTGGTTGATAGCCACCATGAACAGGCTGAACAGGATGTTCACGGCCAGGATCAGCAATCCCGATGCCAGCTCCGAACTCACCACGAACAGCGCGCCGACCACCACGCTGAACAGCGCCAGCACGAAGAACTGGATGAGCAGCGCGTACACCAGCATGCCCCGCATGGGCGCAGGCGACGGCAGGAACACCACCGCAGCCAGCACCGTGAGCACCACCCACGGGATGAGAAAGGCCACGTAGCCACCCACCAGCTTGGACTGCGCATAGCGGCTGCCGGAGATCGGCAGCGACAGCGCGAACAGCCGCGTGAGTTCCTTGCGGTCCGCGAGCAGCGTGAACATGGCCAGGAAGATGCCGCCGGCCACGTTGGCGGTCATGAACAGGATGCCGCCGACCGCGACTCCGGCGCCGCCCACCGCCTTGTAGACACTGCCCGCCACGAACAGCGCCAGGCCGAGCAGGCCGCCGGTGAGCATCCCGACGATCAGGCCCCGCTGCAGGTACAGGTCCTTGCGTACCAGTGCCCAGAATACCGAACGGTTCATGACCTGTCTCCCTGACGGCTGCGCATCACGCTGGCGACGAAGATTTCCTCCAGCGACATGCGCTGCACTTCGTGCACCTGCGCGCCGGCGGCCGCCAGCCGGCCTTCGATGTCCTGGTCGTAGCGGTCGGTGGTCAGCGTCGCGAGCCGCTCGCCCAGCGTGAGATCGACAACGCCGGGCAGCTCCGGCAGGCGCGCGCCCGCGGGAATGTCCACCGACAGCCGCCGCCAGCGCTCGAGGAAACTCTCCTTGTCGCGCACGTCCACCACGCGGCCGCGATCGATGAAGGCGATCTGGTCGCTGATGCGCTCCACGTCCTGGGTCTGGTGCGAGGAGAACAGGATGGAGCGCTGCTCGTCGCGCACGATATCCATCAATTCGGCGAGCAGCTCGTGCCGGGCCACCGGGTCCAGCCCCGAGGTCGGCTCGTCCAGCACCAGCAGTCGCGGCCGGCGCGCCAGCGCCAGCAGCAGCAGTGCCTTCACGTGCTCGCCGCGGGACAGGCCCTTGACCAGCTGCTCGCCCCGCAGGTTGAAGCGCTTGAGCAGCTGGGCCGCGTAGGCCTGGTCCCAGTGCGGATACAGCGAGGCCATCCAGCGCATGTGCCAGGCGATGCTGGCCATGCCGAACAGGCGCATGTCGTCGGTGACGAAGGCCACCTCGCGCTTGGCGGCGGCCACATCGCCCGGCACCGCATGGCCCAGCAGCTCCACCTGGCCCGCATCCGGTTCGATCAGGCCCATCAGCAGGCGGATCGTGGTGCTCTTGCCGGCGCCATTGGGCCCCACCAGGCCCATGATCTGCCCGAGCGGCAGCGTGAGGCTGACGTCGCGCAGCGTGAAGTGGCGGAAGCTGCGGCACAGGCCCCGCAGGGCAAAGGCTTCGTAGGCGTCGGCGGTTCTCATGCGGCATCTTCCGTCCTGCCGCGCCGGATCCTGCGCAGCCTCTGAATGAGTTCTTCTTCCTTCAGCCGCAGCAGCGCCGCGGCGCGCACGGCGGCGGTCAGGTGCTGGTCCAGCTCCTGTTCCTTCAGGCTGTCGCCGAGGGCGGCGTTCTCGGCCACGCAGGAACCGCGGCCCTGACGGGTCTGGATCACCCCTTCCAGCTCCAGCTCCAGGTAGGCGCGCTTGATGGTGATGACGCTGACGCGGATATCGGCCGCGAGCTGCCGGATCGAGGGAATTTCGTCGCCGGCCTTCAGCTCGCCCACCGCGACGCGGTGGCGGATCTGTTCCTTGACCTGCAGGTACAGCGGCCGCGGGTCGGCCTGGGAGATCACCACCAAGCTGTGCTGCTTAGTATTCACGGTATACACAGTATGCACAGCCGGGGACGGCGGGTCAAGGCGGGCCGTGGACAACCAGCGGCCCGCCCGGGATCGGAACTAGAACCCCAGCGCGCGCCGCATGATGTGGTAGATCTCGTTCTGGTTGATCACGCCGCGCACCACATCGGCGCCGGCGCCACGCGCGAACAGCGCCACGTCCTCGCCGCCGTGGGTCTCGCCACCCAGCCCGACCAGCGCCTCCTGGTGGAAGTCCGGCGAGGTGGTGTCCACATCTACCAGGTTCTGGCCGCGTCCGGGATTCACCTCGCGCGGCCCATCGCCCTTTTCATCGTACACGCCGAAGCCCGGCCCGTTGGCATACGACAGCGTCGTGTATGGCCTGCCCTTCACATCCAGCGACGGCGCGCTCGCGCCCGGTGCCTTCACCAGGCCGAGGATGGGATTGCCGCGCGCCGGATACCCGGAGATGGTCAGCGTGTGGCTGTGATCCGCGGTGACCAGGATCAGCGTGTCCTTCGGGTTGGTCAGCTGCGCCGCGGCGCGCACCGCATCCGACAGCGCGATGGTGTCGGTGAGCGCGCGATAGGCATTGCCCGCGTGGTGCGCATGGTCGATGCGGCCAGCCTCCACCATCAGGTAGAAGCCCTTGCGGTTCTTCCTCAGGATCTCGATGGCCTTGGTGGTCATCTCCGCGAGCGAGGGCTCGCCCGCCAGGTCGCGCGCACGATCGGCCTCGTACTGCATGTGGCTGGGCTCGAACAGCCCGAGCAGGTGGGAAGTGTGCCGCGGATCCACCTTCAGGAAATCATCGCGGTTCCACACGTACTGCGAATCCGGCTGCGCCGCGAGCCACTCGCGGATCAGGTTGCGTCCGTCGCGCCGCAGGCCGGAGGTGGCCGGATACTCCGGATCGGCGCTGCCGCGGTCCAGCAGGTAGTCGCGGCCCCCGCCCAGCACCACCTCGATCCCATTGCCGGTCTTCTGCCGGCTCACCAGCTGCGCGCCGATGTCCTGCAGGGTCGCGGTCTCGGGCAGCTGCCCCGCGTATTCCCAGTCGCGGTTGGGCGTGTGCGCATAGTTCGCGGCCGGTGTGGCATGCGTGACGCGCGCGGTGGTCACGATGCCGGTGGCCAGACCGTGCGCCTCGGCCTGCTCGAGGATGGTCGCGTGCGCGTAAGCCGACACGCGCGCGGCGTCCATCTCCCGGGCGGCGACTTCCGGCCCGACCGACAAGGCATCCTCATTGGCATGCCAGCCGGTCACCATCGCGCTCATCGTTGGCGCCGAATCGGCAACCTGCTGGTTGGCGGAGAAGGTGCGCACCAGTGCCAGCGCCGGGAACTCCTCGAACGACAGCCGGTTGTCCTCGCCGGAGCGCCCCTTCTGCTGCCCTTCGAGGATGCGCGCCGCGGTGACGGTGGAAATGCCCATGCCGTCGCCGATGAACAGGATCACGTTGCGCGCATGTGCGCGTGGCGGGTGTTGCCCTGCGAGGCTGGCGACGTGCGCCGCGGCCGCGTCGTAATCACTGGTGTCGGCGGCCAGGCACGGCGCTGCCAGCGCCGTCAGCAGCAGGGCCAGAAGGCGATGACTCGAACGCATGCACAACCTCGGCGCCGGGATGACCGCGGCGATCATGCCTGATTTTCGCGGCCGCGGCCGCGATCGGCAGGCAATCTCACCGTGTGAGGCGGATCTGCCAAACCGAATTGCTGCACTCGTGCCTTGAGCGGCCTGTGGGCCGATGCGCTTACGGCCCGCGGGCTTTGTGTGGCGAGCTCCCCAGCTATCATGGCGATTGCATGGCCATGGGGCGGACGATCCGGATACCTGATTTTCTGGTGGGAGACGAATATGAAAAATCGAGCGGCACTCTTGACCGTTATGGCAGCGCTGGCATTGCTGGCTGCGTGCAGCAAACCCTCCACGACTGAACCCGCCACGGAAACTGCACCGCCGGCTGGAGCCTCGACACCGGCCACCGAGCCGCCCGTCGCCGACACCACGGCACCCGCGCCCGCGGCGGCACCGGCGCCGCCGGCAAGTCCACCAAAGGCCGCGGTACCGCGGCCCGCGACGCCCAGGGACGCGACAGAGCCGCGGCTCTCCCCGCCGCCCCCCCGATCGCAGCCGGTGGTGCTCACCGTACCGGCGGGCACCACGCTGCCGCTGTCGCTGTCCACGGCGCTGGACTCCAAGACCGCCAAGGTCGGTGACCCGGTGAGTGCACGCCTCACCAGCGACGTGATGGTGGATGGCAGGACTGCCATCGCCAGCGGCACCACGGTTGCCGGGTCCATCGTCAAGGTCGTGTCCGGCAGCGCCAAGGTCGGCGGCACGCCGACGCTGGCCATCAGTTTCGACATTCTCGAGATGCCGGGCGGTCAGGACGTGCCGATCAGCGGCGAGATCACGCAGAAGGGCAAGAGCGACACCGGCCGCGATACGGTGAAGATCGTCGGCGGCACCGCCGCCGGCGCACTGATCGGCGACAAGGTGATCAAGGGCAAGAAAGGCAAGTTCATCGGCGGGCTGCTCGGCGGCGCGGTGGGCGCGGTGGCCGCGCAGAAGACCGGCACCGAGGTGCAGATGGAAGAGGGTACGGCGCTGGCGGTGACGCTGGACGCGCCGGTGGAGATCACCAGGCCGTAGCGGCGCGCTGCGCCCGCAGCGCCTGCACCAGTTGCAGGCCGCTGTGGCGCAAAGGTGGCAGCTCGGCCGTCGATGTGCCCAGCGCGGTGGTGCGCCCGCCCCAGCGCGCCAGGTGCGCGCACCAGCTGAGGCCCGCGCCGAATGCGGGCAGCAGCAGCGTCGCGCCCGGCGCGATGCGCCCCGCCTCCAGCGCTTCCACCAGCGCCACCGGCACCGTGGCCGCCGACATGTTGCCGTAGCGCTGCACGTTCACGAAGGTGCGTTCCGCCGGCACGCCGGCGCGGGCGGCCACCGCCTCGATGATGCGCAGGTTGGCCTGGTGCGGCACCACCAGGTCGACGTCCGCGGCCGCCAACCCGTGCGCCGCGAGCACCTCGGCGGCGGCCTGCGCCATGCCGGTCACCGCGCGACGGAAGATTTCCGGCCCGTCGAAGATCCATTCGGTGACACCCATGCGGCGCGTGAAATCCGCGTAGCGCGCACCCATGCCGCGGATCACCAGCGCATCGCGGCCGTCGCTGTCGCAACCCAGCCGCTCGCCCAGCAGCCCCTCCTCGCGTGTGCTGGCCTCCAGCACGATGGCGGCACAGCCATCACCGAACAGCACCGCCACGTTGCGGTTGCTCCAGTCCATGAAGCGGCTGATCACCTCCCCGCCCACCACCAGCGCGGTGCGCACGGCGCCGACGCGGATCAGCGCATTCGCCGTGCTCCATGCATACAGGAAGCTGGTGCAGGCGGTGTTCACGTCCATCGCGGCGGCGCGCTTCGCCTGCAGGCGCTGCTGCAGGCCGGAGGCCTGGTTCGGCGCCTGGTCGTCGAAGGTGGTGGTACCGAAGACGATCAGCTCGATGTCCTGCGGCTCGCGGCCCGCGGCGGCCAGCGCGCGCTGCGCGGCCACTTCGGCCAGCTCCGTGAGGCCCACATGCGAGATGCGGCGCTCGCCGATGCCGGTGCGCGTCCGGATCCACTCGTCGCTGGTGTCGAGAAACGTGGCCAGGTCGGCGTTGGACAGCACCGCCGGCGGCAGACATTTGCCCCAGCCGGTTACCACCGCATGCCGCATTGTGCCCCTCCAGATGCCGGAGCGGACACTGTAGCGCAGCCGTGGCGCCGGATCAGGGCATCGGGCCCTCGCCCGTCCCGCGCCGCCGCGACAGGGCATGGAAGATGAGGTTGCCGAGCCCGACGAAGCCGACGATGGGCGCGGCAATGGCCGCCATGCCGGCCATGCGGCGCGGCAGGAACGACTCCGTGACCAGATTCATGAGCACGAATGCCGCGATGGCGAGCCCGACGCCCAGGCACAGCAGGACCACTCCCGAGCGCAGCGTGCGCTCGCGACGCTCCTCCGGCGTGCGGCCCTTGCGGTCGAATTCCAGTTCCGGCGGCTGCATGCCGCGCTCGATCATCGCGCGGCGTTCCTCGAACTGCAGCTTGCGGCGCCGGAAGTCCATGATGATGGCGACGATCGGCACCGAGAAGGTGCCGAGGATGGCCACGATCGGGATCCACGGGCCTGGGTTCATGACTTGCACCTCGCATGTTGGGCAGACTTGCCGTCTGCATGCACCATGAGACGCCGCAGTCCGCCAGCCGGTTTCAGGCGCGGCGCTGAAACCTGCGGCGCGTTCCGGCCGTCTCATCGCAAGGCACGGGCAAGGGGAAGGTCATTTGGATGCCGGGGAGATGGAATGGCTCGGCCGCTGCGCCCGGGGCGAGGCGAGCGCCTGCGCCGAACTGGTGGCGCGCTACGGCCGGCTGGTCGGCACCATCATCCTGCGCACGCTGGGCCGTGGCGAGGACGTCGAGGACCTGTCCCAGGAGGCATTTCTGCGCGTATTCCGTTTCCTGCCGGAATTCCAGGGCCGCGCGCGCCTGTCGACCTGGATCTGCACGGTCGCGCAGCGCGTGGCCGTGGATGAGCTGCGGCGGCGGCAGCGCAGCGTGCTCATCGCACCGGCCGATGAAGCCCTCGACCTGCCATCCGCGGACGACGTGCCGGCCGCGGCGGAACAGCAGCAACGTGACGCGCTGGTGCGCGCGGCGCTGCAGGAACTGCCGGAGAAGCTGCGCCTGCCGCTGCTCTACGCCAGCATCGACGGCCTGGACTACGATACGATTGCTATGATGCTCGCACTGCCCGTCGGCACCGTGAAGACGCACATATTCCGCGGCAAGCAGCTGCTGCGCGAACGACTGGCCATGCTGGCGCCAGCGGAGAGCCGATCATGAGCACGGAGCCGGAGCGCGACCTCGCCGCGCTGGATGCGCGCCTGGCCCACCTTCCCCAGTGGCAGCCGCCGGCCGATTTCGCCGCGCGGCTGGCTGCGGCAGCCACGCGTCAGGGTCTCGCGCCGGCCATCACCGCGCAGCCTGCGCCCGGCTGGGCGTGGCGGCGCTTCCTGCACCATCTGCCACTGCCGCTGGGTATGGGCCTGACCCTGTGGCTACTGGCGACGCTGCCCTGGCCGAAAGCCGTTTCCGATCCGCTCTTTCCGTGGATCGTCGCCGCGGGGGCGGCGCTGACCGGTCTGGTCCTCACCTGGCGCCTGCTGCGGACTCCCTGAACGCGGGGCGCGATGCACGCTCCTGTCCTGCGTATCATCTGCCGGTGCTGAAAAAACTTGCCGCGCTCGCGCTCCTGGTCACGCTGCCGTTGCACGGCGCGACACCGGCGGCCCCGCTGGTCACGGGGCACTACCATCTGCTGGAGCTGGCGTTGCAGCGCTACCAGGAGCTGGCGCGCCAGCCGGAGCTCACCGCGCTGCCGCCACTGCCGCGGCGCCTGGTGAGGCCGGGCGAGACCTATGCGGGCGCCACCGCGCTGCGCGTGCTGCTGACCGCGCTGGGCGACCTGCCGGTGGCAGCCACGCTGGCGGAGACGGCGCCTTCGCCGGCCGGCGCACAGCCTGCCGGCGAGGTATTCGACGCCGCGCTGTCCGCAGCCCTGATGCGCTTCCAGGAGCGGCACGGGCTCGCCCAGGACGGCGTGCTGGGCGCGGCAACCTTCCGGCAGCTCACCACCCCGCTGGCCCGCCGCGTGCGCCAGATCCAGTGGACCCTGGCCCGCTGGCGGGAACTGCCCCCCAACCCGCATCAGCGCGCCATCATCATCAACATCCCGCGCTTCCGCCTGTATGCGCTCGATGCCATGGATGACCCGGAATCCCGCTGGCTGCAGATGGATGTGGTGGTCGGCAAGGCGGTCAGGGACCTGCATACCCCGACCTTCAGTTCGGACCTCACGCACGTGATCTTCCGCCCCTACTGGGACGTGCCGCCCAGCATTGCCACCAGGGAGATCGTGCCCGCGGCACGGCGCGATGCGGCCTATTTCGCGCGCAACCATTACGAGCTGGTGGATGGCGCCGGCAAGGTGGTGCCGTATTCCGCAGCGGGTCTGGACGAGCTGGCGCAGGGCCGCCTGCGCGTGCGCCAGCAACCCGGCGCGGACAACGCGCTCGGCGCGGTGAAGTTCATGCTGCCGAACACCAGCAATGTGTACCTGCACGACACGCCGGCGCGGGAGCTGTTCACGCGCACCATGCGCGCCGGCAGCCATGGCTGCATCCGCGTGGCCGACGCCACGGCGCTGGCCGGATGGGTGCTGCAGCAGGAAGCCGGCTGGACGCGCGAGCGCATCCTCGCGGCCATGCAGGGCACGCAGCCGCTGCGCGTGAACCTTGCCGCGCCGATCCGCGTGTACATCGTGTACGGCACCGCCATCGCCCGCGAGGACGGCAGCGTGCTGTTCCTCGACGATATCTACGGACTGGAGAAGGACTAACCGGTCCAGGCGCGCACGCGCCCGGTATCCAGGTGCACGAAGTCCGATTTCGCGTAGTAGCCCACGCCGCCGGCCTGCTGCGCCAGCGCCAGATCGCGCAGCCGGCTGCACGAGGTGCGGCCCAGGCGCACATCGATGGCGCGCCCTTCCATGTGCAGGCTGTGCAGCGCCACCCCGCCACCGCCCGTCTCGCGCAGCATCTCGTTGGTGGCCGGCGAGCGGTAGCCGGAGATGATCTCGTAATGCGCATCGCACTGCGCGCATTGCGCCAGTACATACAGCCGGTCGAACAGCGCCGGATCCATGCTCGTTACCGCGCCGGTGCGGTGATCACGCAGCAGGTGATTGAGCCGTTGCAGCGCCGCGGGCAGGTACTGCCCGTTCTCGTAGTAACGGATGGCGAGCTGCTCGCCGGTGTGGGTGCTGACCATCGACAGCGCGCGCGGCGCCAGCAACGGCGCCGCCACCCCGGCCGCGCTGGCGGCACGCGCGCGCCAGCCCAATGCCAGTGCCGCCGGCCCGATGGCCAGCAACTGCAGCAGGCGGCGGCGCTCGGGATGCGGGCGGGAGTGAGGCTGGCGCATGCCGGCAGTGTCGCCCGGTCCGCGCGGGCGTGACAAGCCGGCGTACATTAATTTCCCGTGCTATTTCACGATCCGCGTGTAGCGGCCCAGCAACCACAGCAGCAGCGGCCAGAAGCAGGTATTGGCGATGTCGTGCAGGCTGGCCCCCCATTTCAGCGCCTCGTGATGGCGCATTTCATCGCGCAGGTCCAGCAATTCGCCGATCAGCGCCACCACGAATACCGCCAGCGGCGCCAGACCCGAGCGCAGGCCCCTGCGGTGCACCGCCACGACCAGCAGGAATACCGCCAATCCGACGTAGATGTGCAGAGCGTCCTTCGACAGCGCCGCCACGTGCACCAGCTCATGCTTGAAGCTCTGGAAGGTCGACATGGCCATGCCGCCAAGGCTAGCATCGCCGGCCTTGGCGGGGTTGTCACAACGAAAAGGACCGGCATGACTGTCACGCCGCGCGTTGCCAGCCGGCTGCTGGCCCGAGGCCTTAATGCGCAGCATGCCGGCCAACACCCCGTCGGGCTGGTGATCAGGCCGCTACGGGCAGTTCATCCTCGGGCAGACCATCGTCGGGCGACAGCTCGCCGTCCGGCGATGGATCACCATCGCCCATGGCATCGATGCGCAGGATGCTGCCCCGCTCGTCGTGATGCACGATGCAGACGCGGCTGGCGCGTGCGATGGCGAGCTCGGCCGGGTCGATGCCAAAGAACGAGGCGTAGTCCGGTGCCGGCAGCGCGCGCGGGATCGGCGCCGGCTGGGTTGCCAGGCGGTTCCACAACATCAGCAGGCTGCAGGTGCCCAGCAGCGCGGCGGCCGCGTCCTCGAACGAGACCATGTCATCGGCCGGCTGCGCATGCGCAACCGTGTGGCGCATGCCGACCGCCAGACCAACGATGCCGGCCAGACGCAACAGCGCCGAGCGGCACAGCCACAGCCACATGCTCCACAACGCGAGCGTGGACGCGTCCGAAAACAGGCGCCGGTTCCAGCTGAGCTGGCTGCGGGCGTTGATGATCAACTGGTTGGCCACGGCCGCGGATTCTAGCGACAGGCCGCGGCCAACGCATGAAATCCGCCTAACTTGTGCTTAATGTCGCTGATTTGAGACAGCTCCGTCGCGGCGTACGCCCCGGTCCGGACTGACCCAGCGCGCGCGGCGGTTGGCCGGCCGCAACAGTACCTTGGGGTAGGCGACCACCGTGGCAGCAATGTTGATCACCCAGAAGACCACCGGGTACCAGATCATCCAGTAGAAGTTGCGGCCCAGCCCGACCTCGTAGCGGCTGTCCAGCCACTTGCTGAAGGCGAACTGCACCAGGCAGGTGGTACCCAGCAGCAGGCCCCCGCCCTGCGGAATCAGCGGCGATCCCAGCGATGGCAGGGTAATGGAGGTCGACAGCATGTCGACCACCCATAGTCCGGTGCAGATGACCATCAGGTACGACCAGAACAGGCTGGCGCACAGCTCCACCAGCAGCGGCCACATGAATGCCTCGCGCGGGCGCCGCACCAGATCGAGGTTCTTGCGCAGCACCTGCGCCCCGCCCATCGCCCAGCGCAGGCGCTGCCTCCACAGCCCGCGCAGCGTCTCCGGCATCAGGATCCACACCAGCGCGCCGGGCTCGAAGCGCACCTTCCAGCCGGCCCGCTGCAGCTTCCAGGTGATGTCGATGTCCTCGGTGAGCATGTCCGGGCTCCAGTAGCCGACCTGGTGCACGGCCTGGCGGCGGAACGCCGTGATCACCCCCGACACGGTGAAGATGCGGCCGAAGGTCTGCTGCGCGCGCTTGATCATGCCGATGATGGCCGAGAACTCACCCACCTGGATGCGCCCCAGCAGCGTGGAGCGGTTGCGCACCCGCGGATTGCCGGTGACCGCCGCCACATGCGGATCCGCGACGAAATGGCGCACCAGCGCGTGGGCGGCCTCGCGATCCAGCAGCGCATCGCCATCGATGCAGATCAATATGTCATGGCGGGCCAGCAGCGCGCCGGCGGCCAGGCCCATCGCCTTGCCCTGGTTCTGCGCCAGGTGCACCACGCGCAGCCGCGGATGCAGCGCGGCCATGCGGTCGAGCACCTCGCCGGTGTTGTCGCGGCTGCCATCGTTGATGGCCACCACCTCGAACTCGGGATAGTCGAGGGCGAGCGCGTGGGTCAGCGTCTCCTCGGCATTGGCGCCCTCGTTGTAGCAGGGAATCAGCACGCTGACCGGCGGGGCTTCCAGCAATTCCTGCGCGCCGGGCGCGGTCGCGGCGCCGCCTTCGTGCCGCAGCCGGAACAGCAGCGCGCCCAGCATCCACAGCCACGACATGAACAGCGGATAGAAGTAGATGAACCCCAGCAGCGCACGCCACAGATTGGGGGATGAGTGGCCCACGCCGGGTTATTGCAGCGGCAGCACGTCGGGCATGGTGGCGAACAGCGCGCGCATCGCCCCCGGGTCCGGGTGGTTGTCGAACATCATGTCCGGATAGTACGCGACGTTGCGCACGCCCAGCTCATACAGCCGCCGGATGGTGGCGACGAGCTCGTCGGTGGGCAGGCGCCGGTTGCCCTGCCGCCAGTCCACGGTCTGCAGCTCGAACACCACCCGGCTCATGGCGCCGGGCCGTGCCTTCACCTGGTCGATCAGCGCCCGATAGAAGGCATCCGCATCCGGCGCCTGCTCCATGTACGGCATGGCCATGATGGCGGTGAAGTCATAGTTGCGCAGCGAGTTGTCCAGGGCCTGCGAATACCACACCTCGGCCTTCGGGCTCAGCGCCACCTGCGCATACAGGTTGCGCGCCGTCATCAGTGCCGGCGCCTCGTCGCGCACCACGTCCGCCAGCTCGCCGGCGAAGTCATCGATGGCGTTGATCTTCAGGATGGTCCAGCGGCCCAGCAGATCGTCGCTGGCGCGGATCTGCTGCACCGACCCGGGCAGGCCCCAGGAACGATAGGCCGCCAGCGCGAAATCGCTGGCATCCTCGTAATCGGTCAGCGTGGCATCGTCGTGGAACAGCAGCCCGTCGAGCACCGCATGCCGCGCCAGGTCCTGGTAGATGTCGCGGATGGTGGCGCGCACGCGCGGCGAGAACGGCGACAGGCGCCGGTATCCCATGTTCACGTGCGTGCCGTCGGCGCCCGGCACGGTCACCACGCGGTCGCGCGCGGCCGGCTCGCCGGGCGGCAGGTCCCAGGCCAGCAGCGGCATCCATGCATACAGGCGCCGCACCTGCGTGCGCGTGCGGATCTGCCAGGCGACGCGGTTGAACAGATCGGCGCGCATCGGCATGTGGCGGCTGGGGAAGTACACCGCGTTGGCGGTGCCATCGCCATCCGGGTCGGCAAAGGCCTGCAGGTAGACCGTATTCACGTTGAGGTACTGGATGCGGTCCAGCAGGTGGCCCAGGTTGCGCTCCTGCTGCGCCGGATCGGGGTCGTAGATGTAATCCAGGTCGACCTGCATCGCCTTCTGCGGACGGTCGTTGTCCTGGATGTCCTGGTTGCGGAAATCGATCTCGCGTTTCAGCTCCGGCAGGCCCATCGAGCTGTCCACCAGCACGCGCCGCAGGCGCCACAGCGGTGTGTTCGAGAGGTTGGCGCCGTCGTCGAGCGTCAGCCCGATGCTCATGCCGTGCCGCGCCGCGGCCTCGTGCAGCTCGCGGTTGTAGCGTCCGTAGGGCCAGGCGATGACCCGTGGCGCGCGGCCGATGTGCTTCCTGATGCCGGCGCTGCTGCGCTCGAGGTCGGCCTCGACGCGCCGGCGATACGCCTCCTCGGTCTCGTAACCCTTCGCCGCGCCCAGCCAGCGACGCGTGATGCCCGCCGGCTGCACATTGCCCTGCGGATTGCCGACGATGCCGCGATGCAGGTCGAAGCTGTGGCTGCCGATTTCCACCAGTCCGCTGTCGGACAGTTCGCGCAGTTCCTTCCAGCTCATCAGCCGCTCGCGCGGAATGATCTTGCCATCGAAGTCGACCTGGGCACCGTCATCTTCCCAGCTGCCGACCACCGCGACGACGGCCGGAACATGCCATGCCTTCAGGATGGGCCAGGCGTGCTCGTACATCGAGCGGTAACCGTCGTCGAAAGTCAGCAGCACCGCCTTGTCGGGCAGCGCGCGGCTGCCATCCTCGTCGGCCAGCAGCTCATCGATGGTGATGAAGTGGTAGCCGTTGTTGCGCAGCCAGTCGAGCTGGCGCACGAACATGGTCGGCGTCACCGCGTAATCCTTGTCAAGCGCGTCCTGCGGCTCGGCCACCTCGTGGTAGCTCAGGATGGTGAAGCGTTCGGCCGTGGCCGCCGCCGCGGGCCGCAGGCCGCAGGCCGCCAGGGCCAGCACAAGCAGGAGTCGTCGCAACATGCGCGGATTCGGCTTTCCGGTGAGGGTCAACGGGCGCGCAGTTTGCGGTCCGCCCGGCGCAGCGTCAAAGCGCTGCTGCCCCGGTTACGAAAACTTGAGGATTCGCGGTCACCGGTGGGCCCCCGGGCGTCGGCCGGGCACCTGCCGGCGCGGCGGCGGGCCATGGCACGCCGGCCAGTTCGTGCAGCAGCGGCAGCAGCAGGTCGAGCTGCTCGTACAGCGCGGTGACGTGTCCGCCGAAGCCGTCCTCGTGCCGCAGCGGCACGCGCAGCAGCCGCCGGGGCGGCGGCGCGGCCGCGAACAGCCGCGCGGCCTGTGCGAACGGGATGGTGCGGTCGGTGGGGCAGTGGGCGATCACCACCGGCATGCGGATGGCGGGCATGCGGCGCAGTGAATCCAGCTGCACGCCCACGATCCCGCGCACCGGCAGCCAGGGATAGCGCTGTCCGGCCATGTCCGGAATCGAGGTGAAGGCGCCAAACAGCACCAGCGCGGCGGCGCGCTGCTCGGTCGCGAGCTTCACGGCCGGTGCACTGCCCAGCGAATGACCGAACACGATGATGTGCGCCGGCGCGACACCGCGCGCGAGCAGCCACTGCCAGGCAGCCGTCGCGCCATCGTAGAGACCCTGCTCCGAGGCTGTGCCGGGACTTGGACCAAAACCGGCGTAGTCGAAGGCCAGCACGGCAAAGCCCGCATCGCGCAGCTGCTGCATGTTGTGCAGCTGGACGGGCGAGAACGCCGAATCGCGGTTGCCGTGCAGATGCAGGATCCAGTAGCCGCCCTGCTGCGTGGTGGAGGGCAGCAGGATATAGCCGTGCAACGCGCCGCCCGGCGCGGGAATGCGCACTTCCCGCGCGCCGGCCGGAGCATCCGCTGGCAGGCCCTGCCAGGCATGGGAGAACCCGGCCGCAAATACCAGCCGCGCCTCGTTGAGCTTCAGGTAGACCAGCGCGGTACCCATGGCCAGGAGCACCAGGCACAGCAGCAGCGCCATTGCCGCGATGGCAGCGCGCAAGGGCCTTGGCATCGGCATGGTTCTTCCTCGTGACCGGCGCATGATATTGTGCCGCCGAAGCGGAGCGACCATGACACGCATCCTCGGTATTTCCGGCAGCCTGCGCAGGGGTTCGTACAACACGGCGCTGCTGCGCGCCGCGCAGGCATCAGCCGGTGCGGGCATCGAACTGCAGATCGCCACCCTGCATGGCATTCCGGTCTATGACGGTGACGTGGAAGCCAGCGAAGGCAGCCCCCCGGCCGTGGCGGCACTGAAGGAGAAGGTCATCGCCGCCGACGGCGTGCTGCTGGCTTCCCCCGAATACAACAACAGCGTGCCGGGCAGCCTGAAGAACGCCATAGACTGGCTGTCGCGGCCTCCGTCCGAGGCGGGCAAGGTGTTCGCCAACCGGCCCTTCGCCGTCATCGGCGCCTCGCAGGGCGGCTTCGGCACCATCCTGTCGCAGGCGGCCTGGCTGCCCATCCTGCGCACGCTGGGGGCGAACCACTGGGCCGGCGGCCGGCTGCTGGTGTCGCGGGCCCAGAATGTCTTCGACGCGGACGGCCGGCTCACCGACCAGGCCATTGCCAGCCAGCTGGCGGATTTCGTGCAGAAGTTCGCCGCGTTCGCGGCGAAGAAGTAACGCTGCGCGGCGGCTGGCGCCGCCGGCCGCGCGTCTTCAGCATTCGATCACGTTCACGGCAAGTCCGCCGCGTGAGGTCTCCTTGTACTTGGTCTTCATGTCGGCCCCGGTCTCGCGCATGGTCTTGATGACCTTGTCCAGCGATACGTAGTGCGTGCCGTCGCCGCGCAGCGCCATGCGCGCGGCGTTGATGGCCTTCACCGCGGCGATGGCATTGCGTTCGATGCAGGGAATCTGCACCAGGCCGCCCACCGGATCGCAGGTGAGGCCGAGATGGTGCTCCATGCCGATCTCGGCGGCGTTTTCCACCTGCGCGGGCGTGCCGCCCAGCACCGCGCACAGCGCGCCCGCCGCCATCGAACAGGCCACGCCCACCTCGCCCTGGCAGCCGACTTCGGCGCCGGAGATCGAGGCATTCTCCTTGTACAGCATGCCGATGGCGGCCGCCGTGAGCAGGAAGTCGATGACCCCGGCATCGGTGGCGGCAGAGGTGAAGCGCGCGTAGTAATGCAGCACCGCCGGCACGATGCCCGCGGCGCCATTGGTCGGTGCCGTCACCACGCGTCCGCCGGCGGCGTTCTCCTCGTTCACCGCCAGCGCATACAGGTTGACCCAGTCGAGTACCACGAGCTGGTCGCGCAGCGCCGCTTCAGGGTTGCCGATGAGTTGCGCGAACAGCTCCGGCGCACGCCGCCGCACCTTGTAGCCGCCGGGCAGCACTCCGGGTGTGGAGCAGCCGCGCTGCACGCACTGCTGCATTACCTGCCAGATGCGCAGCAGGCCCGCATCGATGACCGCATCCTCCCGCCAGGCGCGCTCGTTGCGGCGCATGACGCCCGCGATGGAAAGCTGCTCGCGCGCACACAGCACGAGTAACTCCTCGCCGGTGTGGAAGGGCAGCGGCAGCGGCGTGGCATCGGCCACGATGCGCTTGCCGCCAGCCGCCTCCTCCGTCACCACGAAGCCGCCGCCCACCGAGTAGTAGACATGTCCGGCCAGTGCCGCGCCGGCGGCATCGAAGGCCGTGAAGCGCATGCCGTTGGCATGCAGCGGCAGCGATTCGCGGCGGTTGAAGACGAGATCGGTCCGTTCGTCGAAATCAACCGGGTGAACACCCAGCAGCGCCACGCTGCGCGCATCGCGCATCTCCAGCAGCAGCCGCGGCACGGCCTCCACGTCCACGCTGTCGGGCTCATGGCCCGCGAGGCCCAGCAGCACCGCCTTGTCGCTGCCATGTCCCTTGCCGGTGGCAGCCAGCGAGCCGAACAGTTCCACGCGCAGTGCGCGCGTTGCGGGCAGCTGTCCATCGGCCTGCAGGCGCTGCGCAAACGAGCGCGCGGCCCGCATCGGCCCGACGGTATGCGAACTGGAAGGCCCGATACCGATCTTGAACAGATCGAAGACACTGACGGCCATGTGGATAAGATACCTCGCAGCAGCGCGGTGAATTCACCGTCGCACGGAGACGACGATGGCAGATGAAAGCTACGTACCGCCCCGCGTATGGACGTGGAACCAGCCCAGTGGGGGCGCCTTCGCCGGAATCAACCGGCCTGTTTCCGGCGCCACGCACGACCAGCCCCTGCCGCGCGGCGGCAAACCGCTGCAGCTCTATTCGCTGGGCACGCCCAATGGCAAGAAAGTCACCATCATGCTGGAGGAGCTGCTGGAAACCGGCCACCCGGGCGCCGCGTATGACGCGTGGAAGATAGACATCAGCCAGGGCCAGCAGTTCGGCAGCGGCTTCGTTGCCGTGAACCCGAACTCGAAGATCCCCGCGCTGCTGGATTGCTCCACGAGTCCGCCCACACCGCTGTTCGAGAGCGGTTCGATCCTGTTCTACCTCGCGGAAAAATTCAGCGCACTGCTGCCGGCCGAACACTATCGCCGCGCCGCCACCATGAACTGGCTGATGTGGCAGATGGGTTCGGCGCCGTTCCTCGGCGGCGGCTTCGGCCATTTCTACAAATATGCGCCGATGAAGATCGAATACGCCATCAACCGCTATGCCATGGAGGCCAAGCGCCTGCTGCATGTGCTGGACACGCACCTGGCCACGCACGAGTACCTGGCCGGCGACACCTACACCATCGCCGACATCGCCAACTGGCCCTGGTACGGCGGGCTGCTGGATGGCAGCTACGAGGCGCGCGAGTTTCTCGCCGTGCACGAATACCGCCACGCGCGGCGCTGGGCCGACCAGATCGCGGCCCGTCCGGCGGTACAGCGAGGACGCGACGCACAGTACGGGTGAGCGCCACGCGGTGGAATGTACGTATGGCCGGGCCGGCGGCCGCGGGCTACCTTCCCCCGACATGAAGGCTGCAGATCCTTTTCCGATGGAAACCCTGCGTGACGGCAGCCGCGTGATCCTGCGCTCGATCGGTCCCGGCGACCGGGAGCGGCTGCGGGCCTTCATCACGGGCCTGTCGCCCGAGTCGCGACGCTCACGTTTCCTGTGCAGCGTCGCCGCACCCAGCGAAGCCTTGCTGGCATCGCTGACCACGCCCGCTGCGGCGCGCGATGTCGCGCTCATCGCGCTGACAGGAACCGCCGGAGGCGAGCAGATCGGCGAGGCGCGCTTCAGCAGGCAAGCGGATGGCACGGCCGAGACGGCCGTCGTGGTCGGTGATGCGTGGCGCCATCGGGGCCTGGCCGCGCTGCTGATGCGCCGGCTGATCGCGCTGGCCCAGGCGCAGGGCGTGCGGCAGCTCTATTCCATGGATGGCGCGCAGAACGAGGACGTGCGCGAACTCGCGCGCCACCTCGGGTTCCACGCCCGGCGCGATCCGCAGGACGCGACCCAGGTCATCTATACGCTCGACCTGCCGGCGCACGCTGCCACCGCGACAGCCGCGCCGGCCTGAATTCCCCGGCGCGACGCCTCAGCCCAGCGCGGCGCGCAGGATGCGCGCATCCGCGGCATGCGTCAGGTCGCGCGCCACCTCGCGTGTGACCAGTTCACGCGTCGGCGCGGACAGCTGCGGCCGCAGCACACCCAGGAAGCGCGGCGCGGCGATCAACACCACCTCGTCGATGCGCTGGCGACGCCGCTCGTCATCCAGGCGGCGCGCCAGCCGGCGCGCGAAGCGTTCGGTCTCGACGGTGTGCGGATCGTAGTCGCTGGCGGCACCGTGGCGCGCATGTGATGGCGGCCCCACATGCGCCCGGGATGCACTGTCGAATACCCGCCCGGTGCGGTCGCTCACCAGCTCCCGTCCCGCCTGGCGCGCGGCGGGACTGTCCAGGCGCGCGATTTCCTCGAGCACCGCCGTGCTGCGCGTGCCGCGCGACTCCGGCGGCCAGGCGCCGGTGGCATGCAGGATGCGGGCGACGCCGCTGTCGGCAACGACGATGAATTTTCCGGTCGGTATCCTGCGCGAGGCCATGAGCCGCTCCATGCCATCCACTGACCGGCACAGCCTACGCAGTCGGCCCGCGGACCGCCCTCGGGAGTAATACGGATGCCGCTGTACCGGTATAGTCGCGTGGCGTGCGACTGCTCATCGTCACCGGCCTGCCCGCCGCCGGCAAGACCTCGCTGGCCGGATTGCTGGCAACGCGTTACCGCGTGCCGCTGCTCACCAAGGACGCCATCAAGGAGCAACTGCTGGATGAGGCCGGTGCGGTGGACGCCGCAACCTCGCATCGCCTGAGCAATCTCGCCTTCCGCCTGCTGTTCGCCGGGCTGCGGCCGCTCGCCGTTGCCGGCGTCGATGCGCTGCTGGAGGGCAACTTCCGTGCCGGCGAGCACGAACCGCCGCTGCGCGCGCTGGCGCCGGCGCGCATCGCCCAGGTGCTGTGCCGCGTCACCGAGCACACCAGGCTGCAGCGCATCGCGGCGCGTGCGGGCGATGCATCGCGGCATCCCGGCCACGGCGAGGCGCAGGCGCCCCGGGATGCGCGCAATGACAGCTTCCTGGACCTGCCCGGAGAGCGCTGGCTGTACGCTCCGGCGGCGGACGGGCCGCCGCCCGCGCAGCTGCTGCGACAGCTCGATGACTGGTGGCGAGACTAGCCCCGCCGCACCGCGTTGAGCTTGCTGGAGGTCTCTTCCAGCTCGCGCAGCACGCTGGGCGGCAGCTGCGCCCACTGGCGCTGCAGCAGCCGCTCGAACTTGTCCGCAGGCAGCGCAGGGCTGCAGAAGTAACCCTGGTACTGGTCGCAGCCCATGGCCTTCAGTGCCTGGAACTGCGTGGCCGTCTCCACCCCTTCGGCCACCACCTTGAGGCGCAGGCCATGCGCCAGCGAGATGATGGCCTGCACGATGGAGGCGTCGTCGGCGTGCGCATCCATGCCGGCCACGAAGGTCTTGTCGATCTTCAGCTTGTCGATCGGGAAGCGCCGCAGGTAGCTCATGCTGGAATAGCCGGTGCCGAAGTCATCCACCGATACCAGCACGCCCATGCGGCTGAGTTCCTCGAGGATGGCGCTGGATTCCTCCGGGTTGCCCATCACGCAGCTCTCTGTCAGCTCGATCTCCAGGTAGCACGGGTCCAGGCGCGCATCGCGCAGCGCCTGGCAGACGCTTTCCACCAGGCCCGGCTGGTGGAACTGCACCGCCGAGATGTTCACGGCGACACGCAGCGCCGGCAGGCCCTGGTCGCGCCAGGCGCGCGCCTGGCGGCAGGCCTCGCGCAGCACCCAGATGCCGATGGGCCCTATCTGCCCGGTCTCCTCGACGATGGCGATGAAGTCCGCCGGCGGCACGTAGCCGCGCTCCGGATGCCGCCAGCGCAGCAGCGCCTCGGCGCTGCGCACCGCGCCGGTGCGCACGTCCACCTTGGGCTGGTAATGCAGCTCGAACTGCTCGGCCTTCAGCGCCTGGTGCAGCTCGCTCTCCAGGCGCAGGCGATAGGTGGCCGTGTCGCCCATGTTGGCCGCGAAGCGCCGCAGGCCGCTGCCTTGCTGCTTCGCGTGGTACATGGCCGCATCGGCATTGGCCAGCAGCAGTTCGGGCCGCGCGCCGTCACGCGGGAACATGGCGACGCCGAAGCTGGCCGAGGTGTGGATGTCGATGCCGTCGATGCGCGTGGGCGCCGCCAGCGCCGCCAGCGCCCGCTGCGACACCGCCTCGGCTTCGGCTTCCCCGGCGGGCGCGCTGAGCACGAAGACGAATTCATCGCCTCCCTGCCGGGCCAGCGTGTCGCCTTCGCGCACGCAGGATGACAGGCGCCGCGCGACTTCCTGCAGGAACAGGTCGCCGGCATGATGGCCCATGGAGTCGTTCACCAGCTTGAAGCGGTCCAGGTCGCAGACCAGCACCGCGAAGCGCTGGTCCAGGCGCAGCGCCTGCGCCACCGCCTGCCGCAGCCGGTCCTCGAGCAGCGCGCGGTTCGGCAGGCCGGTCAGCGCATCGTGCGTGGCCATGTGGCGCAGCTGGCGGTTGGCCGCTTCCAGGCCGCGCGTGCGCGCCGCCACCATCTTCTCCAGCGACTTCACCTGGCCGCGCACCAGGCGCTCGTTGTGCCACTTCTGGCACAGCGCGCTGGCGCACTGCTGCACTTCGATGGGCTCGAAGGGCTTGCGCAGCACCAGCAGCTTGTCCGAATAATTCAGCCGCGCGACCACCTCGTTCCACTCGTAGTCGGAGTGGGCCGAGCAGATCACCACCTGCAGCGAGGGATCCGCCTGCCACAGGTGCTCGATGGTCTTCAGTCCATCCCAGCCCGGCGGCATGCGCATGTCGACGAACGCCAGCGCGAACGGACGGCCGTTCTGCACGGCGGCCAGCGCCTTGTTCACGCCTTCCTCGCCCTGGAATGCCACGTCCAGCTCGAACTGCGGGATGGCCGAGGCGGGGCTGCCGCCGAGGATCTCCGACTCCAGCAGGTCCAGGACATCCTCGTCGCCGACCGTGGTGCCGTTCAGCACCTTGCGGAAATCCTCGTGGATGGCCGCGTTGTCATCGATGACCAGCACGCGCCGGTTGAGGGTCAGCAGCAGCTGCTGCGAGCCGCCATCGCGGGCGGGCTCACTCATTGCCGTGTCCCCGCGGCTGGAGCGGCAGCGTGAGCCAGAACGCCGCGCCGCGTCCGGGTCCATCGCTGGTTGCCGTCAGCGTGCCGCCCAGTTCCGCCGCGGCCAGTGCCGCGCTGTGCAGGCCGAAACCATGCCCCGACTTGCGCGTGGTGAAGCCATGGCTGAAGAGGCGATCCATGACCCCGGGCGCGATGCCGACGCCGTTGTCGATCACCGCGATGCGCGCGCCCTCCGCTACGTTCTCGATGCGCACCACAACCTGCTTGTCGGCGTGGCCGGATTCGTCGCAGGCGTACTTGGCATTGCGGATCAGGTTCACCAGGATCTGCAGCACCTTGTGCCGGTCCACGGTGATCTCCGGACGGTCGCGGTAGTCGCGCTCCAGTGCCACGCGGTGGCGGGTCAGCGCGCCGGTGTTCATGCGCAGGCTGTCTTCCACCAGGTCCACGACGGCGACCTTTTCCAGCACGCCGCAGCGCCGCGCATAGGTCTGCTGCATGTTGACCGCTTCGCGGATATGGTCGAGGTTGGCCCGCAGGTCCGCCAGTTCCTTCAGCAGCGCGTCGCGCTCGCTGTCCAGCTGCGCGCCCAGCGCCTTCAGGTAACCAGGCACCTTGCGGCCGCGCTCATCCTCGCCGAAGAAGCGCGGCAGGTCGGCGGCATTGCGCTCGAGCAGCCCCGCCACGTCGGCCAGCCGCGCGCCCTTGCTGCCCTTGATGCGCTCGGCCACGATGCTGGCCGACACGTTGACGCTGTTGAGCACGTTGCCCACGTTGTGCAGCACATTGGTGGCGACTTCGGCCATGCCGGCCTGGCGCGAGGCGTCCACCAGCGCCTTCTGCACGCGGTCGACCTCGGCCTCCATGTGCTTGCGCACGGTGATGTCCTCGAGGAAGCCCACCGTGCACACCGGTTTGCCGTCGCGCGTGCGCACCATCGCGGCAGTGACCCGCACCCACAGCTCGGATTCATCGCGACGGATGTAGCGCTTCTCCAGCGAGTAGGATTCGGTGCGGCCTTCCCACAGATCGGCCAGCAGCTGGTCGTTGGTCGGCCGGTCCACCGCATGGGTGAGCTCGCGGATGGATTTGCGGCAGTGCTCGCCCGGTGCGAGGCCGAGCATGCGGTCGAAGGCGGCATTGCACCAGATGAAGGTGCCATCGCGATTGGCGTAGCCGACGCCAAGCGGCAGCTGCACGAAGGTGGCACTGTGCAGGGCGGCTATTCCCGGTTCCCCGTCGCCGGAATCCATCACCGGCAGGGCCAGCAATCGCAGTGTCTGCTCCGCATCCAGAACGGCGGTGGTGTCCGGTTCGAAACCGGTGGAGGGCGTCCTGGCGCGCTTGCCTGTCATGGTCCGTCATGTGTAACGGCAACCGCTGCGAGGGGAACGTGACGCAGGTCCCGTTGTCGCAGCGCAATCTGTCCCGCCAACGCGGGATGAGTACTGCGTCATGCGCCAGGCCCTCCCGCGCCGGGAGGGCCATAGTCGAAGGTGGATCAGCGCCGCTGCGGCGGTGGCGGCGGCGGACCAAACCCCGGCTGCAGATCCTCCTGGCCGCGCTCGATCACGTAGGCATGCACCGCTTCCACCTGGTCCGGCGTGAGCTGCCCGTTGAACGGCACCATGCCCTTGTCCTTGTACTTGCCGCCGAGCACGATGTCGGTGAAGTCGGCATGGGCCTGTGCGTTGATGAAGCGCAGATCCTTGGGACCGGAACCGATGGCGTTCTGGCCATGGCAGGTGGAGCAGAACTGCGCGAACACCGCCGCGCCCACGGCCACCTTCTCCGGCGGCTGCGGCGTGCTCGGCGGCCGCGACAGCGCCTGGGCCGGCGGTGCGGGCGGCAGCGTCACGCCCCTGGCATCCAGCGCAAAGACCACGAGCTTGCCCGGCCCCGTCGAGAACGGTTCGGGTCCGTCGTTCAGGCCATGCACGATGGCCTGGTTCCAGCCGGCGTTCACCGCAATGTACTGCCTGCCCTTCACCATGTAGCTGATGGGACCGGCCACCGGCACCGATCCCGTGGGAGATTCCCACAGCTTCTGGCCATTGTCGGCGCGGTAGATGGCCAGCGTGTTCTTCATCGTGCCCTGCACCAGCAGGTTGCCGGCTGTGACCAGCGTGCCGCCCTGGAAGTGGTAGGGATTGTCGATGCGGAAGCGTTCCTTCTGCGCCACCGGATCCCACGCCAGCGTGTAGCCCTTGTCGCCGGTGTTGACCTTCTGGTTGAACGCGCGGCGCTCATCGGGAAAGTTGCCGGTGCCCGAGCCGATGGTGGTCTTGCCAAGGCGGAACACGAACTTGCCATCCTCGACACGCGACACCACCATCCACTGCTCCTGCACGGGGATGTACACCAGGCCCGTCAGCGGGCTGTACGACATCGGGTTCCAGTTGTGAGCCGCGTTCGGCGTGATCAGGTGCGGTTCGACCTCGACCATGGCGCCGGGGTTGACTACCGGCCTGCCGGTCTTCAGGTCCACACGTGAGGCCCAGGTGTTGGGCACGAAATTCTGCGCGGAGATCAACTCGCCGGTAGCGCGGTCCACCACGTAGAAGAAGCCGTCCTTTGGCGCATGCATGATGACCTTGCGCGGCTTGCCGTCGATGGTGAGGTCGGCCAGCATCAGCGGCGAGGTACTGTCGTAGTCCCACTGCTCGCCCGGCACTTCCTGGTAATGCCACACGTACTTGCCGGTCTTCGCCTGCACCGCCACGATCGAAGCAATGAACAGGTTGTCGCCGCCGTTGGGCGAGCGGAAGGCCTGCGGATGCGGCGAACCGTTGCCGGTGCCGAAATAGATGTAGTCCAGGTCCGGGTCGTAGACGATGGTGTCCCAGTCGTTGCCGCCGCCGCCGGTCTCCCACCATTTGCCATTCCAGGTCTTCGCCGCCATCTGCATGATGGAATCGGAAGCCACGCCGTCCGGCTTCGCCGGATCGCCAGGCACGATGTAGAACTTCCACACCTGCCTGCCGGTGGCGGAGTCGTAGGCGGAGATGTAGCCGCGCGCGCCGATGTCGCCGCCGCCGTTGCCGATGACCACCAGGCCATCCTTCGTGACGCGCGGCGCGCCGGTGATGGAGAGGGGCTGGCCGGGATCGGCTGTCTGCGTCTCCCACACCTTCGTGCCGGTCTTCGCATCCAGCGCGATCACGCGCCCGTCGAGCGCGCCGATGAAGAGCCTGCCGTTCCACGCGGCCAGGCCGCGGCTGGTCGAGCCGCAGCAGGCAACCGCCGCGGCCTGCGGCGTGATCTTCGGGTCGTAGGTCCACAGCACCTTGCCATTGGTGGCGTCATAGGCCGTGGTCACGTCCAGCGCCGAGACGTTGTACAGCACGCCGTCGATGACCAGCGGCGTGCCCGTGACACCGCGGTAGGTGCCGAGGTCGGCGAACCACGCCAGGCCCAGCCGCTGCACGTTGCCGTCGTTGATCTGCTTCAGCGGGCTGAAGCGCTGCTCGCTCCAGGTGCGGCCATAGGACATCCACTGGCCGGCATCCGCGTCGGCCTTGGTCATGCGCTGCTGCGTGACCGCCGCGGCGGGCCTTTCGCCCGGGACGGCGAACAGCGTACAGGCCGGGACGGCGGCCAGTGCCAGCAGCAAGGCAGTAAAGCGGGCGCGACGCATAGGAATCCCCCGAAACCGGATCTGATCTGTGGCCGCAGAGGATACCGCGTCGGGGCCCCGTTGCGCAGCGCGGCCGTTGCTTCAGCCGAACTTGCGGATCGGATCGCGGCCGTCCCAGTCCACCGAGGCCTTCCAGTAGCGCGTGAACATCTCGTCGGTGTCGTCGGTGGCCGGGATCAGCTCGACGAAACCGGGGGCATCCGGGCCGTCGCCCATGAAATACACCGTGCCGCCGCTGGGCACCGGCGTGGAGAACGCCGTGTGGTAGCCGCGCATGTGGTACTGCCGGCGCACCGCCTCCACGTCCTCCACGGCCATCGCCATGTGGTGGAAACCGTAGCCGCGCGCCTGGATGGTCTCGTGGTACACCGACGGGTGGCTGTCCTTGGGCTGGATGAGTTCGATGTTCATGTGCCCGGCGAAGGACATCGCCAGCTGGACGTCCGCCTGCGTCGGCTCGCCGCGATAGCGCTGTTCCGGCCCGGTGAAGCTCTCCAGCAGGAACCACGGCCCCACGTTGGCGTTGTGGATCCACCAGTCGATGGCGCTGCGCATGTTCTTCACGGTGTAGGCCATCTGCATGACCTGCCCGCTGTTCTGGCCGAAGCCGAATTTCCTCATTTCCCCCTCCTCTTCCGGTATCGATCGCTAGCGTGGATAGGTGAGCCGGTCCTGGATCGCCAGCAGCACGTCGTGCCGCGACACCTCGCCAACCAGCGTGTTGCGCCACTGCCCGGGCGTCACCGGCAGCACCGTGGCCTGTTCGCGCAGGAAACCATCCAGCGCATTGCACAGCGGCATCTCCGGCGACAGCGTGAAGGTCACCGGATGCGCCACCGATTCGACCAGCTCCGTACCGTCCAGCGCCCCGCTCTTCATGCGTGCCAGCACCTCGCGCGGATCCAGCCAGGCCACCAGCTCGTTGGCATCCAGCACGTACACGCGCGCCAGCGGCCGCTTGGGCAGCGCCGCGAACATCTCCTGCAGCCGCCACTCGCGCGGCACGCTGGCCGCCGGCGGTTTCACCAGCGCATCGATGGTGCGCAGGCGCCAGTCATCGCCCTCCGGCCGCTGCGCGCGCGCCAGCGTCGCGTGGTACACCGATTCGCCGCGCCGGTACACGCGCGCCGTGTAGTGCGCGGTGACGCAGGTGAGCATCAGCGGCAGCACGATCTGGTAGTCGAGCGTCATCTCGAACAGCATCAGGATCGAGGTGAGCGGCGCGTGCGTGGTGGCCGCGAGGAAGCCACCCATGCCCACCAGTGCATAGGCGGTGGGCACGGAGGTGTACGCCGGCAGCGCATGGTGCAGCACGCCGCCGAACAGCGCCCCCACCGCGCAGCCGATGAACAGCGTCGGCGTGAACACGCCGCCGAGCGCGCCGGACCCGACGGTGGAGGAGGTGGCGAACACCTTGGCCGCGAGCACCGCCAGCAGCCACACGCCCACCAGTTCCCCGCGCAGGATTGATCCCACCACGCTGTAGCCGTTGCCCCAGACATCGGGCACGAAGATCGAGATGGCCCCGACGATCAGGCCGCCGAGCCCCAGCTGCCAGTACAGCGGCAGGCGCAGGCTGACAAAGCGCGCCTTGGCGAAATCCAGCAGCGCCAGGAACGGCGGCGAGAGGTGGCCGAGCAGCACGCCGAGCACCACGTACAGCGGCAGCTCCCAGCTCTCCACGAACTCCACATGCGGCACGGTGAACACCGGGCCATAGCCGAGGAACTGGTGGATGGTGGCACTGGAAGTCACCGAGGCCACCACCAGCGGCCCGAAGCTTTCCATGGCCGTGGTGCCGAGCACGATCTCCGACACGAACAGTGCGCCGGAGATGGGCGCGTTGTACGCGGCCGCGATGCCGGCGGCGCCGCCGCAGGCCACCATCAGCCGCAGCCGCGGTGGTGGTGCGCGCGCCAGCAGGCCCAGCCGCGAGCCGAGCATCGCCGACAGCTGCACCATCGGGCCTTCGCGGCCGATCGAGCCGCCCGAACCGATGGTCAGCAGCGAGGACAGCGCATTGGACAGCGTGGCGCGGAAACCGATGCGACCGTCACCGACCAGCACGGCCTCCATGTAGTCCACCGCGCGCGGCGAGCGCAGCACGCGTCCGGCCATGTGCAGCGTGAGGCCGGCCAGCATGCCGCCCACCATCGGCACCAGCGCGCGATGCCACCAGGCCAGCCCGGCCGCTGCCTGCACCAGGCCGTCGCCGCGGCCGGTGAACAGCACTTCCAGCAACCGCGTTCCCTCGCGGAACGCGACGCTCGCCAGCGCCCCGCATACACCCACCAGCGCTGCCCAGAACACCAGGCTGGCGAGCTCCTCGTGCCCGAACACGATCAGCCGCAAACGGGTAAGCCAGGACAGCGGCAGGCGCGCGAGATCCTTCATCCGTGTCGTCGTGCGACGCCTCGAAAGAACGGCAACTGGAGCGCGCTACATTACCGTGCCCCCGCCCCGGGCGCACCGCCAACGTGGTATTGCCTGGCCTGGCCGCCTGCGAATGCTGCCGCCACGGATCCCCGCGGCGGGCCAGCATGGCGGCGATGGCCGACCGTGCGCCTGCGCGCGCTGCTGCGCGCGCAGGCGTTTACGGGATGACCTCAGCGATGGTCGTCGCCATGATGATCGCCGTGATCGTCATGGTCGTGGTGATCGTCGTTCCGGTCATCACGCCGGTCATTGCCATGGTGCATCTCGCGATAACGCGGTGCATACACCTTCTGGTACCAGTCATCGCGCACGAAGTACACCGGCCGCGCACAGGCGTTGTAGCGATCGCAGTACTTGCTCCAGTGCGCGCGCTGGTCGGGCGGTACCCGCAGGTAGATCGGTGCAAGGCCGCGATAGCGGTGTACCACCTCCACCGGCGCACGATTCACCAGAACCGGACGGTCGGTGTTGCCGACATCGAGCTGGCCATAGAAGCCCGGCTCTCCCAGGCTGATGGATACGCCAATGCCCGCGGCAAGCACGGGTGCGGCGCACGCCGCCGAGGCCAGAGCGAGTGCGATGCAGAGTCTCTTCATGATGTAGTCTCCTTGTCCAATACAGCCGTTCCCCGGCTGTCCTAGCATAGAGCCTGACGCACAAGAGCTGAACCGACGCCGAACGGCGTCGCAGCGCCGGCTCGCCGGAGCCCGGCGCGAGCCGGACACTGCCCGGAACGGGCGTCCGTCCGACATGACAATCAGCCACCGGCCCCTTGCGCTCCGCGGGGCACATCGCTCAGTGCATCAGGCAGCGGAGGCGCAGCGCCATCGGCGCACGATAACCCCCGCGGGCGGCATCCGCCAGCCATTGCGCCTTCAGCGCGCGAGGGCGTATGTGCCGGGCACTTCGCGCGCAGGCGCGGCGCGGCTGGCCGGCAGGCGCACGATGAACTCGCTGCCCTTGCCGACCTCGCTGCGCGCGCGCACCTCGCCACCGTGCATCTCCACCAGGCTCTTCACCAGCGACAGGCCCACGCCCAGGCCGCCACAGGAGCGCTCCAGCGAGCGCTCCGCCTGCGTGAACAGCTCGAAAACGCGCGGCAGCAGCTGCGGCTCGATGCCGATGCCGGTATCGCGCACGCCGATGCAGGCATGCTCGCCGTCCAGTTCCACTGCCAGGTTGATGTGGCCGTGAGGCAGCGTGTACTTGGCTGCGTTGTTCAGCAGGTTCACCAGCACCTGTTCCAGCCGCGCCGCATCCGCGTGCATCCACACCACTCCATCGGGCTGCGACACGGTGAGCGAATGGGATTGCTGTTCCACCAGCGAGCGCACGCTCTGCACCGCGCTGTCGACGACGATGCCAAGCTGCACCCACTCGCGCCGCAGCTGGATGCGGCCGGTGGTGATGCGCGACACCTCCAGCAGGTCGTTGACCAGTCGCGTGAGCTGCGCGGTCTGGCGTGCGATGATGGCATGCGCCTCCTGGTGCAGCGGGTTGCCGCTCCTGTCGCGCTTCAGGATGTGGATGGCGTTGGAGATGGGCGCCAGCGGATTGCGCAACTCGTGCGCCAGCATTGCCAGGAACTCGTCCTTGCGCCGGTCGGCCTCGCGGCTCTCGGTCACATCGCGCGTGGTACCGGCCACCGCCACCACCTCGTCACTGGCCCCGAGCACCGGCACGAACAGATAGTCGTAGATGCGTCGGCCCTGCGTGCCCTCGAAGGGTACTTCTCCGCGCACTGGCTGGCGGGTGGCGATCACCCGCTCGATCTCGCGATCGTGCATCTGGGCATGCCACGCCTGGTAGCCGAGCTCCAGGCAGGTCTTGCCGATGGCTTCGGTCCAGCTCCTGCCCCAGGCCTTCAGCAGCCCTTCGTTGGCGTAGACGAAGCGGTGCTGCAGGTCGAACACGTAGGCAAAGTCGGGCGTGTTGGTGAGGATGGCCTCGTACAGCCGTCGCTGGTGCGCCAGCGCCTCCTCCGAGCGCTTGCGCCCGGTGATGTCGCGCGCCGCCCCGAACCACTCCTGGATCATGCCCGCGGCATCGAACAGCGGCACGGCGCGCGAGAACGCCCACCCTGGCGTGCCGTCGTCGCGGATCACCCGGTGCTCCAGCTCGAAGGTGCTGCGGGCGGCGATCGCCTGGGCGATCCTGCCGAGCACCAGCGCATGATCATCGGGATGGATGTATTTGCCGAGCCAGGCACGACTGGGTTGCGTGGTATCGGCGATGAAACGCTTGCCGTGCAGGTAGCGCATTTCCGTCCAGTCGGCATTCATCGAATAGACCGCTTCCGACGTGGCCGTCAGGAAGGCGCGGAAGCGGCGCTCGCTTTCGCGCACGGCCGTCTCGGCAAGGTGCCGCTGTATGGCAAAGGCGAGCTGGCGGGCGATCATCAGGCTGAGCTCGATGTCGTCCTCGCCGAACACATGCGGTTCATTGAAATACGTCATGAACTTGCCGATGAGCCGGCCATCGGCGCACAGCGGCACGAAGGTGGCGGCGAGGATGCCCTCGCCGAGAATGGTGGGCCGCAGCGCCGGATCGACGCCGGCGGTGCGGAAATCCGCCACGGCAATCGGCCGCGGATTCGCCTCCCCGGCATGCCATGGCGAGTGTCCTTCGACGGCCGTGCGGTATCCCCCGGACAGGCCCGTGGAGGCGACGAAGCGCATGACCTGCTGCTCGTCGAACAGCAGGATGGATGCGCGGTCGCACCTCAGTCCGGCGAGGATGGCGTCCAGTGCCGCCTCGTAGACGTCAGCGCGCGACTGCGCGTGATAGAGGCGGTCCGTCATGCGGTACAGCGCATCGATGCGGCGCGCATCCTCGCCCACTACATGCGGGACGCCCCCGGTGACCGCGCAGGACTCCGCGGTTCTTTCGGTGCGTGCTGAAGTCATGGCGTCCCTCTCAGTCACGATCTCGGGATGCGAAAGAGCGGCCATCTTAGTCGCCCGCGCATGGCGATGCGAGCTGGCGCCCCGCCGCATGCGACGCGACCACGCTGACCTAGGACAAGTCCTACACGCGGCACTGCGCCGTGCGCGCGCGCCGCGAGCGGCTGTCGGCGCAATATGGTGCGAAGATGGACGATCGGCAGCACGGCATGCAGGGCTCCGCTCCGGATTCCGGCAAGGTCGCGGCGGTGCTGGCCGCATTCATTGCCTCTTCCGAGGATGCAGTCATCCAGAAGACGCTGGATGGCATCGTGACGTCGTGGAATCCGGCCGCGGAACGCATCTTCGGCTGGTCCGCGGCGGAAATGCTCGGCCAGTCCATCCTGAAGATCATTCCCAGGCACCTGCACCACGAGGAGTCGGCAATCCTCGCGAAGCTGAGGGCCGGCGAACGGCTCGAGCGTTACGAAACCACGCGCTGCCACAAGTCCGGACATGCGGTGGATATCTCGCTGACGGTATCGCCGCTGCGCGATGCGGACGGCAACGTCAGCGGCGCGGTGAAGGTGGCGCACGACATCACGGCGCGGCGGCTGGCGGAGAAAAATTGCCAGGAGGAGGCCCGGGCGCTGGAGACGCTCAATCGCGTCGGCCAGGTCGTGGCCGCGCAGATCGACCTGGAGCGCATCATGCAGATCGTCACCGATGCCGCCACCGAGATCTCGGGCGCGGAATTCGGCGCATTCTTCTACAACGAGACCGCCGGGGGCCAGGAATCATACTGGCTCTACGCGCTGTCGGGCGCGCCCAGGGAAGCGTTCAGCCAGTTTCCGCATCCGCGCGCCACCGAAGTGTTCGCACCGACCTTCCGGGGCGAGGGCAATGTGCGCTCCGACGACATCACGCAGGATCCGCGCTACGGCCGCATGGCGCCATTCCACGGCATGCCGCCCGGACACCTGCCGGTACGCAGCTACCTGGCAGTACCGGTGGTGTCCGGTGCAGGAACGGTGCTCGGAGGCCTGTTCTTCGGGCATTCCAGGGCGGGCATGTTCACCTCGCGCTCCGAGCGCAACGTGAGCGTGCTGGCGGCCCAGGCCTCCGTCGCCGTCGACAAGGCGCGGCTGTTCCAGCAACTCAAGGAGCGCGAGGCGGATCTGCAGCGGCTCGCCGAGGAACGCGAACAGATCATCGCGGCCGAACGCAACGCGCGCTCGGAGGCGGAGCGGCTCAGTCACGTGAAGGACGAGTTCCTCGCGACGCTGTCGCACGAACTGCGCACGCCGCTGAACGCCATCCAGGGCTGGAACACCATCCTGATGTCCAAGCCCCGTTCCGAGGACGACCTGCGCGCCCTGCAGACCATCGACCGCAACGTGCGCGCGCAGGGGCGCATCATCGGCGACCTGCTGGACATGAGCCGCATCATCTCCGGCAAGATCCACCTCGACGTGCAGTCGCTGCACCTGGGCGAGGTGATCGAGGCGGCCGTGGCCACGGTGCGCCAGTCGGCCAATGCCAGGTCGATCCGCATCAACACCATCCTGGATTCCAGCATCGGCCTGGTGCGCGGCGACCCCGCCCGGCTGCAGCAGGTGCTGTGGAACCTGCTGTCCAACGCGGTGAAATTCACGCCCACCGGCGGCCGCATCTCCGTGGCGCTGGAGCGCGTGAACTCGCACCTGGAGATCGTGGTGGAGGACTCGGGCGTGGGCATCCCGCCGGAACTGCTGCCGCATATCTTCGATCGCTTCCGGCAGGGAGACTCCACCACCACGCGGCAGCACGGCGGCCTTGGTCTCGGCCTTTCCATCGTGAAGAGCCTGGTGGAGCAGCACGGCGGCTCGGTGCGGGTGAAAAGCCCGGGGCCGAACCAGGGCAGCACCTTCATCGTGGCATTGCCGGTTGCGCATGTGCGCGCCGAGCAGCCGGAGGCCAGCGGCCCGCGGCGACCGGCGGAGGCGCCGCTGCCGGCCGAACTGCCCTCACTGGAGGCGTACAGCATCCTCGTGGTGGACGACGAACCGGATGGCGCGACGCTGCTCGCGCGCATCCTGCAGGATCGCGGCGCCAGCGTGGTCACCGCCGGCAGCGGCGGGGAGGCGCTGGCCTATGCCGGGCAGCAGCGCTTCGATGTGATCCTCAGCGATGTGGGCATGCCCGGCATCGACGGCTATGAGCTCGTGCAGCGGCTGCGCCGGGGAAATTCGCCCAACAGCCGCGTGCCGGCCATCGCGGTGACCGCCTATGCGCGCGCCGAGGACCGCCAGCGGGCCCTGCTGGCGGGCTTCCAGATGCACATCGCCAAGCCGGTGGAGGCGACCGAGCTGGTCGCGGGCGTGGCCAGCCTGCTGCAGGTGAGTCACTAGCCCGGCAGGCATCGGACTGGGCACCCGCGCTGCCGCGGCGTACGATCCGCGCTGACCCACGGAAAGGGAAACATCAGGAAGGGAACACCATGAAGCGGATCCGCCCTCTGTTCACACTCCTCGGTGCCGGCCTCGCATGCGGTTTTCCTGCACTGCCCTGCCACGCGGTGACACAGGATGCACCACCCGTGCTCGCGCAGGACCTGGGCAGGCTGCGCATCGCCGGCAAGGTGGGCGCGGTGTTGTGGACCGTGCGCACGGACTCCTGCACGCTGCAGGTGGTGCCGCCTTCACCGGGCCGAATCTCCGATGCCGTGAGCCACGACCCGAAGATGTCGCGCCAGGCGCCGCACGTGCAGGTGTGGCTGCTGAAAGCCGACGGCAGCGTCATTGCGCCGGTCGCGATGAAGAGTGGCCCAGGTCCGGGCACGGTGGCGGCCCGGCCCGAACTCACATTCAGATTCCCGCGCTCCGCCAGCAGCGAGGCGGTGGCGGCGGCCATGATGGTGGATGGCGAGTACTACATCGACGGGCTCAAGCCATCCGCGGAATAGGCTCGGCCCCGCCAACCGAGTTCGTAACCATCGATGTCCGGCAACCCGATGTCGAGCAGCATCGGGGCCACAAGTAGGAATGATCCGACAGGCCGTATTAACCCGGGTCAGTGCGGTACGAAATCGGACAACGCGGGCACAGGTGCTGGTGCATGTCCTACGGGCGGCGACAGGTGGATGCCTCATATATATCCGCGGGTAGCCACGCACGCGGAGGATCCATGCAGGAGCACACGCCACACGACCCCCCGGATCTCGAAGACGCCTACCAGCGGCTGCGGCAGCTCGGCTTCAACGAGGCGGTGTTCGAATTCATCTACATCACGCAGGAAGGCCAGAAGGTCGAGGTTGCCCCCCATCGCGCCCGCGTGCTGGTGCGCAACACCGAGAACCTCGAGCATCGCATCTACGATGCGGCCGGCGAGGAGCCCTGGGCGGCGCGTTTCAGCCAGGACGTGAAGGCGGGCGTGTACGGGCAGCCGCCACGGGGCGCCACCACCCGGATGTCCTTGTAGCCCGGAAGGGGATTCCTGCGGCGGGAGACGGATGCGCTACAGTGTTGCTGTCGCCGACGATGTCGGCTGCCAGGAGACGCCGGGATGAGAGCGATCGCAATCGGACTGGTCCTCGCGCTCCCGCTGGCGGGGTGTGCCACCTCGAAGCCCGCGATGAGCGCCACCGACAAGCCCGCATACCATGTGCAGTGCGACCCGAACCGGCGGGACCTGTGCTTTGCGAAGGCCAACACCTTGTGCCCGCACGGGTACGACGAAGTCAGGCCGGAAGGTGGCATGGTCGTGGCCACGCCGCCGCCCGGCACCGGCAACTCGCCCACTCCGCTGCCCACGGTGGAGGCGACTTCGCTGTACATCACGTGCAAGTAACCGGCCGCCCCGCCACGCGCCATCCGCGCAAATGAGCGGCGCGCGGCGGCCGTATTAGGCATACACTCCGCCGCCACGCGGCTGTCCCGGCCGGCAGGAGTATCCATGCAGATCCAGGTCCAGGCTGGCAACCGCGTAGGCGGCGGCGGCGCGCTGATTGCCACCGTAACCGGCATGGTGGAAACCTCGCTCGACCGCTTCAGCGGTCATGTGACGCGCGTGGAAGTGCACATGAGCGACGAAAACGGCAGCAAGGGCGGCAGGGACAAGCGCTGCGTGCTCGAAGCGCGCATGGAAGGCCGCAAGCCGGTGGCCGTCGTCGACAACGCCGAGACCATGAAGCAGGCCGTGCAGGGAGCCCTCGACAAGCTCGTGCGCATGCTCGACAGCACGGTCGGCAGGATGCAGGAGCACCGCCGGGACGAGGCGCCGGAAGCCTCCTGACCGACGCGCGCTGCGGGCGCGCCTGCGATACATTGGGCACCCAGCCGGACGAGCAAGATCCGGCATACCAGGGTGAGTCCGCCAGTGATTTTTCCACGTACGGCATTCAAGGCGCTGGCCTGCGTGCTCGCCGCCACATTGCTCATCGCCGCGGCACCGGAGCCGCAACTGCAGGAACTCGATGAGCTGCTGGTCACCGGCAAGGTCGCCATCCGCCTCGAGGATTTCGTCGAATTCCCCAAGTACGACAGTGTCGCGGTTTCCCCCGACGGCTCGCGGCTGGCCATGGCCTGGATCGACGACAACTACCAGCGCCAGATGGCCGTCATCGGCTACCCGTCGCTGAAGCCGCTGCAGGGCTACGCGCTGGCCCCGACGTACAGCCTCGCCGATGTGAGCTGGGCCAGCGACAGCCGCCTGGTGCTGCAACCGTACTGGCCACTGCGGACCTTCCGCCGGCTGCGCGAGCCGATCGGCGTGATCATGACCAGCGACGTCAACGGCGCGAACAAGAACTTCGTCAATGGCGACGCGCTGGCGCTGGGCGATCCGCTCGGCACCGGGCGCCGCGACGAGGAGGCACTGGCCGCGATGGCGCAGGAAACGGCGCCGGATGCCGGCAAGTGGCCGGGCAGGAACTCGCTGGGACCGGTGCGCGTGGTGGCCACACATGCGGGCGATCCGGACAGCCTGCTGTTCCAGACCACGCGCAACAGCGACCGCAGCGGCAATGGTGAAGGCTTCGGCGCCTTCCTGCTGAACCTGCGCGACAACAGGCAGACGCGCGTGGCCACGCTGCCGGTGCCGGGCGGCCAGTTCATCACCGGCCCGGAGCATCGCGTCGCGCTGGCCACGGGGGTGAATGCGCAGAACCAGCAGGTCGTCTACTACCTGCCACCCGCTGTGCGCGCCGCCGGCAAGGACTGGCAGCTCGTGGTCCGCGGCGCCAGCGGCGCGCGCGGCCTGCGCCCCATCGCCTGGACGGGCACCGGCGAGCAGTACTACGCGCTGGATGGTCGCGACACACCCACGCGGGCGGTGGTGGTGTGGGACGCGGCGGACAACACGGAGCGGCTGCTGTATCGCGATCCCGATGTGGACATGGAAAGCGCCGCGCTCGACCCGTCCGGCAAGGCCTGGATGTTCCAGGGCAGCGACTTCACCCCCGTCTACTGGTATCCGGATCCGGACCATCCGCTGGCCCGGCTGCATCGCACGGTGGCGCAGAAGGCGCCGGGGGAACAGGTCGACATCGTGAGCGCCTCGGACGATCTTGCGGTGGCCGTGGTGCGGGTGAGCTCCGGGCGCCGTCCGCCGGTCTATCTCATCGTCAACGTCGGCACCGGCAGCTCGATCGCCGGCTTGTTCACCTACCCGACGCTGCGCGGCCGGCGGCTGGCGCGCGTCGAGCCCATCGAGTTCCACTCGCGTGACGGCATGACGATCCATGGTTTCCTGACGACGCCGGAGGACGGCAATGGCAAGGCCCTCACCGGCCTGCCGCTGCTGGTCATCGCGCATGACGGGCCGCTGGGCGAACCGGCACAGGCGAGCTACGAGTACGAGCGGCAGCTGTTTGCCTCGCGCGGCTACGCGGTGCTGCAGGTGAATCGCCGCGGCTCGCCGGGCCGTGGCACGGCATTCGAACGCGCCGGCGACGGCAAATGGGGACGCCAGACGCAGGATGATTTCATCGATGGCGTGCGCTGGGCACTCCGTGACGGAGTGGCCGCCGCCGACCGGGTCTGCTTCTACGGCACGGGCTTCGGCGCCTATTCGGCCATGGTGGCCGCAGCGCGCGAACCCGGCCTGTTCAAGTGCGTCATCGGCGCCGAAGGCGTCTACGACCTGCCGGCCATGCTGGGCGATGGCAAGCGCGAGATTGCGCCGGCGCTGGCGCAGGTGCTGGGCACGAACATGGACGAACTCAAGCTGCGGTCACCGGTGAATTTCGCCGCATCCATCAAGGCAAAGGTGTTCCTGGTGCCCCAGCAGAACGATGAGTATTTCCCGGCGGAACAGTCCAACCACATGCGCAGCGCCCTGCGCAGTGCCGGCAACGCGCCGCAGGTGCAGATGATCGGTACGGAGTATGGCGGGCAGCATTCGCCGCAGACCCGCGCCAATGGCTATGCGGCGATCCTGAAATTCCTCGACCAGCAGATCGGCCATTGAGGCCGCGACCCGCGGCTCAGGCGTAGACATCGATCCGGGAGCGCACGGCGGATGACCGGCCATCCTGCGGCGGCGGCGGGGCGGCCGGTGCCGCCGATTGCCGCGATGGCGCGGCGTCGATCTGCTGCAGCTGCGCCTTGATGGCATCGGCCTTCTGCTGCAGGTCGGCGATGATGCGCTTGCCTTCGGGCGTCTTGCCGCCCGGGCAGCTGCACCAGTCCGCGAGCTTGACCTGGTAACGGCTGAGCTGCGTCTGCAGCAGCCCTGCCACGCCGGGCTTCGCGCCACCGGGCTGGGGAATTGTCGCACCAGTGCTGGAAATCGTGGTCACGGGGTACCGGCCGCCATCATTGAAGCGTTCTCCACGCTGGTGAATTCTATTTCGCGGCGCCGGCCTGGCCGTTACACAGGTGGGCGCTGGAATGGACAAAGCGCGCGCCAGGTCACACTTGCCGGACTGCCTCATGGCGCCAGGGAATATGGGATAGTCCCAGGATGGACAAACGCAAGCTGGGAACTCTGGAAGTCTCCGCGCTGGGATATGGCTGCATGGGCCTGTCGAGCGGCTATGGCGACCCACTGCCGCGGCCGGAAGCCATCCGCATGATCCGCAGCGCATTCGAGCGCGGTGTCACGCTGTTCGATACCGCGGAAGCCTATGGCCCTTTCACCAATGAATCCCTGGTGGGCGAGGCGCTCGAGCCGTTCCGCGACCAGGTCGTGATCGCCACCAAGTTCGGCTTCGACATCGACCCGGTCACCGGCGCGCGCACCGGCGGGCTGAACAGCCGCCCCGAGCACATCCGTACGGTGGTGGAGGCGATGCTGCAGCGGCTGCGGACCGACCGCATCGACCTGCTCTATCAGCATCGTGTCGATCCGCAGGTGCCGATGGAGGAGGTGGCCGGCACCGTGAAGGCGCTCATCCTGGCGGGCAAGGTGCGGCACTTCGGTTTGTCCGAGGCGGGCCTGGCCTCGATCCGGCGCGCGCACGCGGTGCAGCCGGTCACCGCGTTGCAGAGCGAGTACTCGCTGTGGACGCGCGATGTGGAAACGAATGGCACGCTGGCGCTGTGCGAGGAGCTCGGCATCGGTTTCGTGCCGTTTACGCCGCTGGGTGCCGGCTTCCTGACCGGCAGCATCGATGCCACCATGAAACTGGCGCCGAACGACTTCCGGTCGATCTCGCCGCGCTTCACCAGCCGGGCACGCGCCGCCAACATGGCGCTGGTGGAGCTGCTGCGCAGCATTGCCGGGCGCAAGGAGGCGACGCCGGCGCAGATTGCGCTGGCGTGGCTGCTGGCACAGAAGCCGTGGATCGTTCCGATCCCCGGGACGACGAAGCTGCATCGGCTGGAGGAAAACCTCGGTGCCGTGCAGGTGGCGCTGGCGCCGCAGGAAGTTGCCGCGCTCGGCGAGTCGGCCGCGAGGATCCGCATCCAGGGAGCGCGGATGCCGGAGGCGGTGCTGGCGCTGACCAGCCGCTAGTTGTTACCGGGCGGCTATTGCGAGGTCGCTTCCCCCCGCAGCGAGTCGAAGAACTTGCGCCCTCCGTCCTCGGCCTGCCTGCCCATGGTCCTGAACTCGCATAGCACCACCTTCGTGGTGGACGCAGCAAGCTGCACGGCCGCTTCCGCGCCGGGCTTGATGATGAACCGGATTCCCACCTTGTTGGCGGGCGGGCATGCCGCGTTCATTGCAAGGCTGAGCGCGTCCTCATATCCATTGTGGATCCTGAGTGTCCTGGCATCGGCATCCAGTACCGCCCTGACCACGAAATAGTCCCGGTTTGGATTCTCGACGCGAATGACTGGACTGATGTTTCCGGAGGCGCTGTCGAGCAGCTGGAAATAGACTGTCGCGCCGGCCGGGATGTCGATGGCGCGGGCTTCGGCCGCGGATTCAGCGGCGGTGATTGCGCCGGACGCGCCGATCAGCAGAAGCAAAAGAACCCGGGTACCGCACCTTTCTTGCTGTAAGGCCCCGCTCCTGCGGCAGAGCGAGCTGGTGCTGGCAGGCGTCGATGTTGCCGTCCTCGAACGGCGCTCCAGCCAGGCGCTGGCGGGCACGCTGGAACTGATGGTCACTTGCACCACTCGACGCCTTTGCGCAGGAACAAGGTCGTGCACCCTGCCGGCATCTTCGGTGGAATGGGCAGTGGATCGCCACTCTTCCAGAACCCCAAGCGGCGCAGCACCTCGGGCATTTCGGAATCGGCCACGGCGAGGACATTGCCATCGCTGTACTCCGTCCTGCCTCGATAGCGAAGAACCCGGGCGTACCGGCCATCGCCCTGCGGCTGAAACACCTCGACCCAGTACGTGTACGGAGCATTGGCCGTCGGTTCGTCCACGATGATGTCACCGCGGATCGGACCGTCTTCGACGAAGCGGGTCCGCTGATTCCTGTTGTGGCCGGTGGCGTTGTGAAACATCGGCTCGAACCGGTCCGCTGCCCTGTCGTAAGCGTACAGGGTTGTATGGATGGCGCAGTCACCGTCGCCGCTCGACTCCGTACAGGTCTTGACCAGCAATCGGGGGCTCCGCCCATCGGCGGCGGCCTGGACGACGCGCGCTTCCTGGAACTCGTAGGGAATGCTGCCGTCCGCTTCGTCGACTTTCGCGGGATTCCCCGCTTGATCCAGGCATGCAGGCGAAGGCTCCTTCAGGAAGCAGATGAACAGCGGACCGTACTCAATCCATTCCGGATCCCGTGAATCCCTTTCACGCACCACGGCCAGCGCCCAGCCAGACGTGGTATCAAATTCATTCGCCAGATGCAGGTACAGCAGGACTTCGGGTTGCCTGACGCCCCTGGCCCGCAGCGCGTCCGCGATCGCGGATTCGGCTGGCGCCGCGGATGCAAGCGGGGCGCCGGCGGCTGTGGCTGCCTCGGATGCGTTGGCGCCGGAGCATCCGACGAACCAGACGGTGAGGATTGTCGCAGGCAGGCGCATGCGGCGGCGCGGAGCGGCTTTACACCTGACCCGCCGAACCCAGGCTGTCGAGGAGCTCGTCCAGCTGGTCGAACTGCTCGCCCATGGCGTCCGCCGCCCCGGTCCCGGCAGCGTCGAGCGCTTCCTTCGAAGGATAGAGTTCGCGCAGCACCAGCAGGGTCTTGCCGCCTTTCTCTTCCAGGGCAAGCGTCGTGACGGACCCGGCTTCGCCGCCCTCATCATTGGTCCAGACCAGGCGTGACGGCGGGGTCACTTCCAGATATTTGCCGAAGAAATCCATGCTGGTGCCGAAGTTCAGGCGGTACGCGCCCCCGACACGCACATCCATCTGGCAGGAGACCAGCCTCATGCCCAACGACCTGGGCGCCCACCACTGCTTGAACAACTCGGGCCTGGTCCAGGCCTCGAACACGATGCGGGCCGGCGCGTCGATGGTCCGCGTGACCACCAGCTCACGGTCGGACTGCCGTTGCACCGTGGTGCGGTGTTGCGCGGATTCATGCTCTTTTCTTGCGTCCATCGGCCCTCTCCTTCCGTTTCATCTCTTCGACGACCCTGTCCAATGCGTCGAAGCGCGTGGCCCAGAGCTGGCGGAAATTTTCGATCCACGCCGTCTCCTTCTCCAGGCAGTGCGGCCCGAGCCTGCAGGTGCGGACGCGACCGATTTTCTCGGTGACCACCAGGCCGGCCTGCTCCAGCACACCGACGTGCTTCTTCATTCCCGTGAGCGTCATGTGGAACCTGTCGGCGAGATCCGTGATGGAAGCGTCGGCACGTGCGAGCTGCGCCAGGACGCCGCGCCGGGTCGCATCCGACAGTGCGGCGAACGAGGGATCGAGGTCGGGGTGGCTATACTGAACCATTCGGTTCAGTATGAATCATGTGCAAGGGCGGTGCAAACGAGGCCCGGCGCAGCCCGCGATGCCAGGCACGGCGGCCGCTTGAGTCGGCGCAGAAGGTCAAGATGCCTCACACGGGCACACCAAAGCGTATCGCGCGCGCTTCTCGAGGCCGTCACGCTGGCGGGGCGTGAACGACCTGAGAGGAATCCAACTGCCGCTGTTGGATAATCCACCACCAACTGTTAAGTTATCCAGCATGTCAGTTCTTCCCAGGGCCGCCGCCCCTCTGCTGAAACAAGCACTTGGCGCCATGCGGGTAGTCATCGTCACGGGCCCGCGACAGGCCGGCAAGAGCACGTTTGTCGAGCACCACCCGGCTCTCAAGGGGTTGCCCTATTTCAGCCTCGACGAGGCCCCTGTGCTGCGCCGGGCACGCGAAAACGCGTCTGCATTCGTGCGCAGTGAAACGTCGATGATCATCGATGAGGTACAGCGCGAGCCGGATCTCATCCTCGCCATCAAGTCCGTCGTCGACCGACAGCGGCCCGCGCTCCGCGGCCAGTTCGTGCTCACGGGTTCGGCCAATCTGCTGCTGATGAAACGCGTCGGAGACTCGCTCGCGGGACGGGCGTACTACCTCCGGCTCTGGCCCATGACCCGGCGCGAACAGCTGGGCCTTGGCCGTACCGGTATCTGGGGAAGCTTCTTCGAAGAGGCTGTACCGGGCTGGCTCGATCTGGTTCGAGCGGAGAAGTCATCTCCCGCTTCCTGGCAGGCAACCAGTGCCAAGGGTGGTTTCCCGGAAGTTGCGGTCAGCGACGGCGGACTCACCGCGGCGGATCGCACGCTGTGGTTTGACGGCTACATCACCACCTATCTCGAACGCGACCTGCGCGACCTCGCTGCGGTGGCCGATCTCGGGGACTTCCAGCGACTGATGAAAGCAGCGGCCTTGCGCATCGGCAATCTGCTCAATCAAAGCGAGCTTGGGCGCGATGTCCAACTACCCGCGATGACAGTGCATCGCTACCTCAACCTGCTCGAGACGTCGTACCAGGTGGTGCGCCTGGAGCCGTATGCCGTAAATCGCACCAAACGGTTGATAAAGACGCCGAAGCTGTACTGGAACGACCCGGGCCTCGCATTGCATCTGGCCCATGGCGGCGCCGAAGGCACACCTACCGGCGCGCACTTCGAGAACTTCGTGTTATGCGATCTCCTTGCCTGGCGGGACACTCAGGTGCCCCAGGCCGAGATCACGTATTGGCGCACCTCCAGTGGCCACGAGGTCGATTTCGTCATCGAAACCAGGAATCGCATGGTGGGGGTCGAAGTGAAGGCCGCCAAGCAGCCCGGGATGGGAGACATAACAGGGCTGCGCACGTTTCTCGCCGAGCATCCGAAGCAGGCGCTCGGCGGAGTCGTCGTGCATGGCGGGGACGATAGCTACTGGTTGGACGATCGAATCGTTGCCGTACCGTGGTGGAGTGTGATGTAGCGGGCGCTGCCGGCAGAGAAGGAAAAACCGCGCCAGGACGTTGTCGCGGTAAGAGAATTGGCGCGCCCGGAGAGATTCGAACTCCCGACCACCTGGTTCGTAGCCAGGTACTCTATCCAGCTGAGCTACGGGCGCATTGGGGAGGCGCATTCTAGGGGCCGGCCGGTGCAAGGGCAAGGTAGAAGCCCCATCTGAATGCCCCGCAACCTCTGCCGGCAGGCCTCGCGGCCCTCAGGCGCGCGCGGCGGCGGCCGGCGCCGGCAACGGCGTGACGCTCACCGCCACGGAGAGCTGCTGCGTCGCCGACCCCAGCACCACCCCGCGCAGCGGCGTCACGTCGAGGAACTCCCTCCCCCACCCCAGCGTGACGAATTCCTGGTCCGCGAGCTTGCCATTGGTGGGATCGAACGGCACCCAGCCCAGTCCCGGGCAGTGCGCGGCCACCCAGGCATGCGAGGCGTCGGCGCCCGTGAGGCGCGCGGCGTCGCCGCGCGGGCGGTTGAGTACGTAGCCGCTGACATAGCGCGCGGCGATGCCCAGCGAGCGCAGGCAGGAGAGCATCAGGTGCGCGTAGTCCTGGCAGACGCCGCGCTTCTCGTCGAGCACCTTGAACACGCCGGTTTCGACGGTGGTGGCCTCGGTGTCGTAGACGAACTCTTCCTTGATGCGACAGGTGAGATCGAGCATGGCGGCGAGCCAGGGCCGGCCGGGGATGAAGCTGGGCATGGCGTAGGCGCGCGCCCGCGGCAGCATCGGGATGGTGGGCGATGGCGTGCGGTACTGCTCGATCTCCATGTCGAGTCCGGGGCCCCAGGCGCCGCGTTCGACGACGGATTCCTCCCAGCGCGGGGATGCGGTGTCGGCGCTGATGCGCTGGCTGGCGACGACGACTTCGGATTCGGCGCGCACGGTGAGTTCCACGTGCGGCTCCTCGACGAAGAAGCTGACGTAGCGGTTGCCGAAGTAATCCACGCCTTCGCTGCGCTCGCTGGCGGCGGGGTCGGCGGTGAGGCGGTGCGAGACCAGCTGCTGCCACGGGGTTTCGCGCGGGGTGAGGTGCGCGATCTGGCGGCTGCTGCTGACCTGCGAGGAGTAGTGGTACACGGTCTCGTGCACCACGCGGTAGCGGATGGGGGCGGGCGTGGTCATCAGGCGCGCAGCTGTGTGGCCCACGCGGGCGCGCGGCCCACGTTGAAGAAGCGCTGGGTGAGGCGGTCGTTGAGCTCGAGCGCGGCGCCGCGCAGGCCGCTGATGGCCTCGCGCAGCGCGGTGCTGTCGGGCGAGAGATGCACGCTGCGATCCATGCTTTCCAGGAACCGCACGCGCTCGCGGAACAGCTCGGCGCCGCAGGGGCCATAGGTTTCCTCCAGCGTGCTGAGGTACTGCAGCACGCCGCGGGCGCTGAACATCACCGAGCGCGGGTTGCTGGCGTCGAGCACCACCAGGTCGAGCACGGGCAGCCACTCGGGGCTGGTCATGTAGCGCGCGCGGTAGGTGATGATGGAATCGGCCAGCCGCAGCAGCCACGACAGGCCGGCGGTGCCGTCGTGCAGGAAGGCGCATTGCACGGCGGCGCACTGGAAGATCAGCCGCTCCATGCGCCGGCCGATGGACATGAAGCGCCAGGCGACATCGCGTGTCATGCCGTCGAGCGCGAAGCCGGAGAGCGTCATCATCTTGGTGATCAGCGCGTCGAGCCACTCGAGCGCGGCGGTGATGTCCTGGTGCTCGCGCTGCGGCAGGTCGTGCAGCACATTGTTCAGGATGCGCCAGTTGTCGGTGGACATGCGCTCGCGCAGGTGGAAGGCCACCTGCTGCATGTACCGGAGGTTGGCGGGCAGGCCGCTGAGATGCTCGGGCGACAGCGCGGCATCGAGCAGCGCCTCGTCGACGTCCAGGTCCTCCTCCTCGTTCTGCCGGATCAGGCCGGTCTCGAAGGCCAGCTCGGTGAGCGGCAGCTGCGCGTTCTCCTCGTCCTCGGTTTCCTGCAGGCGCATGCCGAGGGCCAGGCGCAGCAGGCGCGCCATGTCGTCGCAGCGCTCGGCATAGCGGCCCAGCCAGAAGAGGTTCTCGGCCAGGCGCGATGGCAGGCCGGCGGGCGCGCGCACCAGATCGGCGGTGGTGACGGTCGTGCGCAGCAGCGAGAAGCTGGCATCCACGTGGCCGGAGGACATCACCCAGGTGTCCTTGGAGCCGCCGCCGCGCTGCATGGTGACCACGCGCGCGGTGGCGCTGCTGGCCACGCGTGTCAGGCCGCCGGGCATCACCGCGTAGCCGGCGGGCGTGGCCACGGCGAACACGCGCAGGCCCACGCAGCGTGGCTCGACGCGCTGCCGGGCCTCATCGCGCGCCAGTACCGGCGCCTGCGACATCTGCACCAGCTCCTGCGCCACGAACTGCTCGGGGTTGGCTTCCAGGCGCGCACGGAAGCGCGCGAGGCCGGCGCCGTCCAGGTCCTGGCCGAAGATCACGTCGAAGGGCTGTCCCGGGTCGGCGGGCTTGAACACCAGGCGCTCGATGCGCGCCAGCGCATCGCGCAGCGCCGCCGGTTCCCCGCACCACCACGTGCCCACCGAGGGCATCAGCAGCTCCTGGCCGAGCAGGCGCTCGGCGATCAGCGGCAGGAAACCCAGCAGCGCGCCGGATTCGATCACGCCCGAACCCAGCGCGTTGGCGATCAGCACGCTGCCGCGGCGTGCGCACTCGGTGAGGCCGGCGACGCCGAGGGCCGAATCGCTGCGCAGTTCCAGCGGATCACAGTAAGTGCCGTCCTGCCGGCGCAGGATGGCATGCACGCGCCGGAGGCCGCCGATGGTCTTCAGCCACACCTTGCCCTCGCGCACGGTGAGATCGCCGCCTTCCACCAGCGGAAAACCCAGGTAGCGCGACAGCAGCGTGTGCTCGAAATAGGTCTCGTTGTACGGGCCGGGCGTGAGCAGCACCACCAGCGGCGCGCCGTCGCCCTTGGGCGCGAAGTGCAGCAGCGAATCGCGCATGGTGGCGAAGAAGCGCGCCAGGTGCTGCACGCGCAGGTCCTTGTACAGCTGCGGGAAGGTGCGCGAGACGATCAGCCGGTTCTCCAGCGCATAGCCCGCGCCGGAGACGGCCTGTGTGCGGTCGGCCATCACCCACCAGCGGCCGTCGGGCGAGCGCGCCAGGTCGGCGCCGTACACGTGCAGGTGGATGCCGCCGGGCGGCCTGGCGTTGTGCGCCGGACGCAGGAAACCGCTGTGGCCGTGGATCAGCCGCGAGGGAATCAGTCCCTCGCGCAGCAGCTGCTGCGGGCCGTACAGGTCGGCGATCAGCGCGTTGAGCACCTGCGCGCGCTGCGCGATGCCGGCCTCGATCTGCGACCACTCCTGCGCATCGATGATGAGCGGCAGCACGTCCAGGTCCCAGGGACGATCCTGGCCCTTGGGGTCGGCGTACACGTTGTAGGTGACGCCGCTGTCGCGGATCTGCTGCTCGGCGGTGGCGCGCATCTCGTGGATGGCGCCGGCGGAAGCCTCGGTGATCGCCGCATACAGCTTCGTCCACGTGGGGCGTGGCTCGCCCGGCGCGGCGAAGAGTTCGTCGAAACGACCCTCCGGATTGTTGTAGCTCAGCGGCATTGGCCGGCCAGTCTACACGGAGCCGCCCCGCCGCAAATCCAGGGTCAGCGGATGATCGGGGTTGCGCGCGGGCTCGACGGGCTTGACGCCGCCGGGCGTATGGCCCATGCGGAAGAAGCGTGCCAGGCGCCGCGCCTCGGCCTCGTAGGCGTTGACCGGGAAGGTCACGTAATTGCGGCCCCCTGGATGCGCCACGTGGTAGCGCGCCCCGCCCATGGAACGGTCCATCCAGGTGTCGACCAGGTCGAAGGTCAGCGGTGCGTGCACGCCTATCGAAGGATGCAGGTTCGACGGCAGCCACCAGGCGCGGTAGCGCACGCCGGCCACGTATTCGCCCACGGTGCCGGTGGGATGCAGCGGCAGCTTCACGCCATTGGCGGTAAGCACGTGGCGCGTGTCGGTCATGCCGCGCACCTTCACCTGCAGGCGCTCCAGCGAGGAATCCACGTAGCGCACCGTACCGCCGGGCGCACCCTGCTCGCCCAGCACATGCCAGGGCTCGAGCGCGTGGCGCAGCTCCACCTCGACGTTGCGCACGGTGAAGTCGCCCAGCTTGGGAAAGCGGAATTCCAGGTGCGGCGCGAACCACTCCTCGCGCATCGGCAGGCCGTTCTGCGCCAGCTCGGCGAGCACGTCGCTGAAATCCTGCTGCACGAAATGCGGCAGCATGAAGCGGTCGTGCAGCTCGGTGCCCCAGCGCGCCAGCTGCCGCGGCTGGTAGGGTTTCTCCCAGAACTGCGCCAGCAGGCCACGCAGCAGCAGCTGCTGCACCAGGCTCATGCGCGCATGCGGCGGCATCTCGAAGGCACGCAGTTCCAGCAGGCCCAGCCGCCCCGCCCCGCCCTCCGGCGTGTACAGCTTGTCGATGCAGAACTCGGCGCGGTGCGTGTTGCCGGTGACATCCACCAGCAGGTTGCGCAGCGAGCGGTCCACCTGCCAGGGCGCGCCGTCCAGCCAGCCCAGGTCCTTCAGCCGGCGCAGCTCCTTCATCGCGATCTCGAGCTCGTAGATCGAGTCGTTGCGCGCCTCGTCGGCGCGCGGCGCCTGGCTGGTGGGGCCGATGAACTGGCCGGAGAACAGGTACGACAGCGAGGGATGGTTGTGCCAGTAGGCGATCATGCTGGTGAGCACATCCGGCCGGCGCAGGAACGGCGAATCGGCGGTGGTGTCGCCGCCCAGCACGAAGTGGTTGCCGCCGCCGGTGCCCTGGTGCTTGCCATCGAGCGCGAATTTCTCGCTGGAGAGCCGCGTTTCGTGCGCGGCCTGGTACAGGAACTGCGTGTGCTCGGACAGCTCCTGCCAGTTGGAGGCCGGATGGATGTTCACCTCGATCACGCCCGGATCGGGCGTGACGCGCAGCTGCTTCAGCCTTGGATCGCGCGGCGGCTCGTAGCCTTCCAGCACCACCGGCAGCTTCTGCGAAACCGCGGTGGCCTCGATGGCGGCGATCAATTCGAGATAATCCTCCAGCGCGCTCACCGGCGGCAGGAACAGGTGCAACCGCCCGTCGCGCGGCTCGGCGCAGATGGCGGTGCGCGCGATCCATGAGGCGGACTGCGCCGGCGCAGGCTTCTTCGTGGTCTGCGGCAGCAGTTTCCGCAGGCGTTCCAGCACCGCCGCGCGCGCGCCGGTGCCGCCGGCACCGGCCATGTCGGCCGCGGTGGCGGCATCGTGCGCGCCACCCGGGCGGCCGAGGGATTGCTGCAGCACGCGGTAGGCGGGCAGCGGCGGAAACTGCTGCGTCTGGTCCGGCATGTGCACCCAGGGATAGTCCGTGGCCGAGACCCAGGGCTGCGAATCCAGCGGCAGGCGGTAGCCCAGCGGCGAATCGCCGGGAATCAGGTAGCAGCGTTCCTCGCGCAGGAACCACGGGCCGCTCTGCCAGGGCGCGCCGCCGAAGGGCTTGTTCACCGGCAGCACATAGCCGACCACGCTGTCCAGGCCCTGGCCGAACACCTTGCGCAAGCGCTCGCGCTCCAGCGGATCCTCCAGCTTCGAGTCGAACGGATCCACGTTTGCCGGCAGGCGCCGCTCGCGCCACAGGTAGTACCACACGTCCTCGAAGGCCGGGAACACATGGCGCGCGCCCACGGCCAGGCGATCGCTGAGCTCGACCAGGAAATCCTCGGCGCGCGGCGCGTTCACGCCATTGCTGACCCAGCTCTTCGCGAACAGCTCCGGGTCGGTCCACAACGGCTCCCCGTCCTTGCGCCAGAAGGCATTCAGCGACCAGCGCGGCAGCTGCTCGCCGGGATACCACTTGCCCTGGCCATAGTGCAGCAGGCCCTGCGGCGCATAGCGCGCCTTGAGCTTCAGGAGCAGCTGCTCGGCGAGCTTGCGCTTGTTCGGGCCCATGGCGTCGGTGTTCCACTCGGCGCCGTCGCGGTCGTCCACCGACACGAAGGTGGGCTCGCCACCCTGTGTGAGGCGCACGTCGCCGGCCTCGAGCCTGGCGTCGATCACCGCGCCCAGCGCATCGATGGCCTGCCACTGTTCCTCGGAGTACGGCAGCGTCACGCGCGGGGCCTCCCACACGCGGGAGACGCTCATGGCATGCGAGAAGCTCACCTCGCATTCATCCAGCGCGCCGGTGATCGGCGCGGCCGAGCCCGGCTCGGGCGAGCAGGCCAGCGGGATGTGCCCTTCGCCCGCCAGCAGGCCCGAGGTCGGATCCAAGCCCACCCAGCCGGCACCGGGCAGGTACACCTCGCACCAGGCATGCAGGTCGGTGAAATCCTGCTCGGTACCGGACGGACCGTCGAGGGATTTCACGTCGGCCTTGAGCTGGATCAGGTAACCGGACACGAAGCGCGCCGCGAAGCCCAGGTGCCGCAGCAGCTGCACCAGCAGCCAGCCGCTGTCGCGGCACGAGCCGGCGCCGCTGGTGAGCGTCTCCTCCGGCGTCTGCACGCCCGGCTCCATGCGGATCAGGTAGCGCACGTCCCGCTGCACTTGCTGGTTCAGGTCCACCAGGAAGTCGATGGTCCGGCGCGGCGTGCGGTCGATGGCGAGCACGTAGTCGGCGAAGCGCTCGCCATCACCGGTGACGGGATCGAGGAAGGCCGCCAGCTCATGCTTCTCCTCCGGCGCGTAGCTGAACGGGTACTTTTCCGCGTACGGCTCGATGAAGAAGTCGAACGGGTTCAGCACCGCCATCTCGGCGACCAGGTCCACCTCGACGCGGAACTCGCGCGTCGGGTCCGGGAACACCAGCCGCGCCAGATAGTTCGACTGCGGATCCTGCTGCCAGTTGAGGAAATGCTTCTCCGGCGTCACGCGCATGGAATACGACAGGATGCGCGTGCGGCTGTGCGGCGCCGGCCGCAGCCGCACGATCTGCGGGCCCAGGTGCACCAGGCGGTCGTAGGTGTAGTGGGTAACGTGGTTCAGCGCGACGTGGATGGACATGCAACTCCCTGCTGGCGGGCTATACCGCCACACCCAGCGCGGTCTCGCGCTGGTGCAGGTGGAAGTATTCACTGGCGATGGCGTCGTGGATGTGCGCCAGGTCTCCCTGGATGGCATCGAGGAAATCGTGGCGCTGCGCGGGGCCGAGGTCCTCGGAGGTGGCGCGGTCGGTGCGCCGCTGCGCCCCGTGCAGCGCGCGCAGCGGATCGGGGTTGTGCGGCAGTTCCGCCAGGTGCGTCTCCAGCGCGTCCAGGCAGAAGGCCACCGAGCGCGGGAAATGCGCATCGCAGATCAGGTAGTGCAGCACGCTGTCGCCGGTGATGCCGCCGTCGCCGCTGCCGGCGCTGGCCGCGTGGCGGCGGTACATCTGCAGGGCGGAGAGGGAATTCAGCACGCCCACCCACAGCAGCGCGGGTGCCGGGTCGGAGCCGCCCTGCTGCTGTTGTTGCTGCGGCAGCAGCACCGCGGACTGGATGTCGAGGATGCGCGTGGTCATGTCGGCGCGCTCGATGTGCTCGCCCAGGCCGATGAACTGCCAGGCCACGTCATGGCTCATGCACGTGGCCAGCACGCCGGTCACCGACTGGCGGTCGTAGATCAGCTCCTGCAGCATCTGCCGGCGGTCCTTGCGCGTCAGGCCCGGCTGCGAATAGCGCTTGGAGGCATGGAACAGCGAATTCACGCGCTCCCACAGGTCGCGCGGCAGCACATCGCGCATCACCCGGCAGTTCTCGCGCGCGAAGCGCACGCAGCTCTGGATCGAGCCGGGGTTGCGCGGCGAGGTCAGCAGGAACTCCACCACGCTGGCCTCGTCGGGCGTGGCGTAATTCTGCTGGAACAGGCGGTCCAGGCCGACGATGCGCGTCAACCCCTCCCAGCCGAAGTACGCGCCGGGCGGCAGGTCGAGCAGCAGCTGCTGCGTGGCATTGATCAGGCGCGCGGTGTTCTCGGCGCGTTCCAGGTAGCGCGCCATCCAGTACAGGCTCTCGGCGGCTCGCGACAGCATCATCTACGCGCCTCCCACGATCCAGGTGTCCTTGCTCCCGCCACCCTGGGAGCTGTTGACCACCAGCGATCCCTCGCGCATGGCGACGCGGGTCAGGCCGCCGGTGGTCACGTACATGCCGCGCGACTGCAGGATGAACGGCCGCATGTCCAGGTGGCGCGGCGCAATCGCATCCCCGGCCCAGGTCGGCGCCGTGGACAGCATCAGCATGGGCTGCGCCATCCAGCTGCGCGGATCGGCGCGCACGTGCTCGGCGCAGGCGGCGCGCTCGCTGTCGGTGGCGCGCGGCCCGATCAAGAGGCCATAGCCGCCGGATTCATTGGCGGGCTTCACCACCAGCTTGTCGAGGTTGGCGAGCACGAAGTCGCGCTGCTGCGGATCGTTGCACTGGTAGCTGGGCACGTTGGGCAGGATCGGGTCCTGGTCCAGGTAGTACTTGATGATCTTCGGCACATACGTGTACACGACCTTGTCATCGGCCACACCGGCGCCCGGCGCGTTGGCGATGGCGACATTGCCCTTGGCCCAGGCGCGCATCAGCCCCGGCACGCCCAGTGCCGAGTCGCTGCGGAAGGCCTCGGGGTCGAGGAAGTCGTCATCGATGCGCCGGTAGATCACGTCCACCCGCCGGAGGCCCGCGATGGTCTTCATGTAGACCACGTCGTCCGAGCCCACCAGCAGGTCCTCACCCTGCACCAGCTGCGCGCCGGTCTGTTGCGCGAGGTAGCTGTGCTCGAAATAGGCCGAATTGAAGATGCCCGGGGTCAGCAGCACGATCACCGGCCGCTCATCCACGCGCGGCGACAGCGCGGCCAGCATGTCGTACAGCGCCGCGGTATAGCCATCCACCGGCAGGATGCGGCTGGCGCCGAACACCTCCGGGAAGGCCGACTTCATCAGCATGCGGTTCTCGAGCATGTATGACACGCCCGAGGGCACCCGCAGGTTGTCCTCCAGCACGTACACCGTGCCATCGCGGTCGCGCACCAGATCGGTGCCGCAGATGTTCGCCCACACCCCAAAACGGGGCGAGATGCCGCGGCATTGCTTGCGGAAATTGCGCGAGCCGGCCAGCAGTTCGGCCGGAAACACGCCGTCCTTGATGATCTTCTGCGCGTTGTACAGGTCGTCGATGAACAGGTTCAGTGCGGTCAGCCGCTGGCGCAGGCCGGCATCGATGCGTCGCCATTCGCTCTCCGGCATCACCCGCGGAATGGGATCGAAGGGCCACGCACGATCGATGTTCTGCCCGTCGTTGTATGTGGTGAAGGAGATACCCATGGTGATGATGGCGGCATCGACGGCCTGCCGGCGCAGGCGCATCTCGCCGGCATCGAGCGTAGCGAGGTAATCGCACAGCGCGCGCGCCGCCGGCCGGGGCCTGCCTTCGGCATCCACCAGCTCATCGAAGACATCGTGCGGTTGGTAGTCTTCGCTTCCGAATTTCATGGCAGCTGTCAAAGGAGCAAGAAGCGTGCCTTGCCGCCATCACCCTGCCGCAATATGGTGCGGACATGGCTGAGGCCGCCCCAACACTGCCGCTGCTCACGCTGCCGCTGCTCCAGAAACTGGCAGCCGCACGGGAACGGGGCGAGCCGCGGCTGGCGCTGTCGCTGGATCTCGGGCGCAGCATCGCCACGGTGGAGCCTGCGCGCACCGGCTGGATCTGGCAGAAGAGCCGCTTCCCGTACCCGGAGGACCTCAAGGAGCGCACCGTCTACGGCTGGAACGGCCAGGGCTTCGAGCCGCTCGCGCGCTTCGACGGCGGCCTGTACAAGCTGGTGCCCACCGACTGGGGCCCGCCCACCTTCGAGATCGACGGCATCAAGATGCTGCCCAGCGCGCAGGTATCGCCGTTCGAGGATGCACGGCTGAAGGTCGCCATGGTCGAGCCGCGCGGCCGGCGCGTGCTGGATTGCTGCGGCGGCCTCGGCTACTTCGCGCACTGGTGCCTGATGGAACAGGCGGCCGCGGTGCTCTCGTACGAGAAGAGCGCGGCGGTGCTGTGGCTGCGCGCGGTGAATCCCTGGTCGCCACGGCGTGATGCGCGGCTGACGCTGGTGCAGGCGGACATCACGCAGCAGATCGGCACGCTGCCGGCGCGCTCGTTCGAGGCCATCCTGCACGATCCGCCGCGCTTCGGCATCGCCGGGGAACTCTACTCGCAGGCCTTCTACGAGGAGCTGGCACGGGTCATCGCGCCGCGCGGACTGCTGTTCCACTACACCGGCGCGCCGAACAAGGTCAGCCGCGGCCGCAATCTGCCGAGGGAGGTGCAGCGGCGCCTGGCGAAGGCCGGCTTTGAGGCGCAGATCGTTGGCGACGGATTGCTGGCGCGCCGCGCCGGCCGCAGCGCTAGAACAGCGCGGCGTTGACCAGCAAATGCAGCCAGATGGAGGCCGCGTAGCCCAGCGCCACGGCCCACGCCCATTTCAGGTGCGCCATGAAGGTGTAGACACCGCGCGCCTGCCCCATCAGCGCCACACCGGCCGCCGAGCCCACCGACAGCAACGAGCCGCCGACGCCCGCGGTGAGCGTCACCAGCAGCCACTGGCCGTGGCTCATCTGCGGGTGCATGGTGAGCACCGCGAACATGATGGGAATGTTGTCGATGATGGCCGAGGCCAGGCCCACGCCGATGTTGGTGGCCGACGGCCCGAAGGCCGCATAGGAGTGCTGCGACAGCAGGGTGAGATAGCCCAATGCAGCGAGGCCGCCGAGGCAGAGCATCACGCCATAGAAGAACAGCAGCGTATCCCATTCCACGCGCCGCATGTGCGCGAACAGGTCGAAGGGCTGCTCGCTGCGGCGGATCAGGTAGGCATACAGCATCAGCAGGCCCAGGCCGCTCATCATGCCGAGGAAGGTCGGCAGATGCAGCCCCTGGTGCAGCACCACCGTGCCGCCGATGGTGAGGGCGAACAGCGCGATGATGACGCCCCCGCCCTGCTTGACGTGCGTGCGCTCGCGCTCGGGCTGCGGCTGCGCCTTCGGCACGGCGAACTGCAGGCACAGCGCCGGCAGCAGCCAGTTGACCAGCGCCGGCAGGAACAGCGCGAAGAACTGCTGGAATTTCACCACGCCCTCCTGCCACACCATCAGCGTGGTGATGTCGCCGAAGGGGCTGAAGGTGCCGCCGGCATTGGCCGCCACCACCAGGTTGATGCAGGCCGGCACCAGGAAACGCGGCGCGCCGCTGCCGACCGCCAGCACCACGGCGCCCAGCACCAGCGCCGTGGTCAGGTTGTCCAGCACCGGTGACAGGCAGAAAGCCAGCAGGCCGGTCAGCCAGAACACGGCCCGCAGCGAATAGCCGGCGGCCACCATCCGCGAGCGCAGCCAGGCGAACACGTTGCGCTCGTCCAGCACGTTGACATAGGTCATCGCGGCCAGCAGGAACAGCAGCAGCTCCGCGTACTCGCCGAGGTTGCGCTCCAGCGCCGCGGCGATATCGATGCCGCCGCGGCCGCGCGCGGCCAGCGCCACCAGCATCCAGATGAGGCCGGCGGCCACCACCACCGGCTTGGACTTGCGCAGCTGGATGAACTCCTCGGCGATCACCAGCGCATAGGCGATGACGAATACCACCAGCGCGGCCAGTGCCGCGCCGCTGCCGGTGAGATCCGCCGTCGACGCGGGCATCATTCCGCGCCGTTGCCCGTGGCCGCGGCCTCGGCGGCCGCGCGCGAGGCCGCGGCCTGCTGCTGGGCGGCGTCGATGTCGGCCTGTACCTTCTTTTCCATCTGCTGGCCCTGCTTCGCCTCCTCGGCGGCACCGGCGCCGGCCGCCGCGCCGCTGGCGGCGGTGCCGGCCAGTCCGCAGCCGGCCAGTGACGCAGCGGCGATCAGCAGCATCGTGATTTCGCGGATCTTCATGTCGCCATCCTCCGGTTGGTTGGTCCTTACATCGGAAGTGCCGTGCATGCTAGCACTGCCACACGCCGCGCTCCGTAAAGCAGCAGCGCCGCGCGGCGCCGCACCAGCCTGACGCGCAACCGGACTGCGCGCGAACCTGCGAGCGCGCCCACGTGGGGCGCCCGGCGCCGCAATGTGTGGCATGCAAGTTGCTTCGATCCGCTGCAAGCCGCGGAAGGAAGCTAATGAAGGGAATAGCGGCGCAACCCTACGAATACGAGTTGCGGCCAGCGCAGTGCGCGCTGGTGATCATCGACATGCAGCGCGATTTCGTGGAGCCCGGCGGCTTCGGCGCCATGCTGGGCAATGATGTCTCGCGGCTGCAGGCCGCGATCCAGCCGACGGCGCGGCTGCTCGCGGCCGCGCGCGCCGCCGGCATGCTGGTGGTGCATACGCGCGAAGGCCATCGTCCGGATCTCACCGACCTGCCGCCGGCGAAGCATGCGCGCGGCCGGCTGCCCACCCGCATCGGCGATGCCGGGCCGATGGGCCGCATCCTGGTGCGCGGCGAACCCGGCCACGACATCGTGCCGGAGCTGTATCCCATCGATGGCGAGGCGGTGCTCGACAAGCCGGGCAAGGGCGCGTTCTGGGCCACCGACCTGGACCTGCTGCTGCGCAATCGCGGCATCACCCAGCTGCTGGTATGCGGCGTGACCACCGAGGTGTGCGTCAACACCACGGTGCGCGAGGCCAATGACCGCGGCTACGAGTGCCTGGTGGTGGAAGACTGCTGCGCCTCGTACTTCCCCGAATTCCACCGCGCCGCGCTGGCGATGGTGGTGGCCCAGGGCGGCATCTTCGGCTGGGTCGCGGGCAGCGATCCGGTGATCGCCGCGCTCGGCGCATCGACCTGAGAAACCCGCGACAACAAACAGGTAACACCATGGACATGACCGCCACCACCCGCCCCCGCCTCTGGGTTCCCGGCGACCTCAATGCCTTCTTCGGCTTCGGCACCAACATCCTGGTGAACCTGCTGGTGGTCACCGGGCTGCTGCGCGGGGTGCTCAAGCTGCCCGACGCGCTGGTATTCGGCCGGATCCTGCCGGCCACGGGCGCCATGCTGTTTCTTTCCACGGTGTACTACGCCTGGCTGGCGTATCGCCTGGCGAAGAAGACCGGCCGCACCGATGTGTGCGCGCTGCCCTCGGGCATCAGCGTGCCGCACATGTTCGTGGTGACCTTCGTGGTGATGCTGCCCATCCTGCTGAAATCCGGCAACCCGGTGGAGGCCTGGCAGGCCGGCCTGACCTGGGTATTCGTGCAGAGCTTCGTGCTGATGATCGGCGGCTTCATCGCGCCGTGGGTGCGCAAGATCACTCCGCGCGCCGCACTGCTGGGTTCGCTGGCCGGCATCTCCATCACCTTCATCTCGCTGTCGCCGGCCATGCAGACCATGATGACGCCGGTGATCGGCATGGTGTGCTTCGCGGTGATCCTGATCAGCTGGTTCGGCGGCGTGCAGTACCTCAAGGGCGTGCCCGCGGGCCTGGTGGCGCTGGTGGTGGGCACGCTGATCGCCTGGGGATCCACCGCGTTCGGCATTCACTACGGCGGCCTGAGCCTGTCCTCGCTGCAGGCCTCCTTCTCCAACCTGGGTTTCGCCGCGCCGGTGCCCGAGGTGTCGCATGTATTCGGCGGCTTCAAGTACATCGGCACCATCCTGGTCACGGCCATTCCCTTCGGCATCTACGACCTGGTGGAGGCCATGGATAACGTCGAGAGCGCCTCGGCCGCCGGTGATGCCTTCCCCACCACGCGCGTGCTCACCGCCGATGGCGTGATCAGCCTGGTGGGCTGCCTGCTGGGCAATCCCTTCATCAATGCCATCTACATCGGGCATCCGGGCTGGAAGGCCATGGGCGGCCGGCTCGGCTACTCGGCCGCCACCGGCGTGATGGTGCTGCTGCTGTGCTGGCTCGGCATCCTCGCCACCGTCACCGCGCTGGTGCCGGTGATCGCCATCCTGCCCATCCTGCTGTACATCGGCATGCTGATCGGCTCGCAGGCCTTCCAGGAATCCCCGCGCCGGCATGCGCCGGCCATCGTGCTGGCGCTGGTGCCGCAGATCGCGGCCTGGGGCAAGAACCAGATCGACAACGCACTGGGCGCGGCCGGCACGGACGCGGGCAAGGTGGGCCTGGATGCGCTGGCGTCGAACAACGTGCTCTACCACGGCATGAGCATCCTCGGCGGCGGCGCGACGCTGGTGGGCATCGTCATCGGCGCCATCACGGTGTTCATCATCGACCGCAAGTTCGTGCAGGCCGCGGCCTTCGCCCTGGCCGGTGCGGTGCTGACCTTCTTCGGGTTGATGCACAGCGAGGCCATTGGCATAGGGATGACGCCGGGCGTGGCCGCGAGCTACCTGGTCATTGCGGTGCTGCTGCTGGCGATGGCGGGCCGCGCGAAGAGCGCGGCGCCGATGATGGTGGTCGGGGAGGCTGGCCATTGACGACGCCCGGCACGCCGTTGCCGGCGGCGCAAGAGCAGCCGGAGCACGCGGAACTGGCAGCCATCCCGGCGGCCTATCGCGCAGGGGTCGCCACGCAACTGGCGGTGCTGCGCGCGCAGGCCGCGCTGGTGGAGGAATTCCCGCTGCCCGACGAGCTGGAGCCGGCGCCGTCATTCGTGCCTTGAATCCGTCGGCGGATTTCGCGCACCGCATCGCGGCGCGCGTGCGGGCGCGCGAGGTCAGCGCCGAGGAAGTGCTGAGCGACGCACTGGCGCGCATCGAAGGCCGGGGACGTGAGCTCAACTGCTTCACCTCGGTGCTGGCCGCGCACGCGCACGAGGATGCCGCGCGGCTGGACCGCATGATCGCCGGCGGCTTCGATCCCGGGCCGCTGGCCGGCGTGCCGTTCGGCGTGAAGGACCTGTTCGACGTCGCCGGCGTGGTGACGCTGGCGGGCTCGAAGATCCTGGCTGGCGGCGCGCAGGCGCGGCAGGACGCGACGCTGGTGCGCCGCCTGCGCCAGGCCGGTGCCGTGCTGGTGGGCTGCCAGAACATGGACGAATTTGCCTACGGCTTCACCACCGAGAACGCGCACTATGGCGTCACGCGCAATCCGCACGACATGGCGCGCGTGGCCGGCGGCTCCTCCGGTGGCAGCGCCGCCGCGGTCGCCGCCGGTCTCACGCCACTGACGCTGGGCTCGGACACCAATGGCTCGATCCGCGTACCGGCTTCCTTCTGCGGGATCTTCGGCCTCAAGCCCACCTTCGGGCGCCTGCCGCGCACCGGCACTTTCCCGTTCGTGCACGAGCTGGATCACGTCGGTCCGCTGGCGCGTTGCGTCGCCGACCTTGCCCTGGCCTACGACCTGCTGCAGGGGCATGACAGCGGTGATGCCGGCTGCGTGATGCGTCCCTTCGAGCCCACCTGCCCCACGCTCGATGAAGGTATCGCGGGCTTGCGCGCCGGCGTGCTGGAGGGCTGGTTCGCCGAAGGCGCGGCACCCGAGGCTCTCGAGGCCGTGGCACGCGTGGCCGAAGCCTTCGACGAAGCCGTGCGACTGACGCTGCCCGAAGCACACCGGGCGCGCGCGGCCGCGTTCTGCATCACCTGCGCCAGCGGCGCCGGACTGCATCGCGAGCGCCTGCAGGCGCGGCCGCAGGATTTCGATCCGGCCACGCGCGAGCGTTTTTACGCGGGCACGCTGCTGCCGGCGACCATCTACACAAAGGCCCAGAGGCTGCGACGCTGGTTCGCCAGGGCCGCGCGCCTGCTGTTCCAGCGCGTGGACATCCTACTGGCGCCGGCCACGCCGGTGGTCGCGCCGCTCATCGGCCAGCAGACCATGCAGGTCGGCGACACCGTGATGGCGGTACGGCCGAACCTGGGGCTGTATACGCAACCCATCAGCTTCATCGGGCTGCCGGTGGTCGCGGTACCGCTGTGGACGAAGTCGGGTCTGCCCATCGGCGTGCAGGTGATCGCACCCCCGTGGCAGGAAGCACGCGCGCTGCGTGTCGCCGCGCACCTGGAACGGCTGGGCATCGCCACCGCCAGCAGGCCCGCGTGATCATCAACGATCCCGCCGCGCTGGCCGAGGTGCGCGCACTGTTCGAGGCCTACGAGCGCGCACTCGGTCTCAACGACCTCGCCACGCTCGATACCTTCTTCTGGAACTCACCGCATGCGCTGCGCTATGGCGTAGGCGAGAACCTGGTCGGCATCGAGATGATCCGCGCCTTCCGCAGCGCGCGCAGTGGCGGCTCCCCGCCCCGCACGCTGCGCAACACGCTGATCACCACCTACGGCAGGGATTTCGCCACCACCAGCACCGAGTTCCTGCGCACGGGCTCACCGCGCATCGGCCGGCAGACCCAGGTGTGGGTGCGCCTGCCCGAGGGCTGGCGCATCGTCGCCGGGCATGTGTCGATGATGCAGGAATTCAGCTGAGCGGCGGCCTGTCTACTGGGCAAATCCGGACAGCAGCTGCACATACGCTGCCTGGTAGTAGATGCCAGGCTGCGTGACATCCCAGGACTGCTGCGGATCGCCCGTAGCCTGATCGCCGTTCCAGTCCTTGTAGGACTTCTGCCGCGGCTGGCCTGCGGGCGGTGTCAGCGTGGCCGAAGTCAGCGGATTCGGCCCGCCGGGCAGGTAACCTGGCGGCGGCCCGTAGGTGGAGGTCCGCACGTCGCCCCAGGCCGGAGAACCCGGGCTGAACCAGACATGCAGGATGGCGTTCATCGAATTCGTCGCTCCATACGAGGACATGTTGGTGAGGTACACCTGTCCAAAGGGATTCACGCCATGGAAGTAGTGCAGGATCTCCTCGGCCCGGGTCCGGATGGAGGTCTCCTTGCCGGTGGCGGCACCATATGCGAGCGCATCGACGTTCGAATTGCCGTAGTTGGCACGCGTCTCGTTGCTGCCCCAGTGATACACGTCATCGTCGACGTACGCCCGGTACAGGTCGGAGTTGTCGAAGCCGTACACGGTCGTGCTGCTGTTGACGTCGGTCTGCTTGGCGAGCTTGATCGCGGCGCTCACCGTCGCGTCGGCGTTCTGCAGCCCGGTATAGAACAGCAGCGCCTGTCCCTGGTCGGGTTCATAGCGTGACCAGCCGAAATCGAAGTAAGGACGCAGGTAAGTCTGGTTGTAGTTGGCCTTCACATAGTTCTGGTATTCGGCATCGCCTGTGATGGCGAACAGGTAGACCGCCGCGACCACGGCTTCGGCACTCTGGTCATCGGCCGACCAGTCCGCGGGCTGTCCCTTGCCTACTCCGACATGGCCCAGGTCGCAATGGGTCTGCTTGGTGGGGATGCTCTTGTAGTTGTTCCAGGCTTTGATCGCGAGGCTCTTCAGGGTATCGGCCTCGGTGGCGAGCGAGGTGAACCCCTTGAACACGAGGGAGGCATGCGCCAGCATCCCCGCAGTGGCAATCGTGCTGGAGGTGCATGCCGGAACATAGAACCGCGCCGACGTGTCCGAACTCGGCGGACTGGCAGCCACGTAGCCCTGCGAACCCATCATCAGCGCCACACTGCCGTCGTCGAACTGCATCTTTTTCAGCCAGTCGGTCTCGAACTTCACTTCGTCGACGACATCCGGAATGCCGTTGCCGGATTCCGGGATGCCGAAGTCGTCGGTGAACACCGCCGGATTGGCCTGGTAGGCCGAGAGCAGCTGGTGCACCGCCGTGGTGGCGAAGGTCACGTACTTGGTCGTGTCACCGCCATCGAACCAGCCGCCGCTCATGTCCCGGACCTTGCCGGCGCTGTTGTTCGTCGGGTCCGTCACATCGTGGGCCTCGGTGTCCTGGCCGGCCCGCGTATACGATGCGCCGTCCGCCCAGTTGGTGGCGTACTGCGCCGTCTTGGCCATGCCGCTGCGCTGGTAGTAATACATCTTCATCGCGGCCTTCAGGACGGGCTTGTACACCGTCTGGCCAATGGTGAACGTGGGCGAACGCCGGTCGCGTTGCACGTCGTAGACGAAGTAACTGCCGGCCGTGGTCACGGTGGAAAAGTCGAACCACCAGCCCTGGTCGCCTGAGGAGGCCTCGGTGGCGCCACCGTTCCACTGGGTGAGAGTGCCGGAGAACACCGTGCTTCCGTCGGCGGCCTTGCGCACCTCCCAGGCCGTTCCCGGAGTGATGGTGTCGCTGGCGTCAAAACCGCTCTTTGGATTGCGGACGACGGCGACCTTGGGATCATTCGGACGATAGCCAAACTGGTCGACCAGAATGTGCTTGTCGACCTGCACATTGCCGGCGGAAGCGTTGCCGGAACCACTGCCGGTGATCGTCACGGTGGCGGAGGCTGGAGAACCCAGCGTGGCGCCGGTGGCAGCGGAGAGCCGGAAGGTGAAGGTCTTCGAACCGCTGAACGGCGAGGCATTGCTGAGCGGCACGGCGACGGTCTTTGCCGCGCTGTCGCCGTCGATCCAGGTCAACGTGCCGCCGGTGACCGTGTACTGGGTGCCGGCAGTGGCCGTGCCGTCGAAGGTGGCGTAGGCAACGCTGGCAGCGCCGGCTGCGCCACCGCTGCGCGTTACCGAGACGTTGACGCTGGCGTCGGTCTGGGCTGCCTGCAGCGTGGCGCTCGCAAGAGCAATGGTGCCACCATTGCCGGAACCACCGCCGCCGCCTCCACCACCGGCCCCACCGGTGGAAGAGCTGTCGCTCTTGCCTCCGCAGGCGGCCAGACCAGTCATTACCACGGCGCAGACAAACAGTGATTTGATGTTCATGGGACGCAAGGTAGCGAGCTGTGGGCGCGGCTCGTTGCACGCATGCATAGGCCGTTAGCATCATCCGCGCCGCGTGCGGCCCGCCCGCGACAGCCGGGCCGGGGATTACGTCAATCGGGCCATCGGCGCGCCATCACGGCGAACGTACGGTGCCTGAGAACATGTGCAGGCCGCCAAATGGAGCAAGGACAGCGAGGGCAAGATGGCATCCTCAATCAGCATTTCTCTCGGCGACCTGCCGAACAACCGTCCCATCCTGATCATGGCGAGGCCGGAAGACGAGCTTGCCGCACTTGAAAGCCATGTCAGGGCGCAGGCACGCCCCGGGCACACCATGGAGGTGCTGGAGGCAGGCTGCGGCCGCGAGTGGTACTTCAACATGGACGGCATCGACTATCGGCTCACCGGCATCGATCTCGATGCGGAGGCGCTGCGGGCGCGCCGCGAAATCCGCAAGGACCTCCACCATGGCATCGTCGGCGACCTGCGCACCGCGCAGCTGCCCGCCGGCAGCTTCGACGTGATCTACAGCGCGTTCGTGCTCGAACACGTGGCCGGCGCCGAGGCTGTGCTGGACAACATGGTGCGCTGGCTGAAGCCCGGCGGGCTGCTCATCGTGCGGGTACCCGACAAGGACAGCGTGCAGGGATTCATCACGCGAATGACTCCGCATTTCTTCCACGTCTGGTACTACCGCTGGGCGTGGAAGCTGAAAGATGCCGGCAGGCCCGGGTTCGCGCCCTATCGCACGGTCTACGACAAGATCATTTCGCGACAGCGCATGCTGGATTTTTGCGCCGCCAGAGGCCTGGAAGTCGTCGAGGAAATCGGCGTGGGCACCTATCACCGCGGCTACGGCATCGTGGCAAAGCTGACGCCCTTCGTGGCACGGATGGTCCGCCTGCTGAGCTTCGGCAGGGTGCACGACAAATACGTGGACCGCACGCTGGTGGCGCGCAAAGTGGCATGACGCCTCGGGCACGCATGCACCTGCCCGGAGCACTCCTGTGTGGCCTGCTCGCCGTGGCGGGCTCCGCCGGAACCGCGGCCGCGGCCGACAGCCCGCTGTCCGCCGCCGACCAGGTGGCGCAGATGGGTCGCGGCATCAATATCCTCGGCTACGACCCGCTGTGGGAGGAGCATGGCAGGGCGCGCTTCCAGCCACGGCATTTCCAGGTGATCCACGACGGCGGTTTCAGCACGGTGCGCATCGTGCTGATCGCCTTCCGGTTCATGAACGCGAGGAACGAACTGCCGGCGAGCTGGTTCGCCACGCTCGACCGGCTGGTGCGGCAGGCGCTGCAGCAGAATCTCACCGTCATCCTCGACGAGCACGACTACAACGACTGCGGCGCGGATGTGGCCACCTGCCGCCCGAAGCTGATGGCATTCTGGACACAGGTGGCCGCGCACTACCGGAACGCACCGGCGCGGGTGCTGTTCGAGATCCTCAACGAACCGAATGAATCGGCCAATGCCGCCTGGAACGACATGCTCTCCCAGGCGCTGGGCATCATCCGCAGCACCAACCCCACACGCAACGTCATCATCGGGCCGGGCGCCTGGAACAGCGTGGAATGGCTCGACAAGCTGGTGCTGCCCGGCAGCGACCGGCACATCATCGTCACCGTGCACTACTACATTCCGATGACCTTCACCTCACAGGGCATCACATGGGTACCGGAATACGCCAGGCTGTCCGGCGTCACCTGGGGAACCCCCGCCGACTATGCGCGGATCGACAGGGATTTCGATGCCGTTCAGGCCTGGGCCAGGCGCAACGACCGGCCCATCCTGCTCGGCGAGTTCGGCACGCACGATACGGCACCGATGGAATCGCGCGCCAGGTACGAAGCAGCGGTGGCCCGTGCGGCCGAGAAACGCGGCTGGGCCTGGGCCGTATGGCAGTTCGACGGCGACTTCGTCGTCTACGACCTGGACCATGACCGCTGGGTGCAAGCGCTTCACGAGGCGCTGATCCCCGCGCCCGCGCACTGACCGGCGCTGCCGTGCGCTTCAGTTCCCCTGCGGATTCGGCGCGCGCCACGCACGCTCGAAAGGCAGCCGCCACGCATGCGGCGCAACCAGCTGGTGGATGGCGTTCGGTCCCCAGCTCCCCGGCGCATAGGAGCGCACCGGCGGCGGGGATTCCAGCAGCTGCTGCGAGATCTCCCACAGCCGCTCGATGCCCTCGGCGGTGGTGAACAGCGTGTGGTCGCCACGCATGGCATCGAGGATCAGCCGCTCGTAGGCCTCCAGCACTTCCCCGACCAGGCCCGTGTCGTGCATGGCGAACTGCAGCGACAGCTTGTCCAGCTTCATGCCCGGGCCGGGCCGCTTGCCGTAGAAGGACAGCGACATCTTCGAGGAATCGGCCAGGTCGAAGGTCAGGTGGTCCGGCCCATGCGCGCCGACGCCGGAATCCGCCGGAAACATGCTCTTCGGCGGCTCGCGGAAGGCGATGGAGATGATGCGCTGGCCCTCGGCCATGCGTTTGCCGGTACGCAGGTAGAACGGCACGCCGGCCCAGCGCCAGTTGTCGATGTAGCAGCGCAGCGCTATGAAGGTCTCGGTGTCCGACTCCGGCGCCACGCCCTCCTCGCCGCGGTACCCGGAGTACTGGCCGCGCACCACATCCGCCGGCTGGATGGGCAGCATGCTGCGGAACACCTTGTTCTTCTCTTCGCTGATGGGCGAAGGCGCCAGGTGCGTGGGGGGCTCCATCGCCATGAAACCCAGGATCTGGAACAGGTGCGTCACCACCATGTCGCGGTAGGCACCGGTCTGCTCGTAGAAACCCGAGCGCTTGCCCAGACCGAGCGTCTCGGGCACGTCGATCTGCACGTGATCGATGAAATTGCGGTTCCAGATCGGCTCGAACAGGCCATTGCCGAAGCGGAACGCGAGGATGTTCTGCGCCGGCTCCTTGCCGAGGAAGTGGTCGATGCGGAAGATCTGCTCCTCGGCGAACACCGCATGCAGCGCCTTGTTCAGCGCCACCGCGCTGGCAAGGTCCGTGCCGAAGGGCTTTTCCATGATGATGCGCGAGTTGGATACCAGCTCCGCCTCGGCCAGCGTGCGCACCGCGGCCAGTGCCGCGTTCGGCGGCACGCTGAGGTAATGCAGGCGACGACTTTCGCCACTGATGGCACGCTCGGCTTTTTCCACCGCCGCCTTCAGCGCGGCCGGACCTGCCGTCAGCGGCACGTAGTCGAGGCATTCGGCGAAGCGGTTCCAGGAGGCATCGTCGATACGCCGCGAGCCCGCCTCCAGCGCTTCACGGGCGAGTTGGCGGAAACCCTGCGCATCCAGCTCGTCCAGCGACACGCCGACCACCCGCGACCCGGGAATGAACCCCGCGGTGGCCAGGTGACACAGCCCGGGCAGCAGCTTGCGACGCGACAGGTCGCCCGTCGCACCAAAAAGCACCACTACCTGCGGAAAGCGCGGGCCTACGCCCGCCGTGTTCTTGGCCATGGTCCCATCATGCAAGTTTGAAGCCACTCGCGCACGGGCATTGCGCCTATATTGCACCGATGGCAGATCTGATCCAGCCGTGGTCGAAGCCCGCCGCAACGCTGCTTTCCGAACTCGGCAGCTCGCGCGATGGCCTGGCTGGCGCGGTGGCAGCCCAGCGCCTGCGGGACGTCGGCCCGAACACGCTGCGGGAAGACGCGCGCTGGCACGGTGCGCGACTGCTGCTGGCACAGTTCGGCAGCCCGCTCGGGCTGATCCTGATCGCCGCAGCGGCCATTGCCGCGCTGGTCGGCGAGCTGCAGGAGGCGCTGATCATCCTGGCCATCGTGCTGGCGAGCAGCCTGCTCTCCTTCTATCAGGAGTATCGCGCCTCGCAGGCCGTGGGACGGCTGCTGGCCAGGCTGGCGCATCGTGTCGATGTGCTGCGTGATGGCCGCAAGGACACCATCGCAGCCACCGCGCTGGTACCGGGTGACGTGGTGCTGCTGGCAGCCGGCACGCTGATCCCGGCCGATGCCATCGTGCTCGAGGCCACGGACCTGGACGTGACGCAGGCGGCGCTGACTGGCGAGCCATTCCCGGTCTCCAAGCAACCCGGCACGGTGCCCGCCGATGCGGCATTGCCGGCGCGCAGCAACATGGTGTTTGCCGGCACCTCGGTGCGCAGCGGCACCGGCCGCGTGCTGGTGGTGGCCACCGGCGCGCGCACCGGCTTCGCGGCCATCGCCGGCGCACTGGCGCGCGCCGTGCCCGAGACTGGCTTCATGCGCGGCGTGCGTCGCTTTGGCGTGCTGATGACGCAGGTGGTGCTGGGTCTGGTGATCCTGATCTTCGCCGCCAACCTGCTGCTGCACCGGCCGCTGATCGATTCGCTGCTGTTCTCGCTGGCACTGGCCGTGGGCATGACGCCGGAGCTGCTGCCGGCCATCGTCAGCGTGACGCTGTCGCGCGGCGCGCGCGTGCTGGAGCAGCATGGCGTCATCGTGCGCCGGCTGCAGTCGATCGAGAACCTGGGCAGCATGGACGTGCTGTGCACCGACAAGACCGGCACGCTGACCGAGGGGGTGATCCGGTTGCACGGCACTTTCGACGTGACGGGCAGTCCCTCGGCGGAGGTGCTGCGCCTGGCCGCGATCAATGCCACGCTGCAGACCGGTATCGACAACCCGCTGGATGAGGCCATCCGCGCGGCGGCCACCAATCTCGGCCCGCAGCTGGCGGCCGCGCAGAAGATCGACGAGATTCCCTACGACTTTGCGCGCAAGCGCCTGTCGGTGATCGTGCGCGACGGTGCCGGCAAGCTGCTGGTCTGCAAGGGCGCGCTGCGCAATGTGCTCGATGCCTGCGCGGGGCTGTCGGCGGACTCGGTGGCGCGCATCGACACGCAGTGCCGGCAGTGGAGCGAGCAGGGTTTCCGCGTGCTCGGCCTGGCCACCTGCGCGCTGGCGGCAGATGCCCCGCACGGGCGCGACGCGGAGACCGGCCTGACCTTCGCCGGCTTCCTGCTGTTCCAGGACTCGGCCAAGGAAGGCGTGCAGGACACGCTGCAACGGCTCGCTGCGCTGGGCCTGCGCGTGAAGATGGTCACCGGCGACAACCGTTACGCGGCGGCGCACCTGGCGCGCGAGGTCGGGCTCGGCGGCGACCGCGTGCTCACCGGCGAGACGCTGGCGCAGCTCTCCAACGAGGCGCTGTTCGGCCAGGTGGAAGACACCGACGTGTTCGCCGAGATCGATCCGGCGCAGAAGGAGCGCGTGATCCAGGCGTTGCAGCGGCACGGCCACGTGGTGGGACACCTCGGCGATGGCATCAACGATGCGCCGGCGCTGCACGCTGCCGATGTGGGCATTTCGGTGGACAGCGCGGTGGACGTGGCGCGCGAGGCCGCCGACATCGTGCTGCTGGAGAAGAGCCTGGCCGTGCTGCTGGAGGGCATCGCCGAGGGCCGGCGTACCTTCGCCAACACGATGAAGTACGTCGCCATTACCACCAGCGCCAATTTCGGCAACATGATCAGCATGGCGGCGGCCTCGCTGCTGCTGCCCTTCCTGCCGCTGCTCGCCAAGCAGATCCTGCTGAACAACTTCCTGTCGGACCTGCCGGCGCTGGCGATTTCCACCGACCGCGTGGACGCGGAAGCCGTGGCCCGACCACATGGCTGGGACATCCGCTACATCCGCCGCTTCATGATCGGTTTCGGCAGCATCAGCTCGCTGTTCGATTTCGTCACCTTCGGCTTCCTGTTGCTGGTCATCCACGCCACGGCGCCGCTGTTCCGGACATCCTGGTTCGTGCTGTCGCTGCTGACGCAGCTCGGTATCGTGTACGTGGCGCGCACCCGCCGGCCGGCCTGGCGCAGCCGCCCCGGCCGGTTGCTGGTGGGCTGCTCCATCCTGGTGGCGGTGGCCGGCCTGGCCATGCCCTGGCTGCCCTTTGGTGAGTGGATGGGCTTCGTGCACCTGCCCGCCAGGGTCCTGGCGGGCCTGGCCGCCATCACGCTGGCCTATCTCGTCTGCTCAGAAGTATTGAAACGCTGGCTGTTCGGCGAGGCCGTGCGGCAGGCGAAGCCGTAAACGCCGGCACCGGCGCGGCGTTCCCGCGTGCCAGCCGGATGCATTACTCTTGCGGCCCCCGCACGCTTTCGGGCGCGCCGGGGCATGCCAATCACATCGGGTTCTTCCGGGGAGAGGGTCGTGGCCAACATATCTACCGTCCCTTGCAGCGGCCTCGCCGGCTGCCAGACCGCGCGGAGGTACACCCGCACATGAAGCGCATTGCAAGATCCGCAACCGTCATCAGCCTCGCGGCCTGCGGCGTATTGGCGCATGTCGCGAAGGCCACCGCCGGCGACTGTGCGTCACTGGCGCAGCTCGCGCTGCCGCACGTCACCATCACGCTGGCCGAGCCCGTGGCCGCCGGCGCGTTCAAGCCGCCGGCGGGGGGCATGGTCGGCGCACCCGGTGGGCCATCCGTCAATTACTCAAAGCTGCCCGCGTTCTGCCGCGTGGCGGCCACCAGCAGGCCGACGGCCGATTCGGACATCCGCTTCGAAGTCTGGCTGCCGCTGGCGAACTGGAACGGCAAGTACGTGGGCGGCGGCAACGGCGTGTGGGCCGGTTCCATCGCCTACGGCGACATGGCCGGGCCGCTGGCCGCGAACTATGCCACCGCCGCCAGCGACCTCGGGCACCAGGGCAGCCCGATGGATGGCAGCTTCCCGAAGGGTCATCCGGAAAAGCTCACCGATTTCGGCCACCGTGCCGTGCATGAAACCACTGTCGCCGCCAAGGCCATCGTGCAGGCCTTCTACGACAAGGCGCCGAGCCGCTCGCTGTACGTGAGCTGCTCCACCGGTGGCCGTGTCGGGCTGATGGAGGCCTACCGCTACCCGCAGGATTTCGACGGCATCTCCGCCATGACGCCGGCCAACCCGATGGTGGACCTGCTGATCGGCACGCTGTGGACCGGCTATGTGGCCGAGAAGGACGACGCCAGCCGCCTGCCGCCGGCCAAGCTGCAGCTGGTGCACAGCGCCGTGCTCGCCGCCTGCGACGCCGACGATGGCGTCAGGGATGGCATCGTCTCCGCGCCGCAGCGCTGCGGCTTCGATCCCGCCAGCCTCACCTGCAAGACCGACGATGCGCCGGACTGCCTCACCGCCGCACAGGTGACGGCGATGCAGCGCATCTATGACGGCCCGCGCAATCCGAAGAGCGGCAAACCCATCTATCCCGGCTTCTCGCGCGGCAGCGAAAACCAGGTCGCGCTGCTGGTCAATGGCCGGGAGCCCTTTCCGGTCGCCACCAGTTTCTTCCGCGACCTGGTGTTCCAGGATCCGCAGTGGGATTTCCGCAGCTTCGACTACGGCAAGGACGTGAAGCGCTCCCGCAAGGTCGCGAGCAACGATCTCGACGTGCCCCCCAAAGGCCCGCGCGATTTCCTCGCGCACGGCGGCAAGCTGCTGCTGTCGCATGGCTGGGCCGACGGCCTGATCGCGCCGCAGGGTACGGTGGATTTCTATGCGCGGCTCACGCACAGCCTCGGCAAGCGCGAGCGCGGCAATGTGCGGCTGTTCATGATCCCCGGCATGGGCCACTGCGGCGGCGGCGATGGTCCTTCGTCGGTGGACATGCTCACGGTGATCGACAACTGGGTGCAGACCGGCAACGCGCCGGAGCGCATCATCGCGAGCAATCCGCCGAACGCCGCGACACCGCGCACGCGGCCGCTGTGTCCGTATCCGCAGGAGGCGAAGTACACGGGCGCGGGGAGCACGGATGAGGAGAGGAATTTCCGCTGCGCGTTGCCTTAGAACCCCGCAGGACTTACCGGGCCCAGCTCGCCAGGGTGAAGCGGACGTTGTAGATGCCTTTGCCCAGGCTCAGGATCTCCAGCGTTCCCCAGTATTTCTTTCCGTCATCGGTCTTGCGGATCCAGGTGGAACCGGTGCTCAGCGCGCCGCTCCACTTGGCGTCGTTGCTCCAGTTCTGCGCCACCAGCTGCGGGCTGAGAAGCCCGGCCAGCGTGGCGGCGGTGTCCGGACTCTCGATCCGCGTCACCGAGAAAACCGCGTCGGTGTTCAGGTTCTCGGCGCCAGGCGGCGGGGCAATCATGCGCGCGGTCTCCGGAAAGGAAAGCTGCGGCAGGCTGTCGTGCAATGCGTTGATCGCGGCGAGGGGATTCGTCTGCATGCCCTGCAGGGTGACCTGCTGCGGAGCAGGCACATTGCAGGCTCGCGGCGGCGAAGTCTCGTAGCCTGAAATCATCGCGTAGCGGACGCCCTCGATGTCCCGGATCAGGAAGTTGCGCCGTTCGCCATTGCGGCACAGGTTCACAGCCAGCGGCGGCGGCCCCGCGACCGTCACCGCGGGCGGTGTCCGCGGCGTGAATTCGGGCTGCCAGCCTTCCGCGTTCATGAACTGAAGCAGATTGTCGAACGCCTTGCGCGCTTCCAGCGCTGTCTTGTAGCCCACCGACGTCAATACATTGGCCCCGCGCACAACGCTGCCGATGAGCGTGAAATCCGCCGGCGCGGCGTAGCCGTCCGCGACGTCCGGCAGCGTACGCTTCGCGACCAGCCGGGATTCGACGCGGGCATTGAACACCAGGGCGTTCAGCACGTCCGGATTCACGCACTGGAAGGGTTCCTGGGCCAGCGCGGCGACGGAACATGCCGTCGCACTCACGGCGATGATGAACTTGCGCATGGTGTGCTCCTTCACTGCAGCGTGCTGATGTGCAGCAGGGCCACGAACTGATGCTCGTCGACGGCCGTCACCGACAGCGTGCTCTGCAAGACAGTGCCGGCGTCGCGCCTCGACCAGGAAGAACCGGCCGTCAAGGTGCCGCTCCAGTTCGCATCGCTGGTCCAGCCCTGCCCGGCCATCTGCTTCGCGAAATGGCGCGCGACATTGCCGGGCGAATCCTGCAGTGTGAACTGGGTCCGGGCGTTGATCTGCCCGCCGCCACTGCTCGTACCACCGCCCTGCTGGCGCACGGCCACACCGGTCGCGGGATCCACCGGCAGGTCCAGGTGCGGCGTGTACTTCTCGAGGCCCGTGACGAACCCGGGCTGTGCCGGCTGGCTGCAGATCAGACTGGAATTGTTGTTTCGCTGGATCGTGAACAGCACATAGGTCACGCCATCCATTGGACTGGCGGTGAAATTGACGGGCTTGCCATCGCGACAGGCTGTCTGCGGCATCTGATCGGCGCTTCTGAACACGTTCATGCTCATGCCTGGCTGTGACCGGATTTCCCAGCCGGAGCCCGCCAGCGCGGCGGCCGTGGCGGCGCGCGCGGCATCGGGCGCAAGGCTGGTGCGCCACGCCGCGGTGACCTGGGACATGTTGGTGGTGGCGTCCAGCCTGCCGGTAATCCGCTCCGCGCTGCCGATCCAGGTGAATTCCCGCGGCATCCTGAGGGACGACAGCTCCGCGGGGACCGTGGCAGTGATGTCCGGTGGCTGCTGCGCGCCCTGGCCCTGCCGCAGCAGGGTGCGCGCCACATCGGGCTCGATGCAGTCCAGCAGGCTCTGGCCGAAGGCGGCGGCGCAGGACAGCGCGGTCACCGTGAAGAAGGCGATTCGTCGCATGGTTGTTCTCCTTATTGCATCAGCGTGAAATCCACGGCATAGGTTCCCTCGCTCACGCGCGTGATCTTCAGCGCACCCCACGTGAGCTGGCCGTCGATGGTCTTGCGCCAGGTGGACCCCGCGTTGCCGTTGCCGGACCAGTCGGCATCCTGGCGCCAGCCCTGGTCCTGCAGCTCGCCTGCAAGAAACCCGACCAGCCTGGCCGGTGTTTCCGTACTGATGACGCGCGACGAAGTGCTGTAGACCTCGCTGCTGCCGCCACCGCCACCCGCACCCTGCGCAAGACTGGTGCCCGCCGGGAACTGGAACCGTGGTACCGCGCTGTTCGGCCCGAAGAATGCCCTCGTCATGGCCGGATCCGGCGTATTGCAATCGTGCGGATGTGCCTGCGGGTAGGTCTCGATGTTGACGTAACGGACGCCCGCAGCTTCCCAGACTCTTACTCCCCGCCGCTCTGCGTTGCGGCAGAGGATCCCGTCTCTGGGCCCGTTCGCGAGCCTGAAGGCCTCCGTCGATCCTGGCTGTGGTTCGACCTCCCAGCCCTCGGTGCCAAGAGCAGCCACGATCGCCGCGTAGGCATTGTCGCTGTCGAGCGAGGTCTTGTACGCCACGATGGTCGTCATTCCATTGTCACGCACCCCGCTGCCGATCACGCTGAAATCCGCGGGAGTGCGCAAACCGCTCATGAACGGCGGCAGGCCACGCGTCACGTCGATTTTCCCCTCGCTGCGGCCGAAAAACAGCACGCCGTTGATGATGTCCGGATTCACGCACTGCAGCGGCTGCTCCGCGGCGGCGGCGAGCGCGACGCATGACGCGATGGCAGTCATGGCGAGTTTGCGCATGGTGAGCTGCCTCACTTCGTGCTGATGAGTTTCAGGGCCACGGTAAACCGGCCTTCGTCGAAGGCCGATACCTCCAGCGTGGCCTGCACCGTCGTATCGGCATCGGCCTTCCGCGTCCAGGTGGATCCGGCCGTTCCCTGTCCGCTCCAGTTCGCATCGGCGTTCCAGCCCTGCGCGGCCATCTGCCCAGCGAAATAGCGGGCGACGTTCGCGGCGGAATCCTTGAGCATGAAGCCGACATTGGCGCCATCGCCACTGCCTCCGCTGGCGCGCACCGCCACCGGCTGTCCGGTGGCCGGGTCGCGCGGCAGCTCCAGTTTCGGCAGGTACTGGTCGAATCCGTTCGTGTAGTGGCCGACTCGCTGCGGCTGGTCGCAGGGGTTGCCGAAGCCGGCCGGCTGGTTGCGGTTCACCGACAGGATCACGTAGGTCACACCATCCAGCGCGCTGGCAGACATGCTCACTGGCTGGCCTGCGCGACAGTACGTTTCGCTGCCATACCCCAGGCCCCCCGACGACCCCGAAACGAAAACTCCGCTGCCCATTCCGGGGCTGTCGAATTGCAATTTCCAGCCACCGGCTGTCAGTGCCCCGGAGGCTATGGTGCGCGCGGCATCAGGCGGCAGGCTGCTGCGATACACCGCCGATACGGAAGTCTGGCTCGCGGACGGATTGCGGATCGACACGCCATAGCCGCGTTCCCCCGCCGCGACCCAGTGCAGTTCGCGCGGCGCCTTGAAGGCCGCCAGTTCCCGCGGCGGAATGGTGCTCACATTCAGTGTCTGCAAGGCCGGCTGTTGCAGCAAGCCGCGCAGCAGATCCTGATCGAGACATTCGAGCGGATTCGCGGGGGTCGCGGACCTGGAGCGAGCCGTGCCCGCGGCAGCGGTCTGCGCGACCATCCGCCTCTCGGGCGTGGCATTCTGAGCCGGGGGCATGATGTTGATGGCCGCGACGGCCTGACTACCCATGACAGTGCCGCCGACAGCTGCATGCGACCCGGCGTCCGTACCGGTGCCCGGCATCACCGGCGCCTTCAACATCGTGGCCGCGGCCGCGCCCGCCACGGCAACCAGCAGCGCCGCGGCGGTCCGCAGACCCGCGTGGCGCGGCGACACCCGCGCCAGATTGCGTACGCGGCGTTCCAGCGCCGACATCGACTGGCTCATCGCGATGGCCACGCCGCGCAGTCCGGCCGCCCTTTGCGTGACTGCCAGCAACACCTCGCCGTAGCGGCCCGCATCGGCGCCGGCCCGCAGGACGCGCGCGTCGCAATCCAGTTCGATGGCCAGCCGCAGCCGGCGCAACTGCCACCACAATGGCAGATTCCATGGCAGTGCCACGACGACGAGCACGGCCCCCCACAGCAGCAGCGGATCGCGTCCGGAGATGTGCTGCTGCTCGTGCTGCATGATGAGCACCTGGGTCGCGGCGGGCTCCTCCAGATACCAGCGTGGCACGACTATCCGGGGTCGCAGCGCGCCCAGCAGGGCCGGGCCCGTGTCCTGGCTGATCAACACTTCGTTCCCCATCACCGCTTCGCGGCGCCACCGCGAAGCGCGGTAGTGGAGCATGGCGCTGGCTGCGCTCACGTAGAGCAGGAGCAATGAGGAGGCTGCTGTCCATAGCGCAAGGATGAGCCGCCCGGAAGGCAACGCAGGATGCCAGTGCGCGGCGGAGGTCGCGGCCAGGAAGGGCGAGGCCGGCGCCGTCAAGGATGCCGGAGTCGATGGCGCGGCCGTTGCCACCGCGGTGGGGGCACGCACCGTAGCGGTGGCGGGCGCGCGCCCGGCAGCCGGAACGGATCTGGTACGCGACTGCGCAGCCGCGACAGGCGCGGCGGCGAGAGACGGGTGGATCGCGACCGCGGCCGCGACCGGCGCTGGCGCCGGCACCGGATGCGCACGCGACATCATCAGCAACGGAAACAGCATCGACGCGAGCATCGCGAGACACCAGGCCATACGACGTGGCAATGCCCAGCGTGCGAGCAGCTGCTCGCCGCAGACTCCGACGACGCTCAGCAGCGCGGCGACGGCAACCGCGTATCCAATGACTTGCGGCATCACGGCAGTTACCGCGCGGATTGCGCCGACGGCGCATCCGGCGCCAGCCACACGAAGATCACCTGGTTCAGAAAGCTTTCGCCGTATCGCCTGACTACGGACATCGGCATGAACTCGCCGATCTTCATCCCCGGACTGGCCGTCTCGATCGCGGTCTTCACGCTCGGCACGGCCGGGAATTGCTGCTGCGAGGGCGCGGGGTTGCCACCGGCTGGCCAGTAACCGCTGTTGACGACGATGCCCTGGCGGGAAAGGAGCAGCCAGGGGATGCCTGCCGGTGCGACCCCCGTACTGTTGAGCGCGCCGGGAAAGTAGTGCTCGACCACGGTGGCAGCATCGGCCTGCGAGAACTGGATGGAGCCCGGCGTTCCGGGATGCAGCGCGACGGACTGCGCGCCACCCATGGGTTCGCCCGGACGACGCGGCCAGGCATAGCGAACGATGACATACTTCCGTTCGTCTACTACGTGCGCGGTGCCATCGGCCTCCTTCACCATCTGGGGCGAGCCCTGGGAATATGCGTAGGTGAGCCCCATCACCCCGAGCTGCTCCGGGACGAGCCCGAGCGGCTCCCAGAGCTTGCCATACTCTTCCGGCACGACGTCGCCGGCGGGGCGCAGCTGCTCCCTGAGCCGCAGCTCGTTGTAGAACCGGTCGACCTTGCCATCTTCCGTCATGTAGACCGTGACACGATTCACCCGGTCGCCGTTGACCGGCAACAGCAGCTCGGGATGCTGGGTCAGTATCGCGGCCTGCACGAGTTCCGGCGTGCGTGTCTCATCGTAACCATCCGGCAGGATGGAATAACGCAGGAGCACGGTGACCCTGAGTGTTGTCCCATCGACACTGGGCACGCCGCCTCTCAGCATCGCAGTCCTGAGGGTACCTGCACCCTGGGCAAGCAGGTTTGCAAGGGCAGAGACCTCATTGGCGGAGGTCTGCGATCGCAGGTTGCGCAACTCGCTGCGGTAGATCGAACCATCGGAGCGCAGGACAACGGTCGCCTCGTACGGATCCGCAGAATCCGCTCCCGTGACAAGTTCCGGATACCTGGTCACGAGCGCGCGCACAACGTCCTCCGGAGGCGCCGCCGCGCGGTCCGAAGGCAGCACGGATTGCGGAGGCAGCAGCCGCGGCAACGCGTCGCTGCGCGCCACCTTCGGTGCCGGCGCGCCATGCGCAGGATTCCCCATGAGCGCCGGCGCGTCCAGTGACGTCGCGACGGCGGCTCCCGCCACCGCCACGGCGATTGCACCGATCATCACCGGCAGCGCGCGACGCGGCGCACCCGCTGCGAGGCTTCGTATGCGCCGCTCCAGCGCCGACACCGGCTCGCTCATCGCGAGGACGCCAAAGGGCATGGCGGCCGCGCGCTGCGTGACAGCCAGCAATACCTCGCCATACGCATCCGCTGGAGCGCCGGCGCCCACGACGCGCGCATCGCAATCCAGCTCGATCGCCTGCCGCAGCCGCCGCAACTGCCACCACAATGGCAGGTTCCAGGGCACCGCCACCACGATCAACAGTCCGGCGCGCATCAGCAACGGATCGCGTGCCGCGATGTGATGTCGTTCGTATTCGAGCACCAGGGATTGCAGCGGCTTCGGTTCATCGAGAAACCAGCGCGGCGCCACGATCTTCGGTCGCAGCACCCCGAGCAGCGCCGGACCGGTGGCGTCGCTGACCAGCACCTCCTGGTCGAGCACCGTCATCTGCTGCCAACGCCTGCCCTGGCGCCGCTGGTAAAGGGCGGTACCGGAGAGGCAGGCCAGCAGGCCAACGGTCGCAAGCGCCCAGGCGATCAGCAGTGTCCGGTCCGAGGGCAGCGGCAGGTGCCAGCGCCCCGACGCACGGACCACGGCTGCCGGCTCGACACGTGCCGCCGCGGCGGTGGCGCGCGGGATTTCCGCCCCCGGCGGTGCGCGCGCGATCACGCGGTCCAATGCGAGACTCTCGGGTGCCTGCGCCGTGATCACGGCCGCCGGCCTGACCGACAGCATCATTGCCAGCGGCCATGCGATCGAAAGCACCATCGTGGCTGCCCAGAACCATCGCCGCGGGATGCGGCGCAACGCGGCGATTTTTTCGCCGCAGGACCCTGCCAGGGTCAGCGCCACCGAAAGCGCAACGGTGTAACCGATGATCTGCAACATCAGGGCTTCTCCTTCCTCGATTTGCGCAACTGTTCCTCGATGCGCTGCACCTGCCCTGCGCTGAGCTTCTCCCGGGACACCAGATGCAGCAGCAGCGCATCGGAGGAGCCTTTGAACAGTCTGGAAACCAGTGCCTTGAGCGCACCATCCTGCGCGGCCACGCGCTCGATCAGCGCGTGATAGCGATGGGCCCTGCCTTCTTCCCGGTGCCCCACGTAACCCTTGGCCTCGAGCTTGCGGAGCATGGTCAGCACGGTGGTATACGCCAGCTCGTCGCACAGCCGGGCCTGCACCTCGGTAACGGTGGAGGGGCCGTTGTCCCACAGCACGTCCATCAGTTGGGCTTCGCGCTCGGCGAGCGAAATGCGCATGTTGCACCCTCCCTTACTACACAGGTAGTAGTAGATGCCAGGCGCGCTCGTCTGTCAACTACCTAGGTAGTACTGGCACGGTCGCCGAAGTCCAGCGAGAGCCCGACGTAATTCTCCACCAGCGTCGTCAGCGCCGCACGCGAATGCAGCAGGTAGTCGAGCTCGGCCTGCTGGAAGCGCGCGCCAATCGGCCCTTCCGCCGGGAAGCGGTGCATCAGGCTGGTGAACCACCAGGAGAACCGCTCGGCGCGCCACACGCGCCGCAGGCAGCGCGCCGAATAATGATTGATGCCCGCCGCGCTGCGTTCATGGAAATGCTCGATGAACGCCTGGGCGAGATATTTCACGTCGGTGGCGGCGAGATTCAGTCCCTTGGCACCGGTGGGCGGCACGATGTGGCCGGCATCGCCGGCCAGGAACAGGCGCCCGAAACGCAGCGGTTCGAGCACGAAGCTGCGCAGCGGCGCGATGCTCTTCTCGATGGCCGGGCCGGTGACCAGCTGCGCCGCGGTTCGCGCGTCCAGCCGCAGCCGCAGCTCCTGCCAGAAGGCCTCATCACTCCAGTCGGCGACGCGTTCGCCCAGTGGCACCTGCAGGTAATAACGGCTGCGGGTGCGGCTGCGCATCGAGCACAGCGCGAACCCGCGCACACTGTTCACGTAGATCAGCTCGTCGCTGACCGGGGGGGTCTCCGCCAGCAGCCCCAGCCAGCCGAAGGGATAGATCTTCTCGTACTCCTGCGCGGCGCCGGTGGGCAGGCTGGCGCGGCACACGCCGTGGAAGCCGTCGCAGCCGGCGATGAAGTCGCAGTCGATGCGGCGCGTGATCCCCCCGTGGCGGAAGATCACCGCCGGGTGGGCACCATCGAAACCCTCGATGGCGACATCCTGCGCCTCGTAGAAAGTGCCGAGCCCGACGGCGGCGCGCGCCTCCATCAGGTCGCGTGTCAGCTCGGTCTGGCCATACACGATGACGCCCGCCCCGCCACTGAGACCACGCAGGTCGACGCGATGGCGCTGGCCGCCGACCAGCAGTTCGACGCCGTCGTGCACCAGGCCCTCGCCGCGCATGCGCGCACCGACGCCGGCCTCGTCGAGCAGGTCCGCGGTGACCTGCTCCAGCACGCCGGCACGGATGCGCCCGCGCACATGTTCGGCGCTCTGGCGCTCGACGAGCAGCGCATCGATGCCGGCCTTGTGCAACAGCTGGCCCAGCAGCAGGCCCGCCGGGCCCGCACCGACGATGGCCACCTGCGTGCGCTGCGCCGGCGCTGCATTCACGGCTGCCACACCGAAGGCATGTTGTAGGGAACGGTGGTGAACACCGACTCGACCTGCTGGATTTTCGCCGCGTTGACGCGGAATGCCTCCAGGAACACGAACGAATGTGGGCGGCGGAAGATGGACGTGCGCGTGCTGCCGTCGGTCAGCTTGAAGTCGCCGATCCTGCCTTCGTGATCGATGAAACCTCCGGCCAGCACGATGCCGCGTTCCTCGTCGACCACCATGAAGCGCCGGTCCCGCACGCGGTCATCGTACAGATACTGCCCCATGCGGAACTGCGCGGCGCAACCGAGCTTCCACAGCGGATCCAGGTCCGGTTCTGTAAGGTTGGTGGACTGCTTGCCGTCCTCGCGGCGGTTGCAGTCGTCGGTGAACTGCACGTGCAATGTGCCGTCATTGCGCTGCAGGGTGTCGAAGTAGCCGTTGGCGGCGGCGATCATCTGCGCGCGCGGCGTGCGCGCCGCTGGTGACAGCATGGCGTTCCACACCGGCCGCGGTTCGATGTCGGCGGTGACGAAGGGAATGCCGGAGTCATCCTTGCGCACCACGATGGCCTCCGCCTCGGCAATGCCGCCATCCACGACCTTCAGCCGCAGCGCGTACGGGGATTTCGTGGTGCTCTCCTCCACCACGCCGAAGATGGCCACCTCGCCCTGCTGCGGATCGGCGAAGCGCATCTCGTACGGCGCCAGCGCGGTGATGGTCGCCCACAGCCCGTCGCCGGGTTTGAGCGCCACGTTGTTCTCGGTGTGCCGCGGATGGGCCGACCATCTCACCTTGCCCGGATCATGCGCGCGCAATGCGGCCAGGTAGCCGTCGAGCGCGGCATAGAGGCATGTGCGGTCGCATCCCGGGGCAGCGGCCGTCGCCGCGCGCTGTCCGCAGCCCGCCAGCAGCAGGGCCGGCAGCACCAGCGCGGCGAGCGTTGCCCTCATGGGCCCTTTCCCGTCACCGGGTTCGGATAGTGGTACGGCGGCAGGAACACTTCGGGGAAAGCCCCGTACTTGACGGTGGATTCCTCGTCCGGCTGCAGGCCCTGCAGGTGACCGGGCAGCGGCACCCCGCCCTTGTTCCAGCCCTTGTCGAATTCCACATAGAAGGTGATGTACGAGTGCAGCCTGCTGATCTTCCACACGCCGCCATCCTTCACGTACTCGTTCTCGTAGGTGGCCTCGCCCCAGCGCGCCTCCTTGCCCAGGTGACCGACCTGCATCAGCGAGCGCCAGCGCGCCTTCGCGCTGGCGCCGTCGGCGGCGATGTCGATCACCGGCTGCAGCTGCATGTGGTTGAACAGCCGGCCGTACTCCATGTCGCCGAGCTGGTGCAGGTAGGCGCGGATGTGGTCCTGGCCCCTGAACAGGCCGCGGCCGGCGATCTCCAGCGAGGCGTCCTTCGCGAACAGGTCCGCCGCATCATCCCAGCGGGATTTGTCCACGTAGTAGCCGTAGATGGCCTGCAGGTTGGCGATGGCAATGTAGTCGTCGGCGCGCTGCGCCTGGTGCCGCAACGCCGAGACCTGCGATCGCAGGTCGGCCAGCGCCGACTTCATGTCCGTGCCGTCATGCTGCGAACAGCCCGTCATCCATGGCAGGACTGCCGCTGCGGCGATAGCGGCGCATGCCTGCGCGCTGAAGTGTCTCATCGGGCTCCTCTTGTCTCAGTGCGGTCCGCCGGCATGGCCGGCCTTGCCGGTGCCCCAGTCTTCCTGCGCGCGCGATATCAGGTAGGCGTGCACGGCCTCGACGTCATCGGGCGACAGCAGGCTGGCGAAGCTCGCCATGCCCTTCTGCACGCGCAGGCCCTTGAGCACGATGTCATTGAACTGCGCGTGCGTTTCCGGGGTCATCTGCCGCAGGTCCTTCACGCCACCGACGGCCAGCGGACCATGGCACTGCGCGCAGGTGCGCGCGTAGATGGCGGCACCCTTCTGCACCGTGGCCTCGGTGGCGCGCAGCGGCGGTGGATCGGGAATCGGCGGCGCCGGCGCCAGCGGCGGCAATTGCGCGTTGCCGCCGATGCGGAACACCAGCAATCGCGCGGCGGCGCGATTCTCCGCGCGGCCGATGCTGCGCTCGATCTGCGCCGCGCCGCCGCCGAAACCGGCATTGACCGCCACGTACTGCACGCCGTCCAGCTCGTAGGTGATCGGCCCGGCAACGGGCGCCGACTGCACCGGCATTTCCCACAGCTGCTTGCCGTCGGTGGCGCGGAACGCAGCGAAGGTCTGCCGCGTGGTGCCCTCGAATACCAGGTTGCCCGCCGTTGCCAGCACCCCGCCATTGCCGTGATGCGGCAGCGGCACGCGCCAGCGCACTTGCTGCTTCACCGGATCCCACGCGATCAGCGCGGCCTTCTCGCGCTCATCGGCGGCCTTCTGCAGCAGCTGGCGTTTCTTCAGTGCTTCGCCACTGAACCCACCCCAGCCGCCGTTCGAGCGGAAGGCCTGCGGCTTGAAATCCGGGTCCAGCGCGTACACGAACCAGCCCTCGTACTGCGGGAAATACGCGAGACCGGTGTCCGGGCTGTACGCCATCGGAAACCAGTTGTGGCCGCCGCCAGGACCGGGCGTCACCAGCACGGGCTCGGTGCCGTAGTGGGCCGCTGGATTGATCGTCGGCCGTCCGGTGACGGCATCGATGCCGGTGGTCCAGGTCACCGGCACGTGGTTCTTCGCCGAGATGAACTGGCCGTTGGTGCGGTCGATCAGGTAGAAGAAGCCATCCTTGGGTGCCTGCATCAGCACCTTGCGGGGCTTGCCATCGATGGTGAGATCTGCCTGCACGATGGAGGAGGTGCAGGTGTAATCCCAGTCCTCCTCGGGCACTTCCTGGTAGTGCCAGCGATACGCGCCGGTCTTCGCGTCCAGCGCGACGATGGAGCAGAGGAACAGGTTGTCGCCGCGCCCCGGGCTGCGATAGAGCTGCGCATCCGGGCCACCGTTGCCCGTGCCCACGTAGATCAGGCCGAGCTGCGGATCGTAGGCGATGGAATCCCACGCGGTGCCGCCGCCGCCCCACTTCCACCACTGGCCCGTCCAGGTCTTGGTCGCCATGGGCATCACGCTGTCTGAAGCCGCGCCATCAGGACCTTTCGACGGATCACCGGGGACCAGGTAGAACTTCCACAGGAATCTGCCGGTGTCGGCATCCCAGGCGCTGATGAAGCCGCGCACGCCCAGGTCCGCGCCGCCATTGCCCACCACCACCATGCCGTCGAACACGCGCGGCGCCCCGGTGATGGACCAGGGCTGGGATTTGTCGAAGGTGGTGGCCGTCCATACCGGCGTCCCGCGCTGCGCATCCAGCGCGATCAGCCGTCCATCGAGCGTCCCGATGATGACCTTGCCCTTCCAGAATGCGAGGCCGCGCGCCACGGGTTCGCAGCAGGCGTAGCGGCCCCACTCGCGCGGCACCTGCGGGTCGTAGGTCCACAGCGGCTTGCCGCTGCGCGCGTCATAGGCGGTGGTGATGTTCCAGGCACTGATGTCGTACAGCACCCCGTCGACGAACAGCGGCGTGGCCTCGACGCCGCGATAGGTATCCAGGTCCGCATACCAGGCAAGGCCCAGCTGCGCGACATTGGATTCATTGATGTCCTTCAACGGGCTGTAGCGCTGGGCATCGTAGGTGCGGCCGTCCATCAGCCACTGGCCGGGCTCTTGCGCAGCGCCTGCCAGGCGCGTGGCATCGACCGTCGGGAGGGATACCGCGCGCGGCTTGCATGCCGTCATTGCGACGGCGGCGCCTGCCATGAACACGACGATGGCAACCAGATGACGACATCCCATGTCCTATTGTCGCGCCTCATATGTCGAGCCACCAGCGCCGGGGCGCTGATCGCCGGAGAGAGACGCAGCGCGGCGTCCGCCTGCTCCTGCCACCACCCATAACGCAACGTCGACCGGTTCCGTAGCAGGCGGTGTACTGCCGCCTTGCGCGTATGCTGCACAGTACAGGCGATGGAATGCCGGGCTGCGGCGAGGGGCAGAATGGACGCACGCCTGCCCCACCAGGGCAGGGACGAGACTGCAGATGCCTTTATCGAGGCCGATTCGCAGGGAATCGTCTTGTCCTGGAACCCGGCCGCCGAGGTGCTTTTCGGCTACACGGGCGGCGATGCCATCGGGCAGCCGCTGCAGCAGTTGCTGCTCGCCGACGAGCGGGATGCCGAGCCGCCGCTCGACGCGGATACCTGCATCTACGAGACCCTGCGCCGCCGCAAGGACGGCAGCCTGATCCATGTGAATGTCGCCCGCCGCGTCATCCGCGATGATGCCGGGAAAGTGCTGTACGCCAGCTACGCCAAGCGCGACGTGACCCTGCTGAAGGTGGCGCGCGATGCCAAGCTGGTGGGCACGCGGTTCGGTGCGCTGCTGGAATCGGTGCCGGATGCAACGCTGATCATGAACGCGGTGGGACGCATCGTGCTCGCGAACTCACAGGCTGCGCGGACCTTCGACTACGAACCGGCGCAGCTGGTGGGCCAGCCCGTCGAGGTGCTGCTGCCCGAGCGCTTCCGCACGCCGCACGTGCGGCACCGCTCGCTGTTCGCGCGCCAGCCGCGCACGCGCACCATGGGTGCGGGACTGGAGCTGTTCGGCCGGCGCCGCGATGGTTACGAATTCCCGGTGGAGATCAGCCTGTCGCCGCTGCCCACCGACGAGGGCGTGATGGTGATGAGCGCGGTGCGCGACATCACCGACCGCAAGAAGGCGGAGCAGAAATTCCGCGCCCTGCTCGAATCCGCGCCGGACGCAATGGTGATCGTCGGCCGCGACGGACGCGTCGGGCTGGTGAACTCGCAGATGGAGCGCCTGTTCGGCTATCCGCGCGAGGAGCTGCTCGGCCGGCCGGTCGAGATGCTGGTTCCGCCCCGCTATCGCGCCGCGCACGGGGAGCATCGCGCCGGCTTCTTCGGCCAGCCGCGCGCGCGCTCCATGGGCGCCGGACTGGAACTGGCCGGTCTCCGGCGCGACGGCAGCGAGTTCCCGGTGGAGATCAGCCTGAGCCCGCTGGAAACCGAGGACGGACTGTTCGTATGCGCGGCCATCCGCGATGCCACGGAGCGGCGCCGCTTCGAACAGACGCTGCAGGAGGCGAGCCGCCTGAAAAGCGAATTCCTCGCCAACATGTCGCATGAGCTGCGCACGCCGCTGAACGGCATCATCGGCTTCTCCGAATTCCTGGTCGACGGCAAGGCCGGTGCGCTCAACGCCAGGCAGCAGGAATTCCTCGGCGACGTGCTCGCCAGCGGCCGCCACCTGCTGCGGCTGATCAACGACGTGCTCGATCTTTCCAAGATCGAGGCCGGACGCATGGACCTGCTGCCGGAGACATTTTCCGTGCCGTCCGCGGTGGACGAGGTTTGCTCCATCGCCACCAACGGCATCCATGGCAAGACCATCCGGCTGCAGCGCCACATCGCGCCGGAGGCAACCCAGGTCTGCCTCGACCGGCATCGCTTCACGCAGATCCTCTACAACCTCGTTTCCAACGCGTTGAAGTTCACCGATGACGGTGGCCGCGTGGAGGTGCGCGTGGAGCTGGTGGGCAACGTGCTGAAGCTGCAGGTGCAGGACACCGGCATCGGCATCCGGCCGGACGACCTGCCGCGGCTGTTCGTCGAGTTCCAGCAGCTGGATTCCGGGGCCAGCCGCCGCCATCAGGGCACGGGCCTGGGTCTGGCGCTGGTACGGCGCCTGGCGCAGCTGCACGGCGGCACCGTGCATGTGACCAGCGAGCCGGGGCGCGGCAGCACGTTCTCGGTGCTGCTGCCGCTGGCCGCGACGGCGGCGAAGGGCGGCTGATGGGCAGCACTGTACTGGTCATCGACGACAACCCGGTGAACCTCAAGCTGGCGGCCGAGGTGCTGCAGGCGGATGGCCACGAGGTGATCCGCGCCGACGACGCCGAGCAGGCACTGGCCTTGCTTGCCGCGCACCTGCCGGACCTCGTGCTGACCGACATCGCGCTGCCCGGCATGGATGGACTGGAGCTCACGCGCCGCCTGAAGTCCGATCCGCGGTACCGCCACCTGCCGGTGGTGGCGCTCACGGCCTCGGCGATGAAGGGCGACGAGCAGCGCGTACTGGATGCCGGCTGCGATGCCTACATCGCCAAGCCGCTGGATACGCGCCAGCTTTCCGCCCAGGTCGCACGCATCCTGGCTCGCGGCAGGCCCGCGGCGGATCGATGACCGTTGCCAGTCATATCCTGGTGGTCGACGACAACGCCACCAACCGCAAGCTGCTCGCGACGCTGCTGGTGTTCGAGGGCTACCGGATCAGCGAGGCGGCCGATGGCGCCGAGGGCCTCGCCATCGCGCAGCACGACCGGCCCGCGCTGGTGATCTCCGACATCCTGATGCCGTCGATGGACGGCTATGAATTCGTGCGCCGCCTGCGTGCCGACCCGGCCACCGCCGGCATCCACGTGATCTTCCATACGGCCAATTACCACGAACGGGAAGCCCGCTCGCTGGCCGACCAGTGCGGCGTGGCCCGCGTGATCGTCAAGCCCTGCCCGGCCCCGGTGCTGGTGCAGGCGGTCGCCGACGTGCTGGCCGGAGAGCCGGCGAGCACACCGCCGGTCACCGGTCCCGATGAGGGTTTCGACACCGAACACCTGCGGCTGCTCACCAACAAGCTCTCCGCCAGCGCCGATGCCCTGCGCGCCACCAACAGCCGCCTCGCAGCCCTCACCGAGGCGAACCTGCAGATGGCCTCGGAGCACGATCCGCGCCAGCTTCTGCAGAGCGTGTGCACCCATGCACGTGCGCTGCTGGGCGCGCGTTTCGCGGTGCTGGCCGTCAATGACAAGCTGCTGCCCCGGGGATTGATCACCTGCAGCAGTGGCCTCGCCCTGCCGGTACCAACCGACATTGCCGATCCGCGCGAGGATGCCGGTGTGCTGGGCCGGGCATGCCGCGAGCGCTCCGCGCGGCGCCTGTTCAGCCAGGACGGCGCACCGCTCCAGCTCGGCCTGCCGCCGCAGTTTCCCGCGGTGCGCTCCGCGCTGGTCGTGCCGGTCTGCTCGCTGACCCGCAATCATGGCTGGCTGTGCCTGGGCGAGAAGGTCGGCGCGGCGGCCTTCGACGCCGAGGACGAGCGCCTGCTGGCCATACTCGGCGCCCAGCTCGGCCGCATCTATGAAAACGGCAGCCTGTATCGGGAAGTGCAGGAACAGGCCACCCAGCTGCTGGTGGAAATGGAGGAGCGCGCACGCGCCGCCGAGCAGCTGCGCGCCAGCGAGGAGCGCTTCCGCGAACTGGCCGAGAACATCCAGGATGTGTTCTTCGTGGCCGACCCCGGCATGCGTCAGACCGCCTATGTCAGCCCGGGCTACGAGCGTGTGTGGGGCCGGCCGGTGGCGACGGTACTGAATCGCGAGGGTGGCTGGATGGAGACGGTGCACCCGGATGACCAGGCGCGGGTCGGCACCGAGGTGGCGAAGGTGCTGGCGAACTTTCCCGCGGAAGGACGCTTCGAGTTCCGGATCATCCGCCCCGACGGCGCCGTGCGCTGGGTGATCACGCGCATCTTCCCCGTGCTGGACCGGCAGGGCACGGTGCTGCGCACGGTGGGCGTGACACGCGACATCACCGACCGCAAGCTGGCGGAGCTGCGGGTCATCCGCCTGAACCGCACGCACCGGGTACTCAGCGGCATCAACTCGCTGATCGTCCGCGCCACCGAGCGCAACGGACTGCTGCGCGACAGCTGCCGCCTGGCGGTGGAGGACGGCGGTTTCCGGGGTGCCTGGTGCGGCTTGCTGGAGCCCGGTTCCGCCGAGCTGCGGCCGCTGGTGGTGGCCGGCGTGGCCGAGGATCTCCCGGCCACCGTGTGCATCCGCATCGAGCCGGACAACATCCCGCACAGCGTGGTCGCCGAAGCCATGCTGGCGGGGGAGCCCCGTCTCTGCAATGACCTGGCGCTGGATGGCGCACCGGTGATCTACCGCGCGCAGTACCTGCAGCGGGGCTGCCGGTCGATGGTGGCGCTGCCCCTGGTGGTGGCAGGCGCGGCCGCCGGCTGCTTCGTGCTGCTGGCAGACGTGGCCGGCTACTTCGATGCCGAGGAAATGCGCCTGCTGGTGGAACTCGCCGACGACATCTCCTTCGCGCTCGACCATATCGGCAAGGCCGAACGCCTGGACTTCCTCGCCTCGTTCGAACCGCTGACAGGACTTGCCAACCGCCGCGAGTTCCAGCGCCGCGTGGAGCAGTACGTGGACGTGGCCTCGCATACGCAGTCGCGCTTCGCCGTGGTGGTCGCCGATCCGGAGAACTTCGAGGCACTGAACAATGCGCTCGGCCGCGCGGCCGGCGATGAAGTGCTGCGCCAGGCGGCGGCGCGCTTCGCGCTTGCCGCCGGGGGCAGGGATATCGTGGGACACCTGGGGTCCGACCAGTTCGCGGCCATCGTTTCCGGGTCCATGGAAGCCGCGGGCTTCAGCCGCCTGATCGACGAGCTGTGGCGCAAGTGGCTGGGCGAGCCATTCGCCATCGGCGACCGCGAGCTGGAGCTCAGCGCCCGGGCCGGCGTGGCGCTGTACCCGGCCGACGGCACCACCGCCGACGCACTGCTGACCAATGCCTCGGCCGCCCTGCGCAATGCCAAGCAGAGCGGTCGCCCGGTGGGTTTCTATACGCGGCACCTGGGCGAGAAGATCGCCGAGCGCCTGGAACTGGAGCGCGACCTGCGCCGCGCGCTCGAGCACGGCGAGTACCAGCTGCACTACCAGCCCAAGGTCGACCTGGTCCATCGCCGGGTGCAGGGCGTGGAGGCATTGCTGCGCTGGGGCCGGCCCGGCCACGGCCTGGTGCCGCCTGGTGCGTTCGTGCCGCTGCTCGAGGAAACCGGCCTGATCGTCGAGGTGGGTGCCTGGGCGCTGCGCCAGGCCAGCCTCGACCGCAATCGCTGGGCCGAGCTCGGCCTTGCCGCCCCGCGCACGGCGGTGAACGTGTCGGCGGTGCAGTTGCGGCGCGAGGATTTCGTCGCCGTGGTTGGCGCGGCGGTGCGCGCCGCGCACGACAAGGATGGCCTGGATATCGAGGTCACCGAGTCCGTGCTGATGACCGACGTGACCGACAACCTGCAGAAGCTCGCCGCGGTGCGTGACTTCGGTGTCGGCATCGCGCTGGATGATTTCGGTACCGGTTATTCCTCGTTGTCGTACCTGGCGAAGCTGCCGGTTTCCGTGCTGAAGATCGACCGGTCGTTCGTCGCTTCGATGATCGATGACCCTAGCGTGGTCACGCTGGTTTCCACGGTGATCTCGCTGGCGCGCTCGCTGAAGCTGGAATCCGTGGCCGAGGGCGTGGAAACCGAGGAGCAGGCCAAGATCCTGCGGCTGCTGGGCTGCGACCAGATGCAGGGCTACTTGATCAGCAGGCCGCTGCCCTTCGATGGCATGACCGCGTTCCTGGCAAGCCGCAGCAGCTGAGCCGACCTTTCGCATTCTTCACGTCGCGCGGCCGCCGGCCGCCACTACCATACCCCGTCCGACCCCCGGGGCAACGCACACAGGGCTGCATCGATGAGCAAGGCCGTCAACGGTTTTCCCGCCGCCGGCCGCTCCGCGCCCTCCGCCGCTGACGCCATCGCTGTCGCGCTGGTGATCGGCGTGCTGGCCCTGCTGGCGGACGGCAGCCGCGGAGTGATGGGGAGCCTGAGCGCCCTGCAGCAGGCGCCAATCTCGCTCGATCCGCGCGCGCTGCCTGGCTACGCCGTGCGCACCACGCTGCGCATGCTGGTCGCGCTGCTGCTGTCGCTGGTCTTCACGTTCACCTACGCGACCTGGGCGGCCAAGAGCGAACGCGCCGCGCGCATCCTGCTGCCGCTGCTGGACATCCTGCAGTCCGTGCCCATCCTGGGTTTCATTTCCGTGACAGTGCTGTTCTTCCTGTCGCTGGCGCCAGGTCGGGTGCTGGGCGCGGAACTGGCCGCCGTGTTCGCCATCTTCACCAGCCAGGCCTGGAACATGGCGTTCAGCTTCTACCAGTCACTGCGCACGGTGCCGCGCGAGCTGAGCGAGGCCGCGCGCGGCTTCGGCCTGTCGCCATGGGCGCGCTTCTGGCGCCTGGAGGTGCCGTTCGCGGTGCCGCCGATGGTGTGGAACATGATGATGTCGATGTCCGGCGGCTGGTTCTTCGTGGTGGCGGCCGAGGCCATCAGCGTCGGCCGGACCAGCGTCACGCTCCCCGGTGTCGGCTCGTACATCGCGGCGGCGGTGGCGGCGCGCGACATGCACGCCATCGGCTGGGCCATCGCCACCATGTTCGCGGTGATCCTGCTGTACGACCAGTTCCTGTTCCGGCCGATGATCGCGTGGGCGGACCGCTTCCGCTTCGAGCAGGAGGGCAGCACCCGGCCGCCGCGTTCCTGGGTGCTCGACGCGCTGACGCACTCGGTGCTGATGAACCGCGCCTGGCGCGGCATGCGCCGCTGGACGCGCTCGCTCGCGCTGCCGCTGCCGCGGCGCCCGGCGGCGGTGGCGGCCGAGGCGCTGCAGTACTCCGGCCGCCTCGATCGCGTCGCGGCCGGCGGCGTCACGCTGCTGGCCGCGGCCGGCGCGGTCGAAGTCGTGCGCTTCCTCGCCCCCGAGATCACCCTCGCCGATGTGCTGCGGGTGTTCGGGCTGGGCCTGATCACCTGCCTGCGCGTGGCCGTGCTGATTGCGCTGGCCAGCCTGGTGTGGGTGCCGGTGGGAGTGCTGGTCGGCATCCGCCCGCGCGTGGCGCGCGTGGTGCAGCCCTTGGCGCAGTTCCTTGCGGCATTCCCCGCCAACCTGCTGTTCCCGGTGGTGGTGTTCAGCATCGTGCGCTGGCGGCTCAGCCCGGACATCTGGCTCAGCCCGCTGATGATCCTCGGCACGCAGTGGTACATCCTGTTCAACGTGATTGCCGGTGCCAGCACCATTCCCGCGGAAATGCGCCTGGTGTCCCGCAACCTCGGCGTGCGCGGCTGGTTGTGGTGGGCGCGCGTGGCGCTGCCGGCCGTCTTTCCCTTCTACGTGACCGGCGCGCTGACCGCCTCGGGCGGTTCGTGGAACGCCAGCATCGTGGCGGAGCTGGCGAGCTGGGGCAGCACCCGCGCCGAGGCGCTCGGGCTGGGCTCGTACATCGCCAACGCCACCGGCGCCGGCGACTTCCACCGCGTGGTGCTGGGCATCGCGGTCATGTCGCTGTTCGTCATTGCCATCAACCGCCTGGTGTGGCGACGCCTGTACGCGCTCGCCGAACGCAAATACAGTCTGTCCTGAAGAGGCGGGTCATCCCATGAATGCCATCCCACAAGTCACCACGCCGCTGCTGGAAGTCGCCGGCGTGCGCAAGACCTTCGCGCGCGGCGAGGCCGGGCAGCTGCTGGTACTCGATGGTGTGGACCTGACCGTGAAGGAGGGCGAGATCGTCGGCCTGCTCGGCCGCTCCGGCTCGGGCAAGTCGACGCTGCTGCGGATCATCGCCGGCCTGTCGCGCCCCACCGGCGGCGCGGTGCGTTTTGCCGGCCGGCCGGTGGACGGCGCCGCCCGCGGCATCGCCATGGTGTTCCAGAGCTTCGCGCTGTTTCCCTGGCTCACCGTCTACGAGAACGTGATCCTCGGCCTCGAGGCGCAGCATCTGCCGCGGGAGGAGATCCGCCGGCGCGCCGACGCCGCCATCGAGCTGATCGGCCTCGCCGGCTTCGAGACGGCTTATCCGCGCGAGCTCTCCGGCGGCATGCGCCAGCGCGTGGGCGTGGCGCGCGCGCTGGTGGTGCAGCCGCGCATCCTGCTGATGGACGAGCCGTTCTCGGCGCTGGACGTGCTGACCGCCGAAACGCTGCGCACGGATTTCCTGGAGCTGTGGGGTGAGGGCCGGCTGGGCATCGGTGCGGCCATCCTGGTGACGCACAACATCGAGGAGGCGGTGCAGATGTGCGACCGCATCTGCGTGTTCGGCAGCAATCCCGGGCGCATCCTCGGCACCGTGCCGGTGACGCTGCCGCGGCCGCGCAACCGGCTGGATCCGCAGTTCCGCGAATTCGTCGAACGCGTCTACGTCGAGATGACGGCGCGCGCCGCGCCCGCCACGGCAGTGCGTTTCGAACGCTTTCCAGGCACCGGTCTCGGCACGGTGCTGCCGCCGGTGTCCTCCACCGTGCTGGCCGGACTCATCGAGGCGGTGGCCGGGCCGCCCTTCCTGGGGCGCGCCGACCTGCCGGAGATCGCACGCACGCTGCAGCTGGAGATCGACGACCTGTTTCCGGCCGCCGAGCTGCTGCAGCTGCTGCGCTTCGCCGAGGTGGAAGGTGGCGACATCCGCCTCAGCGAGGCAGGCCTGGCCTTCGCCGGCGCGGATGTCGAGGAACGCCAGACGCTGTTCGAGAAGCACCTGCTGGGTTACGTGCCGCTGGCCGCCCACATCCGCCGCGTGCTCGAGGAACGGGCCAGCCATCGCGCACCGCGCAGCCGCTTCCTCGACGAACTGGAGGACTACATGGCGCCGGAAGCCGCGCAGCAGACGCTGCGCGCCATCGTCAGCCTCGGCCGCTACGCCGAGGCCTTCCTGTACGACGACGAGGCCGGCGCGTTCACACTCGGCGGCTGACAGTCACTGCCGGTTACCTGCCGAATGCCAGTCCACCCGCCCGCGGGCTCGGCGCGGGCATGGGCTTGCCGGTCACCGGGTTCGGGTAGTGGTAGGGTTCGACGTAGTAGCTGGGATACGTGAGGTAGATGACGGTCGGCGGCAGGTCCGGGTACGGCTGGAACTTCTCGGGGTAGGTGTTCACGGTGACGTTGTCCACCCAGCCCTGCTTGTAGCCGGCGTACATGTTGAACGGGCCATGCAGCTTCTTGAGCTTCCACACGCCGTTTTCCTTCACGTACGTGTTTTCGTAATAGTTGTGGCCCCAGCCGCCGGAGCTCATCACGAAGGCGATGCAGCGTGCCTTCGCGGTGACGCCGTCCTCCATGATGGTGGGCAGGCACTGGAACTGCTGGTGATCGATCAGTGAGCCGTCCTTCGGCCCGATCGGCTTCCCGCCGCCCATGCCGATGTTCATGTACTCGAACACGCGCGACTTGCCGAGGAACACACCCTTGCCGCCGATCTCCAGCGTGGCATCGTCGGTGAAGAGATCCGAGATCGAACGCCACTGGCCCTTGTCCACGTAGTAGCCGTAGGCATCCTGCACGATCTCCACGTCGGTCAGGTCCTGCAGGCGCGTGATGCGCTTGCCGACCGCGTTGAGCTGGCTCTCGAGCTTCTGCAGGTCTGCGGCAGGCGGCGCCGCCCATGCGAGCGGCGTGCCCAGCCCGAGCAGTGCCACCAGAATGATGCTTTTGCTGGACATGTGCTTACTCCCCCGCCCACGGCTTGCCGGTGCCGGGATTGACGTAGTCATAGGGAACGACCTGCAGCTTCGGAAACGACTGGTACACCAGCGTGGGCGGCTTGTCCGGCGGCAGCACCGTACTCTGCGCGTCCATCGGCAACGGCTTCGCCGCCCAGCCCGCATCGTAGTCGCCCCAGAACGTGACGTAGTAATGCAGCAGGCTGAACTTCCACGTGCCGTGGTCGTTCACGTACTCGTTCTCGTAGACCCCGCCGCCCCAGCGGCCCTTGCCGTCGCGCGACAGCAGCACGTCGCTGCGCCAGCGCGCCTTCGCGGTGCGGTTGTCCGCCGCGACGTGGATGATGGGCTGCACCATCACGTAGTTGTTGAGCTGCCCTGGCGTCAGGCCCTGCGGGCCGGTCAGGCCCAGCGCCGCCTCGATGTGGGCATTGCCGATGTACACGCCGCTCTGGCCGAATTCCCAGCTGCCATCTTTGCTGAACAGCGCGGCCGCCTGCTTCCACTGGCCCTTGTCGATGTAGTAGCCGTACATGGCCTGCAGGTTCTCGATGGCGCGCACCGACTCGGCGCGGCCGAGCGCCAGCTCCTTCGCGTCGGCCAGTGCTTCGAGCTTGCCGAGCGCATCGTCGGGCCGCGCGGGGTAATCCACCGCCGGCAGACTCTGGATGGAGCGCAGGTTGCCGTCGGCGTAGTGGTATGGCGGCACGTACACGGCCGGGAACGGCGGGTAGGTGACGGGTGCCGGCGCATCCGGCGGGAACTGCTTTGCCACTTCGCTCTGCCACGCGCCGGAGGGCGGCTTCAGCGAGGCCCAGCCACCCTGGTAGGGCGCCTCAAAATTCAGGTAGTAGCGCCGCGCGGCGATCTTCCATATGCCGCCGTCGTTGAGATAGTCGTCTTCGACGATGGCATCGCCCCAGGTGGCTTCCTCCTTGTACTGGCCGAGCAGGCCCCATTCGCGCCAGCGCGCATGCGCGGTGCGGCCATCGGCCGCCACCGTGACTACCGGCTGCAGCTGCATGCGCAGGTTCAGCCGGCCGAACGGCAGGCCCGGCCCCTCCTTCATGCTGCCGCCGCCATGACGCGTGAGCAGCTCCCGGATGCGCGCCTTGCCCTGGTAGAGGCCATCCATGCCCCACTGGAAGGTGGCGTCATCGGTGAACAGGTCCGCCGCCTCGCCGAAGAAACCCTTGTCGGTGTAATAGCCGAACGCCCGGCCGAGGCGCTGGATCTTCGTGATTGCCTCGACGTACGTCGTCTCGGCATCGATGGCCTTCACGCGCGCCTGCAGCGCCGCCAGACGTGTGGCGTCGGTGGATGCAGCCTGGACGCCGGCGCAAAGGATCGATCCTGCCAGCAGGCCTGCTGCCAGCCGCAGCGACTTTGGCGTGTACCCCATGCACCCCCCTTCTTGTCCGTTGGCGTATCCATTCGCAGCGTAAACAAATCGGTGGCGCTTCTCCACTGGCTTCGCATACCGGGAGGCCGCGTGTTCTACTATGTGCCGGGGAGTGAACCAGCATACGGGACATGAGCGGTCCGGATAGCCTGCCATCAAGGGATAGTGATTTCCGGGCGTTGTTCGAGCAGTCCCCCGACGTGCTGCTGGTGCTGCTGCCCGACGCACCGCGCTACACCATGGTCGCCGCCACCGAGGCCCGGCTGCGCGTGACCCACACCACGCGCGAAACGCTCGGCCGCGGCGTGTTCGAGGTGTTCCCGGACAATCCGGACGACACGGCCGCCGACGGCACCGGCAACCTGCGCGCCTCGCTCGACCGGGTGCGCGCCACCCGCCAGCCAGACACCATGCCGGTGCAGAAGTACGACATCCGCGGTCCGGATGGCAGCTTCACCACGCGTTACTGGAGCCCGCGGAACCTGCCGGTACTGGCGCCATCGGGAGAGCTGCTGTACATCCTGCACCGGGTCGAGGAGGTCACCGAGCTGATGCTCGCCAGCGCGACCGGCGAGCAGCTGCGCGGCCGCACGCGCGACATGGAGAACGAGGTCATCCGTCGCAATGAAGAGCTCGCGGTGGCACTGCGCGAGCTGCGCGAATGGGAAGAACGGCTGGAGGAGAAGGTGCGGGAACGCACCGCGGCACTGGCCGAGGAGAACTCGCTGCGCAAACTCTCCGAGCAGCGCCTGCGTGCGCAGCTCGAACGCATGAGCCTGCTCGACCACATCACCCGCGCGATCGCCGAACGGCAGGACCCGGCCAGCATCTTCCAGGTGGTGGTCCGCAGCGTGGAAGAAAGCCTGCCGGCAAAGGTGTGCTGGATCGGTCTCAATGGCGCGGCCACCGCGGGCCTCGTGGTGCACGAGGAACTGGTCTACCACCCGGACCTGCACGCCGCTCCCGTGACATTGCCGCCAGCCCTCGCCGCGCTCGAACCGGGCTCATGCGTCAGCGCCCCGTTGCGCGGCGACAAGGGAACCCTGGGCGTGCTGCTGGCGGCCCGCGAGGCGCCACATGCCTTCAGCAGCGGAGAGTGCGAGTTCCTGCGGCAGCTCAGTGAACACGTCGGTCTCGCCGTGCGCCAGGCGCAGCTGCACGAATCGCTGTGGGCCGCCTATGAGGAGCTGCGCCAGACGCAGCAGACGGTATTGCAGCAGGAGCGCCTCAGCGCGCTGGGGCAGATGGCCAGCGGCATCGCGCACGACATCAACAATGCCATCACCCCGGCGATGCTGTACCTGGAGACGCTGCTGGAGGCCGATACGGCACTGAGCCCGCGTGCGCGCCAGTCGCTGCCGCTGGTGCTGCAATCCATCGAGGACGTGGCGGCCACGGTGGCGCGGCTGCGCGAGTTCTATCGTCCGCGCGAGATGCAGGCGGCGCCGGAGCCGGTCGACCTGAACCCGCTGGTCGAGCAGACCGTGCAGCTCACGCGGGCGCGCTGGAGCGACATGCCGCAGCAGCGCGGCATCGTGGTCGGCGTGCGCACCGAACTGGCGCCTGGCCTGCCTGCGGTGATGGGCGTGCGCAATGAGCTGCGCGAGGCACTGACCAATCTCATTTTCAATGCCGTTGATGCCATGCCGGAAGGCGGCACGCTCACGCTGCGCACCGCGTCCGACCGGCACTCCGTCGTGCTCGAAATCGTGGATACGGGCGTGGGCATGAACGAGGAAACGCGCCGGCGCTGCCTCGAACCGTTCTTCACCACCAAGGGCGAGCGCGGCACCGGGCTGGGCCTGGCCATGGTGTATGGCATCGTGCGGCGACACCAGGCGGACATCCGCATCGACAGCGCGCCTGGACAGGGCACGACCATGCGCATCGCCTTTCCGCTGGCCGAGAAACCCGCGGATGCGGCCACCACCCCGACGATGCCGGTGCTGCCGCAGAACCTGAAAATGCTGCTGATCGATGACGACCCGCACCTGCTGAAGCCGCTGCGCGAGATCCTGGAACTGGAGGGTCATCGCCTCGCCACCGCCGATGACGGCGCGGCGGGCGTGGCGCTGTTCCGCGAGGCGAGCCGGAGCGATGCGCCGTTCGACGTGGTCATCACCGACCTGGGCATGCCGCGCATGGATGGGCGCGCGGTGGCCAGGGCCATCAAGGAAATCGCGCCGCGCGTCCCGGTGATCCTGCTCACCGGCTGGGGGCAACGTCCCGACGCCACCAGCGAGGTGCTGCCGCACATCGACCGCGTGATCGGCAAGCCGCCGAAGCTGCAGGAACTGCGCAAGGCGCTGGCGCAGTGCTGCGCACCGCAGGACACCGGCAAGGCATGAGCAGACAAGAAGACGGCCGGCAACTTGCGTTGCCGGCCGAAGATCACGTGCTGTGTTCGGAAGGTAAGAAACTGCAGCACGCTACACCGGCCGTCAGGGAGTTACGGCTGGCTATCCTTGAGTTCATGAGGCGGCTTTCATCTGCCCCTTATGCCGGTACATCTCGCCGTCGGCATGCTGCAGCAGCGCCCCGGCATCGCGCCCGTCGCGCGGATAGCACGCGACACCGATGCTGGCGGTGAGCCGTACGGCTTCCTGGTCGACCATGAACGGCTCGTCGAGGGCCGCCCGCACCTGCTGGACCAGGCGGTTCGCATCCTCGGTCGCGGCCAGGTCGGTGAACAGCAGCACGAATTCGTCGCCACCGTAGCGCGCGACCATGTCCTGGGCACGCACGTGGCCCTTCAGGCGCTGGCCGAGCGCGCGCAGCAGCTTGTTCGCGCGCTCGTGGCCGCGACTGTCGTTGAGCTGCTTGAAGCCGTCCAGATCCAGGAACATCACCGCCAGCGGGGTGCGGTTCCACTCCGCCACGCGCAGCGCACGCTCCAGGCGCTCCATCAGCATGGCGCGGTTGGGCAGGCCGGTGAGTGCGTCGTGCGTGGCCTCGTGCCGCAGCTGCTGCTCGACCTGCTTCATCTCGCGGATATCCCACGCGATGCTGGACAGCAGCGTCATCTCGCCGGCGCCGGGCACGCGCGTGCGGTGTGCCAGCATGAGCTGCGACACGGGGATCTCCAGGCGGGTGCTGTCCACGAGGGTCATCTCGCCGCGCCAGCTTCCGTGACTGAGGCAGGCGGGGACGACCTCCGCCAGCAACCGCTCGCGGGATTCGGCGCTGTACACCTCGAAAGCCTTGCGCGGCAGCAGGTCCGCGCTGCGATCGATGCCGAGCATCGCCCGGCCCGTGCCGTTCATGTACAGCAGCCGGCCACGGGTGTTGGTCAGCATGACGACGCCGGGTGTGGCATCGATCAACCCCATCATGCAGTCGCGCAGCAGCGAGGTGGGCTGGACCTCTTCGACCGGCTGGCCGGCCGGCAGCTGGTTGGCCGGCAGTCGCGCGAACGCCAGCAGACGCAGTGCCTGTGCCCCGGAATTCCTGGATTCCACCGTGGTCGTCATGCTCTTCTTCCCTCGCCTGCGAGGTTTCCACGATGCTGCGGCGGACGTCGCGGGACAATCCGGTAATTACCGCAACGCCCTGCCGGAAAGACCCGTGCGCGCATGAGCCACGTGGATCAGGGATGGATCAACCCGCGCCGCACGGCATAGCGAACCAGCCCCGCAGTGTCATGGATGTCGAGCTTCTTCATCAGGTGGGTGCGGTGCGATTCGGCGGTCTTCAGGCTGATGCCGAGGTTGGCCGCCACCTGCTTGGTCTTGTTGCCCTCGGCAATGAGCTGCAGCACCTCGCGCTCGCGCGCAGTCAGCGGATCCGCCTCCAGGGTGTCCTTGTTGCGGTAGGCGTCCACCACGATCTGCGAGATGCCGGGGCTGAAGTACATGCGGCCGCGCGCCGCCTCCTTGATGGCCCGCAGCAGGTCGGCGCCGGCCTCGGTCTTGATGACGTAGCCATGCACGCCCGTGTTCAACGCCTCGATGACGTAGGGGCTCTCCTTGTGCATGGTCAGCAGGATCACGCGCGTGCGCGGCGACACATTGGCCACGGCGCGCGCGATGTCCAGGCCGTTGAGGCCGGGCAGCGTGATATCCGTGATGGCGATGTCGGGCTTGAAGCGCTTGATGAGCTCGACCCCTTCCACGCCATCACAGGCCTCGCCCACCACCTGGAAGCCCGGCTCGGCCTCCAGCAGCTTGCGGATGCCCTGCAGCAGGATCAGATGGTCATCGACGATGACGATACGCATCGCGGACCGCCTAACCCGTCGCCATCGCGGCCGCCGGCAGCGGTACGGCCATCTCGATGGTGGTGCCCTGACCGGCTTTCGAGCGGATGGCGCAGGTGCCGCCCACCGCGCTGGCGCGTTCGCGCATGCCGAGCAGTCCCAATCCACGCCGCCCGCCGCGGGCCAGCACGGTCCTCGAGTCGAAACCCGGTCCATCATCGCTGATCACGCAGCGGCACTCCTGTCCTTGTTGTTCGAGCGTGATGCGTACCGACGGCGACTCCCCGCCGTGACGCACCGCGTTGTTCAATGCCTCGTGCGCGATGCGGTAGATCGCGATCTCCGCCGGCACCGGCAGGCGGTCGCGCAACTGGCCAGTGACGGTCACCTTCAGTCCGTTGCGCCGTTCGAAGCCCTGGGCGAGGAAATCCAGCGCATGGCGCAGCCCCAGGTCGTCGAGAATGGAAGGTCGCAGCTCATGCGAGAGTTGCCGCAGGTGTTCACCGGTCTCATCGAGGAAACGCCGCACGCCGGCCAGGCGCTGCGGGCCGCTGGGCAGCAGCTTCTTCGCCGCCATGTCCAGTTCCAGCGTGGCGGTGGCCAGGATGCTGCCGGCCTGGTGCAGGCCGTGCGCGATGCGACCCACCTCGGCTTCCAGCATCTCGTTGAAGCGGCGCAGCGCGGCGTTGGCCTCGTCCAGCGAGCGGTAGGCCGCTTCGAACGGTGCGAGACTGGCGAGCAGGAAACTCTGCGCGGCCTGGTCCAGCGCTGATCCCTGCACCATGCCCGCCGCCGCACGATTGTGCAGCGACACGACGTCGATCAGCCCGTAGCCGGCCGCCATGGCGCGGCGGCCCATCTCGGCGGCGCTGCCGAGCGCCGCGTCATCGGTGCCACGCAGGTGCCGATGCAAAGTCTTTCGATACTCATCGAGATACTCGTCCTCGACGCTCATTCCCTCTCCTGCAGAGCCGTATAGCCCGCGGTGCGTTGTGGTTGGCGGTGGCGTCGGACCGCCGCAGCGCCGCGCTATCAAGTGGACCGTGCATGACTACCCCCGGGAAAAGAATCAGGGTTTGACTTACACAAAGCAGGAATAACACCTGATTGGCGGGGGTCCGCGCCCGTTGCCTGAGGTGTTCACCCGATACGAAGGTGCATTTTCGGGTCCGAGGGCCCCGAAAACCCCGAGAAGCCACGGCATGCGCCTACAAGTGTCGGTGATCTCCTACATTGTGCTGACACAGTCTCCTACTTAAATTTGCGCGCAGGGAAAGGGCAAACCTGTCGAAAGACAGGGACGCAAAGCTTCCGGTCTGACGACGCGTAGTCAGATAGCGGGGTTACCGGCACGGAACTGAGGTTTGCGCAAGAAGAACCGTGTCGTGATTCGTGGAGGTGCCGTCGGCCTGTCCGGCCGGCGCGCAGCAAACACGCCTTTCACCTGAGTCCGCCGCTGCTTCGGCAAGCGGTGGTGTGCACGGCTGTGCCTCACGACAGACATATCGGGTGTAAGACTGATGGACAAATCACGATTTGCGAGCCGCATTGTCGCGGCTGCGGGAACCATCGCCCTCTCGCTGGCTGGTGGCTGGGCCCAAGCGGCGACGAGGGCCTACTTGGGATCGCCCGTCGCAATTCCGGGCACCATTCAAGCCGAGAATTTCGACCGCGGCGGGGAGGGCGTTTCGTATCATGACACCACACGGGTGAACACCGGCGGCAAGTACCGTCCCAAGGAAGGCGTCGACATCATCTCCGCGCCGTCCACCGGTGGCGGTTTTGTGGTGAACAATTTCGCCACGAGCGAATGGATGGTCTACAGCATCAGCGTCGCGACGGCCGGCAGCTATGACATTGACGTCAACGCCAGCAGCCAGTACTCGAACAGCGCCTACCACATCGAGATCGATGGCCGGCCCGTCACGGACATCATCACCGTACCCAACACTGGCAGTTTCAATACCTTCCAGTGGGTCGGCAAGCGCACCGTCACGATCGCGGCGGGCACGCACTCCATAACAATCACGTCTGACCAGCAGTACCTCAATCTGGATGCGATCCGTATCTCGCCCTCGCCGGCCGCAGCCGCGACCAGCACGTCCAAGCTGCTGTTCGCCTCGGGATTCGAAGGAGACTTCAACGAGGCGCCGCTGGCGGCACAGGATTGCTGGGGCGGTGGCTGCTGGCAGAACTTCTCGGGCACCGACAGCACCACCGGCTTCACCTGGCCCGGCAATGTCTGGGGCGGGAGCGCCAAGTTCCTCCTGCTCAGTGACCAGGCCTACACGACTCCGGCGACGATGGGCAACTTCCTGTTCGACCGGGTCGACACTGTGACCGGTCACACCGGCGCGCAGACGCACGTGTTGTTGCAGCAGAATTCGCAGAACGTCAATGGCACGGCCTCGCCCGCCTATTCCGTGGAGCAGAACGTGCTGCAGTTCCTGCCGCAGCACGAGGACGGGGACATGTACATCAGCTACTGGCTGAAGTTCCAGCCGGACATGGCGGAAAAGATGCATAACATGGCGGACGGCCCCGGCGTGCAGAACGGCGGCACCTGGCGCTCGTTCTTCGCCCTCAAGACCGGCGGCCAGGTTGCGTGGGGTGGGCCTGCCGACGACGGTGACTATCGCATCGAGGCCTATGTGCTGACCTACGGAAATGTCGCTCCCTATTGGGCACTGCGCGGCGACAACGTGGCCGGTGGCAATGCCCCCCTCGTGAACAGCTGGCAGGAGGAGAACCACACCGTTCCGGTTCCGATCAACCAGTGGTTCAAGTTCGAGATCTTCTGGCACCGTAGCGCGGGCAGCGACGGGCGCGCATGGATGGCCGTGAATGGCCAGACCCTGATCGACCACCATGGTCCGAACGTCGGCGCGTGGAACATGCCCATCAACCGCATCTTCGCGCCGCTCGTGTATTCGAGCAGTCCGTATCCGATCTACCAGTGGATGGATGACCTGGAGATCTGGGACGGCTTCCCGCCGATGGGCAACAACCCGCCGTACGCGGCGCACTGAAATCCACTGAGGACCTGTCCCCGCGTGGACACGAAGAGGACTGGCGAGAAACGGGCCAGTTCTCTTCTTTTTTTGCCGCTTCCCTCAATGTGAGGCGTACGGCGGGTCGCACCACGCGTCAACCCCGGATGTGCACGTCGCGGGCGGGAACCCGCCATCCCAGATCTGGAGGTCGTCGATCCACTGGTAGGTCGGTTGATAGCCGCCCGAATACAGCAGCGCGGGCATGATCCGATTGATTGGCAGGGAAACCTGCCCCATGTTCGGACCGAGATGGTTGGCGATCTGCGTACCGTTCATGGCCATCCAGAATCTGCCGTCGCTCCCCGAACTGCGGTGCCAGAATAGTTCCACCTTGTTCCAGCTTCCATCATCCGGGACCGGGATGGCGGTGCTAACGACCGACCAGGTGTTGACGGGTGAATAGCCGCCGCCGGCGACGTTATCGCCGATAACTCTCCAAAATGGCGCCGGATTCGGGTTGTTGTCCATGTCGTCGCACGGTGCCACGTGGCCGTCGATGAGATCTTGGGGACACGCCGTCATGACGTATGCCTCGATCCGATAATCGCCGTTATCGGACGGCAAATCTCCGGCCGGGGCACTCGTGCCAGTCTTCAATGCGAAGAATGAGCGCCAGGTGCCATGGTTCCCGCTCACTCCCCCGGCAGCTATGTCGAGGCCCACCATGTTTCTGCTCATCTGCGGCTGGAACCGGATCCAGTAACTGATATAGAGGTCACCACCTTCCGAGGCGGGGAAGAACTGCAAAGCATCCTGAGTGGCCGCCGGTCCCTGCTCGTTCTGGCCATTGGGATCGGTCGTGATCTGCATGAACACAGCCTTGTTGCTGGCCGTGCCGGTATGACCCTTCACGTTCACGATGCGATTGCCAACGTAGTCACGGAGTGTGGAGGCCGTGACTCCCGGTACCGCCGCCATCGCCTGAAAGACTCCGCCATTGTCGTAGGCGTACTGCGTACCCCAGAACTGCGGTGGCCATGAGTAACCGGAAACGCTATCTGATCCGGTGATCGACTCCCAGCAGAAGCTCGGGCTTGTGCCGCAGTTCGTCGGCGAGCCGATCGAAGTCGACGAGTCGAATCCCGACATGAACACGAGAGTGCCGGATGCGTGCGCCGCCCACGGAAGCGCAACCAGCAACGTGCCAAAAAGTAATCCACCGCTGTGCGCGACGGACCGCAATCTGGCGAAACGGGTTCCCCCGCTCAGGAACAACCCCTTTTCCATGACACCTCTCCTTGGCAAATGGATGGGTACATCTCTCAGCGCCACGGCCGATCAATGGGATGCGTATGGCGGATCACACCATGCATCCGTACCCACGGTACAGCTCGAGGGTGGAAATCCACCGTCCCATATCTGCATATCGTCGATCCACTGGTAAATCGGGTGGTATCCTCCCGATGCAAGGAACGCCGGCAGTATGCGGTTGATTGGCAGTGAAGACGCTCCCATGTTCGGACCGGAGTGATCAACCAGCTGCGTCCCGTTGATGGCCATCCAGAATCGGCCGTCGCTACCGGAACTGCGGTGCCAGAACACCTCAATCTTGTTCCAGCTGCCGTCGTCCGGCACCGCGACGGACGCGTTCGTCTCGACCCAGTGATTCACGAGCGAATAACCACCGCCAGCGACATTGTCACCGATGAACTCCCAGAAGGGTCCAGGATTGGGATTCGTGCCGGTGCATGGCGAGAGCATCGCGTCGATCAATTCCTGGGGACAACCGGTGAGTACATAAGCCGCCATGCGATAATCGCCATTGTTCGGAGAGATATCGCCCACCGAAGGGCTGCTTCCGGTCATCAAGGCGAAAATGTTGCGCCACGTTCCCCCATTTCCGGCGACCCCCGTCACTGAAGTATCGAGTGCAGTCATGTTCTCGGTCATCCCAGGCTGGAATCTGATCCAGTAGCTGATGTACAGGTCGCCGTTCTCGGATGCAGGAAGGAAATTCAATTCGTCCTGCGTGGCTGCCGTACCAAGTTCATTCTGGCCATTGGGATTGGCGATGATCTGCATGAACAGTGCCTGGTTGCTGGAGCTGCCGGCGTGCCCTTTCACAGTCATTATCCTGTTGGACACATAGTCCCCGATTGTCGAGGACGTCACGCCCGCCACGTCTGCCATCGCGAGAAAGAGCCCGCCATTGTCATAGGCGTTCTGCGTGCCCCAGAACTGGGGCGGCCATGAATAGCCGGACGTTCCATCCGACCCGCTGATGGACTGCCAGCAAGCGCTTGGACTCGTGAAGCAATTTGTCGCAGCACCGATGGCAGTAGAAGATTCGAAGCCGGACATGAAGACGAGACTGCCGGCCGCCCGGGCGGTGCGAGGCATCGTGGCGAGAGCCGCCAGCATGGCCACAAGCACCATGACCCAGCCAGTCACCTTCATCGAGGCCGGCGGCACGCGATCACACGGAGGAGGAGAACACGCAGTCCCTGCCCGGATAGACACCATGTCCATCGCACCTCTCCTTGGTGGAAAATCCTGCTCATCCCGCCGCGGATACGCCGCGCCACATGACGACTCAACCATTGTATATGCACACGCGTGACGTAAATGCGCCTACGAGCTGGACCGTATGGACCAGCTTCCGGTTGAATTCACGTAGTCCACATGGCTCACGACCCAATGAAGGCATCGCGCTGACCGGGGTCAGTACCATTCCCCGGCATGCTGTTTACGACCGGCGCATTCCTGTTCGTGTATCTGCCGGTGACTCTCGGCGGCTTCTTTCTGATTGCCAGATTCGCCGGCGTCCGGATCGCAGCTGCCTGGCTGGTGCTGGCATCCATGTTCTTCTACGCATGCTGGCGTCCGGTGCATGTATTGCTGCTGGTCGCTTCCATCTGCTTCAATTATTGGGCCGGCGGCCTGATCCTGCGGGCACGCGAGCCCGGCAGCCCCACCTCTGCCAAGCGACTGCTGGTCTTCGCGATCGCCACGAATCTGTTGGCGCTTGCGTACTTCAAGTACGCGAACTTCTTTATCGATACATTGAATGGCCTGGCGGGTCTGCACATCCACCGGTGGTCCATTGCGCTGCCACTGGGGATTTCCTTCTTCACCTTTACGCAGATCGCCTATCTGGCGGACGTGTATGCGGGCAAGGTGGCAGAACGCAGCCCGGTGCGCTATGCGCTGTTCGTAAGCTATTTTCCCCACCTCGTGGCCGGACCCGTGCTGCACCACTCGCAGATGATGCCGCAATTCCGCGAGCCAAGGGTCTACCGTCCCGAGTTCGGCAATTTCGCCATGGGCATCGCGTTCCTGGTGGCGGGCCTGATCAAGAAGGTACTGGTGGCGGACAGTTTCGCGCCCATCGCCCGGGAAGTGTTTGCCAGTTCACTGCACGGGGCAATCGCCCCGGAGGCGGCGTGGCGGGGGATCCTCGCCTATACCCTGCAGATCTACTTCGACTTCTCCGGCTACTCGGACATGGCGATCGGCCTGTCGCGGCTCATTGGCGTGCGCCTTCCCTACAACTTCAACTCGCCGTACAAGGCGCTCGACATCATCGATTTCTGGCGCCGCTGGCACATGACCCTGTCCGCCTTCCTGCGTGACTACTTGTACATTCCACTCGGCGGCAATCGCAAGGGACCGGCGCGCCGCTACGTCAATCTGCTGCTGACCATGCTGCTGGGAGGCCTTTGGCACGGTGCGGCCTGGACTTTCGTCGTCTGGGGCGGACTGCATGGCATCTACCTGATGGTCAACCACGGCTGGCGCCGGCTGACGGGGCGTGACGAGCCCGTGCGCGCTCGGCGGCCGCCTTCGCTGGCCGGCCGAACCCTCGGCAACGCAGTGACCATGCTCGCCGTAATGGTCGCCTGGGTGTTCTTCAGGGCGGAAGACATGCAGTCGGCGACCGCGATGCTCGGGGCCATGTTCGGGATGACGCCGGTGACGGCTCAGCCGCTGGCGGGATGGCAGATCGACCAATGGTTCGGCCTCGCAGCGCTGCTGCTCTGCGCCCGCATCCTGCCGAACACGCAGGAAATCATCGATGGTCACCTCGGACCGCTGGTCGCGCGCCTGTGCACTCCCGGCTGGCGGCCTGCGCTCGGGATGTCGGTCGGTGCCGGCATCGTGGCTGTGGTGCTCACCGCGATGATCTCCGCCTCGCGCCAAGTCACGGAATTCATCTACTTCAACTTCTGACGGCCATGAAGAACCTGTTGCGCGTCGGACTGTGGGTGGGAAGCGGCGCGGCGCTGGCGGTGCTGATGCTCGAACTCCTGCTGCATCTGTTGCCGGTGGCCGGCAGAGGCGTTTACGCGGCCGAATACGATCCGGCATGGCCCATCAATCACCTGCTGCCGCACAGCACCTTTACCTATTCGGCGGGGTGGAAGCTGGATCTCGTGAATGAGGGCTCGGTCAACAACATGGGCTACGTGGCGCCGTTCGACTACCAGCGAGACGCCGGCGGGGTGGCGATACTCGGCGACAGCTATATCGAGAACCTGATGAATGATTACCCGGTCACGCTGCAGGGCAGGCTGCCGGCGCTGTTGCACGAACCGATGCCTGTGCTGCCCTTCGGCAGCTCCGGAGCCTCGATGCCCGACTACCTTGCCGTCGCCAGGCTGGTGGCCGACCGGTTCCACCCTCAGTGGGGCGTGGTGCTGATATCCGAAGCAGACTTCACCGAGGGATTCTCGCCGGTGCCCGGCTACTACGGCTGGGACCCGCAAAAGGATCCACCCATACGATTCACCATGGTGGAGGGACAGCGCAGCCCCGCCAAGCGACTCGCCCGCCAGCTCGCCCTGCTCCGTTACGTGCGCTACAACCTGAAAATGAGTCCCGCGTCGGTATTTTCGTGGCGGAATGCCACTGACAACCTGCCATCGGATGCCAGCGCCGCCTGTTCCCCGGCCGCACTGTCCCCTGCCGACCGCGAGTTGGTTCGGGCATTTGCCGCCGATCTGCCGCGGCAATTCCGGCTGGCCGCGGACCGGGTCATCGTGATCTTCGACTCGGACCGGAACGCGCTCTACCGGACGGGCACCGCGAGCAGTCGATGCCCGACCCGCGACAGCGAGGCCTTCGACCAGTTGCGTAGCCACCTCCGTGCCGCGGGGACGCATGTGGTGGAGACGCGCGACTTGTTTACTGATTATTACCGCACCACCGGTCTGAAGGTGGATCATTCGCCGCTGGACTGGCACTGGAATGGCGAAGCCCACCGGCTGGTAGCGAGCCGGGTCGCCATCATCATCAACCATTTCCTGACACCGGCGATGACTTCGCAAGTGGCGAATCACACCGTGCCGGCATGCGCCGCTGCCGTGGATGCGCCGCCACTGTCACCGGCGGCTTGCAACCCTTGATAGTCCAAACGGACCAGCGGCGCCGACTGCCGTTGGCGTTAGCATTCTCCCAGGCATCAGAAGAGGGCAGCGTGATCGCCATCGGCACTGGACACCGCCTGCGGATCTTCCTTCCTGCCGTGCTGGCGGGCATGGCCACGGCGTGTGGGGGTGGAGGGCATGGCAGCGCGTCAGTCAGCGGCGCCGGCGGCGGGAGCACCACATCCACCGGTTCCGGCAGCAGCAGCACGAGCACCACCCCGGCTGCGCCGGTGAGCAACGCTGCCGGCATCTGGTCCGGCACACTCACACCGGATGACACGACGCAGCCACCGCCCACAGGCTGGCTGGTCATCGGCACCGACGGCAGTTTCAGTCTGGATACTGACGTCGCGCAGTTCAGCGGCACCTCCCAGCTCCAGGGCCAGGCCTTTACCGCCACCACTACGGCGAATCCTTATACGTCGCAGATCGCGGCGGGCAGCAGCTTCCATTTCGATGGCATGCTGGCGGATACCGGCGTATTGACGGGCACCTATTCCGGCGGGGGCGGTCAGGGAACCATCCACTTCCAGCTCGAGAGGGCGATCTCCGCCCAGGCCGCGTCGCTGTCGGACGCGGCCAGCACCTACCACGGCGAGTTCTGGATCAAGGATTCCAGGCAGTCCGCGGACATTACCGTCACCGACAGCGGCGCACTGACCGCCAGTGCCGGGGGCTGCGCATTCAATGGCACCATCCAGGTGGCGGATGCCAGCCACAACAGTTACCACTGGTCGGCGCGGGCCACCGGGTGCGCCACGAACGGCACCGCCGAAGGCACGGGTTTCATGATCGAGAACTACTTCCTGTATCTCATGGGTTCGATCGGAGGCCAGGCGGTGTGGATCGGCGGGGCGGATTCCGATGCCCCCGACGACTGAGTCGTTCGCGGTCCCCGACAGGTCTGCGGCCTATTTTCGGGCCTCGATCAGCAGGTGCCATCCCATGGTCCGTGCACATGCCTTTTCCACCGCGCGCAACAATGACGAGTCGGCGCCGTACTTGTTCAGTGGAAAATGCGCCACGCTGGTCCGCACGGAGCGGAATGGCGCGAACAAGTGCCGCACTCCGCGGGCGGTAGTGGTGAAGGCGAACGGACATTCCGGTCCGTCCGTGCAGTGGTGCACGAAATTCGCGGCGCGGAAATAGCTCCACCCATCCGTGAGGAAATTGCGGTAATGGATGTCCCAGATCTCCGGCGTGGCATTGCCGCGCACCCCGAGCAGCTCGCCGGAATCGGCGCGCCGCCGGTCCGCGTCCCAGCGGCCCGCACGGGAGGCCACCTTGAGGAGCGCCCGGGCGCGCATGAAGGCGAGGATGCGCACGTAATAATTGAAGCTGTGCCTGTGGTACAGCATGACTCTGGCCATGCCACCTGGCTTCAGCACCCGATACACCTCGCGGATAGCACGCACCGGATCAGGTGTATGGTGCAGTACCCCGAAGGAGTACACGATGTCGAACGACTCGTCCGGGAAGCCGAGCTGCAGGCAGTTTTCCTGCCGGAATGTGCCCGGCAGTCCCTCGACGAGGAAATGCCGGCGCGTGGCATTGACGGCCTCCGCGGTGAGATCCACCCCGGTGTAGCGGGCCCCGTGCCGCGCGAACATGACGCCGTCCACGCCGTTGCCACAACCGATTTCCAGTACCTCGCGGCCGCCGCTGTCCGCGAACGCGGCGAAGGCGGGAATATGCCATTCGGTACGGTAGCGGAAGGCGCGGTACTGCGCGAAGAAATCGCGGTCGTCCTGGAAATCCGTGATGAAGTGGGTGCCGCAGGCTTCGGTGTTCCAGAACGCACGCACCCGCTCGACGGAATCCGGATTCGTGAGCGTGGCCGCATCCGCCATGGTCAATCTCCTGATTAAAGCCTTGCCTGCACCTGCCAGCACCCTAGATCCCGCGGCGCTCGGAGTCATGGCTCGCTCGCATTCGCCTTTCTGATCCATTTGGACCACCACGCAGTACGTGGCCGGTACCACTTTCCCCCTGGACGCCACACTGTCAAGATTCCGGCCGTTTCCTGTTCCATCAGGCCACCCGCGGCAACTCCACCGCCGGCGCCGCTTCGGACGTACTCGTCCGCCCCTTCCTGCGCAGGAAGGGTCTTTCAATCATTACCCATGACAGGTAGCCGACCAGGTAGGCGCAGACCAGCAGGCAGGGCAGCCAAGCGGGCCCCTGCAGACCCAGTTCCACGAATACGTTGATCAGCAGGCCATGATAGATGTAGACGCCATATGAAATGTCGTTCCCCCGCAGCACCCGGCGCGAGGCGCCCGGCACGGTGTGGGCCATCGAGACCGTGACGACGGCAAGCAGCAAAGTGGACAACACGTAGCTCGCGCCCGCTCCCGAGACATTGAAGCGGAACACCACATAGGCCGCGAGCCACCATAATCCCTTCCCCGCGATCCATGGCACCTTCTGGAAACCGGCGCGCTGCATCAGCACGCCCGTCAGGAACAGGAAGAAGTGGGGCATCAGGGAATAGCGCAGCAGTTTCCCCAGCGGCGCCTCGCCTCCATGTGGCGCGGCGTAGCGGCTGGTCGCGAAGCCCACCGCAACACAGGCCAGCCACCCCGCCGCCAGCCAGGCCGACGCGTGCTCGCGACGTCGCGCCAGCAGCCAGTAAACAATCGGCACGGTGACATAGAACTGCAGCTCCACCGGTATGGTCCACAAGCTGCCGTTATAGGATCCCGTCCCGAAGCCGGCGAGGAATCCCGGGGTGTAGATGACCCCGGCCAGCTGCGCCACCATCCAGGCCACTGCGCCGGCGTGCAGGAAGCTGTAGCCAAAGAGCTCCGCCACAAGAACCGTGGCGAACACGCAGCACCACAGTCCCGGGAATATGCGCAGGGCGCGATTGCGGCAGAATTGTCCGAGGCCGGGGCTGCGCTCGTAGGACGCCGAGATGAGGAATCCGCTGATGACGAAGAAGATGGGCACGCCGGGAAACGCGTACAGCATCTTCATCCATGCCGCGGGCACCGCGACATGGAGGTGCGCGATGGCGTGACTCAGCATGACCTGCGACGCCGCGAAAATCCGCAGCAGATCGAAGTTGTTCGCCCTGCCAGGCGGGCCGCCGGCACTTCTTCCCATGTTCGCTTCCTGCATTGCCACGGGGCAAATCGCGGCCCGCAGGCCGCCTCAGAACGTGAGCCGCACTTCCACGCTGCCGACGTTGGCCTTGTAATCGAGTACTGCCTGCCGCGCCTGGCGTGATTCGTAGTGGCCGACCAGTCCGAGACTGAGCAGCCGCGTGGCCTGCCAGGAAAGACGCGCCTCAACCAGGTTCATATGTTCGGCGATCGGCAGCGAATTCAGGGCTGCCGCATCGCTGTGGTAACTGCGCTGGTCGTGCTCGGCGTTCAGCGTCAGGCTGGTCTTCTCGCTGAAGGCGTAGACCGACTGCAGGGCCACGCCGCGGACGAACACCAGCCCGACATTGATCTCCTCGTATTCGCTGATGTCGTGCCGCACCTGTGCGGTGAGCGAGAACTTCTCGCCCGCGCGCCAGGTGGCATCTCCTCTCCAGGTCCAGGCCGAAAAGTTCCGTTCGGGCACTTCGTCGAAGTCGCGCCTGACGCGGCTGGCATGGGCCTTCAGTTCGAGCCTGTCCGACAGCTGCCACTCGATGAACGGGCCGATGCGGCGCTGCTGATAGGAGTTGTCGACCAGGCGGCGGACCACGACTTCCGGGTTCGGCAGGGTGGCATCGTCCGCGCGCGCCTCGATGCCGATGCGGTGGCCGGTCTTGCCTGACAGCGCGAGGCTGGCCTCGGCGCCATTGTTGCGCATGTCGCTGGGCTGGTATTGCTCCGCGCTGTTGGTCACCACCAGGTGATCCACCGCGCCGCGCAGCTGCAGCATGCCCGTCGATCCGTAGCCGGCTTCCGCGCGTGCCTTCTGCGACTTCTGCTCATTGGGGACGGTCGTCTGCACGCCGGCCTGGAGGTTCGAGAATGAAGTCAGCACGGACGAGGTCTGGTAGTCGAGCTTGCCCGAGGTGCGGCTGCCGAGGGCCCACAGCCAGCCCGCCTCGACGTTGTAGGCGTCGTGGTCCAGGTCGCCGAAATGCTGGTAGCGGTAGTCCTCCACCGTGCCGTCCACGACCAGGTGCTGCGCGCTCACCGGCATGTCGAAGTGCAGGCCGGCACGCGCAAGACTGTAGGTGTCGCCGTCGCTGCTGGCCCCTCCGAGGCGGTACACATTGTCATCGCGCGTGACGCCGACTGCGGCGGATACGCCGAAGTCGTCGAGCGCCTGCGCCGGGGACGCGGCCAGCGCCGAGGCCAGCGCGAGGGCGGACGCGGCCGGCCCCGGGGCTCGGCCGCGGAGAAGGCTGCCGGCCGCCTCAGGGCCTGATGATGCGCGCATCGAGGGCCTTCCCCACCGCCTGCGCGCGGTTGACCACATTCAGTTTGCGCAGGATTTTCTGCATGTGGTTCTTCACGGTCAGCGCGCTGATGTTCAGGATCGCGCCGATCTCCCCGTTGCTCTTGCCCAGGTATACCCAGCGCAGGATGCCGCGCTCGCGCTCGGTGAGCGTGCCATTGCCCACCGAGGCGATGCGCACGTCCTCGGCGGCGATGCGGCTCTGCGTGCGCATCCATGCGGCATGCAGCGAGGGCGCCATCAGCTGCACCAGGTAGATCTCGCGCGGACCGATCGCGCCGGCCTGGCAGGCAAATACGCACATGGCCTGCACCTCGCCATCGGCATCATGGCTGCCATGCACCAGCAGATCGGTGGTGCCGGCGCGCCGCAGCTCCCGCACGCACTGGTTGCCCGCCAGCGCCGTGAACTCGCCGAGCGTGCACAGCACCGGCAGATGGCGATGCTGGCGCCAGCCTTCGCTGAGCATCGATGCCAGCGGCGTCTCGCGCATCAGCACTTCGCCGAACTGCGCCGCTTCGGGCACCACGGTGGAGAACCCGTCCACGCCGAACGCACGGGTGGCCCCGCGGCGCAGCGCGCACACCAGCACCCGGTGCGGTATGAGGTTCTGCAGCAGGCCCTGGGTCCAGGCGAAGAACTGCGCCCGGGTACGCACGCGCAGCGCGTCGTCCAGGTTCAGCAGCAGGCCTTCGACGTGCACCGCTTCCAGCCGCGCCGCCGCGGCGGCTTCCACGCGCGGATCCGTCCGCTCCGGCGCACGCTCGGCGGGCGGCGGTCCGATGATCCGCAGGCCCGGCCGGTCAGCAACAACTGCTTCAGTATGCATTTTCCCTCCTGATTACCACTCCCACTGTCTTCACCAGGATCTTCAGATCGAGCAGCAGCGACCATCCGCGCAGGTATTCGAGGTCGCAATGGATGCGCGCGCGCATGCTCTCGGTATCGGTGGCGCCCCGCAGCCCCCTGACCTGCGCCAATCCGGTGATGCCTGGTTTTACTTTGTGCCGCAACATGTATCCCGGGATGAGCGTGCGATACAGCTCGTTGTGCGCGACCGCGTGCGGCCGCGGCCCGACCATGCTCATGCAGCCCTGCAGCACGTTCAGCAGCTGCGGCAGCTCGTCCAGTGAATACTCGCGCAGGTATCTGCCGAAGCGCGTCACGCGCGGATCGGTGCGCGAGGCCTGCTGCACCGAGGCGCCATCCTCGAGGCAGGTCATGGTGCGGAACTTGAACACCACGATCTCGCGGCCGTCCATGCCGTAGCGGCGCTGCCGGAACAGCACCGGCCCGTGCGAATCCAGCTTGATGCCGATGGCGATCGCCAGCCACAACGGGGCGACCAGCGACAGGCAGACCAGTGCCATCAGGATGTCGCAGGCACGCTTGGCCAGCGCATTCACGCCGTGCAGCGGCGATTCGCACAGCGCGATCACCGGGATGCCGCCGATGGTATCCACGCGCGACTGGATCGGGTCGAGCGACAGCATGTCGGGCACGAAGTACACCGAGGCGGTGGTGTCGTGCAGGCCGTCCACGATGCTGCGGATGCGCGGATGCCAGCAGGGCAACGCGCAGTACACCACGTCCACGTGGTTCTTCTTCACGAAGGCCGGCAGGTCCGCGAGTGAGCCGAGCAGCTCCTGCGGCCCGACTCCCGCCAGCCGCCCGGTATCGCGATCGTCGAAGTAGCCGGCGACGCTCATGGCGAGCGGATCACGCACGATGTGCCGTGCCAGCAGGCAGCCGGTCTGGTTGACGCCGGCGATGACCGCGGTGCGGCGCGGCGCCTCGGTGGCGAACACGCGCACCAGCAGATAGGGAAACAACCGGTGCACGGCGAGCTGCAACAGCGGGGTGGCGATGAGCCAGGCCACCACCACCCTGTTGTCGATGTGCTGCAGGATACCGGCCTTCCAGCCCAGCCCCAGCAGCAGCGCCAGCACCACCGTGGAGTCGGCCAGCACCCGCAGCGCGCCCAGGGAGACCGGCCGCTGCGCGGCGGCCGGTCCGAACTGCGGAGCATGTCGGGCTGCTCCCGCCGCGTGTTCTGCTGTGACTCCCACTGCCATGCCGGTGCGCGCTCAGGCCGCGCTGATCTGTTGCTGTTGCGGAATCGCCGCAGGCAGCTGGATCGCGATCGGGGGCAGGTCGTCGGCCTCCGGAACGCGGCCAACGAAGCTGGTGACCGAGGAGAACAGCGCGGGCGTGGGCACCGGCTCAGGTCCGGTACGCCAACGGTAACCCATGCCGCGCACGGTCTCGATCAGGTCGCCCTGCGCCTCCGGCAGCGCGCGGCGCAGGCGGCGCACGTGCACATCGACCGTGCGCTCCTCGACGTAGACGTCGTCACCCCAGATCTCGTCGAGCAGCTTGCGGCGGGTGAGGATCCAGCCCGGATGCGTGACGAAGTACAGCAGCAGCCGGAAATCCGTCCGCGGCAGGTCGATCTCGCGCTCGCCGCTGGTCACGCGCTGCAGGGTCGGGTCGACCCGCAGCCCGGCGAATTCGATGGCCTCCTCGGTGCGCTCGGGGGCCCGCCGCCGCAGTACGGCCTTCACCCGCGCCAGCAGCTCGCGCATCGAGACAGTCTTCGCCAGGCAGTCGTCCGCGCCGCACTCCAGCGCAGCCACCGTGTTCTCCTCGGCCGCCCGGGCGCTCAGCATGATGATGGAGGTCTGGGCCGTGCGCCGGTCGGCGCGCAGCTGGCGTGCGAAGATCAGGCCCGGGGATGCCGGCGTGCAGCCCAGGAGTGCCATGTCGGGCCGTATCTTGTGCATGAGTCCTTCGGCCTCCAGGAAATCCCGCGCCCGGGTGACGTGGTAACCGGCACTGCGGAGGTTCCCCGCCAACAGTTCCCGCGTCGCCGCGTCGTGCTCTACAACCAGAATGGAACCCTGCATACCTTTTCTCCCTGTCGTCGAGCAGATACAAAGCTCAGGGAAATCCTAGTTTCCGGGTGCACCCCCCGCTATCGGTTCAACTATCGAATAGGCGACAGGTCATCAGCGGGTGTGGCATCCGGAAAACACCTGAGGCCGCGACGCCTGAGCCAATCGGCTCATTGCGCCGAAGGCTTCGAGAACATCTGTCGCGGCTAACGTCCGCGCCCATGAGAACCTCACACATCCCACCCCCCAAGGGCCGGCTCCGCCGCCTCGCCGCTCTCGTTCTTGGCTGCGCACTGGCAGGTGCAGGCATCGCCGCCGAGCCGCTGCTCGGTCCCGGCGACACGGTGCGGGTCATGGTCGTCGAGAACCCCGAGCTCACCACCGAGGGAAGGCTGTCGCTCGACGGCACCCTGGGACTGCCGCTGCTGGGTGAGGTGACGATCGGCGGCCACACGCCGGCCGACGCCTCCAGGCTGATCGCCGCGCAGCTGCGCGACAGCAAGATGCTGCGCGATCCGCATGTGAGCGTGTCGATCGTGGAAGCGCGCAGCCGCCGCGTACAGGTGCTCGGCCATGTCGCCAAGCCGGGCCAGTACGCACTCGACGGCACCAACGAGCATCTCTCCGACGTGCTGGCCGCCGCCGGCGGCCGCAGCGAGGATGGCTCGGACCATGTGGTCGTGACTCGCCGCGACGGCAAGGAAGAGCACTTCGATATCGATGTGGCCCGCATGTACAAGGATGGCGACCTGACGCGCGACGTGCGCCTGCAGAGCGGTGACGTGGTGTACGTGCCCGCCGCGCCGGTCTTCTACGTATATGGCGCCGTGCAGCGCGCCGGCGTCTACCGCCTGGAGGACGACACCTCGGTGCGGGCCGCTCTGTCGATCGGCGGCGGACTCACGCCGCGCGGCTCCGAGCGCGGCATCAGCATCCATCGCCGCATGCCGGACGGCTCCACCCATGACCTGCACGCGAAGCTGACCGACGCGGTGGAAGCCAACGACGTCATCTATGTAAGGGAGAGCCTGTTCTAATGAATCCGAACCTCTTCTTCCTGGTATTGCGCGCGCGCATCGGGCTGTTTGCCCTGGTGGTCGGTGCGACGCTGGTGGCCACGGCGGCGGTGAGCCTGCTGTTGCCGAAGTCCTACCGCGCCACCGCCTCGCTGGTGGTCGACCGCCATGATTCGCAGTCCTTCAGCGACGGCGCGTACAACGGCTTCACCTCCCCGAACGAGCGCACCGCCTACCTGCAGACGCAGCTGGACATCCTCAAGAGCCCGAAGGTGGCCAGGAAGGCGGTCGAATCGCTCGGCCTCGCCCAGCAGCCCGCGGTGCAGGCGGCCTTTGAATCCGCCACCGGCGGACGCGGCTCGATCGAGGACTGGGAAGCCGAGCGCCTGCAGCAGGGCCTCGAGGTGGAAACCTCGCAGAGCAACGTGATCCAGGTCAGCTACAACGCGCATGATGCGGCGCAGGCCGCGCGTACCGCCAACGCCTTCGCGCAGGCCTACGTGGATACCTCGCTGGAACTGCACGTGGACCCGACCCGCCAGGCAGCGGACTGGTTCGACGGGCAGCTGAAGACATTGCGCACCAGCCTGGAGACCGCCCAGCAGCGCCTCACCGACTACCAGCGCCAGCACGGCATCGTGTCCACGGACGAGAAACTGGATGACGAATACACCCGGCTGTCGGATCTCTCCACGCAGCTCAGCAAGGCGCAGGAGGACAACGCGCAGCTGCAGGCGCGGGCGCAGATGGTGCAGCAGGCCATCGAGCAGGGGCGCCCGCTGGAGGACATCCCGGAGGTCCGCACGGATGCCGGCATCCAGGCGCTGAAGACGCACCTGCTGGAGGGCGAAGCAGCGCTGCAGGTGCTGGCCGCCAAGTACGGCGAGAACCATCCTGAATACCGCAAGCAGCTCGCCGAGAATCGTTCCACCCGCAGCGCGCTCGCGGCCGAGATGCAGCGCGTGGCCACCTCGAGCGGCGCGCTGGTGCATGAAGGACAGGCCCGCACGGCCGAGCTCGCCGCCGCGCTCGCCGCCCAGCGTGCCCGGGTGCTCGACCTGAAGCAGAGCCGTGACGGCCTGTCGGTGCTGGTGCGCAACGTGAACACCGCGCAGACCGCGTACGACGCGGCCATGCAGCGCCTGGTGGTGAACCAGGTCGAGAGCCATGCGAGCCAGGCCGATGCGGCGCTGCTGAATGCGGCCGTGCTGCCACAGCGGCCGCACAGCCCCAATCTGCTGCTGAACCTCGCACTGGCGGCGCTGGTGGGAGTGATGCTGGGCGTGGGCCTGGTGATGCTGCGCGAGATGACCGACCGCCGCATCCACTCGGGCTGGGAGATCGCGGAGATCGCGCGGGCGCCGATGCTGGGCGAGCTGATCGCCTGGAGCCCGCCGACCAGCCGCCTGCGGCTGCCCGCACCCATTGCCAGCCAGCAGGAGGTCCAGTGAAAGTTACCGAACAGGTCGTGGAGATCGACGGCACGGTGCGCCCCATCGGACAGCCGCCGGACCGCCGCATCGGCACCATCCTGCGCAATGCCAACAAGCTGGCCGGCAACGACATCGAGCAGGTGCTCAACCTGCAGAACAGCAGCGGGCTGCGCTTCGGCGAGGCGGCGCTGCGGCTGGGGCTGGTCACGGCCGGCGACCTGCGCAACGCGCTGGCGCAGCAGTACGACCTGCCACAGCTCGCCGCGGAACGGGAACCCATCAGTGGCGAGCTGGTGGTCGCCGCGGAGCCGCTCAGCCGCTCGGCCGAGCAGATCCGTGCGCTGCGCACGCAGCTGCTGATCCGCTGGTCGGGTGAAGGGCCCGCCTGCCGCATGCTGGCGATCGTGAGCCCGGGCCGTCACGACGGGCGCAGCTATCTCGCCGCCAACCTTGCGGTGGCATTCGCGCAGCTCGGCCGCCGCACGCTGCTGATCGATTCGGATCTGCGCCGGCCGCGCCAGCAGCAGATCTTCGGCATCGCCGACAAGGTCGGACTGTCGAGCGTGCTGTCCGGGCGCGCGGGTCGCGAGGCGGCGGTGCCGCTACCGGAGTTCGGTCCGCTGGCGGTGCTGCCGGCCGGCGCCCCGCCGCCCAATCCCGTGGAGCTGCTGTCCCGCGACGCGTTCCAGCGCCTGTTGTTCGAGCTCGGCCAGGTGTTCGAGGTCATCCTGTTCGATACGCCGCCCGCGCGGGTGTGGGCGGATGCACAAAGCGTGGCGTTCCGCGCGGGCAGCGTACTGATGCTGGCACGCCGCAACCACACGCGGCTGGCCGACACCACGCGGCTGACGCGGCAGCTCGCCGATGCCGGCGCGCACACAGTGGGGACGGTGTGCAACGAGTTCTGAGGCGGCCAGGCGAAACCCCATGCGTCTGCTGTTCGTAACCTGCTCCCTGCCGGATGGCGGGGCGGAAAAGCACACCATCGCGCTGCTCAATGCGCTCGCGCAGCGCGGCCATGACTGCCACGCGCTGTGTGTCAAGCCGCCACGCGCCGGGCTCGAGAGCATGGTGCATGCGACCACGCCACGCAGCCTCGAGGCCCGCAGTTACCTCGACTGGCGGGCTGTCGCCCGCTTCGCTGCACTGCTGCGGCAGATCCGGCCGCAGGTCATCGTTGCGGCCAATGCCTATGCCCTGATGTATGCCACGCTGGCGCGCGCGCGCGCGGGGGTTGCCTGCCGCATCGTGGTCGTCTGGCATTCCACCGAACTGCCGGGCCTGAAGGAAGTGCTGCAGATGGTGGCCTATCGCCCGATGTTCTGGGCGGCGGATTGCTGCATCTTCCTGTGCCACCGGCAATGGCGCTACTGGCGGCAACGCGGTCTGCTTTCGCGGCGCAACGAGGTCATCTACAACGGCATCGACCTCGAATGGTATCGCGACCGGTCGACGCCGGCGCAGCGTCAGGAACTGCGCAACCGGCTCGGCTGGCAGTCGACGGATTACGTGATCGGCATGGCCGCGCTGCTGCGCGTGGAGAAGAACCACTTGCAGCTGGTCGAGGCCGTGGCGAAGCTGCGGCACCTCGGCATCCCCGCGCGCGCCCTGCTGATTGGCGACGGTGTCATGCGCCCGGTGATCGAGCGGCGCATCCAGGCGCTGCAGCTCTCCGGCATCGCCATCATCACCGGACGCCAGCAGGATGTTCGCCCATGGCTTGCAGCCTGCAATGTCGCCACCTTGTGCAGTCTCGCCGAGGGGTTCTCGCTGGCCGCGCTCGAGGCGATGGCCATGAGCCGGCCGGTGGTGCTGTCCATGGCGGGAGGCGCCGCCGAAATGGTCGAGCCCGGTTGCAACGGGCTGCTGTTCCCGCTGCGCGACACGCCCGCCTACGTGGAGCGGCTCGCCGTGCTGAGCGATCCGGAGGCGGCGCGACGCATGGGCAACAATGCGCGCCGGGTGATGGAGCAGCGCTTCTCCGAGACCGTCATGGTGGACCATTACGAGCGCCTGCTCGCGGAGGTTTGCCTGGGTCCGGCGGCCGCCCGTGGCGCCCTCGCAACGGAGCGCTGATCCATCCGGATCATGTCGCTCACCACCTTCACCTGCGGGGCGCACCCGACAATGCGCCCGCATCAACGCTGGGAGGTTGCAGGCGGATGTGCGGCATAGCGGGCTGGCTCGCGGTCCAGGGCACTGGGCCGCCGGAGGGCACCATCGAGGCCATGCTCGATGCGATCGCGCACCGCGGCCCGGATGACCAGGGTACGTACTTCGCCCGCACCGGCGGCGGACAACCCGACATAGTCCTCGGCCACCGCCGGCTGGCGATCATCGACCCGGTGGGCGCGCGCCAGCCGATGCTGGATGAGGTCGCCGGCGTGGCGCTGGTGTTCAACGGCGAGATCTACAACTTCCGCGCACTGCGGGCCACGCTGGAAGGTCACGGCTATCGCTTCGTCCGCGACTCCGATACCGAAGTGCTGCTGCGCGCGTACCAGCACTGGGGTGCGGACGTGGTGCACCACCTGCGCGGCATGTTCGCCTTTGCCATCAGCGACAGCCGGCGCGGCACCGTGCTGCTGGCGCGCGACCGCTTCGGCGAGAAGCCCCTGTTCTACTGCCAGCGCGGCAGCAACCTGTACTTCGCCTCGGAGATCAAGGCGCTGCTGCGTGTGCCGGGCATCGATCCGTCGGTGGATTTCGACGCGGTGGGCAACTACCTGGCGTACCGCTACGTGCCCGCGCCCGCCACGCTGTTCCGCGGCATCCACAAGCTGATGCCCGGAACCATCGCGGTGTGGAAGGAAGGCAAGCTGCGCCATTCGCGCTACTGGTCGGCGCCGGATGGCACGCCGCTCGAGCCGGCCGCGCGTGGCGCCGATCCGGTGCGCGATTTCACGGCGCGGCTGGAAGAGGCCGTGTCACTGCAGATGGTCAGCGACGTGCCCTTCGGCGCCTTTCTCTCCGGCGGCCTGGATTCCTCCACCATCGTCGCGCTGATGAGCCGGCACAACCCGAACGTGATGACCTTCTCGGTGGGGTTCCGCGAGGGCGCGTACAGCGAACTGCCGCACGCGGCCGTGGTGGCCCGCCATTGCGGTACACGCCACCATGAACTGCTGGTCAGCAGTGCGGACATCATGGACCAGCTGCCGATGCTGGTGGGCATGCGCGATGCGCCGGTTTCCGAACCGTCGGATGTCGCCATCCATATCCTGGCGCGCGAGGCCTCGCGCAGCGTGAAGATGGTGCTCACCGGCGAAGGCAGCGACGAGTTGCTGGGCGGCTATCCCAAGCATGTGGTGGAGCGTTCGGCGCGTGGTTTCCAGGCGCTGCCGCGCGCGCTGCGGCACGGCCTGCTCGCGCCGCTGGTGCGCGCGCTGCCGTACCGCTTCCGGCGCGTGAAGACCGCGCTCGCCAACCTCAACATCGAGGACTGGCGCGAGCGCCAGGTGCGCTGGTTCGGCGCGCTGGACCGCAACGAACGCGACGCGCTGATCCGGCTGGCCCCGCAGCCGCGCACCGAGGACGGCACCCCGCCCTTCGATGGCGACGCGGCTGCAAGCTCGCTGCGGCGCATCCTGTACTTCGACCAGACGAGCTGGTTGCCCGACAACCTGCTGGAACGCGCCGACCGCATGACCATGGCGGCCTCGATCGAGAGCCGCGTGCCGTTCCTCGACCACAAGCTGGTGGAATACGTTTCCACGCTGCCCGATCGCTACCGGGTGCGCGGGCTCACCGGCAAGTGGATCCTGCGCGCCGCAGCGCGCTCGCTGCTGCCGAAGCACATCCTCACGCGGCCCAAGGTGGGCTTTCGTGTGCCGGTCAACGACTGGTTCCGCGGCCCGCTGCGCGGCTACCTGTGTGATCACCTGCGCGGCCCGGGGTCGCTGACCCGCGAGTATTTCGACGGAAAGACCCTCGACGGCCTCATGGACGAGCATTTCGCCGGCCGGCAGAACCACGAGAAGCTGTTGTGGGCCCTGCTCAACCTGGAGATCTGGCACCGCCGCTATGCTGCAACAGACTAGTCAGGACATGATGGCCGTTCCTCCCGCCACCACGTTGCCACGTGGCAACCTGCGCTGGTACCTCAATCGCCTGCGCTGCATGCCGCCGGGGGAAATTCCCTTCCGCCTGCTGCGCACCGCGGCCACGCACGTCGAGTCGCTGGGGCTGCGCAGCTACGCCGCGCCGCGCCCCGACCTGTCGCACACCGCCGCCTGCTGGCTGCAGGTGCCGGAGGGTGTGGACGCCGCGCCCTACCTGCGCGCCGCGGACCGCATCATTGCCGGCGAATTCGACGTGTTCGCGCTGCGCGGCCTGCAGCTGGGCGCGCCGCCGCGCTGGAACCGCGATCCGCGCACCGGCACCGAGGCACCACTGACCTTCGGCAAGCTGCTCGACTATCGCAACCCGCAGCTCGTCGGGGACATCAAGTACCTGTGGGAGCCAAATCGCCATCTGGAGATGGTCACACTCGCACAGGCCTGCGCACTCAGCGGCGAGGCGCGCTACGGGCGTGCGCTGCTGGCGCTGCTGGAGAGCTGGATCACTGCCTGCCCCTGCCCGCGCGGCCCCAACTGGTCCAGCGCTCTGGAGCCGGCGATCCGCCTCATCAACTGGTCCTGCGCATGGCAGCTGATCGGCGGCGCGAATTCGCCGCTGTTCGCGGATGCCGAGGGCGCACGGCTGCGCGCACTGTGGCTGGATTCCGTATACCAGCATGCGGCGTTCATCCGTGGTTTCCTGTCGCGCCACTCCTCGGCCAACAATCACCTCATCGGTGAGGTCAGCGGGCTGTTCGTGGCCGCCGCGACCTGGCCGCACTGGCGCCAGAGCCGGCGCTGGCTCGCCACGGCACGCGCGGTGCTGGTGCGCGAGGCGCTGCTGCAGAATGCGCCGGATGGAGTGAACCGCGAGCAGGCCGTGTGCTACCAGCAGTTCGAATTCGACCTGCTGCTGTCGGCCTGGCTGGCCGCACGTGGCAGCGGTGCGGACTTCCCCGCCGAATTCACTGCGCGTCTCGAGTGCATGCTCGAATATCTCGCCTCCATCATGGACGTGGGCGGCAACGTGCCCATGTTCGGCGATGCCGACGACGGGCGCGTGGTGAGCCTGTCGCAGGAGGCGGACTTCTGCCCGTACCGCTCGCTGCTGGCCACCGGCGCGGTGCTGTTCGGCCGCGGGGACTTCGCCGCCAAGGCCGGGCGCGTCGACGACAAGACCCGCTGGCTGCTGGGCGCGGATTGCACGGAGCGCTTCGCGCGCGCGGCCGCGGTGCGCGGCGCGCTGCCGGTGCGGCGGGTGTTTCCGGACGGTGGCTACTACATCCTCGGCTGCGACTTCGAGACAGCACGCGAGATCCGCCTCATCGCCGACGCCGGCCCGCTGGGTTACGGTGGCCTCGCCGCGCACGGCCACGCCGACGCGCTGGCCTTCACGCTGTCGGTGGGCGGCCGCGAGCTGTTCATCGACCCGGGCACGTATACCTACCGTGCCGACAGCCCGTGGCGGCGCTACTTCCGCGGCACTTCGGCGCACAACACGCTGCGGGTGGACGGGCTGGACCAGTCCGAGCCCGGCGGCTCATTCCTGTGGCTGAGCAAGGCCACGGCGGATTGCCGCCAGTGGCGCAGCTGCGCCATCGAGGATTTCTTCGAGGGCTGGCACGATGGCTATGCCCGCCTGGACGATCCGGTGATCCACCGCCGCCGCATCGTGCTCGACAAGACGGCCCGCCGCATCCATATCGAGGACCGCCTGGAAATGAGCGCCACGCATCGCATCGAACTGTTCTTCCACTGCACCGAGGACTGTCGCCTGGTGGCCGAGGACGACAGCTGGCTGCTGGAGGTGGACGGGCAGCGTGCGCGGCTGCGACCGCCGGCGGTGGAGGCATCCCACGTGCGCGTCGCACGCGGGGCGCAGGATCCGCCGCTGGGGTGGGTCTCGCGCCGTTTCGACTCCCGGACCGCCGCCCCGACGCTGGTATGGCGCGCCGACCTCACCGGCCCGGTGCTGCTGAAGACGACGATCGACTGCTAGCGCAACCAGGGCTGGCCGCGATACTCCGGCACGCTGATCGGCTTGGGCCACAGCGCGGCATAGGCGCCCAGCAGCGTCGGTATCTGGTGCTTCCACTGCAGCTGGCTGAGCACACGGCGCCGGCCCGACTCGCCCATTTCCGCGCGCAGTGCCGGATCGTCGAGCAGCTGGGTGATCTTGCGGGCAAAGTCCGGCAGATCTCCGCAGGCGGCATACAGCGAGGCCTCCTGCGCCGAGTAGCGTCCTTCGCGCAGGTCAAACTGCACGATGGGCTTGCCCAGTGCCATGTATTCCATGATCTTGTTCATGGTCGACAGGTCGTTCATCGGCGTGGGCTTGTCCGGATTCACGCACACGTCGGAGGTATTCAGCACCGCCAGCATGGTTTCGTCCGGAACACGGCCAGTGAAGGTGACGTACTCGGCGACCTCCAGCTGCGCAGCCAGCGCCTTGAGCTCGGACAGCGACGTGCCGCCGCCCACCAGCGCGAACTGGATGTCGGTGCGGCCGAGTTGCTGCACGATGTACTGCACCGCGCGCAGCAGGTCGTCGAGGCCCTCCTGGCGACCCATCACGCCCACGTAGCCGACCAGGAAGCGCCTGCCCTGCTTCCAGCGCTCTTCCGGCGCCACGATGCGCATGCGCTCCAGGCTGGGGCCGCTGCGCACCACGAACACGCGACCGGGCGGCATGCCGCCGCGCTCGATGGCGATGCGGCGGTAGGACTCGTTGGTGGCGATCGACACGTCCGCGAGACGGAAGGTCCAGCGCTCCAGCCGCAGCAGCATGCGGTACAGGAAGCCCCTGCGGTCGTATTTCGCCTCGAACAGCTCCGGACTCAGGTCGTGGTGATCGAACACGAATTTGCTGCCGAACAGCTTGAAGAAGCCGCCGATCAGGAACAGCAGGTCCGGCGGATTGCAGGCATGGATCACGTCGAAACCGCGCTCCCACCAGATGCGCCACGACAACGCAAAGGTGCAGGCAAGCGCAACGCTGTATTCGCGCAGGTAGCCGAACGCGGAGGCGGCCTCCGCCGGCAGCCGGTAGCGGTAGATGTGGATGCCGTCGAGGAGCTGGTAGCGGCCCTCGCAGCCCGGGCCCACCGGGCAGATCACCGACACCTGGTAGCCCGCGTCGCGCAGCGTGCCGGCCTCCTGCCATACCCGCCGGTCGAACGGCACGGGCAGGTTCTCCACCAGCATCAGCACGCGCCGGGGCCGCGCCTCGGCGCTGTCCTGATCTTCGCGGCTCACCAGCAGAGGCCCTCGTACACGCCGGCAACCGCCTCCCGTCCGCCGATCCGGACCAGATCGATCACCACCTGGTTGTCGCTCACCAGGTTGGGCAGCTCGCGGAACTCTTCGGCCGAGTTGCCCACGACGACAGTTCCGGCGTGGGCGAGCAGCTCGTCCATGCTCTCCACCATCAGGCACGACAGGTGCGGGATGCGCTCGGTGATGTAGGCGCGGTTCGCCCCGCTGACACGTGCCAGGTTCACGTTGCGGTCGTAGACACGAAGATCAAAGCCCTTGCCCAGCAGCCGTTCGGCCAGCTCCACCACCGGGCTGCCGCGCAGGTCGTCGGTGCCCGCCTTGAAGCTGATGCCGAGGATGCCCACCTTGCGGCGTCCGGTCGCCACCACCGCTTCCACCGCGCGCTCGATCTGCAGGTCGTTGCTCGGCAGCACCGCGGCGAGGATGGGCGTGGTCACTTCCGCGCGCCGGCCGGCCGACAGCAGCGCGCGCAGATCCTTCGGCAGGCAGTAGCCGCCGAAGGCAAAGCCCGGCCGCAGATAGGCGGTGGAGATGTTCAGCTTGCGGTCGGTGCAGAAGATATCCATCACGCGGTGTGCGTCCACGCCGAAGGCCTTGCACAGCGTGCCGATCTCGTTGGCGAAACCGATCTTCAGCGCGTGCCAGGCGTTGTTGGTGTACTTGACCATTTCCGCGGTTTCGATGCTGGTGCGTACCACCTCGCCAGGCAGGCCGGCGTAGACCGCCGCCAGCGCATCGCCGCTGGTACGATTGATCTCGCCGATCACCGTCTTCGACGGATAGTAGAAGTCGTTGACGGCGCCACCTTCACGCAGGAATTCCGGATTCACGCACACGCCAAAATCCGCACCCGCACGCAGCCCCGAGACTTTCTCGAGAATGGGAATGACGTGGTCGCGGGTCGTGCCCGGCAGCACGGTGCTGCGCACTGCTATGATCGGCGCGCCCGGATGATCGCGCAGCGCCTCGCCGATCTGCTCGCACACGCGGCGCAGGTAGGTGAGTTCGATGGCGCCACTGGGCAGCGCCGGCGTGCCCACGCAGATCAGCACGATGTCGGCCTGGCGCACGGCGGCGGTGACATCGGTGGTGGCGGTCAGCCTGCCGGAGGCGGCCTGCTCGCGCAGGATGTCGCCGATCTCCGGTTCGACGATGGGCGAGCGGCCCTGCGCGATCAACTCGACCTTGCGCGCGTCGACATCCACACCCACGACATCGTTGCCCATCCTGGCAAGGCAGCCGGACACCACCGTTCCCACGTAACCCAGTCCGATCACACCGATCTTCATAGCCTGTACTCCCGTGACATTGCCGGGCACAGCTTGGCGCGGGGGATCGATCAGGCCGACGGACGCATGACGTGCGCGGCTAGTCCGATGAGACTATGGCCCCGGGCCATCTCTCAGGCCCGGCTCCACTTCGGCCGGCGCACCTGGAAATCCACCACGCGCAGGCCCGCGGCGGCGCCGACGGTGTGCAGGCAACGCATCTCCTTGAGCCACTCCGGCCCGACGCGGCCGACGGATGTCTCCTCGTAGCGCAGCGGATCGAGCGCATCGACCCGGTTGATCGACACCGCCCGGCCGTATGCCAGCGAGCAATCCTGGCTGGGCCGGTAGAGCACTCCATCGCGGCGAAACAGCGGACCCGCGCCGCGCGCGCAGCGCACATCCGAGATGACCGGATTGGCCGCATGCGGCTGCCAGGGCCCGAGCGGCGATTCACTCCAGTACAGGTGCAGCTCCTCGCTGGGATCCGCCCCGGATTCCGCGACATTGACGAACAGCCACCAGCGATCCTGCTCCCGCAGCAGCGTGGCGTCGAAGCCGCGAATGCCCTCGAGCAGCACCTTGTGCAGCGTCCAGCGACCGGGAAACTCCTCGCAGCGGTACAGCTCCACGGTGCCGTTCTGCGCGGTCTCCGGCAGCATGTACAGCTCGCCTTCCCATCCGAATACGAAGGGGTAGGACAGGTGGTACGGACGCTCGAGTACCCGGCGTGGCACGCCGGCCTCACCGTCCGGGCGGATCTCGACCGCGGAAATATGCGCCTTGCCGGCAACGTACGGCAGCTCCTCGAAGAAGATGAAGCGGCGTCCATGGCGCTCGACGATGAATGGATCGGCCCAGTCGTGGTCGTGGGGCGGCACCAGCAGGCGCAGATTTTCCGGTGGACGGGTGAGGTCGGCAGCCTCGTCGGACTGGTAATAGCCGATGCGCCACTGGTCACGCCAGCCCAGGGCGCGCCAGCGATTGGCGGCAATGCGGACCGCCAGTCGCCACGACAGCAGCAAGGTGTCGCGCGTTGCAGGCAGCGCGCAGAGCGGATAATTCGCCGGCAGCTGCGCGCGCACGCCGCCCGGCTCCGGCCCATCCCCGCCGCGGGTCAGCAGTGTCAGCTGGCGCTGGAAAAAGCTCAGCGCCTTGCACAGGGTGACCAGGCGGTTGCGCCGCGCGGAGTTGTGCAGCGTTGTGCCGCAGGCGCGATACAGCACGTTGAATCCGGGACGCGCGTAATCCACCAGCTGCGCCATGGTCACCGGGCTGCGCGCGCAGATTTCCGTGGCCCCGGCCCAGCGGTTGCTGGCCGGCAGGCGCAAGCCGATCTCCAGACCCCACACACCGGAGCGCGAGACGACGGGAAACGGCGTGCACGGCGCCACGGAGGAGAAACACAGCCAGACGGCCACATCGGCGGCGCGCAGCGTGGCCACCCCGGTGGCATCCGGCCGCCAGCCATCCCCGCGCCACACGACGGGCACCTGCAACGGCCCCTGGCAGCGCAGCGATTGGATCATGTCGACCTTCGCGAAGAGCCGCTCGCCCCGGCAACGCAGCCAGTGATCGACGGTATCCACCATGCGATGCAGCAGCGGGGCCTTCCTGGCACCCGCGCGCGCGCTGGCGATGCATGCGACCGCGCCCAGCTGCACGCCAGGCACGGCGAGCACCTTCTTCATGGCCTCCTGCACCCATGCCTCCTGCAGCGGCTCATCGAGCAGCAACCCCACCCGCAACGGCTGCCTGGCGGATGTACCGTCCGACGCATTGCCCGGCATGCCTTCGTCAACGTGCGGCATTGGTACTTCCCCGCAAGCCGACGCCACGGCGCAGCAGACCGAACCAGCACCAGGCGGCGTAGCTCGAGATGAAAAGGCCGATCCCGGCCGCACAGCTCCAGAAAGGCGGCAGGCCAAGAACACCGGCCAGCAACTTCGCCGCGAACGCCAGCGCCACGCCCGCGGCGATGATGAGCAGCAGGTTCGCATCATAGGGAAAGGCGTGCAGCACGCGGCGCGCATACACGGTGCGGGCGCAATTGACGAACAGGATCGAGCAGAACGTCGCCATGGCCGCACCTGCCTGCCCGTGGGCAGGCACCAGCACGTAGCAGAGCACCGCTGACAACAGCAGGCCCGCAACGAGTATCGCCAGCTCCAGCACATGGCGGTTCGTCATGGAAAGCGCCCAGCCCATGGATCCGAACAGCGCCAGCAGGAACTGACCGCCTGCCAGCAGCGCGATCACCTGCTGCGACACGATGAAAGTGGGCCCGAACAGCAGCAGCAGGTTCGAACCCCAGAACAGGAAGACCGCGAACAGTGGCAGCGTTCCCAGCACGATCCACCGTGTGGTCTGCGACAGCACCTGCACCAGGCCCCGCCGGTCGTTGCGGAAGTACTTTTCCGCCACCAGTGCGCCCAGGGTCTGGTTGAAGGCGGCGGAAAAGAAGCCGATCAGCACCAGCAGGGTCTTTGCCAGCGAGTACTGGCCGAGCGCTTCGGCGGTGCCGAAGCGCCCCAGCGTGAGGACGTCCATCGTCGATGTCAGCATCGTCACCAGTACCGCCATGGCCAGCACGCTCGAGTAGCCGATCACCCGGCGCGCCTCGCTCCAGGCATGCAGATCGGCGGCCGGGACCGGGAAGTCGCGCCGCGCGCGCCATGACAGCCACGCCGATGCCAGCACCGATCCCAGGGTCGTGCCGGCAGCCACTGCCCAGAGATGCCAGCCGGCCGCAAAGAGCGCGATGATCACCAGCAGCCTGGCGGTGGGCATCAGTACCGATTCGGCGATGATGGAAGGCGCCGGCCGCAGGGTGCCGCGATAGGCTCCGCCGAGCACGCCCAGGTCGGTGACGAAGGGCAGCGCCAGCGCGAGACAGGAAAGAACTCCGGCGAAGCCGGGATGATGGTAGACGTGATTTTCGAGTGCCGTGCCCAGTCCGAGCGCGACCGCGACGATCGGCACCAGCGCGACGATGGAGGCGGTGAGTCGCAGGTGCCGCAATACCAGCAGCCGCCGCGCATTGTCGCCCAGCCCGGCTTCGCCGAAATGGCGCTGCAAGCCGATATCAAGGCCCAGGCGGGTGACGACCGTCGAGGTGTCGACCAGGATACGTGCAAGGTTGAAGACGCCATAGTCGGCCGCGCCGAGCACGCGCGCAACGACCAGGCCCGACAGAAAGCTCACGCACTGCTGATAGATGGCGCCTGCGCCCGCGATCGAGGCGCGACCAAGCAGCTTGCGCGACGATCCCTCTTCGACGGACCCTGCGCGCGGCTTCAGGGACGCGCCGGGGGATTCGACGGCGCTACCGACGGTCGCCATGTGATGGCCAGCAGGACCAGGAACAGGACCAGCACTCGCGGGTCCGCGACGGAAAACAGCGTGGCGAAGGTGGCGCCGAAAACGGCCAGACCGGCCAGACCGGCCATGAGCTCCGAGCGCATGTCCGCAGAGGTTGCCTTGCTGACAAGCCCCTTGATGGCCCTGCGCAGCGTCTCCACCACCACGATCACCAGCGCCAGCGTGCCGAGGATTCCTGCTTCATACAGGACTTTGAAGTAGCCGCTCTCCGGCTGGTCCGGCACGTAGTTCACGCCGGTGTCCTGGCCGATGCCGTAGTAGTTGAAGACCAGTGGCCGGGTATCCAGCAGGTATTGCTGGAAGCCGTGGAACCCCACACCCGTGAGGGGATGCCGCGCGAACATTTCCCAGGTGTCGAGCCAGACATCCACGCGAGTGGCGAACTCCGAATTCGACTGCACCGCGCGGGCCGCCAGTGCCCCGGGCATCAGGCCGATCCAGAAACCAGGGGCGATGAGGATGGTCGCGGCCAGCACGGCCATGACGGTGAAGGCAAACAGTTTCACCGCCAGCGGCCACCGGTTGACGGCGAGCAGCGCGATCGCGCATACCGGCAGGAAGCTGAACAGGGCGGCGCGCGAGACGGTCAGGAACAGCGCCGGAACGCCCAGCAGCAGCGCGCCCCACACCAGCAGCCGCAGCCAGCCGGCGCGGCACCTGCCACGCACGAGCAGCACCAGCAGGAAGGTCAGCAGGGCGGCGAGGAAGTCGCCGGCCTTCTGCCCGTCCTGGAAGAATCCCCCCGCGCGCCAGATGAAGCGGCCGTTGTCCGCCTGCGTGAACTGGTTGAAGTTGGTGCCAAGCAGGCTGAGGTTGATGTGCAGGTAATGATCCAGGAACAACCCGGCCGCCACGATGATGCCGGTCAGCGCCAGCAGGCCGACCACCCGCTCCAGTCCGGCGGGCCGCCGCAACTCCTGCAGCACGAACCAGAAGAACACATAGGCCGCGAAGATCAGCGCCAGTTGCAGGGCTGCCGGCGCCGGATGGCGGGCGAGCACCGCGCACGGGATCAGCAGCAGCCAGATGAATGCCAGGGCCCGCGACGGAAACAGCGGCGCCTCCGGATCGCGCGAGAAAGCCTTGCGCAGCAGCAGGCCGCAGGCAATGACCAGCGAGCCGATGTCGAAGACCGTCAGGTCCAGCCGTCCCGGCGGCACCACGATGTGGACGAACGTCAGCAGCGCCAGCATCCCCAGGAAGGCGAAGCGCAGCGGTTCGGCACGCGTCAGCACGATGGCCGCGCCGATGAGCAGCGCGCCCGGCACCGCGAGCAGGTAGATGGCGCGCGTGCCCACCGCGGCGCCGGCCAGTGCGGTGATGCAGCCGACCAGTACCGCCGCCGCCACGGCCGCGGCCGGCAGCAGCAGCGAGGCCAGCCGCTCACGGGAATCCTGGCTGTCGGTGTACTTCAGCATGCCTCAGCCAGCCGCCAGGAAGGCTCTGCGGCCGGTGCGGGCACTGCCCTGCCCCGGTGGCCGCAACGGCATCCCCGGCCGCGGGCGGTCTGCCGGGTTGGTACTGCCGCAGAAGTACAGCAGTCCGTCGGCATCGCGGCGTGCGCGCTCGCCGGTGCGGAACAGGCGCCGCCCCGGCTCGCCAGCGGCTGGATCCTCGATGAACGCCGCGCGCGACTTCTTCGGTTCACCCCAGTAGCCGGGCGACAGTCCGGCCCCGCCGATGTACAGGTCGCCGGGCTCGCCGTCCGGCACGGGCTGCAGCTGGTGGTCCAGCACGCGCAGCTCCTCACCGTCGCAGGCCATGCCGATGGGTATGGCGTCGTGCTCGCTGCGCGGGCACTCGGTGATGGTGTGGTAGCCGCTGGCGATGGTGGTCTCGACCGGGCCGTACAGCTGCGTGAACTGCACATGCGGCAGCCGCCGCATCAGGTGGATCAGCGTGGATGCGGGCAGCCCCTCGCCCGCGAACAGCAGGCGGCGCAGCTCCGGAAAATCGTGCGGGCCGACGGCATCGGATTGCGCCAGCAGGTTCAGCACCCCGGGCATGGAACACCATTGCGTCAGCGCGGCGTCGCGGATCACCCCGGCCAGCTGGTGCGGCTGCAGGTTCAGTTCCGCCGGCAGCAGGTGCAGCTCCGCGCCCGACCACAGCGCGCCAAACACGTCGAAGAGGGACATGTCGGTGTTCAGCGGTGAATGCTGCGAGATCCGGTCCGTACCGGCGATGCCGAAGTACACATTGGCCCAGCGCAGGAACTGCCCGATGCCCGCATGCGTGAGCGTCACCCCGCGCGGCACGCCGGTGGGACCGGGCGTGAACAGGATCTGTGCCACTTCCGGTGCGCGGTCCAGCGCGGGCGCCTGCATCGGGAAGGCCGCCAGATCGGCCAGCTCGAACACGGCCTGCGGGATCGCCGCGGCCGCGGGCTCCTCGTCCAGCCAGCCGATCAGCGGATCGCGGCCCAGGTCGGCGAACCGCAGCGCCTCCTCGATGGCACCGGCCGCCCGGCCCGCGGCCAGCAGCCAGCGGCAGTCCGCCACCGCCAGGATCCGCGCCAGGCGCCGGTCGCTTTCGGCCGGATCCAGCGGCACGCAGATGGCGCCGGCCTTCAGCGCGGCCAGCATCGCAACAATGGCCATCGGCCGCTTCGGCAGCATCAGGCCCACACGCTCGCCCGGTTCGCAGCCCGCGTCCACCAGCAGGCTTGCCAGGCGGTTGCTGACTTCCTCCAGTTCGCCGTAGGTCATGCGCACGTCCTTCCATACCAGTGCGGTGGCATCGGGCAGGGACTGCGCGCGTTCGCTGACCTGGTGCTGCAGCAGCGTCTTCGTACGGCCACGCGTCTGGAACAGCTTCAGCGCGTGGCTGGTCAAATGCATCGGCACCAGGCGGATCCTCCGGAAGGCAACGCGGCTGATCCTCGACTGTCTCATCGCACGGACAGGGAAGCTCGCCCGGGAGCGCCACTAGGCCGATCGGATCATGCCTGCGAGGCCGCTCCCGGGTGCTGCAGCGCATGAGCCAACCGGCGCACCGCGGATAGTCACTGCCGCCAGAGCCGCCGCGTTGTCGCGGTCTACCATCGGCGCCATGAAACGGAGATCAGGTTGAGAATCGCGCTGCTGTCCCTGCATTACGCCGAATACGCCAGCCGCCTGGCACTGGCGTTGGCGGACCGACACGAGGTGCTGCTGATCATGCGGTCCGACAATGCCCGCGACGAGCTGACGCCGCAGCTGCGCTCGCAGGTGCAGGCGGCGGTACAGGTCCGGGAGGTGCACATCCACAAGATGCGCGACCCGCGCGTGCTGCTCACCGGGCCATCGATCAACCGGATCATCCGCGCCTTTGCGCCCGATGTGATCCACGTGCAGGAAGTCCATCCCTGGCACAGCGGCGGCACGATACTGGGATTCCGCGGACGGGTGCCCCTCATCCTGACAGTGCACGACCCCATCCCGCATTCGGGATCCAAGGAGACCACCACGCGTGGCAGGATCATCTACGGACCCCTGCCGTGGCTGCGCCGCCGGTGCGACCGCCTGATCGTGCATGGCCCGCGCATGCGCGCCACGCTGGAGGCGCGCGATGCGAGTTGCGCGGGCAAGGTCGATGTGGTCCCGCATGGGGTGCTCGGCGAGAGGAGCGCGGAGCAGGGCTTTGCCGCGCGGGAGCCGGGGACATTCCTGTTCTTCGGCCGCGTCCAGAGCTACAAGGGACTGGTGTACGCCCTGGATGCCTGCGACACCCTGCGCGCCAGGGGGCACCAGATCCGGCTGATCGTGGCGGGCACCGGCAATGACCTGGAGCGGCATCGCGCGCGCATCACCGCACAGCCGTGGGTCGAGCTCATCGACCGCTACATTCCGGCCATCGAAGTCGAGCAGCTCTTCCATCGTCCGCTCGCCACCGTCCTGCCCTATACCGACGCCACGCAGAGCGGCGTGGCCGCCGTGGCACTGTCCAACTGCTGCCCGGTGATTGCCTCCGCAGTCGGCGACCTGCCGGAAGCCGTGCTCGATGGCCAGACGGGGTTGCTGGTGCCGCCGCGCGATGCGGCATCACTGGCCGCGGCAATGGAACGAGTGCTGCTGGATCCGGCCCTGGCTGCAGCGATGGCCGCGGCCGCTGGGCGGCATGCGGCCGAGAAGCTCGGCTGGCCGCGCATCGCCGAGCTGACCGAGGCCAGTTTCAGCCGTGCACTCGCGGGCCGCACAGGCCACTGCCGGGTCGCCGCTTCACCAGTGCCCACCGGCCGGGACTGAACTGCCGCGCGGGCTGTTGACCCGCCATCCCGCAGCCGCCACGCTGCGCGCAAAGCCCGATTTGACGGCAGGAAGCGGAGTGAATCAGCCGCTCCGCATGCGCATCATCTCGGCAACCTGGTTGCGGATGGACTTCGATGAGCAGCACGATGAACCGCGGGAACCCCACCACGGCCGCAGACGATCCACGCTGGGCGCGGGTGGTCTCGCGCGACCATTCTGCCGATGGCCAGTTCTGGTATTCCGTTGCCACCACGAAGGTGTACTGCCGGCCATCCTGTCCGTCGCGCACCGCCAATCCGCGCAATGTCCGCTTCCACGACACGCTGCAGGAGGCGCAGGCCACCGGCTACCGCGCCTGCAAGCGCTGCCGGCCGCAGGCCGCATCGCCCGGGGCGCAAGCCGCGGCGCTGGTTGCCGGGGCATGCCGCCTGATCGAGCAGAGCGAGACACCCCCTTCACTGGCGAAGCTCGCGGCGGACAGCGGCCTCAGCGTCAGCCGCTTTCACCGGCTGTTCAAGGCCATCACCGGACTCGCGCCCGGACAATACATCGCGGCGCGGCGCGCGGCGCGGGTCCGCAGTGGCCTGGCGAAGGGCCGGCGCGTCACGCAGGCGATGTACGAGGCGGGCTTCAATTCGAGCGGGCGCTTCTACGCGCAGGCCCGCGACATGCTCGGCATGACGCCGGGCCGCTATCGAGCCGGTGGCCTGGACGAGGAACTGCGCTTCGCCGTCGGCCAATCCTCGCTCGGGTCCGTTCTGGTGGCCTCCAGTACCAAGGGGGTGGTCGCCATCCTGATCGGCGACGACGCCGGCCAGCTGCTGCGCGACCTCCAGGACCGGTTCCGCAACGCGCGCCTCATCGGCGGTGACAAGGCGTACGAAAAACTCGTCGCCAGGGTCGTCGGTTTCGTCGAAGCACCGCAACTCGGCCTGCATCTGCCACTCGACCTGCGCGGCACCGCGTTCCAGCTGCGCGTGTGGCGCGCGCTGCGCGCCATTCCAGCGGGAACGACCGCCACATATGCACAGGTAGCGCGCCGGATCGGCGCGCCCACCGCCTCGCGCGCGGTTGCCGGTGCCTGCGCGGCGAATCACCTGGCGGTCGCGATCCCCTGCCATCGCGTCGTGCGCAACGATGGCGCGGATTCCGGCTATGCCTGGGGCATCGAGCGCAAGCGCAGCCTGATCGATCGCGAAGCGGCAAAGGCCCGGAAACGCCCGGGGGCGCGCACCGTCCGGGAATGACGGCGTTCATTGGCCGCGCGTGTCACCGCCGCCGGTTCTTGTTGATGATGGCGCCGAGGATGAGCAGGTAACACAGCAGCCGCAGCAGGTACAGCGCGACATGGCCGCGGCTCGGCTCCTCCAGCAACAGCGAGGCGGCCCGGTTCAGGCCCTCGATCAGGAAGGCCATTCCGAAGGCGAGGAACAGCACATCACGGGTCTTGCGCCAGAATTTCAGGAAGTAAGTGCCGGCCACCAGGGAGGCACAGACGATGATCCCGAGCAGGAAGCCTTCGAACATCGGGTTACTCACTGTCCCACACCAGCCCGAATACCAGCACCAGCATGGCGGCCGCCCCCACCCCGAGGCGCCACGGATACAGATCGACACTCGTCGGCAGGATCACCAGGTCGACGATGACCAGCGCGTTCGAGGTTGCCAGCCCGACGAAACACAGGCCGCTCCACAACAGGAACCGGCTGCGCGCCCGGTACGAGGCGCGCAGCAGCAGCACCGCACAAAGCAGTGCAACCAGCGTAGCAACACTGTAGACCAGCGCCTCCATCACCGCTCCTTCTTCATGTCGAAGGCACGCGCGAACTTGCGCACCGACGACGAACCGCGACCGTGGATGTGCATCGCCACCCGGGCGACGTTCTGGCGATAGGTATGCGCCACTCTGGCCATCATCAGCCGGGTATGGTCCCAGGTGCCATCGTACGAGAACAGGATTTCGTCCGTGGTGATGGCCAGGCCGGCATGACGCAGATCCCGGAGGATGGCGCCCGCCGTGGATGGATCGAGGTAAATGCGAACCGCCATGTTCCCGGCGTCCCACGCCGAGCCGCTCTCCCAGAGAATCATCAGCGTCTCGAGATGCGGCACCGTTTCGATGCGCTGGTCGAGAAAACGCAGCACGTCTTCCGGCAGCGCCGGCTCCGTCACGGCCAGCTTCCTCCCCGCACGCCGGACGCACGCTTGCCGCCATCAGGCCGAATCGTCGGCGGCATGCCTTCCATCATCATATAATTGATCATAGGCAATCGTTGCGATATTGCAACCATGGTGACCAGATGATGAGCCGGCTCAGGAGCGGACGGTCATGAAACCTGGCCGGACCGATTGCGAACGAAAGGCGCTGCTCGCGACGCGTTCGCTGGTTGACCGGATGCGCGCCATGTATCGTGAACTCGAGCAATCAACCGGCGCGCCCATCACGCTGCACAGGGCATTGCTGTGCATCGGCGAGGAGCCGCGCCTGACCGCTTCGGAACTGGGCCACCGCCTCGGCATGAAGCGGCCCGCCGTGAGCCAGGTATTGCGCAGCCTGTCCCGGCGCGGCTGGATCGAGCGGATTCGTGATGCCGAGGATCAGCGCAGCGTGAGGATCGACCTCACACCGCAAGGCAGGCAGGTGCTGAAGTTCACGGTGGGTCGGGCCACGGGAATCCTCAAACGCGCGGTGCACAGCCTTTCCGCCGAGAACATCGAGCATCTTGCCGCCGGGATCGAGGCACTGCTCGACAGCTTGCCGCGCGACAGGTCAGTTTCCGGCCACTTGCGGGCGCAGGGACATCCCTCCCACCCTCAGCGCCTGTTCTGACCTCACCGGTCCGCCGAGGCGGCGCTACTGGCCGACGTGGATCGTGCCTGCCTCGATGATCTGCCCGCCTGCGACGGCGGATTCCATCCGCGCGTTGTACGTAACCGTATCGGCTTTCCCGAAACAGAGGCTCGCGCTCTCGTTCGGTTTGATGGTCGTCGCTTCCTTTTGCCTCCGGAGCAGGCTCGAAAAGCCCGTCTGGCAGGTCACGGCGGCCAGGGCGTTGCCGAGGAATTCAACCGTCACCGGGGTGCTTCGCTGATTGACCCAGCGGACTTCGTCCCCCGGCTGGACCTCCAGGGCGAGCGGCGTCATGTGCTCCGCGAAGTTCACGGTGTGAATGACGCCGGTACGGGTGGTCTTCGCGATGCTGCCCGTGCCCCGGATACTGGCGCAGCCAACGGCCATCGCCACCGCCGCCGCGCCGACCATCAAGTTTCTTGCGCTGAACATGTTTATTCCACTGGCCATCTGTAGCGCCAATCTGCAGCGAAGGCAGCGGCGGCTCTGTGCGCTGGCGCGCTTAGCGGTTGCCGCCGCAACGGCATCTTGTGAAGGAGGAATCCGGCATGGCGGCGTTCGCAGCGGCTGAACGCGCTCAATCCCGCAACGCGCTGCCCCGGGTTTCCTGCACCAGCAGCGCGCCGACCACCAGCGTGATGGCCGCGACGATCACCGGATACCACAGGCCGCTGTAGATATTGCCGGTCTGCGCGACGATGGCGAAGGCAGCGGTCGGCAGCAGGCCGCCAAACCAGCCGTTGCCGATATGGTAGGGCAGTGACATGGAGCTGTAGCGGATGCGGGTCGGAAACATCTCCACCAGCAGCGCGGCGATCGGGCCGTACACCATGGTCACGTAGATGACGAGCAGCCACAGGATCGCCACCACCAGCGGCTTGTTGATGCCGGCTGGATCGGCCCTGGCCGGATAGCCCGCGGACTTCAGCGCCGTGGCGAGGCCGCCGGCGTCGCCGGCCGCGATGCGCTGCTGGCCGACCAGGATGTAGGCATCGCCGTCGAACGCGACGCTGTCGTAGTTCACCGACGCATTGGCCAGCGCCGCCCTGGCGACATCGCAGGAGCTGGTGAACTTCGCCGTACCCGTGGGATTGAACTGGAACGAGCACTGCGCCGGATCGGCATGCAGCGTCACCGGCGCGGAGTGCAACGCGGCGGCGAGCTGCGGGTTGCCCGCGGCGGTCAGCCCCTTGAACAGCGGGAAATAGGTGAGCGCGGCCAGCAGGCAGCCGGCGAGGATGATCTTCTTGCGGCCGATGCGGTCCGACAGGGCGCCGAACACGATGAAGAAGGGAGTGCCGAGCAGCAGCGCCAGCGCGATCAGCACGTTCGCGGTAGCCGCATCGATCTTCAGCATCTGCGTCAGGAAGAACAGCGCATAGAACTGCCCCGTGTACCAGACCACCGCCTGGCCGGCGGTGAGGCCGAACAGTGCGATCAGCACCAGTTTCAGGTTCGACCAGTTCGCGAAGGATTCGCGCAGCGGTGCCTTCGACGTGCGCCCTTCCGCCTGCATCTGCCGGAACAGCGGCGACTCCTCCATCGACAGCCGGATCCACACGCTGGCGGCCAGCAGCAGCACCGAGACCAGGAAGGGAATGCGCCAGCCCCAGGCAGCGAAGGCCTCCTCGCCCAGCGCCGTGCGCGTGCCCAGAATCACCATCAGCGACAGCAGCAGGCCGAGCGTGGCGGTGGTCTGGATCCACGCCGTGTGCGCGCCGCGCCGGTCCGGCGGCGCATGCTCGGCGACGAAAGTCGCCGCCCCGCCATATTCGCCGCCCAGCGCCAGGCCCTGCAGCAGGCGCAGCGCGATCAGCAGCACCGGCGCCAGCACGCCGATGCTGCGGTATCCCGGCAGCAGGCCGACCAGAAAGGTCGAGGCCCCCATGATGACGATGGTCACCAGGAAGGTGTGCTTGCGCCCCACCAGGTCGCCCAGCCGCCCGAACACCAGCGCCCCGAACGGCCGCACGATGAAACCGGCCGCGAAGGCCAGCAGCGCGAAGATGAAGGCCGAGGTCGGATCCAGCGCCGAGAAGTACTGCTTCGCGATGATCGAGGCGAGCGACCCGTACAGGTAGAAGTCGTACCACTCGAACACCGTCCCCAGCGACGATGCCAGTACCACCTTGCGCTGGGCAGCGGACAGCATGGTGAACCTCTGCCGCCTACCTGGCCGGCGCGCGACCGTTCATCATCGCCGTGATCGGGTCGATCACCGCCTTGGCCCAGATCTCGTAGCCCTTGGCGGTCGGGTGCAGGGAATCGCTCATGATGTCCCTGGCGATCACGCCATTGGCATCGAGAAAGCCCTTGCCGATGTCCATGTAGAACACCTTCCTGCCGTCGTCCAGCTTCCTGATGATGTTGTTGATGTCGGCGATGGTGGCGCGCACCGGATCGCCGGGATTGCCTCGCGGGAAGATGCCCAGCAGCAGGATGCGCGCGTCCGGGAAATCCTTCTGCAGTTCCAGCACGACGGCGCCGACGCCCTCGGCGATTTCGCCGGCGCTGTTGCGGCCGGTGTTGTTGGTGCCGATCATCACCATGATGGCCCTGGGCTTGATGCCCTTGCCCTCGCCATCACCCAGCCGGTACAGCACGCCCTGCGTGGTATCGCCGGCGATGCCGTAGTTGGCCACCTTCCACTTGCCGAAGTATTTCTCCTGCACCGCGGCGCCGTCATAGGGCGGATTCGTGCCGCGCCAGAAATCCGTGATCGAGTCGCCCACGAACAGCAGCTCGGCATCGCCCTGCCTGGCCACCTCCAGGTTGGCCTGGTGCTTCGCGACGAAGCCGCCCTGCAGCGACGGCAGGATCGCCGTATTGGCGCTCATCGGCGGCGGCGGACGGACCTGTACCAGGTCCGGATACTTCTTCAACAGCGCGCGCGTGGCGGGGTCGAGCTTCTCGAGGCCGGCGCGGACCGCCGCGACTTCGGCGTCACTGGGGCGCGGCATCTGCACCACGGCCGGAACCGCTGCGGGCGGACCCGGAGGCGTCGCCTGCTGGGCAGCGCCGCCGCGCCCGCCCGGGCCACCAGGACCACCGGGACCACCCGGCCCGGGACCAACTTGCGCGAACACGCTGGCGGCGCTGCCGATGATCAGGACAGCGAGCAGGCCCCGAATGGATTGCTTCATGTCGATCCCCTCTCCCCGGTTGTTGGTTGTGATCGCCCGAGCGGTGGATATTTAACCAGACCGGCGACCCTTGCAAGCGCTTGCATTGCGCCCGCCAGACTCAGGCGCTTTCGCGCGCGATGATTCCGAACCCCAGATTGATGTGCTGGCGGGGCACCTTCTGTCCGCGGCCCCGGGCCTCGAGGATGCGCAGGATCTCGGGCGCCATGCGGTGGGTATGAATGTCGACGGTGGTGATGGCCGGACGCATCTCGCGCGCGACAGGCGAATCCCCCAGCCCCATCACGGCCAGGTTGCCCGGTACGGACCTGCCATCCGCCTGCGCCTCGATGATGACGGCCTGCGCCAGGTAGTCAGAAGAGCACACCACCAGGTCCGGGCGCTTGCGCAGCCCCTTCAGCCGGGCGTAGACGTGGCGCCCCAGCTGGAACGACGGGGGCGTCTCGATCAACTGCTCCGTGGCGCCGCCTTCCTTCGAACATCGCCGCCATTCCTGCATGAACCGATCACGCGTGCGCTCGGAATGATTGCCGACGGTTGCCACGAAATGCGGTGCCCGGTAGCCACGCTGGCGGGCGAAACGAGCCAGCGCTGCGCCCAGTTCCGTCTGGTCAAATCCAATGCCGATGTCGACAGGCCGTGCCGCGGGATCGCATATCTGTATCACTGTCACGCCGCTGCGGCGCAGGAGTCTTTCGCCTTCTGCACTGATCGGTGTCCAGGCGATCATCGCGTCGATCCGCCAGCTCAGCATCTGCGTAACCAGCTGGGTGGCGCGCCGCGGATCCCCGCCCGTAACGCACAGCATTACATTGCTGCCCGCCGCTCCAAGCCCGGACGCAATCGTCTCGACCGCCTCGTTGAAGTTCGGATATACCAGATCGGAAACCAGCAGCCCTATCATCCTGCGCCGGGCGGAGGCCAGGGATCCGGCAACGAGATTGGGAATGTAGTCGGTGGCCGTCACGGCCGCCCGGATACGCCCGGCAGCGGCCGCGGAGACCACCGTCGGGTTGCTGAAGTACCGGGATACGGTGGATGCATGAACCCGCGCGCGCCGGGCGACATCTTCGAGTGTCGGGTTGCGGTTCCTGGTTCTCACGATGAGCTGCAATCACCAGAGCGATGGGTACTGGCGGACCAGGCTGGGAAGCTGGCCGCCAAGCCGGTATCGGACACTCTCGGCACCGACGTAATGATAGCTCAATCGCCTCCCCGGAAGGCATGTTCCCGGGCGACTCTGGCAGCGATCCGCTTACCCTATCGCACAGTCGCAAGGTATCGTGGCGAGCGACTACCTGCGCCCCGATTGCATACATTCCAGGGAGGTTTTCATGGAAAGCTACGACGATCTGGTCAAGCGAATCGCCAATCTCGAACACAAGCTCGACACACTCGTTGAGCACCGCGTTGGAATGCTCGAGGACATCGAGGCGATCAAGCGCCTGCAGCGCATGTATGGCTACTACATCGATCTTTGCCTCTGGGAACCCATGGCGAACCTCTTCGCGGAGAAGGGCGCTGCCATCGAGATCGGACGGCGCGGCCGCTATCTCGGCAAGGACAACGTGCTGAAGTTCCTGCGCGATGTGAATGGCGGCGGGCTGACCGGTCTGCGGCGCCAGCAGGTCATCAATCACACGCAAAGCCAGGGCATCGTGACCGTGGACCCCGACCGGACCCACGCGCAGGCCCGCTGGCGCGCCATCATCCAGGGCGGCGGCGGCCCGCAGCGCCAGCAGATTCCCGGTGCCGCACCGACTGCCACGCAAGGCACCGACGGGCCTGCGGGGTCCCTCAGTGGTGGCGCGATGATGTACTCGGAGGGCGTCTACGAAAACACCTACGTGAAGGAGAACGGTGTCTGGAAGATCGCCATTCTATTCTGGGTGCCGACCTACTACGTTTCGCATGATTACGAATACATGTGGTTCCAGAGCGCGGCCGCGAGCACCGAGATTCCGCCGCAGCGTGCGCCCACGCCGCCGCTGGAAGCACTTGGTCGGCAGTTCATGCCTTTCCACTATCGGCATCCCATCACGGGTGAAGCGGTAAACGTGGTTGTCGCTGACAAATAGGGTCCGGTGAGGGTAGCTGTCAGCCTGCGTAACGCAGGGCATCGCGGAACAACATGAAGGCCGGCGAGGTCTGCCGCCGGCTCGGATAATAGAGGTGGTAGCCCGGGAACGGTGCGCACCAGTCCGCCAGCACCCGGACCAGACGACCCTCTGCGACATGCGTCTCCACGAGGTCCTCGGGCATGTAGGCCAGACCCAATCCGTTCAGAACGGCATCCAGGCGCATGGCGATGTTGTTGAGCACCAGCTGGCCTTCGACCCTTACCTTGATCTCCTGCCCCTTCTTCTCGAATTCCCAGGGGAAGATCCCGCCGTAGGTCGGCAGGCGGATGGTGATGCAGTTGTGTTGGGTGAGCTCGCGTGGCGTCTTCGGTCGAGGGTGGCGTGCAAAGTAGTCCGGGGCGCCGACGACAGCCATCCGCATGGGTGGGCCGATCTGCACCGCAATCATGTCTTTGGCGACCTGCTCGCCCAGGCGCACGCCCGCGTCGAAACCCTCGGCCACGATATCGGTGAGGCCATAGTCCACGATGATCTCGATGTGAAGATCCGGATTGTCCGGCAGCAGCTTCGCGAGCACCGGCTGCAGCACCGTGACAGCCGCGTGTTCGCCGGCCGTGATGCGCAGCCTGCCCGCCGGCCGGTCCCGGAACTCGCTGAGCAGTTCCAGTTCGGTGTCGATCTCGTGCAATCGGGGGGTGACCACCCGCAGCAGCCGCTCGCCCGCATCGGTGGGGGAAACGCTGCGGGTGGTCCGGGCGAGAAGCCTGACACCCAGCCGCTGCTCCAGGGTCCGGATGACGCGGCTCAATGCGGGCTGGGACATGCCGAGCTGGGCCGCAGCGCGCGTAAAGCTGCGCTCGCGCGCCACCACCGAGAAGATTGCCAGCTGATCGTAGCTCTCCACGGCCATTTATGCGTCCAGGTTATTGACCGGTTCCTATTATGCCGTCTAGTGCTGGCAATCCCGAGCGCCTAGATTGCCTCCCATGGCGACTACCCTGAAGACACCAGGAGCCTGAACCATGCAAACAGTCACTTTGAACAATGGGGTCATCATGCCCTTGGCCGGATATGGCGTCTTCCAGATCCCGGACGCCGCGGAATGCACACGCTGCGTGATCGACGCGATACAGACAGGCTACCGGCTGATCGACACCGCAGCCTCCTATATGAACGAGGCGGCCGTCGGAGAAGGCATCCGCCACAGCGGGGTAGCGCGCTCAGAACTGTTCGTCACAACGAAACTCTGGGTCCAGGACACCGGCTACGATGCGACGCAGAAATCCATTGACGCTTCACTGAAACGCCTGAAACTGGACTATCTCGACCTGTACCTCATCCACCAGCCATACGGTGACGTGCATGGCTCGTGGCGAGCCATGCAGGACGCCCACCGGCAGGGAAAGCTTCGCGCCATAGGCGTCAGCAACTTTCAGCCCGACAGGCTGATGGATATCGCCGCGTTCAACGAGATCAAGCCGTCGGTCAACCAGATCGAGATCAACCCTTTCCAGCAACAGGAAGAGAGCGTTTCCTTCATGCGCGAGCTGGGTGTTCAGGCGGAGGCCTGGGCCCCGTTCGGGGAAGGCAAGAACAACCTGTTCGACAACGCGACGCTAAAGGCGATTGGCGTAAAGCATGGCAAGACCGTCGGGCAAGTTGTCCTGCGGTGGGTCATCCAGCGCGGAGTGGTTGCACTGTCAAAGACAACTCGCAGAGAGAGAATGGCCGAGAACCTGGCCATCTTTGATTTCGCACTGGACGCCGATGACTTCGCCCGGATCGCGACGCTGGAAACCGGCGGCAGCCTCTTCTTCTCTCATCGCGATCCGAAGATCGTAAGGTGGATGAGTGAGAGAAAGCTGGACATATGATTACCTCCAAGGCCGGTCAGAGGGCTTGGCGCTGCGAACCTGGCTTTCCGTCGGCATTTGACGGTATCTCGCACAGTCACCTGCGCGATACCGTCATCGGTACCGCCACATCGCTGAGACACGGTGAGAGCTTACGGGCATGACCACCGCGCGGGAGGATCTGGCGCTGGAGGCGGCCTTCTGGGTGCAACTACCCTGCTGTTTCGCGATGCGGCCGCGCAAAGCGCCGCTGACTTCGCGCATCTTCAGCGCGATGGCGCCGTTCCACAACTTTCCGGCGGGGCGGGCGAGTGGCAACCATTGGGGCGAGGCGCTGGCGCTGTTCGTCACCAGTGCCTGTTCGCCGTACTACTTCTCGCTGCACGCCAGCGATCCGCGCGATCCGGACGGCGGAAGCCGCAAGGATACCTCCATCGTGAACGCGGCATTGAGTAGCAGTGCTGTGTAGGTCACGGCAAGCCGCATCGGTGGGCGCGTTATGCCCACGAATAGCGGATCTGCCGTAACTCCCGCGTTACGCTTTTCCGCAACTCCTCCCGAAACGCCGAACATCGACCGGATCCACGCCACGATCTGTTGCGACCCGAAGCTCGCTGCGATTCCCAGAATGGCGCCAATAACCCATCCCCATGAGGTGCGACAAACAGCCGCCGCAATGGCTAATCCGATGACAACCAGCTCAGCAATTGGCGTAGCCATCGTCAATGCGAAGCCCACCAGCGAATTGGCGCTGCACAACGTCGGCACCTTCCTCGGCATCGGCAATGCTGGGGGCGACGGTTTTTCGACGAGACGCAGTCCGTTTGACCAGGCTTGACGGGGACATCCGCGCGCCATATCTTGTATTCGCCAGCGGTGCTCACCCCAACCAATAGTGGTCGGGGGGCTTAATAGGGAATCCGGTGCAGCCTTCCAAGGCTCAATCCGGAACTGCCCCGCAGCGGTGACCGGGAACGAACGGCGCGAAAACACTGGAATTCCGGCCATGGAGTTCCGGGAAGTGCGCTCGAAGTAGGCGGATGGCGCGAGCCAGCCATGCCCGGAAGTCCGAAGACCTGCCGCAGCCGTTCGCGTGGAGCGCGCTCCACGCGAATGCGAAATCTGTCGGGCTCCCGTGGGAGGAGCTGGCGGTGCATCGCTGCGATGCTGCGGGATCGATCCGTCCGCAATTCTCGCCCGATGCATGCCTGCTGCCTTTGCCAGGGCCCGCTCGAGGGAGCACAAGGCACATGCAGGTCGACAACTCTTCCGCCGCGGCGATGCCGCGCCCCACCCCGCCTTCGCAGGCTGATTTCAGGCTGACGCCACCACCGGCCGCGCGCGCCGCGATGGCGGTGACCAAGCGCAGCGGCGAGCGCGAACCGGTGGACGTCAACAAGATCGTGCGCGCGGTGAGCCGTTGCGGCGAGGGCCTCGCCGACGTGGACGCCATGCGCGTGGCGCTGAAGACCATCGCGGGTCTCTACGACGGCGCCAGCACGCGCGAGCTGGATGAACTCTCCATCCGCACCGCCGCGTCGTTCATCGCCGAGGAGCCGGAATATTCGCAGCTGGCCGCGCGGCTGCTCTCCGGCTACATCGACAAGGAGGTGCAGGGCCAGGGCATCTATTCCTTCTCGCAATCCATCCGCACCGGCTTCGACGTGGGGCTGATCAACGAGCGCGTGCTGGGCTTCGTCGAGGCCCATGCGCGCAAGCTCAACGATGCGGTGCAGGCGGCGCAGACGCAGCGGCTGGAATACTTCGGGCTGCGCACGCTGTACGACCGCTACCTGCTGAAGCACCCGACCCGCCGGCTGGTGATCGAGACGCCGCAGCATTTCTGGCTGCGCATCGCGGTGGCGCTGTCCGCCAGCGTGCCGGAGGCGCTGGAGCTGTATGGCGCCATGTCCTGCCTCGACTACGTGCCCTCCTCGCCCACGCTGTTCAATGCCGGCACGCGCCACGAGCAGCTCTCCAGCTGCTTCCTGCTGGATTCGCCGCAGGATTCGCTGGAATCCATCTACGACCGCTACAAGGACGTGGCCATGCTGTCCAAGTTCTCCGGCGGCATCGGCATCGCCTTCCACCGCGTGCGCTCGGAAGGCTCGCTGATCCGCGCCACCAATGGCCTGTCCAACGGCATCGTGCCGTGGCTGAAGACGCTGGATTCCTCGGTGGCCGCGGTGAACCAGGGCGGCAAGCGCAAGGGCGCCGCCTGCGTGTACCTGGAGCCTTGGCATGCCGACATCGAGGCCTTCCTGGAGCTGCGCGACAACACCGGCGACGAGGGCCGGCGCACGCACCACATCAACATCGCCAACTGGATTGCGGACCTGTTCATGCAGCGCGTCGAGGAAAACGGCCCGTGGTCGCTGTTCGACCCCAAGGACGTGCCCGAGCTGCCCGACCTCTTCGGCGAGGCCTTCGAAACCGCCTACCGCCAGGCCGAGGCCACGGGCCTGGCGAAGAAGACGCTGCCGGCGCGCGACCTGTATGCGCGCATGATGCGGGTGCTGGCGCAGACCGGCAACGGCTGGATGACCTTCAAGGACAAATCCAACCGGTCATGCAATCAAACCGGCAAATCGGGACAGACGGTACACCTGTCCAACCTCTGCACCGAGATCCTCGAGGTGACCCACGACGGCGAAACCGCCGTGTGCAACCTGGGCTCGATCAACCTCGCGCGCCACGTCGGGCCACAGGGCGTGGATTTCGAACAACTGGCGCATACGGTGGAGCTGGCGGTGCGGCAGCTGGACCGCGTCATCGACCTGAATTACTACCCCATCGGCACGACGCGCAGTTCGAACATGCGCTGGCGGCCGGTGGGCCTGGGGTTGATGGGCCTGCAGGATGTGTTCTTCCGGCTGCGGCTGCCGTTCGACAGCGAGGCGGCGCGGCAGCTGTCGACCAGGATCCAGGCGACGGTCTACTTCCACGCACTGCGCACCTCGCTGGAACTGGCGCGCGAGCACGGGCCGCACGACGCCTTCGCACTGACCCGCGCGGCCGCGGGCGAGCTGCAGTTCGACCACTGGGGCGTGGCGCCGGAGGAGACGGCGGCCTGGCAGCAGTTGCGCGGCGAGATCCAGGCCCATGGCCTGCGCAACAGCCTGCTGGTGGCCATCGCCCCCACCGCCACCATCGCCTCGATCGCCGGCTGCTACGAATGCATCGAGCCGCAGGTGTCGAACCTCTTCAAGCGCGAGACGCTCTCCGGCGACTTCCTGCAGATCAACCGCTACCTGGTGGAAGAACTGAAGCAGCTCGGCCTGTGGACCGCGCAGATCCGCGACGCCATCAAGCTGGCGGACGGCTCGGTGCAGGGCCTCGCCGAAATCCCCGAGGAGCTGCGGCGGATCTACCGCACCGCCTGGGAGCTGCCGATGCGCGCGCTGATCGACCTGGCGGCCGAGCGCGGCGCCTACATCGACCAGAGCCAGTCGCTGAACCTGTTCATGGCCAATCCCAATATCGGCCAGCTCTCCAGCATGTACATGTACGCGTGGAAGCGCGGCCTGAAAACAACCTACTACCTGCGCTCGCGGCCCGCGACACAGATCGCCAAGACGACGGTGGCCGGGGGCACCAGCAGCGGTGATGCCGCGGCCCATGACCCCCACCGCGACCCGGCCGCCGTGGCCTGTTCCCTCGAGAATCCGCAGAGCTGCGAGGCCTGCCAGTGAGCGCGCGCCAGCTGGCCCTGCTCGATCCCGGCTTCGACCTGACGCTGCGGCCGATGCGCTATCCGCGCTTCTACGAGATGTACCGCGGCGCCATCAAGAACACCTGGACGGTGGAGGAGATCGACTTCCAGATCGACCTGGCGCACCTGCGCAGCCGCATGACGCCGGCCGAGCGTCACCTGGTCGAGCGCCTGGTGGCCTTCTTCGCCACCGGCGACACCATCGTGGCGAACAACCTGGTGATCAGCCTGTACCGGCACATCAATGCGCCCGAGGCGCGCATGTACCTGTCGCGCCAGCTGTTCGAGGAGGCACTGCACATCCAGTTCTACCTGACGCTGCTCGACAACTACGTGCCCGACCAGCAGCGCCGCGCGCAGGCCTTCGCCGCGGTGGAGAACATTCCCTCGATCCGCGCCAAGGCGCAGTTCTGCCAGCGCTGGACCGACGAGGTCTACGCGGTGCAGAGCCTGGCGACGCCGGCGGACCGGCGCCGCTTCGTGCTGAACCTCACGGCGTTCGCGGCCTGCATCGAGGGCCTGTTCTTCTTCGGCGCCTTCGCCTATGTGTACTTCCTGCGTTCGCGCGGCCTGCTGCCCGGCCTGGCCGCCGGCACCAACTGGGTGTTCCGCGACGAGAGCGCGCACATGGCCTTCGCCTTCGAGGTGCTGAACACCATCCGGCGCGAGGAGCCCGCGCTGTTCGACGCCGAATGGGCGGCGAACGTGCGCGAGATGCTCGCCGCGGCGGTGGACTGCGAATCGCAGTTCGCGCAGGACGTGCTGTCTGGAGGCGTGGTCGGCATGACGCGCGCGCAGATGCGCCAGTACCTGGAGTACGTGGCCGACCAGCGCCTGGCGATGCTGCAGCTGCCGCCGCTGTACGGCGCGAAGAACCCGTTCCACTTCATGGAACTGCAGGACGTGCAGGAACTGACCAATTTCTTCGAACGGCGCGTGTCGGCCTACCAGGTGGCGGTGCAGGGCGAGGTGGCCTTCGACCAGGTCTTCTAGTTTTCGCCACTGGAACACCCGGCGGCGAAATCTCGGCGGATACGCTGCAGCGCCACGCAATCCCACAGCGGGCGCTGGTGCAGGCCGGGAAAGTCGAGCCGGTGCAGCCCGCCGTCCAGCCAGCGCGTGCGCCGGCCATCCTTGTCGATGGCACGGAAACCGCCGGTAACATTGGAGCATCATTTCTATACTAGTCGTGGCCGCTGTGAGCCGCGAGGGGCCCTCGGAGATAGCTCAACTTAACCTGAGACCTAGTCAACGCTCAGCGCACGTTTTGTTCCTGTGTGATGCCAAGCCGCGCTGCCGCCTGCAGCAGTTGCACGGCGGTGTTCGCACCGAGCTTCTGACGCAGGATGGACTGGTGATTGGCCACTGTCTTGGCCGTCAGCCCCAGACTCTTCGCAATCTCGGGCAGCTGCCGCCCGGCGACCAGCAGACGCAGCACCTCGAACTCCCGCGGCGACAGGCACTCGACGGCCTCCTTTTTCTCGGTCACGTTACGCAATGCCAGTTCATGCGCCACGCGTCCGGCCAGATAGGATTCGCCACGCGCAACGGTGAGCACCGCCTCCACGAGCACGTCCGGTGCCGCGGCCTTGGTGACGTAGCCTCGCGCTCCGGCCTGCAAGGCCCGCGCCGCGTACACTGGATCCTCGTACATGCTGAACATCAGCACCCGCGCCTGGGGGACACGCGTGCGGATGCGGCGCAGCGCATCGATGCCGCTGACTCCCGGCAACGCGATATCCAGAACCGTCACCTGCGGCTTGAGTTCGACGAACGCGACATAGGCGGACTGCGCGTCGAAGGCCTCACCCACTACACGGATGCTGGGGCTTCTCTCCAGCAGCCGGCGATAGCCTTCCCGCACGACCGCATGGTCATCCACCAGCAACACCGTCACGGCCCTGGTCATCAGCTACTCCCGCTCGCCGGCAATTCCACGCGGATGGTGAGGCCGCGTCCACGCTCCGACAGCAACTCGAAGCTCCCGTGCAGCAGCGCCACACGTTCGCGCATGCCGGCCAGGCCGCTACCTGTGGCCTGCGCCTCGTACGCGAGGCCTGCACCGTCATCGCGCATCTCCAGCAGTAACCTGCCCTCCGGGCCCGATTCTCGGGTGAGGTCAATGTAGAGATGACTGGCGCTGGCGTGCCGCACACAGTTGGTCAGGGCCTCCTGTACCACGCGGTACACTGCGAGGTTTGTCGTCTCGCCGAGATTCTCCAGTTCGCCGCCGACGGACAGTCGCACATCCAGTTGCGGGTAACTCTCGCGCCAGCGGACCACGCAGGCCTCCAACGCAGCCGCAAGCCCCAGTTCGTCCAGTGCCGGAGGACGCAGATGCCGCACCAGGTCGGCCGTGACCCGGTACACATGATCGGCGCTCTCGGCGATGCGCCGCGAGATCGCCGACGCGGGCAGCGCCATCGCATCGAGCTTGACCGCATTCAGTGTCTGGCCCAGCTCGTCATGCAGCTCGCGCGCCAGCCGGCGGCGTTCCCCCTCCTGCACCTCGATGAGGCGCCCGATCAGGTAGCGGTTTTCTCCAAGCGCCTTGCGCAGCTGCGCATGACGCCGCGCATACAAACCGAGCAGCACCAAGGCGAACACCAGCAGCGCCGTGGGCCATTCATCGAGCTGGAAACGCTCCCAGCGGCGCGTGAACCTGAAGATCAGTTCGCCGAGTTCCAGATATGCGGAGAGCAGTCCGGTCAGCAGCGCTGCGGATACCGCCAGCAGCAGATCCATCCACATCGAATAACCGTGCCTCGACGCCGGCACCCGCTGGTTCATCCGGCCACTCCGCGGCGGGGTGGAGGGGAACCTGCCATCGGGGTAGTAATGGCAGGTTCCCCATCCGGACCGACGCGTCGCCTACCGCGCGTCGGCGCTGAACGTGTAGCGTGCCCCGAACCACACGGCACGAGGTGCTCCGGGCGAGTAGAACGTGGAGCCGGTGACCGGCCGGTCGCCATCCACAACCGGACCCGCGAATGGCCGGCCGACGAAATCACCCGCGGCATTGAAGCCGGTGGATCCGAGCTGCGCCGCGGTGTAGTACTTGTGATCGAGCGCGTTGTTCAGCTGTGCGAACAGGCTGAGCGAATCGATCGGCCGGTAATCCACGCCCAGGTTCACCACCGCGTAGCCGCCGGCCTTGCCGGGGCCCAGATAGTACACGCCGTCCGGCTCGTGCTCGCCGTTCTCGTTGCCGCGCGCGATGATGTCCGAGGTGCTGAGCAGGTCGACACTGGCGGACAGCTGCGGCAGCACCTGCCAGGCCACGAAGGCCTTGAACATCTGTTTCGGGATCAACGGCATGCGGTCGCCCGGATGCACGTCGATGGTGCCCTCGAAGCCCGGGCCATCCTCGTTGCTGCTGTTGCCCTCGCCCAGCATTTCCTCGTCGCTGCGGAAGGTGGCGTCGAGATAGGTGTAGTTCGCGCCGAAGCTCCATGCCCCCAGCTTGCCCGTGGCGCCCAGTTCCACGCCCTGGCGGCGGGTCTTGTCGACGTTCTGGTAGTAACCGAAACCGGCGGTGTTGGCCGTGAACAGGATGTCATTGTGGTTGTCCGCGCGAAACACGCCCGCGTTCCAGACCAGCCATGCAGTCGCCTTGCCGCGCAGGCCCGCCTCGATGGAATGAGTCACGACCTCCTTCAGCGGCGGGTCGCCGGCCATCGCGTTGGGCAGGCGGCAGGGATTGTCCGGATCCGAACAGCCCAGCTCGATCGCCGAGGGCGCGCGGCTGCCCAGGCCATAGCTCAGATACGCGGCAACGGACTCGCCCGGATGCAAGGTGACGCCCACCGCGGGATTGAAGCGGCTGAAATCGTGCCTGCCCGTCAGCGTGCCGTCCTCGTCCTCGGGTGTGATGGCATCGAGATTGCTCACATGCGTGTGGTCGTAGCGGCCCGACACCGTGAAGTCCGCGAGTCGCCCCGCCGAGAGCACATCCGACGCATACACGCTGCGGGTGCTGGTGCGCCCGTTCAGGTCGACCCGGGCATCGACCGGGTCGCCATCATCCGAGATCTCCGTACCGTCGGCGAAGGTATCGCAATACTGGCCCGCCGCACCCGCCGGGCAGGCGATCAGGCCGACAGTGCGATCCGGATTCAGATAGCCGAACTGCGAACCCTGGGTGAAATGCGCGCGGCTGCGGCTCAGCGAGAAGCCGCCCAGCAGCAGGTTGTGCAGGCCCTCCGAGCCGGTGACCCAGCTCAGCTGCCCCGCCACACCGCTGTCGTGCATCAGCGTATGCGCGGTGGTATCAATGCCATTGCACTTCTCCGCCGGCTCGCCGACGTTGTCGCCGTTGGGCTTGAGCTGCCCGACGAGCAGCATGGCGGCAATGCAGCGCCATTTCGGAAACGGCGTGTTGTCCTGCGACTCCCCCGTGGTGGGAAAGCCCGTGTAGCCGGCATTGGTCAGCGCCGTCTGTTCGGCGGCGGTCGGCTGGTAGAAAGACCCACCGAGTGAATCATCGTTGATGTCGCCGTTGAAGGACTGCGTCCTGATGTGCCGGTAGTACGCGTTGCCGGACAGCGTGAGCGCATCGCTCACCTTGTGCGAGGCGACCAGGTTGAACAGCCCGGCTTTGTTCCTGGTGTTGTCCGGAACGGTGTAGACGCTGGCGTAGTCGCTGGCCAGCAGCTGCATGTCCTGCAGGCCATTGCCCGTCATGTCCGTGCTGGCATAGGCGGCGCTCAGCGCCACATCGGTGCCATCGCCGCGCCAGCCGAGCTTGCCGAAGACCTGCGAGGCATCCGTGGGAGACAGTTCGCGCCAGCCGTCGTCCTTCAGCTTGTTCGCCGTGCCGTACCAGTACAGGCCGGAGTCCTCATGGCCACCGGCTTCGATTTCGGCCTGCCGCTGCGAATGCGAGCCGTAGTTCAGGCCGACGGAATAGCCCGGGTCCGAAAAGCCATCCTTGGTTTTCAGCGACAGCGCACCGCCGAGCGCATTGAGCCCGAATATCGGGTTCGAGCCCGGCATCAGCGTCATCGAGGAGATCGCCTGCTTGGGGATGAGGTCCCAGCTCACCACGTCGCCGAATGGCTGGTTCAGGCGCATGCCATCGAGGAACACCGACATGCCTTGGGGCGTGCCGAGCAGCGGCGAGGCGGTGTAACCCCGATAATTGACATCCGGCTGCAGCGGGTTGTCCTGTGTGTCGTTCACGTACACGCCGCCCAGCGAGCGCTTCATGAACTCCGTCAGGTCCAGCGCGTGGGTGCGTGCCACGTCCGCCGCGGTGGCGGATTGCACCGGCGCGGGCACCTTGTCGCGGTCGACTTCCGCACCGGGCAGGGGCGAAACCCCGATGACCAGGACTTCCGACAGGCTCTCCTCGGAACCATTCGCATCGGCCGTCCAGGCTGGCGTGGCGATGAGGAGGGCCGCAACGACCGGAATCGTTCCGGCTACCGACAAATGACGTGAATGCACTGGTTTACCCCGACTGGTTCTTGTCAGCTCAGCAGCCACGCAGTCTCGGTCAGGCCTGGCCGGCTGACCAGAGATGTTCTCCCGTCAGTGCCGGGAATAATTCCCGGCCATGCTGTGCGCGTTGCGCAGGTTCTGATGCGGCCGCGTATCAGGTTTCGAGTACGACTCGCCGGCGGGCTTGTTGTTCTTCATCGGCCCCCGCCCTCGTACTCCTTCGGAAACGCCGCGGCGCCCTTGGTCGCTGCGGAGAACCTGATGTTCAGCGCCACCGAATGCGCCTGCACTAATGCGTCAGCGCGTACACGACGAAATTAACGCCCATGCGCAGACCCAGAGCCGCGCCTTCCGCCGGATAGCGCGGATCATCTGCCCATTGGTACGAATCACCGAGGTCATTGTTGAACGCGATGGCGACCATCACGCGTCCCTTGTCATCGAGAATGCCGCGCCAGTGCGGCACGGTGCCATCGCCCATGCCGCCCGCCTCGCCGCTGCCTTCGTAGAAATGCGGGACCATGTGCCGCGTATCCAGGTCGTAGACGGTGTGGAACAAGGGATGGTCGTCCGGCAAGTCGACGATGTCGCGGTCCGGAAATACCTGGCGCATGCCGTAAACGAAACCATCCCACTGGTCGGAACCAAAGAAGCTGTCCGCGAGCAGGAAGCCGCCGCGCAGCAAGTATTCACGAAGCTTCTTCACCATGTCGTCGCTGAGTTCCCAGTAGCCGGCGAGGCCCACGACCAGATACGGCCAGTCGAACACATCGTCGCCGTCCTCGAGGTTCACCGGCTGCTCCACCGATCGCACATCGATGGTGGTGAGTCGGCGCAGGATCCGTGCGAAATAGCGGTCGCCGCGGGGATAGTCCACCGCCCAGCTGGTACCTCCCTCGCGCCAGTCGTAGCCGTAGCTGCCGAAGCGACGGCCCAGCGCGATGCGGGAGGGATACATCAGCCGGCTCACCACGAACCCTGCAGGCTTGTTGTAGTCGTCCGGCAGCGGCGCGTCGTCGGCCTCGTCCTCGAAGCTCTTGTAGACACGCCATTCGCGGTCGGCCCAGGCAGCGCCCGCAACCAGCAGCGCGGCAATGGCAAACAACAGGCCGTACTTGCGACGGGTCATGCTCGAAGCCTACTTCCCTGCGCACCCGAATGCACACGGCTGCCGGTCAGTGCGCGGTCTGCGAAATCTCCGGCTGCGGCAGTTCCGTTCCGCCGGTCTTGCGGAGGTGGTAGGCCTGCCAGGCCTGGTCGATCAGGTACGCACGGATGTCTTCCGTATCCGCCGCGCTGAGCACATCGTCCCACTGCGGCATGCCGCGCGGACGCAGCACGCCCTGCAGCACCACGGCCCTGAAACCTTCCGCCGAGCGCAGCAGCGGCGTCACGCGCAGATCCGGCGTCATGCCGTCCGGGCGGTTTGCGTGGCAGCTGCGGCAGTTGCCAAAGGCGCGCGCACCGCGCTGGATGGCCTGCGGACCGCCGATGTGTGGCGGCGGCTCCGGAATGGCCGGGTGGCGATCGATCTCCGGCGGCAGCGGAGTCGCGCCGCCGTCCAGCCGGAACGCGATGATGCGCCCGGCGTTGCCGTAGCGGATTACCGCGCTGGTGGGATGCGGTGCGAACCAGCCGCCGCCTCCCCAGGCGGTCTGCACCGCCACATACTGCACGCCATCCACCGTGTACGTAACCGGAGAGTCGATAATGGAGCTTCCGACCTGGATCTCCCGCAGCACCTGGCCAGTGTCGGCGTCGAGCACGCGGAACTGGCCGCGATCGGTGCCCTGGAACAGCACGCCGCCGTCGGTGGACAGGACGCCGGCGCGATCCCACCAGTCGGTGGTGCGCCGTTCCCATTTCACCACGCCGGTTTTCGGGTCAAAGGCCTTCAGCACGGAATACGATTGCGCCTGCCCGGAGCCCTGCAGCTTCTGCAGCGCGGATTTCATTGGTTCGGGCAGCGTGGCCGGATTCGCCAGCAGCGAATCGCCAAACAGGATGGCGTCGCCGGAATTGGTGAGCTTTGGCCGGTACACGTGCCCCCGCGTGGTATCAGCAGTGAGCGCACCGCCCTCGATGGCCGGAATGAATGCCAGCTGGCGCTGCGCATCCCAGCTCATGGCGTTCCAGGAGTGGCCGCCCATGCCGGAGGGCACCACGAATTTCGGCGACCCGCCATAGTCGTAGTCGGCCGCGGCGTTGTCGATGGCGGCCCTGCCAGTGGCGAGATCCACGTGGGTGGCCCAGTTCACGGGAACGTACTGGTGGGCGCGCAGCGGCTTGCCGGTGCTGCGGTCCAGCACGTAGAAGAAGCCGTTCTTCGGTGCCTGCAGCAGCACCTTGTGCATTGCGCCGTCGACCATCATGTCGGCCAGCACAATCTGCTGCGTGGCGGTGAAATCCCAGCTGTCGCGCGGCGTCTCCTGGTAGTACCACGCCAGTTCGCCGGTCTCCGGATGCAGCGCCAGCAGCGAGCACAGGAACAGGTTGTCGCCGCCCCGCGGGCTGCGTTCGTGCCAGTTGAACAAGGCTGCGTTGCCGGTGCCCAGGTACAGCAGGTCAAGCTCCGGGTCGTACACCATCGGACCCCACGGCGTACCGCCACCACCCACGTCCCAGCGGCTGTCCGGGTCCCAGCTCGGCAGAGCAATGTCCTGCAGCACCCGGCTTTCCTGTGGTCCATTCTTCGGGTCATGCGGCACGATGAAGAAGCGCCAGCGGAATTTGCCGGTCCTGAGGTCGTAAGCCGAGACGTAGCCACGGGCGTCATAATCGGCACCGCCGTTGCCGATGACCACGACGTTGCCGGCCACTTCGGGTCGGCCGGTGGACGTATAGCCGCGATTGTGATCGACCACCGTGTCCACCTCCCAGCGCTTCGCGCCGGTGGCCGCGTCAAGTCCGAACAACCGGCCATCGAGCGCGGCCACGTAGACCATGCCCTGCCACACCGCGACGCCGCGATTGACCTCGTCGCAACAGGCCCAGCGGTTAACCTGGCCATCGCTTTGCGGATCGAATTTCCAGATCTCCCGGCCGGTGTCGGCATGCAATGCGTACACGCGGCCGGTGGGACCGGAGGTGTACAGCACGCCGTCCACCACGATCGGCGTGGCCTCCATGCCGCGCGTAGTGCCGGTGTCGTAGTTCCAGGCGAACCCAAGCCGCGTCGCACTGGTCTTGTTGATGGCGGTGAGCGGCGAATGATGGGTGTGACCGATGTCGCGTCCCGTGGTCAGCCACTGGCCGGGCTCACTGTCGATGTTCAGCAGCCGCGCGCGGTCGATGTTGCCAAAGCGCGGCGCATGTCCACTGATTGCGTTCTGCGCGTTCTGCGCGTTCTGCGCGTTCTGCGCGCAGGATGCGACCATCAGCGTCGTCAGTATGGCGATGCAGCGCAGCACTCGATCCAGTAGTGGCGTTGAAACTCCACTTGCAAGCCGGCGCGCGATCATTGTCCGCGCCGTTGCGGCGGACCAAGCGTTTCCGCGGGCGGCGCTCCGGATCCCTCGGGCGGACCAGCGCGTCCCGCTGGCGCTGGCGCGACGGGCATCGCCGCCTTGCCATCAAGCATGAAGGTATACAGACGGCCGTTGCCGCGGCCGGCGAGCACCGACACGTACTGCTTGCCGTCGAGCAGGTAGGAGACCGGCGTCGAAATGCCACCGCCGGGAATGGCCACGTCCCAGAGCTTCTGGCCCTGATCTGCGCTGTAGGCCAGGAGCTTGCCGTCCGGCGCGCCGTTGAACACGAGGTTGCCGCCGGTTGCCAGCACGCCGCCCGGCCGCCCCTGATACGGAATGCGCCAGCGCTCCTTGTTGGCCGCCACGTCCCAAGCCACCAGATAACCCGGAGGGCCGGGCGGATTCTGCGCATTCTGCGGTCGGGTGAAGGCGGCGCCGAAATTCTGGCGGCCGCGCTGATACCGGTAGTTCGGATCCTGCGCAAAGGAGAACGCCGAGTTGGCGCCGGGGATGTAAGCCAGCTTCGTCCGCGGACTGTAGGCCATGGGCTGCCAGCTATGCGCTCCGCCACCGGCGACCCACACCAGTTCGGGCGCTTTCACATAGCGCGCATTCTCTGTCTCGATGGGCCGTCCGGTCTTCATGTCGATGCCGGTCGCCCAGTTCAAGTCCGTGAACGCCTGGCCAGAGAGCAATTCACCGGTGATGCGGTCGAGCACATAGAAGAAACCGTTTTTCGGCGCCTGCATGATCACCTTGCGAGTCCGGCCGTTGATTGGAAGGTCCGCCAGGATCAGGCTCTGCGTGGCAGTGAAATCCCACGACTCGCCCGGCGTCGTCTGGTAGTGCCACACCAGTTCTCCCGTCTCCGGTCTCAGCGCGATGATGCTGGAGACGAACAGGTTGTCGCCGCCGCCCGGATCACGGACCTCGCGGTTCCACGGCGATCCATTGCCCACGCCAACGTACAGCAGATCGGCGGCAGGGTCGTAGGCCAGCGCATCCCAGACCGTTCCACCGCAGCCGACTTCCCGGCAAGTGGCTTTCTTCCAGCTATCGCGCACCTTCTCCAGCGCCCGGTCCGAGGCGGCACCGTCCGGCCCCTTCGCCGGATCGCCTGGCACGGTGTAAAAGCGCCAGGCCAGCTTGCCGCTACGCGCGTCGTAGGCCGAGACATAGCCGCGCGTGCCGAACTCGGCACCGCCAAAGCCGATAATCACCTTGCCCTTCACCACGCGCGGCGCGCCAGTGATGGTCTGGTACTCGTCCTGAGTGGTCTTGACCGCCCACACTTCCCGCCCGGTTTTCTCATCCAGCGCGACGAGCCGGCCATCCAGGACACCGACGTACACCTTGCCTTCGTAGAGAGCGACGCCACGGTTGTTCGGACCACAGCAGGCATGTGAACCGAAAGCGCGATCCACCTTCGGATCCCAACGCCACTTTTCTGCGCCCGACTTCGCATCGACGGCGAACACCACACTCCAGCTTCCGGTGCCATACAGCACGCCATCGGCGATCAGCGGCGTGTCCTCGAAACCGCCATCGGTCTGCGTTGCGTAGGACCACACCAGTCCCAGCCGGTTGACGTTTCCCGAGTTGATCTGGTCCAGTGGCGTGAAATGGGTCTCGGCATAGTCGCGCCCATAGGTAATCCAATCATCCGGCTTTGACGCCGCCGCCTTGAGCGCGGCATCGTCGACCACCCCGCCGCGCGGCTGGGCGAACGTGTGCCAGCCGCTCGCGGCACTCAGCAACGCAAGAGCGCCACCGATCGTTCGAATTCTCTTCATCAAATCTCCCCTGAAGCGGATCTGCTACTTGAGCGAAGCGAGATAGGCAATGACATCGGCGCGTTCCATGTCGTCGGGCATGCTCACCGGCATATTGGTGCCAGGTACCGTGGCCACCGGATCTTTCAGGAACTCATCGAGCGCGCTGATATTCCACTTCGCGCCGTAGGCTTGAAGCGCAGGAGAGTACATCGCGAAGTTCTGTTCGCTGCCGGCCCTGCGGCCCACCACCGCGAACAGGTTCGGACCTCGCGTCTCGCCGCTGCCGTCCGCGGAAGCGGCGTGACAGATGCTGCACAGCTGCTCGAAGATCACCCTGCCATTGACGGCGTCGCCACGAGCAACCTCCGCCCGCCCGTCGGCCAGGGCGGTGCCCGCAACGAGCGCGGCAATCAGGCCCGGCAGGCAGGCCACTCGAACCATCGGCATTTTCCGTTTTCCTCAGCGCGTCTGGAACGGCAGCGCCGGCATGGGCCCGGGGGCTGCGCCGCCGAGCGTCTCGCGCGCCCGTTGGCGTATGTAGTGCCGCAATCCTTCCAGCTCTGCATCGGTGAGCGTGTCGTACCTGGGCATGCCCTGCTGCTGCAAGGCGCCGTCGTGCACGATCGACCGGAAGGCGCCAGCCGACAGCGGCACCTGCGAGGCGCGCAGATCCGGCGCCATGCCGCCGGCGATCATCACGAAGCCGTGGCATCCCAGGCACATCGAACGGTTCCACACCGCTGCGCCCACGCGGGCCTTGGCCGCATCCACCTTGAACCCGGGTGCGTCCAGCGGCTGCGCCACCAGTGGCGCAGGCTGCGGCGGCAGCACCGCCTTGCCATCCAGCACGAAAGTCAGCAGGCGATGCACCTGGCGGCGCGCCTGCCAGCCGTTTTGATAGGTCATTTGTCCCGAAGCTGCGGCACCGGTGCCGCCCCAGCCGGCAACGACCGACACGTACTGCCTGCCATCCAGCTCGTACGTGATCGGTGCGCCGGAGATGCCGAAGTGTGCATCGAAGGACCAGATCTTCCGGCCGCTGAGCGCGTCGTAGGCCTGCAGATGACCATCACCGAGGCCCTGGAACACCACATTGCCCGCGGTAACCGCAACGCCTCCATTCCAGAAGCCAGGCGTGTCAACCGACCATACCTGCTTTTTCGCCACCGGATCCCAGGCTTGCAGGCGCGTGGTGTCACGACCCGGATAGTCCACGCTCTGCATGCCGGGCCCGCGCGCGCCACTGCCCGAGCGTACGGTCGGAATGTAGAGATAGCCGGTGCGGGGGCTGAACCCCCACGGTGCCACGGAGTGGGCGCCGGTGGCACTGGGCCATACTTCCTTGCGACCCGCGCGCACCTCCGGGTTTTCCACCGGGCGTCCGGTTTCGAGGTCGACGTGATCTGCCCAGCTGACGTAGTCGATCTTGTCCGCGGAGATCAGCCTGCCGTCCACGCGGTCGATCACATACAAGAAGCCATCCTTCGGCGCCTGCATCAGCACCTTCCGCGGCGCGCCGTCGATGGTGAGCGTCGCGGTGGTGATGTCCATCGTCGAGGTGTAGTCCCAGTCGTTGGCGGGATCGTTCTGGTGATGCCAGAGATACTGGCCGGTGTCGGCATCCAGCGCGACAATCGACGACAGGAACAGGTTGTCGCCACCGCCCGGGCTGCGTTGCTGCCACCCGTGGGGCCCGCCGTTGCCCGTACCCAGGTACACACGGTTCAACTCCGGATCGTAGGTAATGGCGTTCCAGATCGTGCCGCCACCGCCCTGCTTCCACCATTCGCCTTTCCAGGTCTTGGCCGCGATGCGCATGACGTCGTCGGAGGCGGCGCCGTCGCCTCCGTCGGCCGGATTGCCGGGCACCGCATACCAGCGCCACACCTGCCTGCCGGTGCGGGCATCGTAGGCGGTGACATAGCCGCGCACGGCTCCGAAATCTGCTCCGCCGAACCCGATGACGACCTTGTCGTTGAACACGCGCGGGGCGCCGGTGATGTTGGCGGTGTCATCCTTCGGCACGGTCTGCACGCTCCACACCTGCCTGCCGCTCCTTGCATCCAGCGCGATCAGGCGGCCGTCCAGCGTACCGACGTAAATCCTGTCGTTCCAGTACGCGATGCCGCGCGGTCCCCACGACAGGCGGTACTTGTCGCCGGCCACCTTCCAGACTTCGGGATCGAAGCGCCACAGCAGCTTGCCGGTCTTTGCATCGACCGCGTGCACCTTGCTCTGGTCGACGGTGAAATAGATGACACCGCCCACCTCCAATGGCACGGTGAGGCCGTTATGCACGTTGGGCAGATCCAGCGACCACGCCAGACCCAGGCGCCCGATATTCTGCGAGGTGATCTGCTGCAGGGGGCTGAAATGCTGCTCGCTGTACGTGCGCCCGTACGCCAGCCAGTCGCGGCCATCCTTCTCGTCGGCGATCCGCCGGCCATCGTGGTTTCCCGCCGCCCATGCCAGCGCGCCGACGGCGGCCAGCATCAGCAGTCCGGACAGGTGTGCCTTCTTCATGAGTTCCCCGCCATGATCCTGTGCCGGACTGTGTCAGCACGAATGTCGCGCCCGCAAGGGAGCGATTCCCGACGCGTCACGGTCGCGACCGCGACCATGACTGCGCGGGCGATATTCCCGTCCTTCGAAGGGAAGTTCCCCCTGATGGCAGGCGCAGCCCGATCGTAAGATCACGCGGCAGGCAGAGGAGCGACGGCGCACGCCGCGCGACCGATTCCGCGCAGGAGCATCGCTCGTGAAACCGGGCCATCGAAACGCCATCGCACCGATCGCGGCACTTGTCGTGGCCGCAGGCACGGTCGCCGTGGTGGCGCCCACCTGGCGCAAGGGATCCGCTTCGGTGGATACCGCACGGATCATCAGTGCCGACAGCGAACCGGGCAGCTGGCTCTCCCACGGCCGCACTTACGATGAGCAGCGTTACAGCCCGCTGGACCAGATCAACGAAACAACCGTCAGCCGCCTGGGGCTGGCGTGGTACTACAGCTACGGCGGCACGCACGGCCTCGAGGGCACGCCGCTCGTCGCCGATGGCGTGCTCTATTCCACCGGACCGTGGAGCGTGGCCGTGGCGCTCGATGCGAAGACCGGCAAGCTGCTGTGGCGCTACGACCCCGGGGTGCCGCGCACATGGGCGGGCCAGGTGTGCTGCGACGTGATGAGTCGTGATCCAGCGGTATATCAGGGCAAAGTCATCATCGCCACACTCGATGGCAGGCTGATCGGGCTCGACGCCAAGAGCGGACAGAAGATCTGGGAAACACTCGCCGTCGACAACAGGAAGTGGCCACAGCCCGTCATCGGCGCACCCTGCGTATTCAACGGCAAGGTGGTCATCGGCATTGGCGGCGCCGGACCAGGCGTGCGCGGCAATGTCTCGGCCTATGACGTGAACAATGGCCGGCTGGTGTGGCGCTTCTGGACGGTGCCGGGCGATCCAGCCGATGGTGCCCCCCGGGACCTGCTCGTTTACGACCCGGAATTCAACCGTCTCTACGTCGGGGTCGGCAGCGGTGCTCCCTGGCCGCAGGAGCTGCGCAGCGAAGGCAACGCTCGCGATCCATTCCAGGCTTCCATCGTGGCGGTGAATGCCGACACCGGACAATACGTGTGGCACCAGCAGATCGTGTCGGGCGAAAGCCGGGATGTCACCGCCACCATGCCCGTCATGCTGGCAGATCTGGCCATCGGCGGCCGGAACCGCAAGGTGCTGATGGAGGCGTCCAGCAACGGCTTCTTCTATGTCATCGGCCGTATCGATGGCAAGCTGATCTCGGCGGACAGGCTCGTGCCGAACAACCCGGCCCATCACATTGTCGGCGCGCACAGCTGGCAGCCGATGTCGTACAACCCGAATACCGGCCTGGTGTACTTGCCGGTGCTCGAGAGCGGGTCCATCCATGAACAGCAGAACCATTACCTGCCGCGGCCGCTCCCCATGATTCGGGGCGCTTCGGTACCGCCATCGGATGCAACCGTGCGCGCCGCGCAGCGCGCGAGAACAGGCAGCGGCTGGCTGGTGGCATGGGATCCGCTGAGGCAGCAGGAAGCCTGGCGCGTACAGTACGGTTCGCGCGGTGGTGGCGGAACACTCAGCACCGCCGGCAATCTGGTGCTCCAGGGTGACGACGAGGAGCAGCTGGTGGCATACCGCGCCACCGACGGCAGGAAGCTGTGGAGCACCCGCATCCAGACCGATGCGATGGCCGCGCCCATCACCTACAGCATTGACCATGAACAGTACATCGCGGTGAATGCCGGCACCGGCGCGCCGGGAAACACGGCCGCGGCGCGTTCGGGAGGCCGGCTGCTGGTGTTCAAGCTCGGCGCCGTCGGGCAACGAATTGCGAGAACATCTCCCGGTGGAATCCGGGAGTAACTCCCGGAGTTACTTGTCTTCATCGAGGTGCCTCGGCACAGTTGCCCCATGAACACCAATCCAATGCCTCCCCGACCCGCCTCGTTTGCCGTCATCGCCGCCATGATGCTGATAGCCGTTGCCCCGGCGCAGGCAGCGGGCGGGTACCAGATCTATGTCAGCAACGAACACGCTGGCACCGTGACGGTGATCGATGGCGCGAGCCTCAAGGCGGTGGCGACGATTCCCGTCGGCAAACGTCCGCGCGGCATCCATGCCAGCCCGGATGGCAGGACGGTCTATGTCGCGCTCAGTGGTACCCCGATCGAAGGCCCGCCGGAACTGGATGCCAGCGGCAATCCCGTCTTCAAGCGCGATCAGGACGATGACGATGATGTGGCCGCGGACAAGACCGCGGACGGCATCGGCCTGATCGATGTCACGACCCGCAAGTTCCTCAGGAAGATATCAGTGGGCTCGGATCCCGAGGAATTCGACGTCAGTCCGGATGGGCGGCACCTGTATGTTTCCAACGAGGACGTGAAGACCGCCAGTTCGGTGGACGTGGCGAAAGGCAAGGTCGACCACATCGCCCCGCTCACGCAGGAGCCGGAGGGGGTGGCGGTGACACCGGATGGCAAGGGTCTCGTGGTCACCTGCGAGACCAGCGGCGACGTGTTCTTCATCGATCTCGCCACCTTCAAGGTCACGGGCCAGGCCAGGGTCGGGCAGCGGCCGCGCTCGGTTGCGTTCCTGCAGAACGGGAAACTCGCCGTTGTGCCATCGGAATCCGCGGGCAATCTCTACGTCATCGATGTCGCGCATACCAGCGTGATCAAGACCATCGCTTTGCCGAAAGGCGCGCGGCCGATGCGTTTGCGCGTCTCGGGTGACGGCGGCAGGATCTACGCCAGCACCGGCCGCGGCGGCACCGTTGCGGTGCTGGACACGACGAACTTCGCGTTGCTGGACAATGTCGCCGTGGGCAAGCGTCCGTGGGGAATCGCACTGTCGCCGGATGGCAGATACCTGTTCGCGGCGAATGGTCCCTCGAACGATGTGTCGGTCGTGGATCTGGCGACCGACAAGGAGATCAGCAGGATCAAAGTCGGCGACGGCCCATGGGGACTGACCGTCTTCAAGACGGCGGAATGAAACCGGTCACGCCGCTCGCATGGCGCCATCCTCGTGCGACCCCCGCGGTCAAAGGCTGGCAATGAATTTCACCATCCCGGAGACGGGTTCCAGCGGATGGATCTGGAAGTCCTCGACGCCGGCGGCAGGCTCGCCGGGCAACCGCGTCGCATAGTAGCAGGCCGCCGAGTCCGCCCTGGTATCGAGGACATTGTAGATGCTGAGCTGCACTTTCAGGTTGAGGCCAGCTTGTAACCGGCGTCGAGGTTGAACTCGCTGTAACCCGCGTCCTGCGGTCCCTGGTCGCCATCGCTGATGGGATATCGTCCCAGCTTGCGCCACTGCAGACTGCCGAACCAGGGACCCAGGTTGTCGACGAGCACGCCGCAGGAACCGATGAATCGGGGCATTGGCGATGCCGCGCACATCGTCGGAATGAAAGCCGCGGCCGGCGCTGAAATAGATTTCGGTGGAGGCAAAAGGCCCGAGGATCAGGCTGCCCTTGGGCTGGAACGGCGAATCATGGGCCGCACCGCGCAAACCGGTGGTCAGGCTGGTATCGCTGGCGCGCTAATATTCCTCGCGCACGCCCGGCACGGTGCGCAGCCACGAAGTCCAGCGGGTGGTGTCCTCCAGGTATGGCGCCAGATCGAGCAGGTGGACCTGCTCGGCATTGCAGATGCCGCCGGCCATCGGCACCTGCAGCGTCGGCCCGACGGCCTGGTCCGTGAGCAGTATGTGTGCTGGCGATCGACGTAGGCATTGTCGTGGCGCAGCTGCGCGCCGCCGACGAGATCGTTCTGGATGTCGCCGAAATGCTGGGTACGCGTGAGGGAGGTCTGTCCGCTCACGGTCGAGCGTGTCTCGTTCTGCAGCTCCTGGTCGCCATTGACCGGATCGTCCAGGTAATGCGTGAAATCGTTCCACAGCGTCATCGTGCCGTGGATGAAGTAGGCGCTGGAAACGAACTTCCACTGCCCACCCGACGACCCGTAGTGCGCGGAGAGGTTGTACCGTCCCGACCGGCTGCCGTCGCCGGGATCGAGCGTCCCCTAGCGGTCGATCAGGCCCTGCTGGATCGCGCGCAGCGGCTGGTCCGTGGTCATGTTGCCCGCGCCGTGGTAGTAGCGGAATCTCCAGCAGCATGTGTCGGGACCCCGGGTCGCGCTCAGTTCAGCCGCACGGCGCCGGCCGGCCGGGCAATGTTCTGCAGCGGTCCCAGGCTGTCGATGAGTTCGCCCATTGGCGGAAACACCACACCGGCGCGATCCAATACTTCTATCCAGGCGCGCGCCGAGGCGTCCACAACCTCCACCGAGACGTCTGGAAGAATCACGCGCCACCGGCATGCCGGTTCCGGCTGTCCGTTCCGCAGCCGCTCCGCCACCTCCGCGAGCGCCTGCAGAATCAGCAGCTCTTCGCTGGAAGCGCAGCAGCAGCGCGGGTCGTGCCACACCGCGTGCGACCAGGCAACGGCGTACAGGGCTTCGGCCAAAGCCCAGAACTCCACCACCGTTTCCGTGACATCGGCGATCTCGAATCCCCGTTCGATCTCCTGTTCGATAGCGGGATCACCGCGCAGGCGCGCCACGGCACAGCGCAGTGCCCACAGCACGAAACGTGCTTCCTGCCGAATTTCCACGTGGCGGATGCGGGCGTTCATTGCCCCACCTCCGGCGCTGCCATCTGCTGCTTCAGGTTGGCCCGGATTCGGATGCTTGCCGCGGCGAGATCCAGCTTTCCGTCCGCAAAGTCGTCGGCCTGCTGAAACAGATCGGCGTATGCACCGGATTGATCGCTATTGGCTTTCAGCGTCACGGCGCGATGCTTGATCCACAGCTCGTCCCATGCTGCCAGCACTTCTTTCCAGTAGGCGCGCGTCGACTCGTAGTACTGGCCAGCCTGCTGGAAATAGTCATCGGCGACGCGCTCGTAGCGCGCCACGCCATACTCGCGGGCGATGCAGCGTTCCGGGGTTCCGCTGGCGATCTTGAGGTTGTTCTCCTCCTGCAGCCAGCCGGTGGGCGTGATCGTGTGGCGGTTCGTGCCGCGCAGGACGTCGTATTCCTTGCGCACCGTCCATTCGCGTCGCGGCAGCGGCCGCGCCGTATCGCCACTGATCCAGGTGGAAAACGACGCGTTATGTTCCCACTTGCCCAGGTCGCCATAACGGGGTGATTCATCGACCTGGCAAACCACCGCGGCAACGGCCAGCGCTGCCAGAACCAGAGCGATCGTGGCGGCCGGAATCGTGTCTCGTTTCACTACGCATTCTCCGTGCGACGTCACGCCGCCTTACTGGTCATCGCAGGAGGTCGCGCTCTTTACTGCCTTCCTCCCGAAAGGTATTATTGAGAATAATTCTCATTTACATTAAATGGAAGAGGAAATTGATGGTCCGATGGACCGGCGTGGGTCGTGGACGTCACGACTCCTCCCCCAAACTGACTCAGAAGCGACTCACGCCGGTTCCGTCCCCGCGGGCAGTGCTGCGGCGCCTAGCCTCATAAGCGCGCCGTCAGCACGACGCGTAGCTCGCGCGGTTCAACGGCCTAGATAGTGGTGTGTCCACCAATGCGAAATGACCAAACAGCTACTCGTAATGTGCTCGATGGGGCGTTAACGCTCATACGATAACTCCCTCACAACCGTTCTTCTGGGCGAATGCCGCATTTCTGGCCGAACGCTCTGCTAATCAATTTCGCCCGAATGCGGACGCAAACTACCGCTTGGAGAACCAATGAAGCGATTTGTCTACTGGGGCCAGCTGGGAGTGAGCCACCGGTCCCGCATGGCGGTGACCATTGCATTCTGTACTGCTTCCGCCTTGGCGGGTATGCATCTTGGGTATGCAGCTGAAGCGGCAAACTTCACCGCAGATGAGGAAACACTCGCCGAAGTGACGGTCACCGCCTCCCGGGTGGACCTGCTGGGCAGCGCCACCACCGCCAGCCAGGGGTCGGTAACCGAACAGGAGCTGGACCTGCGGCCGGCCTATCGCGTCGGCCAGCTGCTGGAAAGCGTGCCGGGCCTGGTCGTGACCGTGCATTCGGGCGAAGGCAAGGCCAACCAGTACCTGGCGCGTGGTTTCAATCTCGACCATGGCACCGACATCGCCAATTTCGTGGACGACATGCCCATCAACCGCCCGACCAATACCCATGGCCAGGGCTATTCGGACCTGAACTTCCTGATGCCCGAACTCACCGACGGGCTGGATTACACCAAGGGCCCGTACTACGCGTCGGTCGGCGATTTCGGCTCCGTGGCCTCCACGCACCTGCGACTGGCCAACGAAATCCCGGACCAGGTCTCGCTGGCCGGCGGCACACTGGGCGTCTACAACGCATTCGTCGGCGGCACGGAGCATCTGGCCGACGAGGACCGGCTGCTCGGCGGACTTTACTACGGGCATGTCGACGGCCCGTTCACGCATCCGGATGATTTCCGCAAGATCGCTGGCACTGTGCGCTACAGCCACGGAAGCGACACGGATGGCTACAGCGCCACCGCCATGTACTTCCATGGCGAAGGCAACATGACCACCGACCAGCCGCTGCGCGCGATCCAGCAGGGGCTGATCGACCGCTATGGCACGCTGGACCCCAGCGACGGCAACTTCTCGAAGCGCTTCAGCCTGTCGGGCCATTATGGCGCCACCGGCGATGACTGGAGGTTCAGTTCCAGCGCCTATTTCATCCACAGCCGGATGATCCTGTGGAACGACTTCACGCATTACCTGGATGATCCGGTCAATGGCGACCAGGAAGAACAGAACGAGACGCGCACCACCGGCGGCGGCCAGGCCGCATTGACCTTCACGCAGCACCTGGGCAGCGTCCAGAACGACCTGGCCATTGGCGCACAGGTGCGGCGGGACACCGCATACGTGGATCGGACACACACGCTGCATCGGCTGGCGCTTGACTACTGTTCGATGGAGCAGGCCGATGGCCCGACACTGCAGGTGCCCATGGCCGGCGGCCGGTGCAATGCCGACGACGTGCGCCTCCTCGACCTCGGCCCCTACCTCGAGGACACCACGCACTGGACCTCATGGCTGCGAACCGTGGCGGGAGTGCGGGAAGAATACTACCGCGCCAGCGATCACAGCTTGACGACCGGCTTCGACGGCACCGCGCACGACACACTCTTCCAGCCCAAGGGCAGCCTGATCCTGGGACCTTTCGCCGCCACGGAGTTCTATTTCAGCGCCGGCCGCGGTTTTCATTCCGACGACGTGCGCGGCGTGTTCGGCACCGTGCCCATCGAGGGCATTCCCGGCACCGCGGGCATGACCCCGCTGCTGGCCCCCACCAGCGGCGTGGAAGTGGGCATCCGCAGCGACATCGTCCCGAAACTGTCGCTGCAGCTGGCGCTGTTCCAGCAGCGCTTCAACTCGGAGCTGGCCTATGATGCCGACGCCGGACAGGATTCGGCCAGCGCGCCGAGCCGGCGCCAGGGCGTGGAGTTGTCCGCGGAGTACCACCCGCTTGCCCATATCGAATTCAACACGGACCTGGCGCTATCCAGGGCGCGCTACCGGGGCGATCTCGAATCGTTCGATCTCGACGGCCCGTATATCGCCAATGCGCCGCGGTTCATCGGTTCCTTCGGCGTACTGATCAACGACTTCGGCCCCTGGTCCGGCGGATTGCAGTGGCGCAAGCTCGGGGCCTATCCCATCAGCGACGGCGCCCCGTACCCGCAGGATCGCGGCTACAGCGAATTCAACGCCGACGCCGCCTACAAATTCTCGCCGCGGCTGAAATTGCAGCTGAGCGTCTTCAATCTGCTGGACAAGAAGTCCGACTCCGCGGCTTATTACTATGCCGCGCGCCTGCCGGGCGAGCCGGTGGACGGCATCGAGGATTTCCAGATCCATCCGCTGGAGCCGATTTCAGGATCGTTGAAGGTCACCTTCTTCTTCTGAAGAGCGCGGAAATGCGTCGCGCCGATGCAATCCACGCTGCTCTGGTGGCCGTATGACGTATTAGTGAACCTTCGTGCGAATGCTATAACCGGCGCGTGATCCCAACCTATGTCCTGTTGATCGGAATGAACCTCGCCGCCTGGAGCTGGGCGGCATTTGCATTCGGCCAGCACTCATCCCTCTGGAGCCTCGGAGTACTGGCATATGTTTTCGGACTGCGCCACGCATTCGATGCCGACCACATCGCGGCGATCGACAATGTGGTCCGCAAGCTCACGCAGCAGGGCAGGAGCGCCTCGACTGTCGGGCTCTTCTTCTCCCTCGGACACTCGACCGTCGTCGTACTTGCCTGCTTGGCAATCGCCGCCTCGACAGCTCCGCTGCAGCGCCGACTCGAGCATCTCCACGACATCGGGGGAGCGATCGGCACCACGGTTTCCGCGAGCTTCCTGCTGCTGATCGGCCTGTTGAACCTCTTCATCCTGCGCAGGACCTGGCTTGCCTACCGGAATGTCCGTCGCGGCGTCCGGACTCCGGATGGCCTTCCTGGCGACGTGCTGACCACCGGAGGGCCGATTGCGCGCCTGTGCCGGCCGCTGCTGCGGCTCGTCTCCAGCCCATGGCACATGTATCCGGTGGGCCTGCTGTTTGGACTCGGGTTTGATACCGCAACAGAGGTCGGACTGCTGGGCATCTCGGCGCAAAGCAGCCTGCAGGGTGCTCCCGTCATCTCGGTACTGGCACTTCCAGTCTTGTTCACCGCGGCGATGTCGCTGCTGGATACCACCGACAGCATGCTGATGAGCCGCGCCTACGGCTGGGCATTCGTCCATCCACTGCGCAAGCTCTGGTACAACCTGACCATCACCGCAGCCTCAGTGGTCGCTGCCCTGTGCATCGGCAGCATCGAGGCTGCCGCACTGGTCGCCGAGAGATTGCATCTAAGGGCGGGATTCTGGCGCCTGGCGACTAGACTGAATGAGGACTTCTCCAACCTCGGATACCTGGTCGTCGGGATCTTTCTTTCTAGCTGGGCCGTCTCGATTGTCGTGTATCGCCTCAGGAATCCTGAAAGGGTCGCCGCTGGCTGACGCCCACTCGAAATCCGAAAATCCGCTGTCCTACAGCCATGCCCAGCGGGTTGCTCTACCATCCGAAGCACCATGGAGGGGCTTTCGCATCACTTCGTAGCAGCCGCGCACCGGACCTGGCGAGTTCACGTGCTGCTAGCGGCCCCTGCTCCCCAGCTCAGGTCATGCCTTTCCTGACTGCGGCCCGCGAGTGCGCTCTCGCGCTGATGGAAACCGCCGAGCGCCTCGGCACAGCGCTGCCGCAGTTCACCCTCGATGCACCGACTGAGCGGCAGCTGACCATGCTGCTTCCGGAGCTGGACGCCGTCGGGCGCAAGGTCTTCGAGACCGTGACGCTGCTGCAAACCGCGCAGGGCGTCCGCCTCGACACCATCGACCAGTCGGCGCTCATGCGAGGAAGCGTCGACCAGATCGCCGCGCTGCTGAGGCGGCTGAACCGCATCGTTATCACGCTGCGCAGCAGCTGCGAGCATGACCCGCAATGCCGCGGCGCCTACATCCTGGTCGCCGAGGCGGCCGTGAAAATCCTGGGGCCCTTCAACCGCGCGCGTGATGCAGCCCTGCACAGACCGGGAACCAGTTTCTCGTGAGCCTCTGGATTTCCATCACCGGCCGCGCGGCGGCCCTCCGGCATGTTGCCGCTGCTGGCGGGCAACCTCTGCCGGCCGCTTCCTGCGCCACCACCAGTACACCAGACCGCTGACGGCTCCCACCAGAAGTCCCAGCGGACCGGTGATCAGGATGCCCAATAGCGGGCCCTGGTTCGCCTGCGGCGCGAAGATCAGCGGCCCGAAGAAACCGGCGCAGAAACTGACTCCGCCGACCACAAACGCGCCGAGCACGATGGCCCGCAAGGCTCCATTGCTGCCGGCCCCCATCCGCCGCCAGGTTAAGCGCGCTGCGCAGAAGGCGGCCGCCAGCGAGAGCAGCACCCGGATCAGCCAGGGCGTGGCGTCCGGCAGCAACAGCGAACCGAATAGCCAGAGAGTCATATAGAACCCGGCGAGTGCCACGAAACCGGTCGCCAAAACCCTGGCCATGGTGTTCCTTGCTGATCAGCGCAGCCGCAGTATCGCCATGCCGACGTATGACACGTGCGACGTATGTCACTAAGTGGGCGATCCGATGTGGATGATTCCGCGCGTACGGGCGTGCCCCCCGTGCCAGATCAAGTCCCCGATTCCAGACTTTCTGAAGTGGTCCGCAACGTTCCCGCATACGGCTCAGGAAGACAACTCTTGAAACTTGAGCAGTCTTCCCGCGTTGAAGAGCACGAGCAGGGAACTCAGGTTCTGCAGCAATGCAGCCGTCAGCGCATCGATCACTCCCGAGACTGCACACACCATCATCGCTAGCGTCCATGCCAGGCCGATCGCCACATTCACGTGAATGGTGGTGCGGCACCGCCGGCTCAGGCGAACGCACGTGCCCAGCCTGCGCAGGTCATTCGACATCAGCACCAGGTCCGCGGAGGCAAGGGCCACGTCGGTTGCCTGGCGTCCCATTGCCACACCCACGGCACCGGCTTTCAGCGCCAGCGCATCATTGATGCCGTCACCGACCACCAGGGGTCGCCGCCCGGCTTCCAGTTCCTTCAGGATGCGCTGCATCTTCTGTTCGGGCAGCAGCTCGGCGAAGACTTCGGTGCATTGCAACGTCTCGGCCACGCTGCGCGCGGCAGAAGCCCGGTCACCGGTGATCAGGATCTGGTGCCGCAGGCCCAGCTTCCGCAAGTCATCCGCCGCGGCCGCGGCTTCGGGGCGAATCGCATCGGCCAGCAGAATCCAGCCGAGAAACTCCGCGCCGCGCGCCACCCCGACCACCGGTCCCGCATGGTCGGGCGGTGGCGGCGCGGACACGCCGAGTTCGGCGAACAGCGCACTGCGACCCAAGGCGATGCGCTCCGGACCTGTCCTGGCAATCACGCCCAGGCCTTTCTGTTCCTGGGCGTCCTCGACCGGCAGGCGCTCGTCCGCCGAAATCTGTCCCGCCAGCGCGCGGCTGACCGGGTGGCTGCTGGCCGCGCCGAGACTTGCGCCCAGACGCAGCAGTTCATCGGCGGAGCACCCGGGCTGCGGACACGCCTGCATCACCTGCAGCACAGCGCTGGTCACCGTGCCCGTCTTGTCGAACGCGACGGAATCCACGGTTGCGAGCGTTTCCAGAAACGCGGCGCCCTTGACCAGGATGCCGTGGCGGCTTGCCACGGATATGCCGGCAATGGCGGTTGCCGGCGCCGCCAGCACCAGCGCCGCAGGACACGACGCCACCAGCACGGCGAGCAGCAGTGCCGTATTGTCCGACAGCAGCCAGGTGCCGGCCGCCACCAGCAAAACCAGCAGCAGATACCGGTTCGCATATCGCTCCAGCAGCCGCGTGACGGGAGGCTTGGCCAGTTCGGCGTCGCGCAACAGCGAGATGACCCGCCCCAGCGTGGTCTCGGCGCCCACGCGCGTGATGCGGACCAGCAGCAGTCCATGGAGATTGATCGAGCCGTTCAGGACATCGGAACCCGTCTCGACTTCGATGGGGACCGACTCCCCGGTGATCGAGGCCATGTCCACGCTCGATGAGCCGCTCTCCACGGTGCCGTCCGCCGGCACGACGTCGCCAGCCCGTACCTCGACGAGATCCCCGGGACGCAGGTCCTGCGCATTGATTTCCTCGATCTGCTGACGCGGCGACATCCGGCGGGCCGTAGCCTGCGTCAGGCGCGTCAACGCACGGATGGCTTCCTGCGACCCGAGCAAGGAGCGTTCCTCCAGCACGTGACCCAGCGTCATGACCAGCGGTAACAGCGCAGCGGTAACCAGATTGCCGCTTGCCCAGGCGCCGAGTATGGCCAGCGCGATGAGCTGATCGACGACTCCGTGCAGATCCGGCGCCCTGATGCTGCGCCATGCCGCTCCGAAAGCCGGCACGGCCACCAGCAGCGCCGCTACGCCCGCGACGAGGTTCGCCACGTCCGCCTGCGATGGGGCGAAATAGTGGATCGCGGCACACAGCAGCAGGCAACCCCCCGCGGCCATGGAAAGTCCAAGCCGCACGCCCAGCGATACGCGTTCGCGATCACTCAGCAGCGTATCTTCGGCTATGCCGCCAACTGATATCGCCTGGTTCATGGTGGTGCCACCGCCCGCAGGATCAGCCGCCCGTCGCCGCGACTGCCGGTCACGTACACCTTGCCGGCGCGGCCGAGTACGGTTCCGACCTGTTCCTGGAAGATGCGCCGCGCCAGCATGCTGTCGGTGTCGCCGTGCGCGTCGTGCGACAGCGCGGCGATCGCCGCAGTGCGGGTATCGGCCTGCGAAACGCGTTCGGTGGCCTTCGCCTGTGCGTCGGTCAGCAGGCGATCGCGATCCTGGTCAGCCTGCTGTGCCCTGGTCTCGGCGTCCGTGCGCGCATCCGCGATATGAGTCTGCGCCTCCTGCACTGCCAGCAGCACGGAGTTGAAGTCGCTGCGCGCTTCGATCGGGATCTCCGGCACGACATCCACCCTGCTTGCCCTGACACCGAGTCCACCGCCGTGACTGGTCAGATCCTGCAGGCGCAGATTGAGCTCGTCAGCCAGATCGGTACGCAACCTCTCGCGTTGCGCACGGATCGTGTCGTTGCCGGCGAACTCCGGCCGGGCCACCATGATCGTGTCGAGGTCGCGCCGGGCAGTCACCGCGACCAGGCTGGCGGAGAACAGTCTCGCCAGCGCCGGTCCGACATGTTCGGCAGACAGGACATAGGCACGGGCGTTGTCGATCTCGTAGTACAGCGTGGTATCCAGATGCACGACGCTCATGTCACCGGTCAGCAGAATGCCCGCATTCCGGCGCGGGTCCTCACTGATGGGTGCCGTGCTGGCGGAAGCCGCGGCTGGTGCGGCAGCCCCGGCAGCGGCGGCGCCGGTGAACGCAGTGTCGGGATGGAATGCGATCTGGCGATCGGCGGAGGGCAATATGACTACGCGCTCGATTGGGCGCGGGAACGCCAGCAACAGGCCTGGTCCGGCCTCGCGCACCACGGTGCCGAAGCGCAGCACCACCGCGCGGCTGTCCGGCCGCACCTGGCGGCAGTTGGAGAACCACCAGCCGGCCGCCAGCAAGGCCACCAGCACGAACAGGAAGCGGAAGGCCAGCTCCGCGGACTGCGACCAGGCGCTTGTCGCTTCATCCACAACGGTGGGCGGTACGTTCATCGCGCGGCTCCCTTCGCCTTGGCCGCAGGCACCGCGCCGGCCGTTGCGCCCGGTCCATCCACCAGAATCCGGAATGGCGCGGCGTCACTGCGCAGGACCAGGGTGGTGTTGCTCTGCACGACCGACGACAGCGTGTCCAGCGACCGCAGCGTGGTGAAGAGGTCGCGGTTCTTTCCATAGGATCTGGCGTAGATGGCCGCGGCATCGACCCTGGACTTGGCATCCATCGCCGCGGCGTCCGTCTGGGCCTTGGCCAGCAGCACCCGCGCATCCCGGTCGGCGTTGGAAACGATCTCTGCGGCCGCACGTTCGCCGTCGGCCTGCCGTTGCGCGGCTACCGTATGTCTTTCCGCCGCCATTCGCTGCACTGTTGCCTGCAATGTCTCGGCCGGCAACGTGAGTCGCTCCAGACCTACTTGCAGGATCTTCACCCCATAAACGTTGAGGGCCTGCTCGTCGAGCCGCTCGAGCAACCGGGATTCCAGATCCTTGAGACGAACCTTGGTGGCATCCGTATTGACGAGCGCCGCCAGATCGAAGCCGCTGACAGTGATTTCCAGCGCCGAAGCGACGAAGCTGCGCAGCTGGTCGGCCGCCACGTCCGGCTGGTTGCGCACAGCGCGCAGGAACTGCCTGATGCGTTGTGGATCATCCGGCACCTGCCACGCCATGTAGGCCTGCACCAGGATCCGCAAACCGTCCCGGGTGCCTACATCCTGCAGCCCGCTGGAAGTGGTCTTCAGACGCAGGTCGACCGCGATCGTGGTTTCGACGGGAGCCGGTATCTTCCAGCCGAGGCCGGGGGAGGTTTGCACGCGCACGGGATCGCCAATCCGCGTCACCACGACAGCCTGTCCGGGCTCTACCAGGAAGACACAGGCGGCGAGCAGCGCGACGAGCACCATGAACGCCGCCACGACTAGGCGGCCATGGCGCCGCAGCCAGCCCGGCGCAGCTGAAATTCGTGACGACTCTGTGCTCACTCCCCGTCTCCTTCTTCTTCGCCTTGCCCTTGTCCCTGCCCCTGCCCTTGTGTTTGTCCCGCCCCTTCCCCTTCCTCCGCAGCGGATTCCTCCGGTGTAAGAGCAGTGCCGCCTGCTGTATCCCGCAAGTCGAGGGTGGGCATGCCGCTGCCTGTCAATCGGTAATCAAGCAGTACGAAGTTGCCGTGACCCAGGCTGGTCTCGAGGTTTTCCAGCCAGCGTTCGAACAGGAAGGAGGCCCCGCCGCGCCGGTAGGACTCCTCATCCGCGGCAAACGTCACTTCCTGTGCCCGTGCCTGTCCAATGCGCGTGGCGGCCGCTGCGACGGCCGCATTGCGATCTTCAAGCGCTGCCTGCTGCGCGCGCCCCAGGGAGAGACTGGCTTCGCCGCGCCGTTCGGCCACGCTGGAACCCGCCCTGATCCCGGCGGCCTGCACGTCGTGGTAGGCGCTGGCGGCACCGGGCGGCGGATGAATCGCCTCCACGGAAACGCCGACGATCTCCACACCGGCCGACAAGCGGTCCAGCTCCGCCTGCAGGTTGCTGCGGAACTGTCGCGTGAAGGTTTCGCGGCTGCGGCCCAGTAGATCCAGCAGTGTGTTGCCGCTGAAGTAGCTCACCAGCAGCTGGCCGGAAAGGGCCTGGATGAGATTGTCCAGGCCATCGACCCGGAAGGCAACCTGCCGCGCGGCCTCGTCAGATGCTCCCGCCCGGTAGATGACCGCCATATCCACGTCCACCAGCTGGAAGCTCTGCTTGCCATCCTCCTGGCTGGCGATGAGATAACTGCCTTCGAAGGGATGGCCTTCGGTCCAGAGCCGGTCGGCGCTTTCAGGAGCGGGATCTTCCGTGGCAGGCAACTTTTCCGGCTCATCGTGACCGACGCTCACCGATTGCTCCGCGCTGTCGCCACCCGGCAGCAGAAATTCGATGGGCAGAAGATGTGCGACACCGATTTCCACGGGTCTGATCCGGCCGAATGGCCAGGGCAGATGCAGATGCAGTCCCGGACCGAACACTGCCACGGGCTTGCCCAATCGCTCGTAAATGCCACGCTGGTCGATGCCCAAGGTCGTGATTGAAGTCAGCGCCCACGCGAGAACCGCCATTCCCGCCGCCATAGGCCAGGCGGCGGCCCGGATGAAAGCCAGCGCCCAGCTCCGCGACAGGTCGACTCCAAACTGGCGCCGCAGCGCTGTGCGCATGGCCTTGATATCCGGCAACCGGGTACGGGCCAGGGCACCGGCGATGCGGCTGTCGGCGGCCGACTTGCGCATTTCCATGGGTGCAAACGGCATGAAAAGCATGGCCGCGCATCGCACGATCATCTCCACCGAACTGGCGAAGATCAGCATCCCGACGACATCGCCAGCGACGGCAATCCAGCCAAAACCGGCGGCGAGCAGAAACTGCGCCATTCCCAGCACCACGCACGCGGCAAGCGGCATCCGCAGTACCCGCGCCAGCTGCGGTGCCTCCGGCAGCAGCTCGGCGGAAGTCGCGTTGTACCGGCGCTCCAGCACCAGCAGCGGAAATGCAAGCAGCAGCAGTGCGCCGGCCACAGACCTGGACAGCGCGGCTGCACCGGCGACCGGCGGCACGCGCCAAAGCGCAATGATCGCACTGCAGGAAAGCAGCGCGCAGAGCAGCCCCACCACGGGAGGCGGCCAGCGTGCTGCGGCATCCGGATCGAGGCGCCAGCGTCCGGATCGCCGTACGGCGGCGGCGGATTTACCGGACGCTGCGCCGTCCGCCGCTGAATCGCTCGCGTCCCGGCCATTCTCGCGCTCCGCGGCCAGCAGCTTGAGACGGGAGCGACCCATGATGGCGGCGGACACAAGGGCCCCGCCGGCGGCAAGCAGCGCGGCTCCGACGTATCCAGGGAACCTGGACATGCCGGCCAGCGCCATCGGCAGCCAGACCAGCAGGCCGCCAGCGATCATGAATGAAATACCAGCCAGGCGGAGCGGACCCGCGTAGCGGTGCGCGGCATTGAATCTTGGAGAATCACTCAGCATTGGCGGCGCTTCCTGTCATGTGGGCATGAAACCATCACCAACCGCCTGACCGGAGATGGGTCGTCTCGCCATAGTCAGGAATCGGTTCGAGCAAGCCACCCTGCAGCACTGCAAACACTGTGTATGAGACCCGGATTGCGTCAGGATTGCCGGCGGCCTCGGGCGGAACCCCGCGCGCTGCGATACCGATCACCGAGTTGCCGAGTTTGTGCCTGACCAGCAGGTGGATGTCATGAGCCGGGGCAAATCCCTGCACGAAGAGCCCATCGACCGTCGCAAGCGCAGATGCCCTGACCGGCGGCAAAGACGTGACCTGACGCTGCATGCGGTCCCACTCGGCATTGCTCGCGACAGTGGTGCGAAACCCGTGGTTCTCCAGATATCCCATCCAGCGACGGCACTCGACACACTGCTCTGGCGAATACACGGTCAACAAGGGCTGTTGGGAGAATCTGGGCGAGAGGCAAAGGACTCCACCCGAAACGCCCATGAACAGAAGCGTTGCCGCTACCAGCCGCCGCCTGGCCGCGCGCCGGTCCTCCCGCTGTCGCCGCGAAAGCCGTTGACCTGTTCCCCGAACGGGAAGCATTTTCATTGGCTGATGTGCTCGATGCCGCGCACCTCGATGGAATAGGAGGCGACGATGAGTCCGTTGTTCCTGCTGTGGGTTCGCAGCACGCCGGTCACGGCATATGCGTCATACAGGGACCGCACGGCGAATTTCCTGCCCGCTTTCACGTACACCATCTGGTTTGGCGGCGGCGGCGGCACGTGGATGCACGCGCCGACGTAGGACGCCAGAAAGAATTCGGTGACCGTGCCATCCGCTCCTACCTCTATCGGCACGATGTATCCTTTCAGCTTCACCAGCATTCCATCGAGCTGCTGGTTGACACTGCTGGAGATCAGCTGGCTGCTGGCGGGAGCGCACCTGCCGTCCAGATCAGCAACGGAATCCTTGCAGTCGGACGGCGGACCGCCACTCCCGAATGGCTTGTGGCCAAATCCGTTCAGGTAGTCATGAATCGGCGGAGGTGGCCCTGGCTTGTAAGCGCCACGCTCGCTTTCCGGCACCAGCTCTTCCCACTGCAGCTCCTTCACAGTCCCCGCGGCGGACGCGACACCGGTCGCGGCAAGCGCAGACTGATGAACTGCCAGGGCGAGCCAGGCCACGGCAAGAGATCTACATGGTCCGGTCATGCTCATACCCTCGGGGTCAGTCCGTCACTGAGGGCGTTGCGGTATGCCCGCCAGGCGGGAACCAGCCCCATGACCAGCGCCGCGACGATTATCGATCCCAGAATCAACGCGTCCATGGCGGAAATGCCGCCGAACCGCATGTAAATGCCATAGCGCTTTTCGAGCACGGGTTGCCCGACGGCGAGCAATACATAGGTCAGCAACACACCCGACAGCACGCCCAGGATTCCCAGCACCCCCGCTTCCGTCACCAGCAGGCTGAACACGTGACGTGGCCCCGCGCCCACCGAGCGCAGAATGGCCATCTCGCGGCGACGTTCATTGAGGCTGGTCAGGATCGCGGTAAGCATGCCGAGCAGGCCTGCCAGCACCACGAAAGCGGCCACCAGCATCAGTGCCCGATCCGCGATCCCGACCAATTCCCACAACTGGGTCAGCGCCACCCCCGGGATGATCGCGAGCAAAGGCTCCTCCCGGTACTCGTTGATCGCGCGCTGCATCGTGAAGGTCATCACGCGCGAATTCATGCCCACCAGAAATGCGGTCACGCTGTCGGGCGTCAGGTCGCGATGCCGGGCCTCCTCGGCGCTGACGCGGGCGCCTGCCGGGGCCTGCATCCCACTCTGCCAGTCGATGTGAATGGCCGTGATCGCCTCCAGGCTCACGTGCACCGTTCGATCCACCGGCGTGCCGGTCTTTCTCAGGATGCCCGCGACGCGGAACGGCTTGTCCTTGTGCTGCGCGAAACTGACATTGCCAATGCCGTGCGCAATGATGATCTGGTCGCCGAGCTTGTATCCCAGGGTCTGCGCCACATCCGCGCCCAGTACCGCGTCGTACAGGTCACTGAACGGGCCGCCAGCTGCAAAGGCGAGGCTATGGTCTCCCGCGAAATGGTAATGCCGGAAATAGTCCAGCGTCGTGCCCATGACGCGAAAGCCACGGTGCGAATCGCCCAGCGAAATGGGTATCGTCCACGCCACATCCGGGTGATGTGCAATCTTCTGGTAACTGGCCCAGCTGACGTTGGCAGTGGCGTCGCCCACGCGAAACACCGAGTACAGCAGCAGGTTCAGCGGCCCGCTGCGCGCGCCGACGATCAGATCCACGCCGGACACCGTGTTGGCGAAGCTCTCGCGCGCCGCACCGCGCATCTTCTGCACGCCAAGCAACAGCGCCACGCTGATGGTTATGGCTGCGATGGTCAGCAGCGCCGTTCCCCGACGGTTCCACAGGCTCTTCGCGGTGAGATGCAGGACGGCCACGTCAATGCACCCGCGCCAGCCCGTTCAGCTGATCCATCGAGAGCTGCCGGTCGAACAATGTGCCGAGAGCGGTATCGTGGCTCACGAAGAGCAGTGCTGCCCCCAACGCCCGGCATTCGTTCATCAGCAGTTCGAGAAAGCCGGTGCGCGTGTCCGCATCGAGCGCGGAAGTCGGCTCGTCGGCCACCACGATCCCGGGGCGCCCGAGCAGCGCGCGGGCGGCCGCCACGCGCTGCTGCTGGCCAATGGACAGTTGCGTCACCTGACGTTCGACGAGGTCGTCCGTGGCGAGGCCCAGCGCGCCGAGCAGGCGCAGCGCCTCATCGCGCAGTGCACCCGAGGCAATGCGCGCGCGGCGCGGACGCGAGAACTCCGCCGGCAGCAGCACGTTCTCCAGTACCGTCAGATACGGGATCAGGTTGAACATCTGGAAGATGAATCCCAGGTGTTCGCCCCGGAACCGGTCACGGGCGCTGGCCGTCAATGCCGCGATATCCGTGCCCAGCAGGCGCACGGCACCAGTGCGTGGCGCCAGCACGCCACCGATCAGACCGAGCAGCGTGCTCTTGCCACTGCCGCTGGGACCGCGCAGGAAAATGCGCTCCCCCCGTTCGACGATCAGCCGGTCGACGGCTAGCAGTGGTGGTGCACCCCGCCATGCGAATTCGACCTGCGCGAGATCGATCGCTGGCGACAGGCTCATTGCAGCTTCACCCGGGCTGTGGCCGAGGTGACCGTGGCCTGCAGCTGCGACCTCGCTGTCACCACGTTCACCTGGGCCTGGTGCACCTCGCGCAGCTTTGCCAGCAGTGGCAGCTGCAACCATTCCAGATGCTGCGGCTGTCCGCACGTGAAGCTGAACCGCGCCTCGTAGTCAGCGTGATGCTGCCCCTCCTGCCATTCAGGTGCGTGCAGCTCGGTAGCCAGGAATTTGCAGGCTGCGTCGGGCGGAAAGGCGAACAGGCCGCTGCCGGACTGCAGCAGGCTCGCGGCACCCGCGATGGCCGCCCGCTCCGCGTCCGTACGCGGCGCGTGCTCGAAACCGATGACATTGTCGGCCGGCGCATCCAGCTCGATCGACAGCGCATCGCCCTCCAATGCCACGTTGAGGGTCACCTTGCCATGCTCATGTACGTGCTGCTCGAACTTCTCGTCAGCGGCGGACGCCACGGCAACAACGCAAGTCAGCGTCAGGACACCAATACGGATAGATGGAACCCGGCGCAGCCGGGAAGCATGCGGACTCATGCGGTAACCTCCGGAAACCCAATGACGGATTGCCATCCCCAGGGCGCACAGCGCCTGGGCAGACGGCACGGTCTGAACTAACCGGGGAGGAAACCGGGAGGTGCGCGAGGCTGATGGACGCGGACGGGGCGGCTGGCGCCCTGCAGCCCATCGCTACCGACAGGCAACAGATAAACGATATCGGCAACCGGCGCCGAATGGAGAATGGGACCCGGCGCCCCGGCCGTCGCACCCAACTGCAGACACAGATCGCAGTGCGCGTCGTTGTGCGCGCTGTCCCTCGCGTCGTGATGGTGCGCGGCATACCCCAGCATGGCAACAAAGAGTGCCAGTGCGGCAATACCCGCTATCCAACGACGGCTAAGGCGATGCATGAGAGGTCTGTGGTGGTCGGAGGACCGTTTTTACAGCAGCCAAACTCGTCTGAAGTAGCCCGATTTGCCGATAAACGTTATCATATAACTCTGAGTCGCAAAAGGTTTGATCCTCTCATGACAGCCGCCGCCACCCGATACGCCGAGTCTATCGGCAAGCACAACCACCGCCGCTGCGTCAGCCGGGCACTCTCCGCCGCGGAAAGAATCTGCAGCGAGCGCAAGCTTCGGCTGACTCCCCTGCGCCGGCGGGTCCTGGAACTGGTCTGGGACCGCCATGCCCCGGTGGGCGCCTATGACATCCTCGGTGCCCTGAAAAAGGGAGAAGGCGCCCTGGAGCCGCCTACCGTCTATCGCGCGCTGCGGTTCCTGCAGGATGCGGGACTGGTTCACCGCATCGACAGTCTGAACGCGTTCATCGGCTGCGAGTCGCCGGAGAATGTTCATACCGCCCAGTTCCTGGTGTGCCGCAGCTGCAACCGGGTAATGGAACTGGATGATCCGACAATCAGCCAGTTGCTCGTCCAGAAGGCCAAGGTGGTGGGGTTCGCCACCGACGCCCAGGACATCGAGATCAAGGGGCTATGCGCCACCTGCCGCACCTGAGCTGATCCGGATAGCGCCGCATCGACCAGCCGGGATCCAGGCGCAGGCTGGCTACGATCCGTACCCTGTATGTTACTTCGTAACTTCCACAAGACCGCTGGCCATCAACATGAATCATTGGATCCAGGCGCTGGCGGCCGGTTCTCTCGTAAGCCTGGTCTCCCTGAGCGGTGCCTTCACACTGTGGATCGATCGTCGACACCTGCGCCGTATCGTTCCGCTGCTTGTCAGTCTTGCCGTGGGCGTACTGCTGGGGGACGCCTTCATTCATCTGATTCCCGACGCGATCCGCCAGATCGGCTCCCTGGACAGGGCCTGCATGCTCGTGCTGGCCGGCATCATGCTGTTCTTCGCCATCGAGAAGATCGTCCGGAACCGGCATCAGCACCACATCCTTGAATCGCCGGGGGTTCATGCCGCAGCGGCCGGCGCGCGGATGAACCTGGTTGGCGCGGCGATTCACAACTTCACGGACGGGGTGATCATCGCCAGCAGCTTCCTGGCCAGCCCGCTGCTGGGAGTCACGACGACCGCGGCCATCGTCGCGCATGAAATACCCCATGAAATCGGCGATGTGGGCGCGCTGATCAACGGCGGATATGCTCCGCGCCGCGCGGTCGCCCTCAATTTCCTGTGCGCCCTCGCCGTTGTTGCCGGCGTGCTCGCGACGCTGAATATCGGTCATTGGATGGCAGGAACCGTGCCCTACCTGTTGCCAATTGCAGCGGGAGGATTCATCTATATCGCTGTGGCGGACCTCATACCTTCATTACATGAACATCGCGGATTTGGCTGCAGTGCGCTCCAGGTCGCGATCATGATCCTCGGCATCAGCTGCATGCTCGGTGTGCGCAGCGTGGAGCATTTCATCGGCGGCTGAACATGAGGACCGGTCAGCACGGCAACGGGGATCTTGTCTGGAGGATCACCATGCAAGGACTGCCGTACCGACCGGCCAAGTTATTGTATAACGTGTGTGCCGGAGTTCAAAGAATCTTTTCCAAAGAGCGCTCGATGCGGCGAGGAGCAATTCCGAAAATCCGGTGGTGCGCACTACGCTTCAGTCTGCTGTTGCTGGCTGCGCTGGCCGGCAGCCCGCAGGCCCTGGCGGATACGGCAGAGAGGCTCACCGTATTGAGCTATCATGAAGTAGCCGACCCCGGGGATGCGCTCAACACCATCTATGCCGTCGCGCCGAGCATGTTCGTGCGCCAGATCGAATGGCTGCGCGATAACGGCTACCACTTCGTCACCGTCGATGACCTGCTGGCAGACGAGACCGGCAAAAGGCCATTGCCCAGCAAGGCGGTGCTGCTGACATTCGACGATGGCTACCGCTCGATGTATGAGCACGCGTGGCCCGTGCTGAAGACCTGGAAGATTCCCTCGGTGGTGGCCGTGGTCGGCAGCTGGGAGGACGACGGCGCGCAGGTGGACTTCGACGGCAAGATCATCCCGCGCGAGAAACTCATGAGCTGGAGGGATCTGCGCGAACTCGCAGACAGTGGCCTGGTGGAGGTTGCCAGCCACAGCTTCGACCTGCATCGCGGCATCCCGGCCAATCCTCAGGGCAACTCGCAGCCAGCCGGAGTCACGCGCCGCTGGCTGGGGCCGACACAGGGCTACGAAACCGAGAAGGCCTATCGCAAGCGAGTCGAGACCGACCTTGCTCGCAGCAGCGCCGACATCAGCAAGCACGTCGGCCGCGCCCCACGCATCATCGCCTGGCCTTACGGCCGTTACAACCGCGAACTGCGCGAGGCCGCGGCACGCCACGGCATGACCATCGGGCTTACGCTCGACGACGGCGCGAACCTCACCAGCACGCCGCTGTGGCGGCTGCGGCGCGTGCTGGTGGAATCCTCGATGGGCGTGCCCGAACTGCAGCGCGAGATCGACTTCCGCAATCAGGACATCCTGGACTACGACCGGCCGCAGAAGGCCATGCAGGTCGACCTCGACTACATCTACGACCCGGATCCGGCGCAGCAGGAACGCAACCTCGGCCATCTGCTCGACCGCATCCAGTTTCTCAACGTCAACACCGTGTACCTGCAGGCCTTCGCCGACCCGGATGGCGACTGCACCGCCAAGGCGGTGTATTTCCCCAGCCGCCACATGCCCATGCGCGCGGACCTCTTCGACCGCGTCGCCTGGCAGATCCGCACGCGCACGCAGGTGCGGCGTCTGTATGCCTGGATGCCGCTGCTAGCCTGGGACCTGCCTGCCAACGAGCCCGCCGCCGGCGACCGCGTCGTAGCCGAACCCGGCCTGACCGCCGCGGGAGGCAGTCACGTGAGGATAGGTTGCCGCCGCCTGTCACCGTTTTCCCCGCGCGTACGCACCACCATCCGCGATATCTACCAGGACCTGGCACGCCATGCGAGCTTTGATGGCCTGCTGTTCGGGGACGATGCCACGCTCACCGATTCCGAAGACGGGAGCCAGTTCGGCCTCGCCCAGTACCGCGCCTGGGGACTGCCGGCCTCGGTGCAGCAGATCCACGCCAGCGACGAGCTGCTGGGCCGCTGGAGCATCCTGAAGATCAACGCCATCGACGGTTTCGCGAACCAGGTCGCCAATGTAGTGCGCGCCGAAATCCCCGCACTGGTGACCGCACGCGACCTGTACGCGCAGGTGGTGCTGTATCCCGAAGCGAAAGCCTGGTATTCACAGGCACTGGACAACTCGTTGCGCCACTACGACTTCACCGCCATCATGGCCATGCCATACATGGAACAGGAGGCAGATGCGGATGCCTTCTACCGGGCACTGACCGACCAGGTGAAAGCCCGGCCCGGTGCCATGAGCCACGTGGTATTCGAGATGCAGACAGTGGATTGGCGTCACGGCAACCGCCATCTGCCCATCGGTGAGATCACCGGCACCATCAAGCGGCTGTACGAGCTGGGTGTGCGCAATATTGCCTACTATCCGGATCTGCCGTTCAACAACCATCCGGATCCAGGATCAATCCGTGCCTCATTCGCCGCCATGCCCGACGTGCTGCCGACCGGGTGAAGCCGGCACTCTTCCGACCGGCGCGAACTGCGCTATCGGTCTGGTGATGACGTTGCGGTGTCTCGGCCGGGCCCGATCCCTGGATGTTGCAGAGCCAGTTGCGGCAACGGTCCGAGCACCTCCCGCAGCGCTCGCCGCGCGGACACGTTTGCAAACTGCGTAGCCGCCTCCAGCATCTCACTCTGGATGGCGGGAAGGGCGGCAACGTACCTCGCGCCGGCCGGCGAGCGGTAGAAATGAAGCAGCCCACGTACATCCTCGTCCGGCAGGTGCCTGGCATATGCCGGTGTCCAGATCCGCAACAGCGCAGCCTCCTCCTGAAGCTTCCCACCGGCAGCTCGCCAGAATGCGGCGGGAATTTCGCCGTCCCGCGATGTCCGCTGCATCAATTCGATCATCAGTTGCATGGACTGTCGGGCCTGGGCCAGGGCGCCGGACGCGCGCAACAGCTCGTGAATCGCCTCGTCGCGCTCACCTGCCACGGGGGCCTCAACGTGGGGGTGGTCCGCATCACTGTCCACCGCGTCACCGAGAAGTTCCGCGATGACCGCTGCGGTGCGCGCCTGGACCCCCACGCGACATTCCTCCTCGATCTTCGGCATGACCTGCAGCACATGTTTCCCCAAAGCGCCGTGGTAGAACGCGAGCAAATCCCGCGCGTCCTTGATGGCAACATGCCGCGCATAAACCGGCACGTAAATTGATACCAGACCGTCGCGGTCCGCGATCCTGGCGGAGAAGGTGGACCAGACCGCCTCCGGTACATCCGGGTTCTTCGCCCGCAGGCGCTCGATGATGGAGGGAACCGCAGCACGCGCGGCGACGAGTACGCCCGTCAGATCGAGCAACTCCTCGTACACGGCATCAGGCGTACCCACGGCGCGGCCAGGCGGCACCTGGCTGGCCACTGCCGCCGGCCACAGGATCACTTCCATGAGCACCGCACAGGCAATTGATCCTGGCAGGCGAGGCCACGACTTCATCGGTGTTCGCAGGCAGCGCCGCGACACAGCCGGTAGTTGCGCCAATGCCCGGCGGACATCAGCAGACTTCCGGCTATCGTCGCTGCCTTTTCCGCAGGTTCGGCAAGCAGTGCCTGCCCCCAGACAGTAGTAGCCGCGAGTACCGCCAGACCCGCAACTCCCAAGAGCAGCACGTTTGCATCCTTGTGGTGGCGACATCCGATCCACAGCGCAACGCCACTCGTCGGAACAACCCAGAGCAGCATGAAGCGGTGAAATGTCTCATCGGCCAGCACCGTGGACGCAAGAGCAGGAACCAGCACGATCAGCACTGGCGAAAACAAGCAATGAACCGCGCAGAGCGTCGAGGCCGCAATGGACCATCGGTCCAGGAGCTTCTGGGTCTCCAGATGTTTCATGCATGCCGCTGTCAAGGTTGTCCACCGGATCCAGCAGTACACCGGCTGACGGCCTGTGCGAGAACTTCCGTCGTCAGGGGACCGAGTCTGTGCAGGCACGGCGATCCACTGCCCGAAAATATCGCGGTGAACGGCAGGGTGCCGCTGGAATCACCCAGAGTGGCGAGCAGCCCGCCGGGGTTCTCGGGGCCTATTGCGCGCCTTACGTCCGCGTTCAGGTGGATCTTCCCCAGTACACGCCGCGCCGCGTCGCGCCCGGACAGGCTGACTGCGACGAACACCGCCTGCGGATACGCCGCCTGCAGCGACGCGGAACGCGCCAGTTCATTCAGACATGGAGCGCACTCTGAATCCCAGAACAGGAACACCGCGGGGTGACCTGCGAACTCGCCCGGCGCTGCCCAGCCGCTGCCATCCTCGAGCGCCACGCGAAAAGGCACTGCCGCCGCGCTTTGCAGCGTGGCGGCCATGCACAGCAAGCATGTCATCAATCTCCTCATAGAGATACTTTGACACCCGCGTAGATGTAACGTGACTGGAGCGGACCCCAGATCTGCACACTATCGACGGAGCCATCCCCGTAAATGAAGAACGGACCGTCGTGCTTGGCCTGCACGTAGTTGAAGATGTTGTCGACGCCGGCAAATAGAGACCAGTTCCCCGCCAGCGCATAGGTACCCTTCAGGTCCACTGTCGTGAACGTCGGGCTCCGATCAGGCTTCAGCGTACCGTCGAAGTTGTAACGCGGTGCATCGGCGTAGTCCTCGAACTTCGCCAGGTTCATCGGGCCGGTAGTGGTGGCGCGCACCAGCAGATCCAGAGGACCCCGATCGAAGTCCAGCGAACCGTAGAGCTTCCAGTCAGGACGGGCAAAGGACAGCGTGCCGGGCGTGAACTTGTAGGTGAAATGTTCGCCACCGAGAGAAGCCGCCACTGCCGGAAGGATCCTGTAGGTTCCGGAAAAGTCCACGCCCTGGATGATGACGGGGTCTTGTGCCTGCGTGAACAGGGTGTAGTTATTGCCATCGCCGTCGGTCTGGTCGGTGACGAGTTCAGCGTAGTGGTGCACGCTGTTGTAGTTGTAGGAAACGGTGGCCGAGACGCGGTCGCGCTCATAGTTGAGCGCGTAACTGGCGTTCCTCGAAGTCTCGGCATGCGTGATGTCGCGCTGTACGTAGGAGGCATCCAGCACCCCATGATCCTGTTCAAAGAAGGACGTCGGCGCACGGTAGCCTGTACCCAAAGACAGGCGGGAGGACAATTCATCCGTGTGATGCAGAAGCAGGTTCAGCCGCGGTGACCAGATGGAGCCGAATTCATTGTTGTGGTCCTCGCGCAGGCTGACATTGCTCTCCAGCGCATCTTCGAAGAACTTGTCGTAGTACTGCAGGAAAACGCCGGGCGTGCGGTATGTGTAGTTGTCCACACCGTAGTTGGTGATACTGCCTGGCAGGGTGGCATTGAGCGAGTCCCCTTGATCCGCGGGCGTTCCATTGCTGCGGAGGTCCTCGTAGCTGTAGTTCAACCCGGCAGTGAAGCGGCTCTCGCCAATGCTGTAGGTGGCGGACAATTCGCTGTACAGCTGATTGCCCTTGCCGATATAGGTGGTTTCCTCGTAGAAGGAATTCTGGCTGTTGTGAGCGTAACCCGCTGCGAACCGCCACTGCAGCTGGTCGCTGAAGGAACCGTCGAGCGTGGATATGACGCTTGCACGCCGGGTGA